>SXGS01398184.1_pt1 | contig 11039 bp, 12 predicted proteins | sample 3174681 | NCBI WGS metagenome assembly SXGS01 (sample SAMN11356861, study PRJNA531348) | freshwater metagenome | isolation source: freshwater sample F1-80 | place: China: Fuxian Lake, Yuxi | collected 2017-12-25 | reverse complement strand
TCCTGCTCGCAGCACGCGCCCAACGAGCACATGCTCGCTTCCGTGGCGCGCGAAGGTCTGCAGATGATGGCCGGGCTGTGGTGGGACCTCGGCGAGAAAGGCGTACCTGCGTCACGCCCCGGGCGCTGACGAGCCGATGCCCCTTCCCGCCGGCCAACTCGCGACCATCCAGCGCCTGCCTCTGCTGGCCGGCGTGCCGCGGGCGATCAGCAACCGGCTGCTGCGCGACGCCCGTCTCCAGCATTTCGGCGCCGGCAGCATTCTGTTCCGGGAGGGCGACGCCCCCGAGATTCTCTACCTGCCGCTCGATGCCCGGGTCTGCCTCAAGGCGGGTGATGCCCCGCAGGAGCACGTCATCGAGTTCGTGCCGCCCGGCGAGCCGTTCATCCTGGCGGCGGTCATTCTCGACAAGCCCTTCCTGATGACGGCCCAGGTCGTGCAGGCCGGAACCGTGCTGTTGATCCCGGCTGCCGAGTTCCGCCGTTGTGCTGCGCGGAGCATTGCGCTGTCGCAGGCGATCAGCGAAAGCGCCTCGGTGCAGTGGCGCGCCCTCATCGGCCAGATCAAGAGCCTCAAGCTGCAGACCGGCCCGCAGCGTCTGGCGGCGTTTCTCGCCTCACTGGTCGAGGGCAAGAGCGGTGAAGCCACCGTCGAGCTGCCTTGCGAACGGCAGATCCTGGCCACCTGGCTCGGCATGGTGCCGGCCACCGCGTCACGGGCGTTCCGCGAACTCAACCGGATCGGCGTCGAAGGCCGCGGCCAGAGGCTGCGGATCCGCTCCGTCCGCCGGCTCGTGGACTACGCCAGGTCCCCTTAGAGTCTGTTTGAAAATCGACCTCACCCTGAGGAGGCCGCGTCCCAGTCCTCGCCGCGCGATTTGCGCGGCGCAAAGAAGGGGCGGCCGTCTCGTCCTTCGACCGCGAACCTCATCTTGAGGAACGAAGTGTCTCGAAGGAACTAGGTTCGCGGCTCAGGATGAGGGGGTGGCCATGCTTCGAGACGGCCCCCATTCTTGGGCGCCGCGTCGCGGCGCAGGAACTGGAGGCCTCCTCAGCATGAGGTCAATCTTCAAAAGGCGGCCGCCTGAAGAATTCTCAAACGGGCTCTTGGGACCAGGCTTCCTCAGGCAGCGCGCAGGCTGGCGAGGAACCTGTCTGGTGACGCGCGAAATTGACGGCAAGTTGCACGAGCCGGTCGAGCGCGTGAGCATCGATGTTCCCGAAGATTTTCTCGGCGTTGTCACGCAGTTGCTGGCACTGCGCACAGGTCGCATGGAGCAGATGGTGAACCACGGCACCGGCTGGATCCGTCTTGAATACCTCGTACCTGCGCGTGGGCTGATTGGCTTTCGAACGGAATTCCTCACCGAGACACGCGGTACCGGGATTTTGCACCATGTATTCGATCGTTGGTCGCCGTGGTTCGGAGAAATTCGAACACGTGGCAATGGGAGTTTGGTCTCGGATCGCTCCGGGGTAACCACGAGCTACACCCTCATGAACCTTCAAGAGCGCGGCTCGCTATTCATGGGGCCGGGCGTGGAGGTGTACGAAGGCATGATCATTGGCGAGAATGCGCGTCGCGACGATATGGACGTCAACGCTACGAAAGAAAAGAAGCTCACCAACGTCCGCGCGGCGGGTTCTGACGATCTGGAACGGCTCACACCCCCGCGGGCAATGAATCTCGAACAAGCGCTCGAGTTCATCGCCGACGACGAATGTGTCGAGGTCACGCCCAACGCTGTCCGTCTCCGCAAAGTGTTGCTCAACATGGGGGAACGTGGAAGAGTGGCGAAATCAAAGAAACCACCCAAGCAAATTTGAATCGGAGGCATTCCGTGAAATCCCTATCAACAAAACATGTTGCCCTCATTGCCGGTCTGGTGGGGGCCTTGGGTCTCGCAGGGTGCGGTAGCGACGAAAAGAGCAGCAGCCCGAATCCAAAAGTATTTGTCGGGAAGCTGAAGACGACCGGGCGCAATGCCATGGTGAGCGTGGCGCCCGATCTGGAAAAGGGCGAAATCAATTGTCCGACCCCAACGATCGACGAAGCAGCCAAGGTCTCGACCTATACCTGCACGGCTTTGACCGCACAAGGCGACGAGGTGAAACTCGAGGGAACCTCAACCTTTGACGAACTTGCCAAGAAAGAAAAAGGCGCGTTCTACGGAACGATCACAATTGATGTCGACGGGGATAAAAAGCTCACGACGAATTGCGTTGGCGCAGCTTGTCCAGCCAAGAAGTGACCACGGGAATCGCGGGAGTCATCCTGGGAGGCGCTCCGTCGCGACGGATCTTTTCGAACAGCAAGACGCCCCCGAGCACCGGTAACAGCGAGAGCGGAATCCAGTACCAACGCCAGTCGATCGACCAATAAATCCACACCACCATCACAATGAGCGACACGGTGATCCAGCCGTGGAACCAGAATGTCACCTTGGTAAGCGCGACGTTGTTCACTACTTTCCAACAGAAGAATCCGATCACGTAGCCGATCGTTTCGGCCATCGCGACCCACTTGAGTTGCTCGGCTTTCCGCTCGAGTTCGGTTCGGGGGTCGTCGACATATTGCACCATCGGTGATGAAGCTAGATCGCAACAACTCGCGTAGCCCGACCGGGCAGTCAGTCTGGCGGCGGGCGCAGGATCGGTGGGTGGAGCCGTTCTGCTGGCCCTCGCCGATACAACTGGGCGGGCCGGCCGTCGGTGGGCGCTGTGGTACCCGTGGGTTCGACAAATCCAGGAGTGCCGAGCACCTTGCGCCGAAAGTTGGCTTCGTGCAGCGTGATGTCCCACACCGATTCGTACACCCTACGAAGATCGCCCAACGTGAATGGCTCATCAACGAAGGCACTTGCAAGCGTGGTGTACTCAAGCTTGGCGCGTGCTCGTTCTACGCCGTCGGCGATGACTGTTGCATGGTCAAACGCGAGGTCCATGCCGTCGGTGAGTCCGAGTTCAGGGAGGTGCAGATCCTCGATCGCAAAAAACCGGGTGGCCCGAGCGTCGTCGGCTGCAACGGGTTCTTGGGTCACGTTTGTAAATGCGAGGTACGCGATGGTCACCATGCGCATTCTTGGGTCGCGTCCCGGCGTGCCGTACGTCTTGAGCTGTTCAAGCCAGTTGGCCTCGATTGCCACGCCCGTTTCCTCGGCAAGTTCGCGCTGGGCCGCGGCATCGAGATCTTCTTCGATATCCACAAAGCCGCCTGGTAGCGCCCATTTTCCTTGATGCGGGTGATTTGCACGCTCGACAAGTAGCACACAAAGGCGTCCGTGGCGCACGGTGAGCAACACCACATCTGCGGTGACGCCGATGCTCGGCCACAGGCTCGGGTCGTATCGCGCGAGGAACTCTGCCTCGGTGCCGCCGGAATCGGACGACGCGGCCTGGGAGTCCATGGTGCCATGTTACGTGTTGGATTGAAATCGGGCTGGTTGTCCTTTTCGTGCTGAGCATTGCGTCGCGCAGCCTGAGTAGTCGTTGCTCATGCATTGTTGGTCATTCGGGCGGACAATGATGGCTCGCGACCGAGGTCTTTATGCGCGCTGAAAGGTTCTTGAACATGTTGGAGAATTCAGAAAATACAACCGAGACGTCGCCTGCGACGCGCCGTAGGTTTCTCGGCCTTGGAGCAGCTATCGCTGCTGCTGGTGCGGCACACGTGGTGCATGCCAGCGCGGCTGATGCGAGCACCGGCACAATGCAATACGGTGCTGCGAATAATGCGGGAAGCAGTGCCACGTCGCTCACATCGAGTCACCCGTCATACACAATGAGCATTGCGAATACTGGCAGCAGCGACGCGTTGCAAGTTGTTACCGACGGACTTTCCCCTGTGTTCGATGCTGGCGTCCGCGTGACTGCGCCGCAAGGCGCGACTGCGTTTCGCGCGGTGTGTGGAGCAAATTCAATCGGCCTGTACGTCACGACATTATTGAGTGCAGCGTCTGCGAATTCCGGCATCTACATCGACAATAACAACTTCGGTAATGGCATGACGATCGACAATGCTCACACCACATCTTCCTCCCCGGCGATACATGTCACCGCTTCTGGCTTGGGTGCCGGACTGTATTTCGAACAGAACAACCCCGCGAATAGTGCGCCGGGAGCAGATTTCCGGTACGTCGGGAGTGGCTACGGCGTTTTTGTCGATGCGACTGGGCCGGGGCTCTGCGCTCTGTACGCGAGATCAACGAAATACGGTGTGCTTGGAGTTACGACGGGTACCGGCGCAGGTATCTGCGGCAGTGGTGGAGTGAGCGGTCGCGGGGCGAAGTTCAAAAGCAACGTCGCGCAAATGTGGCTAGAACCCAGCACCCTGGACCGTCCTGCGAGCGGCAAAGCTGGTGACTTCTTCGTCGACAAAGTGAATAGCTTGTGGTTCTGCAAGGGCGGAAGTAGCTGGGTCAAGCTCGCGTAACCACGTGACCGCCGGTTTCGTCCGGGAGCGGATTACTCGAGGTTGTCATGGCGCCGTGGTATCAGTCGTAACTATCGACTGTGGGACAAATACAATCTGACGACCCGTCAGATTTGCTTTGGAGTTGCTCCGATGACCGCAACGCTTCCCGACACCACAATTCAAATCCCGAAGATCATCAGCGTTGACGACCATCTGGTAGAGCCCGCGCATCTCTGGCAGACATGGCTCCCCGAAAGGTACAAGGCCGCAGGGCCGCGCGTAGAGCGGCGTGGTATCGGCTCCATGAAACACATCGGCGGTGGTTCGTACGAACAGACCTTCACCGACGATGGACCCCAAGCCGACTGCTGGGTGTACGAAGACCTGGTCTACATCAACAAGCGCCACGTCGCGGCTGTGGGTTTTGAACGTGACTTAATGGGGATGTTGCCGATTACCTACGACGAGATGCGTCCTGGCTGCTACGAACCCAAGGCGCGCCTCGCCGACATGGATATGAACTGGGTTGATAAGTCACTGAACTTCCCCACATTCCCACGCTTTTGTGGCCAAACCTTTAGCGAAGGCAGAGATAAAGACCTTGGTCTCGCTTGTGTGCAGGCTTACAACGACTACACAATTGAGGAGTGGTGCGGCGACTCAGGTGGTCGCCTCATCCCCTTGGCGCTCATCCCCTTGTGGGACGCAGAGCTTGCCGCGGCTGAAGTGCGCCGCAATGCCGATCGGGGTTGTCACGCAGTTTGTTTCAGTGAGATTCCTGCGCATCTCGGCTTGCCGAGCATTCACTCGGGCTCCTGGGATCCGTTCTTTCGTGCGTGTGAGGAGACGCAGACTGTTATCAATATGCACATTGGCTCGTCATCACGGATGCCAGCAACTTCGGCCGATGCCCCAAATGCGGTTGCGGCTTCGCTCAGTTTCAATAACGCGATGGCTTCGATGAGCGACTGGATGTTTTCGGGCAAGTTGGTGCAGTTCCCGGGGCTTACGCTCGCCTATAGCGAAGGCCAGATGGGTTGGATTCCCTACATTCTGGAACGCGCCGACGATGTGTGGCGCGACCATCGGGCATGGGCCGGCGTCAAAGACCTCGTGCCGGAGCCGCCCAGCACGTATTACTACTCCAATATTTACTGCTGCTTTTTTAAAGATCGTCACGGTTTGGCGAACCTCGACATCGTCGGCGAAGACAACGTGACGTTCGAGACGGATTACCCGCACACCGATTCGACGTGGCCCGACACCAAGGCGTTGGCCGAGGAAATGTTTGCCGGGTTGTCCCAGCCATTGGTCGACAAGATCGTGCGCGGAAATGCGGCTCGGATGTTGCATCTCGCGAACGACTAACCCAACATGGCGATCGTCAACACCAACGCGGCCTATCCGCCGCCGCATCATGTGTTGCGCGACCTGGCAATGCAAGTGCAATCCACTTCTACGGTGAATCGCGCGTGGTTGCCCGTGACGGAACACGTTTGCAACGAGCGCGGTCGCGTGCTCACCGGAATCGTGGCCACGATGGTTGATGCCATCTGCGGCGGGCTTGCCGCAGCAATAGCCGCGCCCGGTTGGATTGCGACTGCTGATCTCAGCTTGCACGTTGCTCATCCGTTGATCGCCGATCGCGAACTCAGCGCAGCGGCGCGTGTACGCCGCGCCGGACGTACGACTGTGATTTTGGAATCCGAGATATTTGCTGATGACGACGTCGACACCCCATTGGCGTACTGCACCGCATCGTTTTCTGTGCTCCAGCGGCGTGAGTCGAATCCGATTCTGGTCGCCGGTGGCAGCGATGCTGAGCCTCGCCACGCCTTCGTTGGTGAATCATCGGAGTTTCAAACCAACGCCTACGAAGCCTGTGGATTTCGATACCTCAACGATGGCGTTGTCGAGGTCAACCCTAGCGAATACATACTGAATTCATTAGGTGGAATCCAGGGTGGCGTGTTGGCGTCTCTCGTCGACGCCGCAACGGTTAATACCCTCGGCAATGATTTTGAAACTGTTGATCTTCATCTTGTGTATGTGGCGCTCGCGAAGGTTGGTCCTATTGTGGCGGTTCCTACGGTGTTGCAATGCACACCCAACAACGGTGCCGTCTCAGTGGAGTTGCGCGACGCAGGAGTGCCGCGATGCACAACGGTTGCGACCTCGATTGGTGCGCGTTGGTGAGTGTTGAACGTGTGACCTCCTATTCAGCTGAGGACGGTCGTAGCGTTGGTAGATTCTTGGGGCTTTCGATGCGTGAGGTGACCCAACCCAACGGGCCGGTGAAGCTAGAGGCGCAATCGCGTGTGCAATCGGCTGTGCTCGATCAACACGGTTTCGTACACGCTGGTGCGTTGTTCACCATGTGTGATTGTGTTGGCGGTTTCTGCGGAGGGTTGGGCGCGTTGCCAGACGGTTGGGTGGTCACGACGAATCTGATGATCCGAACTGCGCCAACTGTTGTCGCATCTCCGTTGGTGCTGAACAGCGCGGTTTTGCGTAGAGGTAAAACGTCGGTCGTGACATCGATCAATGTGGTGGATGCCGTTGGAGCGTTTGTCGCCGCCGGAACGTTGACATCCGCCATCTTGGTGCCCAGTGATGGCATCGCCCAATGGGATCGCCCGGCTCGTCTCGACATGCCATCGGAGGTCGGTGGTATCCACTTCGATGACTGGTTGGGGATCTCCATTCGCGACGGAGCTGTTTCCATTGAGCTCACCGACGAGTTGCGTAATCCATGGGGGATCATGCACGGTGGAGCAACGAGCGCACTGGTTGATCGTGGCGCGGTCGAAGCTGTGACCCACACCACCGGTGTTAGAGAACGACTGCGAACCAATCACGTCGTGTTGCATTTCCTCGCGCCAGCCAAGATTGGCCCGGTGCGCGCATCGGGTCGAGTGCTTGGCACTCGACCCGACGGCTACTTAGTTGAGGTCGAAGTGTTCGACGAGGGGAGCGACAACCGTTTGGTCGCGCTCGCGGTCGCGACGGTGGCTGTGGTCTAGATGCTGTCGGCGCCGTCTCCTTCGTCAACTGGCGGGTTCACCAGCTGATCGAGCTCATCGATTGACTCACTGAGAGCCATCGCTGCATCGCGTGCCGATTCCAGCATTTCTTTGTACTCGGCCAGTGCTGCTTCGGGCTCGTCACTATCGAGCAGCGCGATGATCGCATCGCCGAGCCCTGCACTGGCGCTTGCATCGTCAAGCGCGCCCTGAATTTGGTCAAGCACCGCCCGCAACTCGGTGACGTCGACACCGTTGGATTCGAGCTCGTCGATCATGACTCCTAGATCTACGAGGTCACCCTGCAACGATTCGAGGGTTACGTCGTAGCGGTCTGCATGTTGCGTGGCGCGACCGACCCTGAGGATTACCTTGAGCCTGCTTCGATGGGAACGCGCGGCGCGGCATTCCGATCGACTCGTCTCCAACGTGGTCGCGGCGTTGAGTTCAGCCTTGTCTGTAAGTACAGCGGCCTTGGCTTCTGCGACGGCTGCTGTGAGCACGGCGGCGTGGTTATCGGTAAGCCACGGTGAGTTGGCAATGGAGTGTGTGACCGCGTCGTATTCCCTGAGGTGCCTCGCGAGGTCGCGATTGCATTCAGATTTAAGCCGCGCCATGCGCTCACTTTTCGGCTTCTCGCGGCTCTTGGCGAATGCGTCTCCCGCAAGCGGCCCAAATAGCGAGGTGCTGACGATCGTGGTGGCGATTGCAGTTTTGATCGCTCGGCCAAAGAACATGCGTGACTCCGTGAGTTCGGTATCCCAGCCGTGACCCGCACAATGCTTCGGCATTTCGCTTGGCGGAACTTCAACGCTTGGTAAAGAAATACCCAACAGGTCACAGTGGACGACGACGCGGGGTCAACAACTTAAGTCCGGGAGTCGTGAGCAATCACGACGTGCGAGTCGGCTTTAGCTAGCGAGGCTGACGGCTCTCGGCTGTTGGGAACGCGGTTGAGCAACCGCTTCGGCTTGGGCCTTGGCGACTGGGTCGACGATCACAAGCCCGCTCAGCAATGACTGTGCGAGCTCGAAGGAGTTCGCCGCTTCCTCGACGGTTTCTCCGTCGGTGGCAGTTACGACTTCCTCACAGCTCCGAGCTACGACTTCGAGGGCAACGACGCCCGCCCCACGGTCGTCGTGGTTCATCTGGTCGATGAATCCATCAGGGACACGCATGAGCACCATCGGTACTGGCAACCAGAGATACCAAGCCTTCGGCGAAGCGCCGAGCGCGATTCGGACTCCTTCAGGAGTCCGAGCTGGTGTCCAACGGATCAGCCGAACTTCATCGGCATCGGTGAGCATGGAAGCGAAGCGGGCGACCTTGGCGGCACCGTCGGCGGTCCCGGTGCGGGCGAGGCCCTCGTTGCGTTGCTTCTGGTCGCCTGCGAGGACTGCGCCGAAGCGCTCAAAGACGCCAATTCGAATCACGGCAGTCAATATCAGCGCGGCCATCGCTGCGATCCCGATCCACCCGGCTGTGGGGACTGCGGCAATCGTGACAGGGCCGTTCATAATGGTGACTCCTTGCAACCAGTTTGACTGATCGGAATGCTAACGATGCGCCGCGATGAACTCGCGGCAATTCGGTGATGTTTCGGGATGCATTTGTACAATGCGGACGTGCCTACTTACGAATACCGTTGCCGGAAATGCGAAGCTGTCTTCGAACTTGATCGTCCGATGCGCGATTCCAGCGCGCCGGCGACTTGTCCAGATGGGCACACAGACTCGATGCGGTTGCTTTCGGCGTTTGCCGCGATGACCGCCGGGGGGTCGAGCGCGCCAGCTTCGTCGATGCCCTCAGCGCCGAGCGGCGCAACGGGTTGCGGCAACTGCGCCTGTCATTAGCTCTCAGCGATGTCCGAGACGGCGTTGAGTAGCCGCTCGACATCCGCTCCAGTCACGTACCGCACCACTCCCGCTCGCACTGCCGCTCCGGTGGCCTCAATGCCGAGGTGCTGGGCGACCTCAACCGCGTAGCTGTTGCCGCTCCAAACGGCAATCTGGCGGTCGGCGAGTTGCTTCGCCACGTCGTCGGGATGATGGTCTGCGATATTGAACGAAACCGTCGGCGCGCGGTCGATGAGATCTTTCGGGCCGTATACGGTCACGCCGTCGATGCTCTGGAGCCCAGCCAACAGGGGGCCGAACACCGAAGTTTCGTAGTCGGCCATCGTGTCGACGCCTTGTTGCAACATGAAGTCGGCGGCCGCGACTACCCCGGCGATTGCTTCGTAGTTCGGTGTACCTGTCTCCAGTTTCTTTGGGCCTTCGTTCGATGCGGGCCGGACTTTATAGGGCTGCAGCGAGGCAAGGAGTTCCGGCTCAACCCAGAGCACGCCTGCATGGGGCCCGTACCACTTGTAGGGGCTGGTTGCCATGGCATCACAGCCGATGGCCGCAATGTCGACACTGCGGTGGGGCACTAACGCGACCGCATCCACGTACACCTTCGCTCCAGCGTCATGGGCCAGCTTGGTGATGGCATGCAGATCGGGCATCGTGCCGATCAAATTCGAACTACCCGTAACGGTGACCCATTTCGTGCTCGCGGTGAGCAGTCGCTCAACTGCGGCAAGGTCGAGGCGGCCAGTCTCGGGGTCGAAATCAGCGAGCACGTGCTCGGCTCCGTTGTCATGGGCTGCCATAGCCCACGGGGCGACGTTTGAATCGTGATCGAGTTTGGTGCCCACTATTCGGTCGCGCTCCTTGAAATCGCGTGCGAGCGCTCGTGTGAACGAGAACACCAGTGTGGTCGTGTTGGGGCCGAAGACGAATGTGTCGGATGGCGCGTTCAGCAGACGTTGCATAACGGCACGGGCAGCTCTGACAATCTCATCGCTTGCCTCGGCAGCGGGAAAGAAGCCGCCACTATTGGCGTTGTTGCCATTCGCCGACCACGCGCGCGTCGCTTCGATCGCAGTGTCGACCATCTGCGTGCCCGCAGGACCGTCGAGGCGAGCCCACTCGCCACGAGCGCCTGGAAACCGATGAAGCAACGAGTCTTGAGTCACGCCGACAGCTTGGCATAGTTGCCAATGGTGCGGCTCAGTTACTTGGGCCCAAGTTCGAATTGAAACTCGGTAACCCACTGGTCGAGCGGGCCGCAACAGTCGATGTAGACCTCACGGCTGTAGCCGAGAATCGTCTCGTCGGCGTCAATCGCCCATTGCGTCATTGCATCGTACGTTTGGTCGAAGGTTGCAGGGCTGCCGCGGTGAATCGCCGTTGCCGCGCGTTGCATTCCGGGTATCTGATCAATCGTGAGGACATCAGAGTCGAACTCGGCGTCGCCGATCGGGATTGCGAACGTAACTTTGATCGCGCGATCCTCACCATCTCCGGGGTTGTCGTGGTAGAGCGTAATTTCTGGAGCTACTTGTTTCACTCCGAGGCGACCCAGTTCGCCGTTGATGATTGGCCAAGAAGCCGCGTGAACCGGTGTGAGCGAGTCGAAAAAATCCGGTGCATATGCGATGTAGATCGCGCAACGTGCTGCTTCGACGGACTTGATGACAACATCGACATTCATAGGGTGCCTTTCAAGATTGCGGATACGTGCTTGCACTCGAGCGAGTCGTTGTGTTTCTTGCGCTAC
>SXGS01028268.1_pt1 | contig 11040 bp, 8 predicted proteins | sample 3174681 | NCBI WGS metagenome assembly SXGS01 (sample SAMN11356861, study PRJNA531348) | freshwater metagenome | isolation source: freshwater sample F1-80 | place: China: Fuxian Lake, Yuxi | collected 2017-12-25 | reverse complement strand
CTCCCTTCAAAGCGTTGACCAGATAGATAACCCACTTCTGAGCCCCCAAGGAAAGATGTCTCAGGGCTGATTTCAACATCAGTCCATCGACCCCCGCCACGACGGGCTCCGATGAGATGTGACTAAGAGACAGCCTTGCGCCGCGAGGGCAGTGCCCTTCGGAGGGGGACAGGGGGTGGAGTGTAGGGACAGGGGCTGGAGTGCGGGGTCAGCGGGCGCCGCCCTGGAGGTAGAAGTCGACGATGATCTGGCGGACCTTGGGGACGTCGGGGCGGTCGGGGGGGGCCAGGGCGATGTAGAGGTGGTAGGCGCCGACGGCGCGGATCTGGTCGGCGGCGCGGGCGTAGGCGATGCCGAGGCCGCGGTAGATGTCGGGGTTCCAGGGGTCCTGGTCGGCGGCCTCCTTGTAGGCGGCGATGGCGCCGCGCACGTCGTTCTCGTTGAGCAGGCGGTTGCCCTCGCTGAGCCGCGCGGCGGCGGCGGCGGGGTTGTTGGCCGGGGCGCGCTCGGCGGTGTAGAAGCCGGCGTTGTTCAGGATGGCGCTCAGCGTCGCGGTGTCGGCGCCGAGGCCGACGTTGTCGGTGCGGCTCCGCTGGAGCAGCATCCAGACCCTGGTCAGCGCGTGGGGCTGGGTGGGGGAGCCGGCCAGCACCGTCCTGTAGCGCTCCAGCGCCCTCTCGTAGAGGCCCTGGGTGCTGTAGAAGTCCCCGATGAGGAGCTCGGCGGCCAGGGCATTGCCGCCGCGCTGGACGGCCTCGGCGCAGTAGCGCAGGACCTGGGCCTCGTCCCCGATCTGGGCGTAGGCCTGGGCCATGCGCGTGTAGTGCTGGGGCAGCGAGGGCTCCTTGTCGATGAGCGAGGCGATGTAGGACACCTGCCGCTCGGCCTTGATCGACTCGATGTCCTGGGCAGACGGGGCGCCGAGCAGGAGCGTCGATAGGGCGAGGATCGCGGCGACCACGAGGGCGAGCCGGATGGGCGCTAAGGGGAGGGGGGCTGTGTTCATCGCGCTCCCTGGGATCGGCGGGGCTCCATGAGGTCAAGAATAGCTACCAGAGTGATCGCCGCCGGGCAAGCGCCCTGGTGCCTCTGGCGGCGCGGGTGTGGTAGAATGGCCCTCGGGTTCAGGCGGATCGGGGAGGGCGCGGGCTTGTCGAGGTCGAGGGTGTGGTCGAGGTCGAAGGCGTGGTGGATGGGGGCGCTGGTGTGCCTGTCGGGGTGCGGGTACACCTTCATCGGTCCGGGGGCCAGGGCCTTGCCGCCGGCCTTTGACCCGGTGGCGGTGCCGATGTTCGAGAATCGGACGGCCGAGAGCCAGCTCTCGGTGGTCTGCACGCGGGCGCTCCAGGATCGCCTCTCGGCCGGCGGCAGGTCGGTCGTCTCGGAGCCGCGCGGCGCGGCGCTCGTCATCGAGGGCGTCATCGAGGCCGTCGAGGAGCGCCCGGTCGCCTTCGACGATCTGGGCCAGGGCGTCCGGCGGGTCGAGGGCGAGCTGACCCTGCGGGTCGTGATGGTGGCGCGCGTCGACGGCCAGGAGGTCTGGCGGCAGGAGCGCGCCGAGGGCTCCAGGCTCTTTGCCGCCTCGGGCTCCCCGGCGCAGGTCGACGCGGCGCGGCGCCAGGCCCTCGCGGCGGCCTGCGAGGAGGTGGCGGCCTTTGGCGGCGACGCGCTGGTGGACACCCTGTGGGCCGAGCCCGATGTCGCGCAACCTGCCGCGAGGGCCGCGGGGCGCGATCTCTTCGCGGCGCCCGAGGAGGAGGAGGACCAGAGCGCCGTCGGGGCGCCGCCGAGGCGGCAGCGCGACGATCTGCGCGCCCCCGATCAGCCCAGGAGCCCGAGGTAGAGCTTCATGGCCAACTCCAGCGACAGCGCGCGGCAGTTCTTCAAGACGATCAAGAAGACCGGGGGGACGCCCTCGCCCTGCTACCTGATCTTCGGCGAGGAGACCTTCTTGCTGGATCTGGCGCTCAGGGAGGTGATGCAGGCGGTGCTGCCGCGCGGCGTCAACGACTTCAACTTCGACCAGTTCCACGGCCGGGAGGTGGTGGGGGACAAGGTGGTGGGGGCCTGCGAGACGCTGGCCTTGATGGGGGGGAGGCGGCTGGTGCTCGTCAAGGACATCGCGTCGGTGCCCACGCCCCAGCTCCACGTCCTGGCCGACTACCTCAAGAATCCTTGCCCGTCGACGACCCTGGTGTGCCACGGGCAGACGGCCAGCAAGAAGCTGCAGAAGACGACGAAGTTCTACAAGGAGGCCAAGGCGGTCGGGGTGGTGCAGGAGTTCGAGGCGCTGCGGGAGTGGGAGATCGGCACCTTCCTCAAGCGTCAGGCCGCCACGCGGGGGCTGACGCTGACCCCGGAGTCCGAGGACGCCCTGATCAAGGCCGTGGGCACGGACCTGGCCACGCTGGACGCCGCGCTGGAGAAGCTCGACCTCTTCCTCGGGGTGGGGCAGGGGGCGCGCCGCGTCGACCCCGACGCGCTGCTGGAGATCGTGGCCGCGACGCGCACCCAGGACATCTGGGAGCTGACGGACGCGGTGGCCCGGCGCGACCTGAGGGCCTCGCTCGACCTGCTGACCGCGATGCTGGAGCAGGGCCAGACGGGGGTGGGGATCAACATGATGGTCGCGCGCCACTTCCGCCAGCTCTGGCAGGTCAAGGCGGCGCTGGCCCGTGGGCTGAGCAAGCAGGACATCGCCAAGGAGGTGGGGATGAACCCCTTCTTCGTCGATCGCTTCCGGGATGCCTGCCGCCGCTTCACCGGGCCGCAGCTGCGCCACATCCTCGGCGTGCTTCTGGCCACCGATCGGAGCCTGAAGTCCAGCCGGCTGCGCGATCAGATCCTGCTTGAGCGCATGATCCTGGCCGTGTGCGCCGGCTGACGCGACTCGACCTCGCCTGCCGATGGCTCGGCGGGCGGGTCGTCTCCGGGGGCGTTGTCTGGGTGATCGGGGTCCGGCGCGGGGGCCAGACCGCCGGGATCAGCCCTGGGCCTTGTTGACGGCCAGGGTCAGGCGCGAGACGATGCGGGAGGCGCGGTTCTTGGGCAGGATGCCCTTGCTGGCGACCTTGTCGATCTGGCGGATGGTCCCGGGCAGCAGGCTGCTGGCCTGGGCGCCGTCGCCCTTGTCGATGGCCTCGCGCAGCGCCTTGACGAGGTTGCGCACGGTGGACTTGTAGTGCTGGTTGCGCAGGCGGCGGCGCTCGTTCTGGAGAATGCGCTTCTGAGCGGACTTATGATTGGCCATGACAGCTCTTCCTCTAGAGGATTCGATTTATCGATTGGGACATTCGAATCAGACATCATCAACCGCGTCACCACGGGCGCACGGACATAGCACAGCGCCTCGCCGCCTGTCAACTTCGACTCAAGGCTCGCGGCGACCGCTTTGCCTTCGGGCAACTTTCATCTGGCCCCCTGGCTTCAACAGATGGTCAGCACGGGGTTGGCCGTGGTGCGTCGAGGGTCCAAGCGCAGTGCTCCTTCAGGGTCGAGGCTCCCGAGGCGGAGCGGCGAGCCATCGCGCGAGGGCGTCGGGGGTGCAGGACATGATCTGGTGGACGATCGCCTCGCGCCCCTCTGAGCCCAGCCTGTGGCGCAGCGCCGCGCGCTCGGTCTGGGTCAGGGCCCGACCCAGACGCTCCCGCGTGACGAGATCCAGAAGCTGCTCCCGCTCTTCGGTCTTGCCCTCAGCGTGACCTTCGGCGTGACCTTCGGCGTGACCTTCGGCGATGGCGGTCTGGCGTTGATGGCGCTCGTACTCCTTGAGCCATGCGATGTTGTCGATGAACTCGTCGTCGAGCTCGGTGCGGTCGTCCTGTTCTTTGCTCTCCACGGTGATCCTCCATCGCATGACCAGGGCCCAGAGGGCGGCCAGGGTCGTGTCGCTGTCCTTGCGGTCAAAAAGCTCTCTGAGGGCGCGCTGTTGGTGCATCCCCCGCCCAAAGAGGCGCAAGAACAGGGTGTCGTCGTTGACGGGCAGCTCGCTGATGACCAGCAGCGCCAGACAAAGCCCCGTCGGCATCCGATACAGGCCGCTGGGGATGCTCTGATTGTCGGGCTCGAAGCCCAACTCGGCAAGGGCGCTGCGCGGGTTGCCGGGGCTGAGCACCCAGGTCATGACCCGAGTGGAGGCCTTGCGCGAAGGGCTCAACTTGCGGCTCAAGGTCAAACCCTTCTCCACCTCGGCCCTCAGATCGTCGGTGCCAGGGGTCTCGCGGTAGATCTCCAGCAGGCAGCGCTCCCCGACCAGGGCCCCGAGCAGCCCGATGACTGGCGGGGCAGGGCGCTTCGAAGACACGAACCAGACGTCGCCAAACTGAGCGTCGGCGTCGATGGTGTGCTGACTGCGGACCTCTCCGATGTCGGTCAGGACAAGCTCGAAGGCGTGTTTGGAGAAAGCGTCGTGCCGGGCTCTGGGCCCCTCATCAAGTCTCAATTTCACCTCTCCCCGTTGACTCGCCATCACACACACGCCGATGAGCCTCCCTCGCCCTGACCGGCGAGTCAACAACAAATAGAAACATTTGAGCAGCACCAGCGACCTCGCAAGGCAGCCGCGCACCGATCGCGTGGCCGTTGCCGGTGTCTGGAGAGTGTGGCAAGAATCACCCTCTCATCAGGAGGCGATCCATGACTCAGGGACAACCCCACCCCGATCCGCTCATCGGTCTGATCATCGCGGGCTCAATTCAGGAGAGGCGATGTCCAGCATCAAGACGATCAGGGCGCTGAGCGTGCTCGCCGGGGCGGCCTGGCTCCTCGGCGCCGGGTGCCCCGCGCGCTCGCCCTCCGCGCCCGCCGAGGAGGGCTCGCCGAAGACCCCGGCGGCGCCCTCCGCGCGCCCCGCCCTCAAAGGCCAGACCCACGCCCACTCCAGCCGCTCCGGCGACAGCCAGACGCCGCCCGAGGCCGTCGCCCGCTGGTACGCCGATCGCGGCTACGACTTCCTCGTCTTCACCGATCACGACGCCATCACCGCGCCCCCGTCCCCCGAGGGCCTGCTCGTCATCCCCGGCGTCGAGCTGACCCAGAACAGCCGCGACTGCGACCCGCCCCCCGAGCCCGGCATGGCCTGCCTGCTGCACGTCAACGCCCTCTTCGTCGATCCCACGGCGCCGGCCCGGATCTCCTGGCCCGCCGCCCCCCTGAGCCGCCGCCTCGACATCTTCTCGCTCGCCCTCTCCAAGACCCGCGACCTGGGCGGGCTGGCCCAGATCAACCACCCCAATTTCCACTACGCCGCCGACGCCGCCCTCATCGCCGAACTGGGCCGCCGCGGCGCCCTGCTGCTGGAGATCGCCAACGAGGCCGTCGACTCCAACAACGCCGGGGACGCCGACCACCCCCCCGTCGAGGCCCTCTGGGACGCCGCTCTGGACGCTGGCGCCAGGATCTACGGCGTCGCCTCCGACGACGCCCACCACTACGACGACGCCGAGGCCGTCCGCGCCACCGGCGAGGTCGCCCACACCGGCGATCGCGGCTTCGTGATGGTCTGGGCCGAGCGCTCCGCCCCCGCCATCCGCGCGGCCATGGCCCGAGGCGACTTCTACAGCTCCACAGGCGCCCTGATCGATCGCGTCGAGGTCGCCGACGGGGCGCTCCTGGTCGCCGTCGCCGCCGGACAGGGGCCTCACCGCGTCGACTTCATCGGCCCCGGCGGCCGGACGCTGGCCTCCTCCTCGGCCCCCGTCGCCTCCCACCCCATCCCCGAAGGCCCCGGCGCCCGACTGCGCGCCCTCGTGACCCTGGATCGCGGCCAGAAGGCCTGGACCCAGCCCGCCTGGCGCGACTGAGGCGGCGTTGTTGGTCGGGCACAAGACCCCGCCGGGACCAATCGATCGTGGCGGGCCGGCGTTGTTGTGTGGACACGTCGATCATGGCGGGTCGGCGTTGTTGACGGACACAAGACCCCGTCGGGAACAATCGATCATGGCGGGCCGGCGTTGTTGTGTGGACACGTCGATCATGGCGGGCCGGCGTCGTTGTGTGGACACGTCGATCGTGGCGGGCCGGCGTTGTTGACGGGCACAAGACCCCGTCGGGAACAATCGATCATGGCGGGCCGGCGTTGTTGTGTGGACACACGGTCCTTCCGGGGACCGACGGGTTTGCCGCTGTCGCGGCTGCACCACGCGGCTACTCTGTTTCGCCCCTCCGGGGCTCTAATTACCGAGCCGCCCTTTGGGCGGTAGGGGATGGGACAATGCACGGACGGCTCAAATCGGTCGGTAGGTGTCCTGGGGCCTCGGTCCTGCAAACCTCCTTGGCCCCTCAAGATTACCAAGATGGATCAAGCACTTTAGAGCCCCGGAGGGGCGAAACAGAGTAGCCGCGGGTGCAGCCGGACCCGATCAGGGTCCGGCAAACCCGTCGGCGGCGTGGGTCCGGCAAACCCGTCGGTCGCCGGAATGACCTCGAAGCTCAACAGGAAGCGCTCCCGCTGCCCGGCCAGCAGCATGATCGGCCAGCAGAAGGTCACGTTCGTGCCCTGGTAGGTGCGCTCGAAGCCGTCCTCGCTCTGGCTGACCGTCTCGATCGGGTGGTAGAGGATGTCGGCCGGATCGGCGCTGGAGAGCCGCAGCGCCAGCCGCTGCCAGCCGTCGGTCATCAGCGCCTCGCCGCCGGCCTGGGCGCCGCATGTGTTCATCGCCCTCGGCGCCCCCCCGTCGATCTGGAGCGTGCGATCCGGGGCGTCGGGCGCCAGCAAGGTCAGGTTGAAGGCGACCGTGAAGAGGCCGCTGACGGTCGTGACCGCGCTCAGATCGTAGGCCAGATCGAAGGCGCGTTGGTCCTCCGACAGCACCACGCGCTTGTCCACGACAAGGCCCACGCCGATGTGGCTGACGGGCACCCGCGCGCGCATCGCGACCTCCAGCGTCGCGCCCTCGCGCACGCCCTCCAGCGCGAAGCGCTCCCCGTAGATCGGCACCGAGGCCCTGGCGACCCCGCGGGCGAGCTGATCGACGAGCGCCACGGGGTCCATCGTCGGGTAGATCGCGTCGACGGCGCAGAAGCGCCCGGTCGGGTCCTCGATCACGAGGCGCTTTAGATCGGGCTCCTTGGCCAGCACCAGATCATGGATCGACTTCGGCTTGCCCCCGTCCTCTTCGCCCTCGACCATCGCCCTGGCGCTCTGCCGGTCCATGACCACGGCCCGGTCCAGCAGGCGGTGGAAGCCCTCGATCCGGCGCGTGAGCACGTCGGTCGGGTTGAAGGCGTGCCGCCGCAGGCTGATCGCGCGGATCGCCCCGCCGAGCGCCGGCGCGATCACCAGCCCCACCTCCGGGGTGTCGATGACGACCTCGTCGCGGCCGTCGAGGTCGATGTCCTCGACGGTGCACAGCCGGTAGGTCGGCCCGTGGGCGGCCTCGTCGATGAGCGCCTCGGCCCTGTAGAGGTGGTTGTAGAGGGCCGCGCGCAGCCAGTTGAGGTAGATCCCCCCGAAGAGGCCGTGCCAGTAGGCGCAGTTGCACTGCGCCTTGTAGAGGTGCCCCTCGGCCTCGGCCACGACCTGCTCGGCGCCGCCGGCGCGCCGCAGCGCTTCGAGCTTGCCCGAGGCGCGCAGCATCCGCTTGTGGATCGCGTTGGACTCGGGGTAGCGGGTCAAGAAGCCCTGCCAGATCCCGCCGCGGACGAAGGGCCGGTTGGCCTCCAGCCGCCCTTCGTCGGCCAGCGCGTGCCTGAAGTCGTCAAAGCGCTGGCCGGCCTCCGGCGGCAGCGCCCAGTGGCCCATCTCCTCGTAGGAGGCCGTCGGCAGGTAGACCAGCCCGCGGGCCGCGTTCGCGTCGAGGTAGCTCGAGATCGTCGAGGTCGCCAGCCAGCCGGCGTTGTCCTGGAGCGCCGCCAGGAAGTCGGCCAGCCAGCCCTTCTCGAAGACCCAGGCGTAGGTGTCCGGCCACAGCCCGAACTTCTCCCCGTCGTCCCCGTAGGTCAGCGCGATGTTCTGGCGTCCCGTCTCGTCGGCGATCCGCCGCAGCGCCGCGATCGTCTCCTCGACGGGCTGGAAGGGCAGCGCGTAGCGCAGCTCCTGGGAGATGGGCAGCGCCCGGATGGCGGCCCCGGCCTTCTCGGTCAGGAAGCTGCCGTGCATGGGGCGCTCGGTCATCCCCGCGCTGAAGAAGTGCGTGTCGTCCAGCAGCGTGTACTCCATCCCCCCCTCGGCGATGATCCGCGCCAGATCCGGCTCCCAGACCCGCTCGGCCAGCCACATCCCACGCGGCCTGACCCCAAGGCGCCCCTCGGACCAGTCGGCCATCTTGCGGATCTGCCCGACCGCGTCCCGCTCTGGAAGGACCGACAGCATCGGCTCGTAGAAGCCGCCGCCGAGGATCTCCACCTGGCCCCGCGCCGCCATCTCGCGCAGGCAGTCGAGGTACTCGGGCCGGTGGGCGTCGAGCCACTCCAGCAGCGGCCCGGTGTGGTGCAGGCTCACCTTGACCGTCGGGGCCTCGTAGAAGGCCTTGAGCACCGGCCAGTAGCACCGCTCCCAGGCCACCTCGAAGACCGAGCCGAAGTTGCCCACCGGCTGGTGGTTGTGCAGCGCGAGCAGCAAGGTGATATCCGCCATCTCCAACCTCCCTCAAACCCCTGAGGCCGGCCTCCGAGGCCCGCTGTGAGGCGCGCCATATACCGCAGTCCGCGCCCCTTGCATAGATCGCCAATCCCCAGGTGCCGCGTCGGCGGGTCGGCGTCGTTGGGTGGGCACGTCGATCCCGGCAGGTCGGCGTCGTTGGACGGACACGTCGATCACGGCGGGTGGGCGTTGTTGGGTGGGCACGTCGATGGCGGCGGGTCGGCGTCGTTGGTTGGACACGCGGTCCTTGCGGGGACCGACGGGTTTGCCGCTGTCGCGGCTGCACCACGCGGCTACGATCATGCCGACGGCGTCTCGCCCCTGCGGGGCTCCAATTACCGAGCCGCCCCGCCGGGGCGGAAGGGGATGTGACAACACAGGGACAAGGCCAATCGATCGGTTGTTGTTCACGGGACTCGGGGCTACAAACCACCTTGGCCCATCAATTTTACCGAGACGGGATACGCACTTGAGAGCCCCGGAGGGGCGAAACAGAGTAGCCGCGGGTGCAGCCGGACCCGTTCAGGGTCCGGCAAACCCGTCGGCGGCGTGGGTCCGGCAAACCCGTCGGTCGCCGGAGGGACCGTGTGTCCATCCAACGAAGCCGACCCGTCGTGATCAATTGTTCCCGACGGGGTCTCGTGTCCAACCAACAACGCCGACCCGTCGGGATCGACTTGACCCCCAACCCGTCGGTCGTCGGAGGGACCGCGTGTCCACACAACGAAGCCGACCCTATCCAACGAAGGCTTCTTGTCGCTGTGGCGCGCCGGGGGTACGATGACGGCGGCTTGACGACCAGACGAGATCGGGAGGGGTGGATGAGAGTGCATCGCGGTCAAGTGGGTGCGGCGCCGGCCGCCTGGGGGGTCGCGCTCGGGGTGGTGCTGGCGTGCGCCAGCGCGACGGGGTCGCCGTGGGTGTTGCCGGAGTCGGCGACGGTGCTGCAGCTGGACTTCCGCACCGAGTTCGCCGATCGGGAGTTCTTGCCCGACGGGACGAACCAGGATTTTCCGATCAACGGCAAGTTCTCGTCCCAGACGCTGGGGATCAACGTGCGGCACGGCTTCGGGGAGGGCTTCGAGGGCTCGCTGGCGCTCTCGTACAAGGCGGTGGCCTTCTCGGCCGATCCGGTCACGGCGGTCGGCCCGATCGCCATCGATCCGATCACGACGGAGGCGACGATCGGGCAGATCCTGCCGACCTTCGCGGTCAACAAGCAGGACGAGGGGCTGGCGGACATCTACGCCTCGGTGCGCTACAACCTGCTGGGCGGGCCGCTGCTGATCACGCCGGAGCTGGAGGTGAAGATCCCGGGGGGCTACGAGAGCCCCAGCGGCACCTTCGTCAACGACGATCCGGGGCTGGTGCCCAACCCCGATCAGGAGGGCGCCTTCGTGGAGCAGCGCACGGGGGATGTCAACGCGGCCGACGACGTGTCGCTGGGCGACGGCCAGGTGGATCTGCGGCTGTCGGTGCTCTTCGGGGCCTTCATCGCGCCCTCGCGGACCTTCGCGCGGGCGGGGGCGGGGATCAACTTCCGCTTTGGCGGGGCGGGTCAGCAGTTCGTGGGTGACTTCAAGGTCGGGCAGCTGCTGGGGGACAACTTCATCTTCTTCGCGTCGACAAAGGCGACCCTGACGCTGACCGAGGGGGAGGTGATCGGCAAGTCCTTCGCCACCGGCGATCCGGACACGCCGGCGCAGGCCTTCCCGCTGACGTCCTTGGAGTTCATCGATCTGAGGCTGGACAAGGACGCGCTGGAGTTCTCGGGCGGGGCGATCTTCAAGGTGGACGCCTACGAGGTGATCCTGACGGGCGGCAAGATCCTCTGGGGCCAGAACATCTCCGAGTCGGTGTTCGCGAGTTTTTCCACCTCCTACCGCTACTGATCGCAACTGCGGTGTCGCAGCAGGGATCGGCGACATCGCGGATCGTCGCCCTCGTGCGCCCGGGGTCAGAGGGGGATGTTGCCGTGCTTGCGTGGGGGGTTGGACTCGCGCTTGTTCTGGAGCATGGCCAGGGCGTCGATGAGGCGCGGGCGGGTGTCGCGGGGGAGGATGATGGCGTCGATGTAGCCGAGCTCGGCGGCCTTGAAGGGGTTGGCGAAGGTGTCGCGGTAGAGCTGGACGTAGTCGGCGCGGGCGGCGGCGGGGTCGCTGGCCTCGGCCAGCTCCTTGCGGAAGACGATGTTGACGGCGCCGTCGGGGCCCATGACGGCGATCTCGGCGTTGGGCCAGGCGAGGTTGATGTCGGCGCGGATGTGCGTGGAGGCCATGACGTCGTAGGCGCCGCCGTTGGCCTTGCGGGTGATGAGGGTGATCTTGGGGCCGGTGGCCTCGGCGAAGGCGTACAGGAGCTTGGCGCCGTGTCGGATGATGCCGCCGTATTCTTGATCGACGCCGGGGAGGAAGCCTGGGACGTCGACGAGGGTGATGAGGGGGATGTTGAAGGCGTCG
>SXGS01277697.1_pt1 | contig 11041 bp, 9 predicted proteins | sample 3174681 | NCBI WGS metagenome assembly SXGS01 (sample SAMN11356861, study PRJNA531348) | freshwater metagenome | isolation source: freshwater sample F1-80 | place: China: Fuxian Lake, Yuxi | collected 2017-12-25 | reverse complement strand
CGCCAACGTTCGCGAGTGAAGCAAATTCCGTTTTTCATCTGCACGTCTATCACCGATCGAGCGGTCATGCAGCAGGCGGCTGCTCTCACGTCGACGGCTTATCTGCTAAAGCCGCTGAGTTTTGAGAAAACCCGGAAAGTTGTCGAAGATATCTTTCCGGAAAGAAAACTGAAAGCGGGCTGATCGAATCACTTCTTGAGATTAAAGATTCCTAGGAAGCGATCGGGCATGATGTCGATATCCATCACGCCTCCGCAAAGTGGACAATCCTTCGTTCCTAAAGCCTTCGCCACGCGGTCAGGCGTTTTCTTCAAAATGAGGTCATCTGCCCGGAGCTGACTGACTTGATCTTTGTCGCAAGCCTCGCAGTAATAGGGAAGTAAGATCGAAGAAACCCGCGTCCGCTCGGGAACAAATCGCTCGACAACCAAAATTTGTTTAACCATGGCCGGCGGGCATTGCTCAAGCGTGATCTGCGCCGTAGCAAAGCGGACGTCAAGATCCCATAGCCACTTCATCCAAAGGCGGACTCCCCAAGAATTCACGAGCGTGAGCTTACCGAGATTGAGTTTGATTTCGGTGATTGTGGAGTCATCGGGGATCGTAGGGAAGGTCGTTTCTTCCGAGATGGGACCTGCGAAGTTGAGCCCAAGGCTAGAGCCGACGCGTTTGATATCAATCTTTGAAGCCGGGGCTTTACTCATTTCGTAACGATTCCCGTGGTGATGAAGCTCTTTGGAGTTTAGCTTCAACATCGTCTCACTTCGAATGAGAAAAAACTAGGCCCAGAAAATTCGCGGGATCAGCCCCAAAGGTCTCGCGCCGGAGGGTGTACGAGGCTTCCGTCGTAGCGCAAGCCGCTTTCGCGATCCTTTGCGAGAAGCAGAGGTCCGTCCAGATCCACGAACGCTGCTTCATTCGCGAGCAGAAGGGCAGGGGCCATAGCCAATGAAGTCCCAACCATGCATCCGACCATGATGTCGAACCCGAGAGCGCGCGCCTCGTGAGCTAGAGCTAATGCTTCGGTGAGGCCGCCCGTTTTATCGAGTTTGATGTTAACGCAATCGTAAAGACCTTGGAGGCGTTTCAAACTTGCTCGGTCATGAACGCTTTCATCAGCGCACAGAGGAACACTGCGTTTGAGTCCGCGTAGAAATTCGTCTTGCTGACTCGGCAACGGTTGCTCGATCAGCGAAAACTTCGCTTGTGCGCACGCTTCGAGGTGATGACCCAGATTTTCCAAAGTCCAGCCTTCGTTTGCATCGGCAATGATGCGCGCGTTCGGCGCGGCCATCCGCACGGCGCGAATTCGCTCGAAGTCGCCACCAGGGGCTCCGAGTTTGATTTTTAACAAAGGTCGGTGACTTGCTTTAGCGGCTGCCTCCGCCATGCCTTCGGGGGAATCCAGGCTGATAGTATAAGCCGTCGTCACTGGTGAGAGGGCACCGACTCCCGCTAAAAGATGGGCGGGACGATTCATCAACTTCGATTCTAGATCCCAAAAGGCGCTATCGACCGCATTGCGGGCAGCTCCAGGGGGAAGAATGAGTTGAAGTCGGTCGCGATTACCTGTTTTTTCAATCTCCGCGCGTGCCGCTTCGATCGTCGCTTGCACGCCTTCAACCGTTTCGCCATAGCGCGAATAAGGGACGCATTCGCCGCGGCCAGCGAAACCGTCCTTTTCGAGAGTGACGGTGACGACTCGGGCTTCCGTTTTCGCGCCTCTGGAGATGACGAAGCGACCAGCAATGGGAAAACTCTCGATTTGTGTGCGGAGACGGAGCATGCAGAAACCCCTTCGATAAACTTACGTTTACAGGAAGAGGATAGCATTGATCAGTTCGCGTCGAGAGCGGTAGCGGGGAGATCCGAATCAGCTTGGACTTTCGGCTAGTCGGTCGTGCGCCCTTTCAACACGAGAGCGCACGAACGAATTCACGGCAGAACTTTTTTGATTGTCGCAAACGCATCTACGATCCCGCCCGTGAGCGAGAGTCGTGAGAAGAGAGTTGCCTGAATCGGGTCCGAACCTGGCAAACGTACGACGAGGCCATCGTAAGTGCGCACGTTCGCACGCAGCAGGTCCCGGACTCCACGAGCATCCAGTGAAGGTTTTTGGCTAAGCACAAGAGCCGCGACTCCGGCCGCAACGGGTGAGGCCATGCTCGTGCCGCTGAATGCGGCGTACTCGTTTCCGGGAATCGTGGACTTGATTTTGACGCCAGGAGCGAAGAAGTCGACTTCCCTTTGTCCGTAGTTTGAAAAAGCCGCCGGCAAAACTTCACTCTTTTTGAAAGACGAAGCGCCGATCTCAAGCCAGTTTCTAAGCGCGCGACCATTTTCGCCAAGAAGCTTACGGCTTGGAAAACTGGGTGCTGCATCAATGTCTTGGCTCGAATTGCCCGAAGCGTGGACGATGAGAACACCCTTAGATTCGGCGTAGAGCATGGCTTGATCTACGGCCGCTTTGCCGGGAGAGTAGCCTTTTCCGAAGCTCATATTGATCACGCGAGCTCCGTTGTCGACGGCGTAACGGATCGAGTTTGCAACGTCTTTGTCCCGCTCATCACCGTCGGGCACGGCGCGAATCGGCATGATGATCGCGCTAGCGGCAACGCCATCGATGCCGATCCCGTTGCCACGAGTTGCGGCAATGATGCCAGATACGTGGGTTCCGTGCGAGCCTTCAGGACCCTTAACATCGTTATTTCCGTAAGCGCGATCGTCGTAGTTCTCCGGATCATCACCGATCACGTGTTTGCGCGGTTCAAACTCTTCATTGAAGTGATACTTCAGCGATGCCTCGGCATTTTCGATGCGGCGATAGATACGGGAAGCATCCGTGAGTTTGTTATCGACGAAAAGCGCGATGAGTTTTTCCTTCGCTTCGTTCACTTCCGAGTCGTTGCTTGAAATCGCTTCGACTTTCGCGAGTGTCAGTTCCTTTAGCTCGCCCCCTACGGTCGGTTGAACGATCGGAAAGAGAGATTCAAACTCCTTTGCGAGCGCACCGGATGTGTTGATTTCCTCGGTTGCGTCGGCGCGTTCCTTTTCAACGACTTTCGTATACTCGTCGAGAAGCGTTTGATCTTCAGGAGACAACACGTCGCCCGATGCGGCTTTCTTGCGCTTAAGACGTACAAGTTCACGCGTGACCTCGAGTTGCTCCTGTTCGAGGTTTACGATCTTTCCTTCTTTGTCGAGGCTTCCGAGAAAGCTCCAGCCATTGACGTCGTCGACGTATCCGTTGCCATCGTCGTCGACATTGTTGTTTGGAATTTCTTTTGCGTTGACCCAGATGCGACCTTTTAGATCTTCGTGATCGATATCGACACCGCTATCGATGACCGCGACGATGATCGGACTTCCGGCGGAAAGCGGAAGTTGCGAGTAGGCGTCATCCGCACCGGTGCCTTCTGCGCCTGAAGCGGGGCCCTTTAGAAACCAGTTTTCGGGTTCTTCTGGAGCCACTTCTTCAATCAGGGCACCCTTTGGTTTTTGATCGTACTTGTTTGGCGGTGGCGTTTCGGCCGTTTTTGTACAAGCCGAAAGCATTGAAGCGAGGATCACGAAGAATGCGAAGCGAGAAGCGCCCGTCATAAACTAACCTTACTGACTTGCCGTCACTAGCGATCTGAGAAGTGGATGAATTGCGGACGTTCATCACGCCCGCAATTCTTCTAAGTCATCGCTCTCGGTTAGGCCAACAGGAAATGATTATGGAAGCTATAAATGCGCTGGTGCCATTTCTTCAGGTCACCCTCACGGGCGACTCATTCAGGACAGTTTAGAAGAAGAACGTTGGCCGGCCAGACGCCGCTCTCAATTCGCTCGTAAGCACTTTTTAAGAACGAGAGCGCATCGTTCTTTTTTTCCGCCGAGATCGTGTTGCTTTCGGTGTAGAGCTGAATCGCCGTGGACTTGAATTTTTTGATTTTCTCTGTAGCTTGATCGACCGCTTTTTGCGGAATGCAGGGTAGAGCAATCGTATTCTCGTAGAATGTGTTCGTGCTGTTGATCATCGCTAAATCAAAATCGTAGGGGACTAGGACGATCGAGTTGTCCTGCCGGCGGTAAATGCGGACGTTGTGACCCGACTTCGTCGAAGCTTGGATCACGCCCCAGTCGGTGTTTCCAATGAGAGCTTGGAACAAAGCGACCTCCGCCAAATTTTCGGGGTCGACCGCTTCAACTCCGTCTACGGGAGTTTTATTTGTGGTGAGTCCTGAGCGCTTTGCGAAATCCCCACCGTCCTCGATGAAGAACGCAAAGCCCTCGATCGGCGCGAGTTTGCCGCTCGAATCGACGTAACGGATCTTTGCTTCCCGCGTTTTAAGCGCCAAGGGAGAAAATTTTTCCATAAGCTGATAGTTGAGCCGCTCTTCGCGGATCAAATTTCCGTAAGGAGCCATTGTGCTATCGCAATGAGTGACGAGTTTAAGCTCTTTCACATTCAGGAACGTCCCGGGAGTTTTGATGCGCTTATCGAATTCGATTTTAAAAGGGGGGAACCGGCACATCCCTCGGCGTAAACCTCCTCGGAGCGCGATTTTTCCGGCGAGAGCCGCTTCACCGGCGACTTCGATCGTAAGCGGGAATTGGCTTTCGTCCGAAAGTTTGTCTTTGTTCTCAATCAGATTCGAGAAGTCGGCCGTGAAGGTCAGCTCCAAGGGCTTATCGCCATCAAAGATCGGCTGATTCGCTAGAGCCGAGAGGGGAAGGCTCAACGCAAGGGCAAGCGTTAAACTTTTTGCCATGAGGGACGAAAAAGATCCTAAGCCAAGCTTCAGCATGGGCGACCTCGCGTTTATTTCGATTTCAGGCGGGTTTCCCTGTGGGAGACGGGCGCCTTCTTTCATCTCTAGCCAGAGTGTGCTATTGGAGTGCCACGCATCTCTCTTCCTGTAGACCAAAGGTTCCCCATGCCTGCCGAATTTCGCTCTCTTCCGTTGCGCTCTGACCTTCTCACAGTGTTGGAGGAGCTTGGGCTTAAAACCATGACGCCTATTCAAGAGCAGAGTTTGCCGCTGCTTTTGCAGAACAAGGATTTGGTCGGACAAAGCAAAACTGGGAGCGGCAAAACAGCTGCTTTCGCGCTCTCCGTTTTAAATAAAATCAATTTAGATTGGCGAGAGCCGCAGGCGCTCGTGCTTTGCCCGACGCGCGAGTTATGCGCGCAGGTGGCGCGCGAAATTCGCAAACTTGGTCGTCGCTTCCCTGGCCTTCACGTTTTGATTTTATCTGGAGGTCAGCCGGGAAAACCGCAGATGTACGCGCTGCAAAAAGGGGCGCACATCATCGTAGGAACTCCGGGTCGAGTTCGCGATCACGTCGAGCGCGGCAATTTAGATCTCAATCGTCTTGAAACTTTAGTCCTTGATGAAGCCGACCGAATGCTCGACATGGGCTTTGAAGAAGACATGACCATGATCATGGATGAAGCCCCCGGCACGCGTCAGACTTTGTTCTTCTCGGCGACGTTTCCTTCCTCCATTCAAGAAATGAGCGAGAGGTTTCAACACGGTCCTGAGCACATCGTCATCGAGAACGTCCCCGAAGAGCGCCCTCTTATTGAACAGCGGGCTTACGAAGTGGAAGGTCACGAAAAGACTGAGACTCTGCTCCGCATTCTCGAACGCGAGCGTGCAGGCGCTGCGATCGTCTTTTGCAATTTGAAGGTGACCGTGGCTGAAGTCGGCAAAACACTTCGGTTAAAAGGACTGAGCGCGGAAGCGATTCACGGCGATCTCACCCAGGAAGATCGAGACCGTGTCTTGGCGAAGTTTCGAAACGGAAGTACTCGAGTCTTGGTCGCCACTGACGTGGCGGCGCGCGGCCTCGACGTAGCGGGACTCCCCCTAGTCGTAAATTACGATGTGCCTCTCCAATCTGAAGTTTACGTTCATCGCATCGGTCGCACAGGTCGGGCTGGAGAAAAGGGTCTTGCCGTTTCTCTCTACAGCGAGAATGAACAAAGGCGCCTCGACAACGTAATCCGTGAAACTGGCTTCGAGATCGAGCTCAAGACGCTGGAGCCGGTTCGCGGGCATCAGCAAGAGTATTTCGGCGAGAACGCTGAAATGGCGACGCTGTACATCGCCGGTGGCCGTAAAGAGAAAGTGCGCCCAGCCGACATTTTAGGAGCGTTAACAGGTCAAGCAGGTGGGCTTGAAGGAGCTCAGGTTGGGAAGATCGAGATCCACGATCACTTCTCGTACGTAGCGGTTCCCCATAAAATCGCCGAAGTTGCTTGCCAGAAGCTCCGCGACGGGCGCATCAAGGGTCGCAAGTTTCAGATCAAGATCGTCAGATAGTTTTGAATTGTTCGTGAGCCAGGATTTGTTCGCGAATTTTGGGCTCCTCGTGCGCTTGGGCATCGAGTGGAAGCGCTCGGTGCGAACGTTTCCACCGCTCAAGCCAGCCGGCATCGAGCGGTGATGAGAGCTGCGTGAGTTGAGTCGCGGCTTGAGTCGTTTCGTCCTTAAGGCCCGTTGCCAAGCCAACCCCAACGAAGAACCCCGCATTCAAAAGGGCTACGCGAATAGGCGTTGCGCGCGAGTAGGTGAGAAGGAGGGTGCCTTCTTCGTTCGCGCATTTCTCGCGTAAGTCGCCGAAGACTTTCGACGACCACATCTCTTCATTTTTCTTGGGCGAGTAAGGGTCATAAAAGATCAGATGGGGAGAGTGAGTCTCTTCTCGAATCAGTTTTACGAAATCGCCGTGGCGGAGCTGCCAGGTGATTCCCTCTTCAGTCCACTCGCCCTTGCGCAGAAGCGTTTCGATTGCTTCTTCAAAGCCTTGAAGATGATCAAAGCTTGCGGCGTGCAAAAGGGTGAACTCAAGAAGCTCGAGATCGACTTCGAAGCTGATCAGGCGAAGGGGGCGGCGAACCTTCAGCGACCTTGCGCAACTTAGCGTTGCAACCGCATTTGCGGCTGCGCCTAGCCCGACGTCAAATACGACAAGCTCCTCCGCGATGTGACTTGATCCCGCTCCCGTGAGGCGCTCACGCAACCGGGATTGATCGATGTAGAGTGCGTTCGCTTCAGCCCAAGGACCAACGGGATTGTGCATGATTTCGCCGACCACTTTGTTTTTGATCGACGTCACGCCCATGCTTGTCTGGACGATTTCAAATAGCGGGTGAGTCATGCGGTTGTCCTACAGCTTTGCTCGCTGCAGGGCAATCCTTAGCTTTACTGGGCCCGCTGAATCTCGTAGTCGATCGGCTTGAAACTGTGATTATTGGATAGTTCCGCCGAACATGCGGTCAAGCCCACGATCAAATCCATTTCCGCGCGGAAAACGATGAAGTCCCCAGCGCGAGAAGTGGGTGGCTTGACGCTGAACTTTCCGTTTTTCTCAAAATCGACGTTCATGAAAATATTGAACGTTGTTGGGATTTCGTCGGGCTTGATCGCGAAGCGAGCAAGGTTCGTGCAGAGGTTGCCGAAGCAACTCGGGTGAGGCTCATGGTTGTTGTATATGATTTGAAACGTCTCGGGAGAACAGGGAGTCAAAAGAAAGTCGTGGCGGCCTACGGTATCTTCGATAATCGTCAGCATTTTGCGGCTGCGATTGGAGTAGAGAACATGACCTTTCGTGATGAGCAGCGTATCTGCATAATCAAAGGTTCGACCGCTCGAAAGCCACTCTCTTTGATCCTCTTTTGCAAAGCAGACTAAATCGGAAACTTGCTCACCCTTCGGATCGATGACGCGAAGAAGATCGCCTTTTCTAAGTTCGAAGGAAGCGCCCGTTTGCGGTTCCATGTGCCCGCGCTCATGCGCCGTGAACTCAGCGAAAGAAGTAGGAACGTTATTTTGCATTTTCGCGTTTTCAGTCTGAGAGATGAGCAAGTGATCCTCCGATTTAGAACTCAACTTCGAGCTTAGATAACTTTTAGATAGATGTGGCTAGATCAATCAATGATGAAAGGGGCACTTCCACTCAGCCCCGACTTGTCGACCTGAGTATTGGCGAGCTTCCGACTTATCGCCGAAATCAGCAAGCATCGGGTTGTTATCGCCCTGAAGTTTCTTATCGCGAGATCGAATCGTGTCGCGCAAGCGCGTGTACTGTCCTGAGGCTCTTAGCTCGTCAAACTGACGATGCAAGTTGAAAATGAGCATCGGTTTTTCGAATTGGCGTGACAGACGAGAGCTCTTTTTGTGCATGCCGACGACGTAAAACGCTGTTCCGGCGAAGCTAAAGCTGAACTTCGGATTCTCGGGATCATCGCTGACCTGCGGATCCCAGCTGAAGTCTTTTTCGCGACTCAACTTATCTAGGTGGCCTAAGGTCGCCCAGAGTTTTCTCTCGAAGCTTTCTTCGTCTTCTGGTACTTCGCCATCGAAGACGGCAAGAAAGCTCGCGAACTGCTTCGGATGTTTGATTTGCTCCTGCGTGTACTCGTACAGATCTTCAGCGAGCGCACGTGCGGATTCTTCTGTTCCTAGCGACGCGTACTGGCCGAGCCAATACTCATCTTTGCGGAACGCGGACTGGGCACCTACGCAGGGATGAGGTTTATCTAAAACGAATTCGCGGACTGAATCATGAAGCGCGACTTCCTCAGGCGTGAGCTCTTCCTTGGCTTGCGCGATGAGAGTAGAAGCATGAATCAGTTTAGAATTTCGTAATCTTCCTTGATTTGAAAACGGGTTTGCTTCGTTCATCCCCACCATCTATCACGGCTTGTATAATCCGCTTTCAACATCGGGACGTTGTCTTTTTAAAATCAATCTTTGCCGCAAGAAATTGCTCGCTCGGCTGTAACTCGGAAACGTTCCTCCAAACCTATTAAAAAATGGAAACAATTTGGAGGTGTCAAAGCTGCCGAGCACCTGGCCCGGACGTCGCAATTTAATTCCTTAAAATGGGAAGAAACGGCCTCAGCTCAAATAAAGAGGTTTCGGTGTTTCCCATGCGTCGAAGATTTTTTCACTCGCCAGACGAAAATTGTCGGGAGTTACGATCATGCTGACAGCTTCGCATCTCGCCTCTTTCGCACTCGTCTTACTCACATTAGCGACAGCTCCTTTTTGCTTGGCAGAGGCGAAATCGGCAAAGGTTTCCGCTAGTGCTCGCAGGCCGGTGAAACGACTCTCGGCCGATTGGAATCATGTCGAAAGAAAACTCAAGGAAGCTCGTTTCGATCGCTCTTTCATCAAAGCTCTTCATTCTTCTTACGAGACGAAGGATTTCAAGGACGCGGTCGAGTTGAATACATTGATCTTTCTGAAAAAAGGCGATTACCACGCTCCCCAAGTCACCGAAAACGCCGTGGGCCGCGTGCGAGGATTTGTCACCGATCATCAAGCAGTTCTTCTGACGGCCGAAAAAGAAAACGGCGTGGACCCGATGGTTGTCGCAAGTCTTCTATGGATGGAGTCCCGCTATGGACAGAACTTGGGCCGCTTTCATGTTGCGAGTGTTTACGCGCATCTTCTCCAGTTGGATCGACCGAGCGTTTTGCAACACTTGAAGACTGATGGACCTAAGCGTTTTGAAGTTAAGCCAAATCGCGCGGAGAAGAAAAAAATCGTCGCGCGAGCTAAACGCAAAGTTGAGTGGGCGATGGCGGAGCTAAAGGCGCTTGAAGAGATTTTCAAAAAGCGTGGACGTGCTCCCCTCGAATTCAGAGGTTCGTTCGCCGGGGCCTTCGGGATGTCGCAGTTTATTCCTTCGAGCTACGCTCGGTGGGCAAAGTCCGCAAAAGGAAAAGCTGCACCTGATCTGAATAAGCCGGAAGACGCGATCATGAGCGTTGCGTTTTATTTGCGCGAGAATGGGTGGGGACCCGAGAGCCGTGTGAAGGCTCTAATGAGGTACAACAACAGCGAGGATTACGCGAACGCGATCCTCGCTTTGGCGGAGAAGAGCGACATTCAATCTGTCGCTAGTGCAGCGCCTTGAAGGAAGCTCTCGTTATTTCGCTGTGGTCGAGGGCGAAATTGGAATCTTGCGTACGCCCTGTCTTTCCACCGGCAGATCGCGGAACTCGCCCGGTTTTTGTCCGCCGGTTCCAGACGCCGGTTTGTTAACCGCGGCCATGACCGCCTCGGCGAATGCGGGGCCTTCTTTTTTGCAACCCAAAGCGATTGCGGAGAGGGGCACGCCGTCGATGATTTTGTCCGCCTTCAACTGCTGCATGTAAGCGACCCGCAACGCCCAATCTTTCGGGTTGTTCTTTTTGATCTTTGCGATCTCACCTTTGGAAAGTTTCTTTGGCTGACGGCAATGGTTCATCGATCCCTTTTTAGATTTCACCGCGTCGAGTTCGACTTCGTATGTGCAGCTCGCTTGCGCCGTTGCGGGAGCGAGCTTGTAACTTCTTACGTCGGGATTTACGTCGGTGATTCGGTAGCTCGTGATGAATTGATCGGCTTTCAAATTGATGACGAAGTTGTCTTTCGAGACATCTTCTTTTTTAGCGTTGCGATCGACACGCGTTCCGCATTCGATCGACTTCAAACGTCCCGCTCTTATCGCGTCGATGACGTTTTTTCTCTCTTCCGTAAGAACGGGAGTTTGCGGTTGGGGAGGCGTGAGGGCAGCGACTTGTGTCGGCGCGGCCTTTTGGACTTCGCTAGCCTTCGCGCTGCTGATTCCAAGCCAAGAGACGAACGAATTCCAAAACGCGTGCGCGCGAGGATTCAGAAGCGTCAACAAGGCACCGTGCTTCGCGGTCTTTGAGGAACCGGCAAGCGCTTCAAAGATGTCCTTCTCAATCTCCACGTAGCTGCGACCACTGACATAAATCACGCGGCCTTCGATATTCAAGTGCGGCTTCGGTTGGGATTTATAAACCGCCTCAATGGCTTCTTCAAAAACGCCCACGATGTAGAACGTATTCTTATAGGAAGTCACTTCCGGTAGACTGTTTTTCAGAACTCCGCGGTCATCAAGGTACTGCATGACTTCGCGTCGCGACTCGGGCGTGCTTGCAATTCGCGATGCGTATTCTTCAAACGTGGCCGAGAGGGCAGCCACGGTGACAACCTGTTGCACAGCTTCGTCATCTGTCATGGCGCGGCCT
>SXGS01182005.1_pt1 | contig 11041 bp, 7 predicted proteins | sample 3174681 | NCBI WGS metagenome assembly SXGS01 (sample SAMN11356861, study PRJNA531348) | freshwater metagenome | isolation source: freshwater sample F1-80 | place: China: Fuxian Lake, Yuxi | collected 2017-12-25 | reverse complement strand
GTCGGCGACGCGACGCGCCCCCAGTACGTGTGGGTCATGTACTCCGCGTAGAAGGTGCAGAAGCGCATGGCGAGCGTCGGCCCGTTGGTCTGCTTTCGGAGGTAGTTGCCGGAGCCAGGCAGGCCGGTGATGACGTCCGGGTACAGGAACTTGGTGTCGCCGTTGCCCTCACCGACGTCCTTGAAGAACTCGCCCTCGACGAACAGGTCGACGCAGTTCTTGCCGAACGGGCGCAGGTCGACGCAGTCGTAGGTCGTGAACTGGCTCGTGTCGGTGTCGGCGCCCTGCATGAGGCTGCAGTAGCTGTCGGCACTCGCGCCCTGGTAGCCGTCGGTGGGCGCCATCTCGGGCACGCTCGTCTCCTCGGTGGTGAACGGGCCGCGCAGGAAGTACGTGCGCACCCGCCGCTGGAAGCTGAGGTCGATGCCGTCGCTCGTGGTGCTCGGCCGGTACAGCGCGAGCGCCTTGGTGCGCACGCCGGGATCGACGGCGATCGTGGCGCCGCTGGCCGCGTCGCCGGGAGCGCCGTGGTACGCCGGGATCTCCTTCGACTTCCACCGCTCGTAGAGCCCCATGCGGCCCGGCAGCCCGTCGATGCGGAACTCGCCCGCGGGGACGTTCTGGAACACGAACACGCCGTCGTCGACCTTCGCCTGGCCGCTCGGGATGCGTCGACCCGACGACACGTCGACGAGGGTGAACGACACCGCCCCCGGGCGCAGGCGCGTGAGCGACACGAACGGCGCCGGCCCCATCGGGCTCGCGTTGCTCGCACCGTTGTGGTTGATCCAGCGGAACGCATCGCGGCAGTCCTGGGTCGCACCCGGTGCGCAGTCGCCGAACACCTCGGGGCGCGATGCGTCGCACCGACCGTCGGTCGGCTCGCAGTTGGTCATCGCGACGTGGGTGTTGCCGTTGGTGGCGCAGCCCTGCAGCTGCAGGCGCTCGTCGGCCTGGTTCTCGACGCGGCACACCTCGACCGCGATCGACCCCACCTGTTCTGCGCCTCGTCGGTCGATGGTCGTGACGAACCGGCGCAGGCTCGTCGCCACGGGGACGTTGTAGCGCTGCGCCACCTCGGTCGGCAGGCGCAGCTCGATGACGAGCCGGTAGTAGTCGGGGATGACGCCGTCCTCGTCCTGGTCGCCGGTCTCGTCGACGTCGCTGTCGAGCGCCTCGGCCGTCGCGGTGACGAGCTCGGCCCGGCCACCGGCGTCCTGCAGGTCACGCGCCTCAGGGGTCACGTAGCTGCGGATGTCGCACGGGTTGTTGAGCCGCTTGCAGGCAGGGACGTCCTCCATCCACGCACGGTCGGAGATCACGTCGTCCTGCACCTGCTGGCCGGCAGTGGTGAGCGCGATCTGCAGGCGGCCCGCGCCGCGCTGCTTGGTGCCGCCGACGGAAGCCATCGCGATCGCCGAGGCGACGACCATGAGCACGAACGCGGCGACGACCACCTCGACGATGGTCAGGCCGCGCTCGGACCTGCCCCGATCGGGACGAGTCGCACGCTCGCGCGACGGATGCATCGTGGTGGGCACGGTCCGCACCTATACGGTATCGGCAGCGTCTCGTTCGACGTGAGTACCGATTCGTTCATTCACTGGCAATCGGGACGCGCGAGGAGCGAGCCGCCGACGCCCGGCGAGAAGCAGTCGAGGTTTGCGGGCTCCATCCGCGTGATCTCCCAGTCCGCCGCGGTCGGGAACATCGGCGGCGGGTTGTCGTAGAGCGCGTCGCTCCAGGCGTAGGAGCGGTTCGCAAAACCGGCGCCGTTGCCGGGGTTCTGGAGGATCGGCGGGTAGTGGCCGGTGATCGAGCCGATCACGTCGACGCGACCCCCCATGCGCCCGCCCGGCACGGTCACGGGTGAACGCCAGGTCGGGTGGGACGACAGCATGCCGCTCATCGTGAGGAACGCACCCCGCGCCGTGGCCGAGTTCATCGACCACTCGTCGAACACGATGTCGCCCTCCACCACGAGCCCGAACGACGACGTCGGCGACGCGCCCGCGCCAACCGGCCCGTTCGACTTGATCCACGCCGACGGCGCTCCGCCCGATCCGTAGCGGGAGGCACCGGCCGGCGCCGCGGCGATGATAAGGGCGCGGGCGTTCGCGCCGAGCGCACCGCTCACCTCGACGTCGCCCCGCGTGATGACCACCGCTCCCTGGTTGCTGCCCGGACGCCCGCCCGGCGCGACGGCAGCACTGATCGTGCCGGCGCCGGAAACCGACACAGAGGAGCCCGACAGCCGCACCCGGACGAGGTCCTGGGTCGCGGGGCACGCCATCTGGATCGACGGGCGAGCACCCCCGCCGCCTTCGCAGAGCTCGCGGATGCGAGCGGCGGCCTCGCGTGCGCGCAGGAAGTTGTAGCGGATGCCGGTGTTCGCCCGAGCCCGGCAGCTGCCGGGTGCGGCGATGGCGCCCTGGGCCGTCGTCACGCGCGCCGAACCGGTGCAGCGCGCACCGCCCTGGAACTCGATCTGTGGGCGCCCCCGGTACTGGTCGTAATAGGAGGTCGCATAGCCGTTCGAGTGCATCCGCCCGGAGATGACCGCGCCCGGGAACACGCCGGCCGGGCCGTCGAAGAGCAACTGGTAGTCGGCGAACCACGTCGGGCGGAACTCGAGGCGGTAGATCGACGGCAGGCTCACCCCGGCACCGCTCGTGGTCCAGGTGCGGACGTACGCGATGACGCGCCCACCGGGCGTGATGCCCCATTCGGGCACCTTCACGGAGTACAGCTGCCACCATCCCGTGCGCCCGTCGCGCAGCGATTGCGACACCGCGTACCGACCAGCTGCAGGGACCCGGGAATCGACGACGCCGAGCTGTGCGGGCAGGCCGCTGTTGGGGACGACCGAGCCACCGATGCGCGAGGCGTGTGCCTGCAGCGCGGCCTGGCTCGGGATGAAGCCGTCGTGCTCGCCCGACTCGAGCGTGCTGTAGGCGTTCGCGAGCATCGCACCGCTGTCGCGCGCGAGCTGCTCGGCGGCCGCCGCGTCGAGCTTGGCGCGCGAGAGGTCGGTCGTGGAACGAGCCGAGACGTAGATCGCGACCGCGATGAAGGCGCCGAGGATGAGCATCGCGACAGCTGCGATCATCGCGACGCCCGACTCGCCGGAACGGCGTGTCATGAGCCGGCTCAGCATCCGAGCCCCCGGCGGTAGGTCTCGGTGTCGCGCGAGCGGATCGCGATGCGCATGCTGCCCTTGCCGCCAGCTGCCGCGCCCTCGCTCACCACGCCGAGCTTGGCGTCGACGCCGATCACCCAGCGGCGCTGCTCGGTGCGCACTGCGCGGTTCTCCACGATCCACGGCTGGCACTCGGATCCGCTCGGTGCGCCCGTGTTGGGGCAGTCCCTGCGGCTGCAGACGAGGCGGTAGGCGAACGGCGTCGTGTCGATCCCCGCGGCTGCCGGGTTCGACGACTCGAGCAGCACGCGGTCAGACAGGCTTGCCGATCCGCACGCCGGCCCCACCATCCGGCGCAGCTGGAATCCGCCCGCGGTGACCGCCCGCCACGTCACGCACTCCACGCCGACGGCACGGTCGACGTCGGCGCGGATCTGGAGCTCCGTCGGCGTGGCTCGCACCACCTCGTCGATGTCGAGCCGCATCCCCGGGCGGGCCGGGTCGCTGCTGTACGGCACCTCGTTGCGCTGCAGCGCGCCCGCGAGGTCGGTGGGGTCGCGCAGCAGGTTGTCGCGACGGTGCTCGGTGTTGGCCGCGGCGACGTCGTCGGCGAGCATCGACGCCGCCCGGTAGACCGCCCCGTCCGACACCGCGCCGGCGCGCGCACCGGCGCCGCCACCCACGGCCTGGATCACGACCTGGCCGACCACGCCGATGGCGAGGCCGAGCAGGATCATGCCGATGACGAGCTCGAGGATGGTGAAGGCAGCCTCGCGTCTCGGCGCCACGTGGGTGGGCAAGGGGCGCACGGTTCGATCATCGGTCCGTTCACGCGCGTGCTTGAGGCGCCAGCACGCCGAGAACGGTTCGCGGCCGAACGGCATTCAAGTCCGTTCGATCCGCGGCCGGTATCCGTACCATGCGCGCGTCGCCCACACGTGTCGGCACGCGGCGCGCCGAGTCGGGCGTGTCGCTCGTCGAGATCGTGGCCGTGGTCCTCATCACGGCCATCCTCCTGAGCCTGTCCTGGAACGCGGTGCGTTCCTCGCGCGCGACGGGCCGCACCCTGAGCGCGCTCGCCGCGGCACACGCCTACGGCAACGCGATCGACCTCTTCGCACGCGACCACAAGGGCCGCTACCCCGCTGGACCTGGCACCGCGGACTGGCCCACGAACGGTCCGAACGGAGTCGGCGGCGGCCCGGCGGCCGACGTGCTCGGGCAGCGCCGCTACTACCTGCGCAGCCTGCCCGAGGCGATCGAGAACGGCAGCGTCACCTTCAACGGCTCGGGCGGCGCGCGCCTCAGCTACCGCCAGGTCGGCGGTGGCGACGGCTACGAGCTGATGCTCACGATCGAGGGCCGTCCCCCGTGCGTCGTGCGCGGCGGCGATGCGGGACCGCCGAGCGCGAACGCCTGCGGCCGCCGCTGAAAATAACGTATTGCAATACCTGCAAACTCGTTATACGTTGATGGAGCCCAGCCAGTCTCCGAAAGGCCCATCGACATGAAGCGCATCCTCCTCCTCGCCCTGATCGTCACCGTCAGCGTCGTCCTCCCGGCGATCGCTCCCGGCACCGCGTCGGCCGCGACGTTCACCCGCTACGAGAGCAGCGCGAGCGGCTCGTGGCGAGCCACTACCGGTCCGATCTACAAGGCCGGCTACACGTGCGGCGGCTGGAACCTGCAGTACTCGTACCCCGACACGACCAAGTACCTGATGCGCTGCTACACCAAGACGGCGCAGTACTGGAACGCCAAGATCATCGTGCGCACCTGACGCACGCTCACAGCTCGAGCATCGAAGGCCCCGCACCGTCGAACGGCGCGGGGCCTCGTGCGTCATGCTCGGCCGAGCAGCACCTTCGCGCCGAGGCCGTCGACCTCGAAGCCCGCAGGCAGGTCGCCGACCTCACCCTCGACGAACGTCGTGGCGAGCACTTCCTCGGCGATCGCATCCGCGTGTGCGCGCACCGCGTCGGCGAGCTCCCCGTCGGCGCTCCACGTCACCGTGACGCGGTCGCTGATGTCGAGCCCGGCGTCCTTGCGCATCGACTGCAACTGTCGCGTCACCTCGCGCGCACGACCCTCGGCGATCAGCTCGGGATCGAGCGTCGTCGACACCGCGACGACCCACTCGGCGTCCTCAGCGAGCGCGAGGCCGTCCGCCGCCTGCGAGCGGTGCTCGAACTCGTCGGCGAGCAGCGTGAACTCGCCCACGCGTGCCGAGCCATCCTCGTTGAGCGTCACGTCACCAGCCGCAATGGCCTTCCGGATGTCAGCCACCTGCTGGCCGTACTTCGGGCCGAGCTTCGGCAGCAGCGGCATCATGCCCTCGCTCCAGAGGCCGTCGGGCGTGTCGACGAAGCGCACCTGCTTCACCGACAGCTCGGCGAGCACGTCGTCGCCGAACGCCTCGAACAGGTGCTCGGTCTCCGCCGTGCCCTGCCCGCGCGTCGAGCGGCGGTGGACGAGCACCTCGCGCAGCGGCTGGCGCAGCTTGAGCTTCGACGAGGCACGCGCCGCGCGACCGAGCGCGAGCACGCGCTGCACCGCGTCGACCTGCGCGAGCAGGTCGTGCTGCGCGAGCTCCGCGTCGTGCTGCGGCCACGGCACCAGGTGCACGCTGTCGGGCGTGCCATCCACGGCGTGCGGCACGACCAGCTGCAGCCACAGGTGCTCGGCCAGGAACGGCATCACCGGCGACAGCACGCGCGCCGTCGTGGTGAGCACCTTCCAGAGCACGGCGTACGCCTGCTGGCGATCGTCCTCGCCGAGCTCCGCCTTCCAGAAGCGGCGACGCGAGCGGCGCACGTACCAGTTGGAGAGGTCCTCCATCCAGCGCTCGACCGCGCGCGTGTACTGCGGCGTGTCCCAGCGCTCGATGGCCGTCGTCGACTCCGCCACGAGCTGGTGCGCGCGTGCGGCGAGCCAGCGGTCGAGCGGGTTCTGCAGGTCACCGAAGTCGTTGAGCTCCTGCGCGCCGGCGCTCCGCAGCAGCGACTCGTCGGGGCGCCAGCCGTCGGCGTTCGCGTACTGCGTGAAGAACGACACCACGTTCCAGAGCGTCAGGAAGCGCTTCTTGATCTCGGTGGCCGGGCCGTAGCCGAAGTTGAGGTTCTGCGACGGCGTCTGGTGCGCGTACATCCAGCGCATCACGTCGGCGCCCATCTCCTCGGCAGCGTCGTCGAACCAGATCGCGTTGCCCCAGCTCTTGTGCATCGCGCGGCCGTCCTCGGCATTCACCTTCTCGTAGGCGAGCACGCGCTTGTAGGGCGCACGACCCTCGTCGTCGAGCACGACGCTCATGAAGAGCATCGAGTAGAACCAGAGCCGGATCTGCTCGCGCATCTCGAGCACCATGTCGGCCGGGAACCACTTCTCCCACTCCTCGCTCGAGGGCAGGCGCGCGCCCGACAGCTCGGCGCTCGCGCCGTTGGCGTAGAGGCCGCCGAGGCCACCGTCGCGATCGATCTCCTCGCTCTTCCAGCCGAGCGTCGCGAACGGGACGATGCCGGCGTCGAGCCAGCAGTCGCCCACCTCGGTGACGCGCTCGAGCAGCTTCCCGGTCTCGGGGTGGCGCACCTTGATGTCGTCGATCCACGGGCGGTGCAGCTCGGGGAGCGCATCGACCGCGGCCGGGTCCTCGGCCAGCTCGCGCAGCTGCGCCTTCGAGCGCACGACGAGGATCTCGCCCTCGGGGTCCTCCGGGTCCTTGTAGAAGGGCAGCGGCAGTCCCCAGTAGCGCTTGCGGGAGATGCACCAGTCGCCCATGTTGTTGAGCCAGTCCTCCATGCGCTTGCCGTAGAAGGCGGGCGACCACTCGACCTGGCGGTTCGCCTCCTTCATGGGCTCGCGGATCTCCTCGCACGAGATGAACCACTCGTCGACGAGGCGGAAGATGAGCTCGGTGCCGCAGCGCCAGCACGACGGGTAGCGGTGCTCGAGCGTGCCGGCACGCACGAGCAGGCCCTGCTGCTTGAGGTCGCCGAGCACGACGTCCTTCGCGTCGTGCGTGGTGAGGCCGGTGAGCTCGCCGAAGCCCTCGAAGAACACGCCACCCTCGTCGACCGGCACGATCGCCGGCAGCCCCTGCTCGGTGCCGAGCTCGTAGTCCTCCGCACCACAGCCCGGCGCGATGTGGACGATGCCGGTGCCGTCCTCGAGCGAGACCTCGTCCCACCCGAGCACGCGCCACACCTTGTCGCGCGCGGCGATCGCCTCGTCGCGCTTCGCGGCGCCACCGGGCACGCACGGTGCCTCGCCACCGGCCGATGCCGGCAGGTGCGCGAACGGACCGCGGTACGACCACCCGACGAGCTCCGAGCCGGGCTTGCGGTCGAGCACGACCGCGTCCTCACCGAAGGTCGCGGTGACGCGGCCCTCGGCCATCCACAGGTTCAGCTCGTCGCCCGGGCGCTCGACGAGCGCGTAGGTCGCGGTCGGGTTGACGGCCGCGGCGACGTTCGCCGGCAGGGTCCACGGCGTGGTCGTCCACACCATGACCGCCTGGCCGTCGCGCCCGTCGTCGACGAGCGGGAACGCGACGTGCAGCGAGGGGTGCACGACGTCCTTGTAGCTGTCGAGCATCTCGTGCTGCGAGAGCGAGGTGCCGCAGCGCGGGCACCACGTCATCGGGCGGTGGCCGATGTAGAGCCAGCCCCTGTCGTGGCAGCGGGCGAGGAACTCCCAGATGTAGGTGATGTTCGTGTCGGACAGCGTGTAGTAGTCGTTGTCCCAGTCCATCCACTGGCCGAGGCGCTTCGACTGCGTGGTCTGCACCTCGGAGTACTGGGCGACGCGGTCGCGGCAGGCGCGGCTGAAGCGGTCGAGGCCGAACTCCTCGATCTCGCGCTTGGAGTTGAGCTGGAGCGCCTTCTCGACCTCGACCTCGACCCAGAGGCCCTGGCAGTCGAAGCCGTTCTGGTAGCGCTGGTCGTAGCCCTTGTAGGCGTGGAAGCGCTGGTAGACGTCCTTGAGCGTGCGACCCCAGGCGTGGTGCACGCCCATGGGGTTGTTGGCCGTGATCGGGCCGTCGACGAACGAGAAGACCGGGCCGTCGGCGTTGCGCTCGCGCAGGCGCTCGAAGGTGCGCTGCTGCTCCCAGATGCCGAGGATGTGCTGCTCGATCGCCGGGTGATCCGGCTTCGGCGGCAGGGTCGGGAAGGGGGTCTGGGTTGCTGCGGAGGCGTCGCTCATGCGCGCGATGCTATCGCGCGCGAGGGGCTCGACGGGTCAGGTCGAGCCGGCAGCGCCGCGGGTCAGTACACCGGGGTCTGCGCCTCGAGCGCACGTGCGCGAGCGCGAGCCTGCGCGGCCGAGCGCTGCTTGACGTAGGCGTTGAACTGCTTCGTGCGCTCCGGGCAGTAGACGCGGTGCACGATGCGCATCTTCGAGAACGCGGCGCGGTTGAAGCTCTTCCCACCGCCGGGGCGCTTGGTGAGCAGCAGGTCGTAGGCGTCGGCGAGCTTCGCCGTGCACGCCTCGCCACCGTCGGCGCCGTAGGTCGCGTCGACCTCGGCGAGCGTGGGACGATCCTTGGCGCTCGCGGGAAGTGCGCGCAGGTAGCGCTCGCCGAGCTGCTGTGATCGGTCGGGCCCGGGCAGCGGTTCGGGGATCGACATCGGGACCACGATGAGGCCGACGAGCAGGATCACGCTGCAGGCGATGAGCGTGTAGGCGAGGTGGCGCTCGCCGGTGTTCCAGTCGTCGCGCTGGCCCTGCCACCAGTGACCCAGGTCGGCGGCGATGCCGCGGCGTCGTGCCACCGTCGAAGTCCTGCGCTCTGCCATCCCTGGTCCCCGTGTCATGTGTGTGACGGGTTCCGCCAAACCCGGGTCGGGCTCCCCAGTGGCCGCGTCCGGATGGATGTGTACCACGTACTAGCCGAACTAGGCACGCCGTTCTGATGAATCCTGCGCGCGTGCGCACACGAGGTGCGAGGCCGTGCATCGTCGACGTGCACGAACCACCTACGGGAGGGACGGCCGACGGCTCGGTCGAGGGCTCCGCCCGATGCGGGTCAGGTCAGCCCGTCGGGCGGGATGTTGAGGTAGCCGAGCGCGAACTCGGTGATCTCCTCGAACGCGGGTGCGGCCGCGTCGCCACCGGAGGAGGTGGTGTCGTTGACGACCACGAGCGTCACGAGTTGTGGATTCTTGGCAGGCACGAACCCGACGAACGACGAGTTGTAGCGACCCTTGATGTACTCGCCGTTCTCGGCGATGTTCGCGGTGCCGGTCTTGCCGGCCACCTCGTAGCCCTCGATCTTCGCCTTCTTGCCGGTGCCGCGGTCGTCCTGGACCACGCCGCTGAACATGTTGCGCATCGTGCGGGCGACCGTCGTGTCGAGCACGCGGCGCGACGTGTGCGCGGCGGGCGGCTCGTTGCCGATGCGCTTGAGCAGGTGCGGCTTCACGAGCACGCCGTCGTTCGCGATCGCGGCGTAGGCGCTGATGAGCTGGATCGGGGTGACCGAGATGCCCTGGCCGATCGGGATGTTGCCGATCGACACGTCCGACCACTGGTCGGCCTCGGCCATGATGCCGGGCGACTCGCCCGGGAAGTCGATGCCGGTCGTCGAGCCGAAGCCGAAGCGCTTGATCCATGCGTTCACGGCGCACTTGCCGCACTCGCCCTGGTTGATGTACTTCTGCGCGACGCGCTGGGCGAGCGTGATCGTGCCGACGTTCGAGCTCTCGACGAGGATCCGCTTCGTCGTGAACCACTCGGTGCCGCGCGAGTGCGATTCACCGACGGTGCACGTGTCCTTGTCGTCGCAGAACTTCAGCTTCGGAGCGAGCAGGTGCTCGTCCTCCGGCTTCGTCACGCCCTCCGCGAGCGCTGCGCTGATGGGGACGACCTTGAACGTGGAGCCGGGCTCGTACGTGTCGGTGATGGCGCGGTTCTTCTTCGCGACCGCCGGGAACGCCGACCAGCGTGCCGGGTCGACGCGCGGCACGCCGGCCATGGCGAGGATCTCGCCGGTCTTCGGATCCATGACGATGGCGGTCGCCGACTTCGCAGCGAAGCGCTTCACCGCCTTGGCGAGCACGCGCTCCGCCTCCTGCTGCAGGGTGAGGTCGAGCGTCAGCTGCACGTCCTTGCCGTCGCGCTCGCGCTGGAGCTTGAGCACGTCGATCGGGACGCCCGTGGGATCGCTCACCGCGACCTGCAGGCCGGGGGTACCGGTGAGCCAGCGGTCGTAGAGCATCTCGATGCCCTCGAGGCCCTTGCCGTCGATGTTCACCGTGCCGATGAGCTGGCCGGCGGTCGCACCGGCCGGGTACATGCGACGCTCCTCGTCGTACCAGGCGATGCCCGGCAGCTCGGCGTCCTGCAGCTCCTCGGCCTTCTCGCGCGGCACCTGGCGCGCGACGTAGACGAAGCCGACGTCCTTGTCGGCGTTGGTGAGGCGATCGACGAGCAGCCCCTCCTCCTCGCGCGACAGCTCGAGGATCTCGGAGATCTGGAGCGCGGTGCCGGCACGGTTCTCGAGCAGCTTCGGAGTGGCGTAGAAGGTGACGGCCTCCTCGCCCACCGCGAGCTCCTGGCCGTTGCGGTCGAGGATGTCGCCGCGCACGGCGGGCAGCTGCTGGGTGTTCTGCTGCTGGCCCTCGGCGTAGCGCGAGAGCACCTGGCTCTTCGCCGACTGCAGGTAGATGGTGCGCGACGAGACCGCGACGATGAGCAGCAGCAGGCCGACGAGCAGCAGCAGGAGCCGGCGGGGCGGCACCACTCCGGCGTTGATGCCGACACGAGGTCGCGTGCCTGAACTCATTCGGTGCCTCCGGTGGTGGCAGGTGTGGACGTCGCGGCGGCCGCGCCTGCGGACGCATTCGCTGCGCCTGCCGCGACGGTCGTGCTCGAGGTCGAGGGCGAGGTCGAGTCCGCAGGTGCGGC
>SXGS01191314.1_pt1 | contig 11043 bp, 7 predicted proteins | sample 3174681 | NCBI WGS metagenome assembly SXGS01 (sample SAMN11356861, study PRJNA531348) | freshwater metagenome | isolation source: freshwater sample F1-80 | place: China: Fuxian Lake, Yuxi | collected 2017-12-25 | reverse complement strand
CTCTTCGCTTTGGTCCAGCGGGAGGTACGTCTCGACTACGTGTTCCAACAGCACCCGCCCAGCGTCGCTGACCTGAGCCTGCGCCACCCCGCGTAGGCAGTGCGCTTTGTGGCTCACGCGGCTCTCCCCCCGGTGCTGCATCAGGGAGGCGAGTGCCGGGCCCAGGGGGTTCGCTTCGTTCCGGTACTGTAGCCCATCCAGGCCCTTCAGGGCAACACAGAGGATGCGGAACTCCACCACCTGCCGCCCCAGTGCCGTCTCCACGTACACTTCCTCCGTGCGGCCCTCGGCGCCGGTGGTGAGGTAGAGCAGCAACGGCAGCACCTCGCGCCGGAACCGCTTGCGCAGCCAGCCGTAGGCCTCAAACATCTCCTCCAACACCGTCAGGCGCCGATCGTATTCAATCTCCCCGTGGAGCACCACGACCCGGCCCTCGGGGGTGTCGGGACCCACCTCGGCCACCACATCCAGCGTGCGGCGATCCCCGGGGGGGAGGTCGGAGAAGAGGTCCTGGCGGGCGAAGTGGATGCGGGAGAAGTCGAGTTGCGCGGCTTGCTCTGTGTGGAAGAGCCACATGTACTCGGGGAGGAAGGCCTCGAAGAGGCGCTTGAAAATCTGGTCGTGGTCTTTGCGCTCGGGGGATGAGAGAGTGGTCTGAGGGTTCATGGTCGTTCCCGCCCGCCGGAATGGAGAGAAGTGCATGATCCGATTGGATCACCGGCGGGATACCGGGCGGTTCGGCGCACCGCGGGGCTTGCCCTGCGTCCTCCCCGCCCAGGAAGCAGGCCAGCAGGGGCACCGTGCCGCTCCCACCGGTCTTCCACAAGACGCTCCCTCCGCCTTCCACTGGCTACTCGGGTGCCCTGTCGTCCTTTCTGTTCTCCCCGTAGGGCGTGCCGTCCACCCGGGCGGCGGCCGGGGTTCCCACGATAGGACTGGCCCGCGAGACGGTGCTCTCGCGGACCAGTCGTTCAGGGGCTACCGCACGCGCACCTGTGAACTCCGCGTGTTGTTGGTCTCCGAGGCTTCCAGCGTCGTTTGGTTCGGATCTACGACACCAGTGAGGAACACCGCCTGCCCGCCCGCGAAGCCCGGATTGGGAATGGTCAGTGCAAACGTCTGCCGGTTCGTTGCCCCGCTTCCCAACGCGGGAACGTTGAAGGACTGGAGGAAGGTGGCCGGGGGCACTGTGGCTGCATTGGTGGCTCCAACGAGCAGGCGAAGGGTCGTGGGGTTCGAGCGTCCCTGGCCTGCGTTGGAGACGATGAAGTTCCCCTCGATTCTCAAGGCCGCACCGGTGCGGGTCACGGTTCCGGTGAGGTTGCGTACCAGCAGGTCTGCGTGTGCAAATACGGTGTCGAAGGTGCGAGTGTTGTTCCCCACCGAAGGATCGATGGAGTCCGATACGATGTTCACCTGATGCCGGAACGTGCCTGCCATTGCCTGCGACGCGGTGATCTGGAACGTGGCGGTGCGCCCACGGGCGAGAGTGGCCGCCGTGAACATGATTGTCTGGGTATTGATAAATGTGGAGGGAAAGTCCGCGGGTTGGGAAGAGCCCATGATGACGCCTCCCGCCGGGACGGTGTAGGTGACCACTGCCCTATTCGCGGTGTCCGGTCCCGCGTTCATGACGGAGAACCGGAACTGGTAATTGATGTTGGTGCCCTGGTTCCGCGGCGGGGCCAAACTGGTCACCCGCAGATCGGCCCGCGTCGTCGGAGCCGGAGGGATCACGGCGGTCAGGACGTTGGACGTGCTGCCGGCCCCGATGATGGTCGCCCGGTACTGGTACGTGGTCCCGAAAGCGATCGTGTTGTCGCGGATCCGCTGCGTGGCGGCGAGGGGTCCCGACTGGAGTTGGGAGAACCCGCCGGATCCGGTCTGCCTTTCAATCGCGAACATAGTGCCCATCGGCGGGGTGGCTGCGGTGGTAAGATCAAACTCCACCGCACGGTTGGCGCCGGCGCTCACGGAGAGGTTGTTCAGGGTCAGCATCAGACCCGGCACCGCCGCGGTCAACTGATTGGAGACCACCGCCGACCCGTCTAGTCTTGCCCGGTACTCGTAGGTGGTTCCGGGGCGTACGGTGGTGTCCTCAAGCATCTGGGTCGCCATCAGCGGGCCGGACTGGATGGGGGCGAAAGCGCCTGTGCCTTCCGCTCGCGACAGGGTGTAGGTCGCGCCGGGAGGCGGAGTGCCGGTGACCGTGAGTTGGAACGCCACTCTCGGCGCGGGAGCGCCCACTACGGAGAGGGAACCCAGCGTGAGCACGAGGGGGGGCACGGCCGCGTCCAACACATTGGACAGTGTGGCCGAAGCGGGAAGGTTGACCCGATAGGAATAACTCACCCCCGCCACGACCGTGGAGTCGGTAATTCTCTGGTCGGTGGCCAGCGTGCCGGTCGAGATGGTGGTGAAAGCTCCCGCACCCTCCCGGCGCTGTACTTCGAAGGTGGTTCCCGGGTCTGGTGTTCGGCTGGCCTTCAGGTCGAATTCGACCCGGGGCGCCGCCGGTCCGTTCACGGTGAGGGCGCTCAGAGTGATGGTGATGGGAGGATTCACACTGGACAGATCCACTCCGAGCGCGAATAGGCCTCCGTCCGCCGGGTTTCCTGCAAAATTCATCTGGGCGGAGCCGGCGGTGACCGGGAGGCGAGTGAACTGGCCACCAAAGTAGACCGTTGCCGCGGTGCCGGGGGTTGCCGTCGGACGAAACGCGCTGTCGAGGACGGCGCCGGCGCCCACCGGCCCCACCTGTTCCACCCGGACCGGCGCCCCAGCGGTGAGCTGCGTCACAAAGAGCGCCTCCCATCCCCCATTGGAGCTCGACACGGTCGGATCTATGGGGCCCATGGAGGGGAAACTTCCCGGAAACGGGGTGAGGCCGCCGACCGCAATGACCTCGGCAGGAGTCGAGCCATCAGTGATGGCAGTCCGCGCGACGCAGAAGGCGGAGCCGGTGGACAGAAAAGTAGAGTAAAAAAGACCCGTCCCGAGGTCGTTCACCGCCGTGATGAAGGGCGCTCCGTTGACGCCCGCCGCATACGTACCCTGAAAGGCATTGGGGGTGACCGGGAAGTCCGCAGCCCGCGTAGCCCCCGCCACCCAGGCCCTTCCCAGCGAGTCCAGCGCGACGTCGTAGGCCAGCTCCCCAATGTTGAAGGACCCACCGAGGTAGGTAGAGTAGGAAAGACCGGTTCCGGTTGCGTTCAGGCGAGTGACGTAGGCCTGCTGGGAGCCCGACCGTCGGGTTGTCTGAAACGCTCCGGCGGTGGTGGGGAAGTTCGCGTCACGGGTTTCGCCCACAACGACCGCTCGGCCGGTCGCGTCCACATCAATTCCACGTGCTGCGGCAAAGACGCTTCCCCCGAGGTAGGTCAGGTACGTGAGGGGCGGCCCTGTGGCCGGGAGTTTCGCGACGAATGCGCCGATTGCTCCCACCCCATTGGGCTGCCGTTGAAAGGCTCCGACTTGTGTCGGCAGCCCTGCCTCCGCGAGCCCGGCGACGTAAACATCCCCCGCAAGGTCGGTATCCACGTTCAGACAGTTCGCGAACCCCGCACCGGCCTCCAGGTAGGTGGACCACACGAGATTGGTGCCCAGGTCATTGAGCCGGGTGACAAACCCGGCGCCACCGGCGCCGATTCGGGGGAGGGAGGACGCAGTGACGGGGAAATTGGTCGAATTCGTGCTCCCGGCCACCACGACGCTCCCGTCGGCGAGGACCCGAATGCCGTTCCCAACATCCGGCATGCCCCCGCCCAAATAGGTGAGGTACACAAAGCCGGTGCCGGACGGGTTGAGTTTGGCGACAAACGCATCCCCATCCCCTGCGGTCGTCCCACCACCGGCAAACGTGCGCTGGAAGGCGCCGGCGGTCGTGGCGAGGTTGGTGGAAACCGAAAAGCCGGTGACGTAGAGATTCCCTGACGCATCCGCGCTCACCCCATGCACGCTGTCACTGAGACTCCCGCCCAGAAACGTTCCATAGGACAGGACCACGGGATCAATGATCAGGGGGTGGGCCCGATCGTATTCGCCGACCGCAATGGTTACGTGCTGAGCCAGGCGATAGCTTGCCTGTACGACCACTCGCCTTCCACGGATCGTCTGGTACGCCTCCGGGCGCGTCTGCCGGATTTCACCTGTGCGGGTGGTGACGAGCAGGTCACCCTGTGCGTCGAGACGCGGCGGGGCACCTCCGCTGAAACCGAGCCGAATGCGGCCCGGGTCCGCACCGGGGGATACGACAAAGTCGTACTCCAGGTCCCGCGGATTTCCGTAGTACTCCACATCCACGCCGGGGTACGCAGACACCACCCGCACTCGGCTGAAGGTCTTCAGCCGAGTGCGCCATTGGGATGGGTCGGCGCCCCGCAGGTAGTTGACGGTGCCGGAGAGTGGCGCCTTCCCAATGACGCGGGCTTTGCGGTTGGCTCCAACCAGATGAATTGCCAGCAGTGACTGTTTGACCCGGGAAGGGCGCTGTTTCAGACCGAGTCCGGTGCTCTGAACCGTCTGTACCAGCACTCGATCGCCGGAGACATGCACCGAGCCCCCGGGCGTGCGAGCCAGGAAGGGCGCGCCGGAATTCGACTGACCCCGGTTCTCCTCAAACGAGAGCGGGAGGCTCGCAAGCGCACCGTGACTTCGGACAGATGCGGATGGCGATCCGGCCAGCGAAGCGGCGTCCTGACCTGATGACGCCACCAGTGCCACGCCCGCCACTACCGTGAACCAGAGGATGGAAAGTGCGGTCCAGCCGCGCCTGCCGCGCGGGATTCGTTCTGTGATGCTCATGCCAGCTACCCTCTCAGGTGCAGACCGTCCAAGCCCGTCTCATGGTTGGTCAGGTGCACCGGCGTCCTGACTTGATCTACAGGTGTCCCGATGCGCACCGGCCCGGAGTGGCCTTGAATTATTTCTATTTCTGGATCCTTCCCAATCTATCCTCCGATGAAAAATTACAGTGTCGCAAGACCGGGGAGTGTGGGCGATGGCCAACAGAGCGGACAGCGAGACCTTCCGGCCAGGCACCTCCGCGGGCAACACCGGTGCGACAGGCGAACCCCGACAGTGGAGCGGCGCAGGGCCGGGCGCCGCTCCACTGCTGCCGGGGAGGGAGCAGCGACCATGACTGCGACGGATGCCGGGCGATCCGCGTCGAACTCTCCGGTGACCCACACGCACGGAGGACACCCGATTGGGGCCCCCGCGGGTTCACCCGCGCATCAAGGCCGTTCGAACACAATGCCCTTCTGCACCTCCCCGCGGGCCCTCACCGTGCGGCTCACGGAGCCTGCGCCCGGTTTCCGAGTGTTCCCCCCGATCCGAAAGCGCCCACGCGGCAGCACATCCAGGCCCAGCGATGCACCGGATTCCCCGCATCCGGTGCGCCGGAACTCAGTATCGGCGCGCAGTATTCTGTTGCATCATGTCTCCGTTTCGCCCCGAGAGACCGGCCTCAGCCATTCGCGTCACTGGCGGGCCGATTGCCCTCCCGGACGGCGGCGCTCCCCGTTTCCCATCTTGCCGAAGCTCGAGAAGACCGTGTCGCCCCCGGCATTCTCCATGGTCGTCCCGGCGCTCCGGCGCTGCCGCAGGATGGAACCCTGTGCCTGAAGTGCGTCAGGCTCCCGTTCTGCTTCAGTCTGCCGGTGTCGGATCAGGTTACAAAGGTGTCCGTCGCCCAATGTTGCGCCGCGATGTGAGATCAGATCGTGAGTGTCAGCCCTCCCTCGGGGATGAACTCGCGCAGATAGGAGGCGGAGACCCGGAGCTCTTCGAGGAGGTTCTCCTCGGTCTTGGTGGAGCCGGGGATCCATTCGCCGATGAGGATGCACGTATCGCACGGCTCCAATATCCCCGCCAGCGGGCTCTCGTGGGCGTGGCGGTGGGACCATTCGAGGGCTTCGAGGAGCAGGGGGATGCGCACATTCCCCCGCCGGTTGAACTCGGGCGTGAAGGGCCAGTGGTGGCTGGCGTCCGGTGTGGTTTGCTGGAGGTGCAGGATCTCGGTGTACGCGCCGAAGCGCCGGACCCACTCCAGGTAGTCCAGGTCGGCGCCGGTCAGACCGTAGTGCATCCCCGCCTGATGGCCCACGTCAAGGGTCAGCAGCACCGGCGCGCCGACCCGATCGGTGTTTGTTTCGCGCAGGAAGCGCTCCGACTGCTCCAGAGTCCAGGGCACCTCGCTCGGGATGTACATCTGCTCGTTGTAGAGCGCGGTGAGGCCTTTTGCCTGTGCCTGCACCGCCAGATCGCGGAAGGTGCCGACGATGCGCTCCCAGGCCTCAGCGGTGCGCTCGGGACTCTCCAGCACCTCGACGGAGAAGGCATCCCAGTGGCCGCCCAATCGCGAGGTGCCCAGGGCGACGCACAGATCACAGCATTCCAGAATCCAGTCCTGCATGCGCTTCCGGCAGCGCGGATCGCTGTGGGAGAGGCCGTGGAACCGGTGGGTGGCCACGCCGGTGTACACGTCCCAGATGGTGACCCCGTACTTCTCGGCCGCGGCGCGCGTCTTCTCGGCGGCTTCCAATTGGTACCCGCGGTCGCCGCTGAAGAACGGATCAATGACATCCGCGCAGAAGCTGTGGTACGGATACCCCAGGTCGCGGGTGATCCGCATCCAGTTTTCGGGTTCTTCCCAGCGACGGGTGAGGAAGGCGCCGTTGACGCCGATTTCTACGTGGACGGTGCGCATCGGTAGTGTGGGACTTTCTCTCGCTTCAGGGACTGAGCTGCTGGCCGCCGGTGATATTGAGTGCCTGCCCGGTCATGTACGAGCTGTCATCGCCGGCCAGGAAGACGACGACATTGGCCACGTCTTCATACGTGCAGCCGCGGCCCAACGGCACCTGATCTTCGTACTTTTTGCGGACCTCAGCTGGGGTGATGCCCCACTTTCGGGCGTACTGTTCGTAGAGGCTCTGGGTCCAGAGGGTACCGTCCAGCAGATTGCCGGGGCAGACGGCGTTCACCCGGACTCCGTAGGGCGCCAGGTCCAGCGCCAGACTCTGCGTCAGGCCGATCCCGCCGAATTTCGAGGCGGCGTAGGCGGAGTTCCGGAAACTGCCCTTTTTGCCGCTCTTGGAGTTGATCTGGATGATCGAACCGCGCCCCTGGGCGGCCATCACCCGCGCCGCCGCCCGCGCGCAGAGGAAGTAACCGGTGAGATTGACGTCAAGCACAAACTTCCAGTCCGCCAGCGGAAACTCCTGGATGTCGTGTGCTTTGAGCACGCCGGCGTTGGCCACCAGCACGTCCAAACCACCGAACGTGCGGACCGCTGCGGCGACCATCTCGTCCACCTGGGCCTCGTCTGTGACGTTCGCACACAATCCGAGCGCCTCCGCCCCTTCCTCGCGCAGCGACGCAGCGACTGCCCCTGCGGCTTCTTCGTTCAGATCCGCCACTGCGACCCGCGCCCCTTCCGCCGCCAGTCTCCTGGCCAGCGCCTCACCCAGGCCCTGCCCCGCGCCGGTCACGATGGCTGCACGCCCCTGTAGTCGCCCCATTCGCCTGCCTTTACCTGGAACACGAGGATGCGTGGCTGCTTTCGCACACCCTCAGGCCCTCCCCCAAACGCGCCGGGTACGGGGGACCATCGCTCCTGCAATCTCGCGGTCGCAGGTCTATTGTGCCTTCATTCCACTCAGACTGATGCCGCCGACGAGGAACTTCTGGGCCGCGTAGAAGACGAGGATCAGTGGAGTGCTGCCCATCGCCGCGGCGGCCAGGACGCGCGGCCAGTCCTGGCCGTTCTGGTCCCGGAACAGCGAGAGGCCCACCGCGAACGGGTAGAGGTCCTCATTGCTGATGACGACCAGGGGCCACTCGAACGAGTTCCAGGCGCCCATGAAGCTGAACACCCCCAGCGTAATGAGCGCCGGCTTGGAGACCGGCACCAGGATGCGCCAGAGGACGCCCCACCGGTTGCAGCCGTCAATGAACGCGGCGTTTTCCAGTTCAGCCGGGATGTTCAGGAAGAACTGGCGGAGCAGGAAGATCCCGAACGCACCCGCAAACCCGGGCAGCATGACGCCCAGAAGGTGATCTACCAGTCCTAGTTGCTGCACCACCAGAAACTGGGGAATGAGCAGCACTGCGTGGGGGATCATCATCGTGGACAGGAGCATACCGAACAGGAAGTCCCGACCCGGAAAGCGCATGCGGGCAAATGCATAGGCGGCGATGACATTGAAAAAGAGGCTGACCAGTGTCATCAGCACCGCGTACAGGAAACTGTTGCCGAGGTAGCGATCAATGCGACCATAGACCACGGCATCGCGGTAGTTGCGGAGAGGCGGCCACTGTTTCAGAATGCCCAGGTACTCCGCGTCGGGCTCTCCGCTGCCGAACTGCTTCATCAGCGTGCTCGGCTGGTAGCGCGGCGGGATCACCGCCGGCTTGTCCGTCGAGAACTCAAGCCGTGTCTTCAGGGATCCGCCGACCGCGTACGCGTAGGGGTAGACCATCAGCACTGCGCCGAAGCACATCACCACGAGCGCAACCCAGGTCCCGAGGCGGGCCACCGGTCCGGCACGACGAGGGGTTTCTTCCATCGCTGTTTCCTCACTCACTCGTCGTAGACGCGCTTGCTGCCGTACAGCCGCATCTGGATCAGCACGAAGACGCCGATCACCACGAAGAGCAGCCAGGCGCAGGCACTGGCGTAGCCCATCTGGCCCGCGACGCTGAAAGCATTCATGAAGATGTTGAACGCCAGCACCTCGGTGCTGCGCTCCGGGCCCCCCTGGGTCATCACGTAGACCGACGTGAACACCTGGTAGGCTCCGATGATGGTCATCACCATCACGAATACCACCGTGTTCCGGAGCAGCGGAACCGTGACATGCCGGAACTCGTCCCAGGCGCCGGCGCCGTCAATCCGCGCCGCGTCGTAGAAATCCTGGGGGATCTCGTTCAGACCCGCGAGAAAGAGGAGCATGTTGTACCCCGCTCCGCTCCAGATCGCCATGATGGCGATCGCGGGAAGGGCGGTGGCGGCATTGTCCAGCAGCTTCCCCCAGACGCCGAAGATCTGGTAGAAGATGAGCGCCACTACGACTCCGGGGGTGATGCTGGGGATGAAGTAGAGCGTGCGAAACAACCCCTGCAGGTAACGTGCTCGCCGGCAGAGCAAGGCCAGCGGCAGCGCCGTGCAGAGCATCCCCACAACCACCAGGACCACGTAGAGGCTGGTGTTCCGCAGCGCCAGCCAGAAAATGCTGTCCTGCCCGAAGAGGTTTCGCTGGTAGTTCTCCAGACCCACGAACCGCCCGCGTCCCACAAACGCATCCCATTCGTGCAGGCTGGTGTACAGGCTGACCCCCATGCTGAAAAAGCTGAACAGCAGGGCCAATCCGAACGCCGGGGCAATGTAGGCGTATCCGATCCATTCCTGGCGGGGTCGTTTGGTCATTGGATTGGGTGTAGGGTGTGGAGTGTGGGGCGGATCGGACGGGTTTACTCCCGGGGTCCCACCGGTGATAGTGGCATATGCGCTAACATAGGCCGCAGCAGGCTTCCGCGTCCTCCGACTACGACCTCGCATGCGGCGATTTACCCTCGGTGCCCGACTAAATCGGGTGCTTACCGGGTTGTTTTTGACCTTATTTGGGTGCCGCGGCCCGCCGGATCTCCGCTGCTACGGCCTATGTTAGCGCATATGGGTGATAGTGGAGGGATCCCCATTCCTTCGTTCCGCATCCTGTGCCCCGTGCCCTGCCTGAGATCGCACAGAATCAGCGGTCATTGTGGGGCGAGGGGATTGCCGGACTGGACGGGAACCCGGGTGTTCTGCCCCGAACGATCCACCCGCCCGCTGTTCCTTTCCATCCGTTGCGGCCCAACATGCGACCACCCGTATTTGACGCGGAAGCCAAGCCGGGCGGCACCGGAGGCGAGTAGCGAGTGACCGATTCGTCGGGGGCGTATCGGTCGTGATACGCTGGTTTTGGGTGTCCGCTGTCAGGCGGGGTGGTGGGTGCGCTCCCATGTACTTCAACGAGCGGCACTTCTTCGATCGGCTTTTCCGGCCCACCTCTCCCTGCAGGCAGACGCGCCAGGAGCAAACACCTCATGGAAGCACCGGTACGTCTTGTCCCAGAGTGGCGGGCCAAACCCCGTACCCGCCGGGAAACCACCATCGCGCAAGAAGATCCGGCGCCCGTCGTACCGGACCCCCGAATAGATCCTCGAGGCTACGAGGCGTTCTACCACGACCACCATGAGGAATGGTGCATGCCCTCTCGCCGCCACGGGGACCTGGCCACACAGTTACGCAACCAGTTGGGCCGGATGGCGCATCTCTGCTGGGTGGCGACGGAGTTGAACACGTATTGGATCGAGAATCAAAACAGGATCTACTTGCGCCCGGACGTCATCGTGGGTTGGCCGCCGGAGCCGGACCTTGACGGGCTAAGCCATCGCACCTGGGATCATGGCCTGGTGGCCCTGGTGGCGGAGATCGCCTCGGAGGAGAGCCGCGCGCGTGATCTATACACCAAGGTATGCGACTATGCAGAGGGCGTTCAGCCGTACGAGTATCTGTATTACGACCCGCCCAACGACGAACTGGTGTTGTACCGACGGACGCTCACCGGGTACGTGGCGGTTCCTCACGCCGCGAACGGGTGGGTGTGGAGCGAGGCCGTCGGGTGTTGGTTTGGAGTGCGGGCGCACGGCTGCCTCGGGGTCTACGATGTCGAGGGCCGGGCAGTCCCGGACTACGACGAGTTCGCCAGCCGTGCCGAGACCGAAGCCGCCGCCCGCGCCGCCGCTGAGCAGATTGCCGCGGCAGAAGCCGCCGCCCGCGCCGCCGCCGAACAGCAAGTCAGAGTCGCCGAACAGAGGGCGGAGTCCGAGGCGGCTGCCCGGGCCGCCGCCGAGGCCGAGGCTGCGGCACTGCGTGAGCAGTTGGCGGCGGTGGTGCGCACCCCCCGCGTCTGACCCGTCGGTCCGAGATGATCGCCGCGGCGATCATCTCGGACCGACGGGTCAGACGCGGGGGGTGCGCACCACCGCCGCCAACTG
>SXGS01691124.1_pt1 | contig 11044 bp, 9 predicted proteins | sample 3174681 | NCBI WGS metagenome assembly SXGS01 (sample SAMN11356861, study PRJNA531348) | freshwater metagenome | isolation source: freshwater sample F1-80 | place: China: Fuxian Lake, Yuxi | collected 2017-12-25 | reverse complement strand
TAAAATTCACCCGACCATTCGGCGCCGGGCACCTACGTACTCACGTTAACATAATCAAACCACAAAAAAATTTCAAAAAAAATTCCGCGTCATGACGCACAACGCTCTTGCTATTCATCGTTACATCTTGCGCGTCGGGCTTGTATTGGTAAATTCCGATCTGCCGCTCGCCTTAGTACTCGGCGTGATTATGTGACGCGGGATAAACTTCCGGCTTGTCATGGGTATGGAGAATAGGTGGCAAACCGCAAACTTATCCCACGTCAGCTCACGAATATCGTTGGCGCGATGGACGATTGATCAAAGCAGTTCAGGAAGTGTCTCTCCATCGATTGTTTGACGGCCGATGAGCGTCTTGGTGCGAGCCAAGAAATCAAACTTGAAATTGGCCACTTGTTGCTCTGAAATGCCCAACTGCTCGGCGACTTCTTTATTTCCCATGCCAAGCACGAACAGCAGTTCGATACATTTCAACTTCATCCAGTCGCCGCGTTGCTGCCATTTGTCAATTTGTTCGCGCAGCGCCTCGACTAGCGCGCTCTCTTCCAAGTTCTTGCGCTCGACGCTGCGAACAATGCTGCTGGCAGGCCTGGCCTTTTCTGAACGAATTTCCCAAGGAGTTTTTGACGATTCGACGCCAGGACTGAGCGTGATCGTTGGTCGGCGTCCTTCACGCCGTAGATGATCGGTCAACTTGTAAGCACAAATCGAAAACAAATAACTCTCTAGCGGCCGGCGACGATCGTAATTGGGCAGGCTGTTGAGAAAACCCACGAATGTCTCCTGGACGATATCTTCGCTGCTAGCACGATTGCGCAACCGGCTCTCAACGAACGCCAGTAAACGACCCTCGTATCGTGAGATCAAATCTTGCCATGCGTCCGCTTCCCCCTGGCTGATTCGATCCACCAGAATCTGATCAGCGTCCGACGGCAAGGTCATGATGTGTCTTTTCGTAACTGTTGACCAAGATCTGGTGCTTGCCTTGTATCTTGCGAGGCTGGCGTGCGCGGGCAATCAATGGCAATGACACTGCAGATCCGATTCCTGCAAAGCACAACAACACCGCAGCTTTGTGAAAGAAACCTCGCTTCTTGACGATCTTGTTGGTTAATACCGGCGGAATGGGAGGCGGGCTTGCCAAGCGTTCCGTGCGACGCGCGCGGCGTGCAAACAGCAAATGTGCGCCTCCGGAGCCCGTGACCAAAATCAAAATCGCCAGCCCCAGTTGCGTGACACGCCCACGCTGGATCGCTTCGGTGTGCCATGTATGGAACTGCTCGCGCTGGTCCGGGCTAATGGATACTTGTACCCATTTCTGATAGGACTTGCCATCGATACCAGTGGCCGTCGCCAAATAGCCGGCTGGATCATCGATCAGGTTTTGTCGAATGTACTTGGCGGAAATCGGCAGAGCACCGGCCGCATCCGGCTGGTTCAAGACACGTTCGTTGATGTACTCGCGGACCGCCATCACCAATGCAATATCCAGCGACTGTTCGGTAGCTTGGCTGGTACGTTCAGGATTTGAACAAACATTGAAACGATGGTGTTTCTGCGTGAAATCCGGTGAATTACCGACCCACGCAGGTCTATCTTTGGGCAGCAAGAAGTCGGTCCCCGGTTTTACAGAGAGCGGATGTTCCGTATCCTTTGCAGATAAGTTTTCCGCAGGCGATTTTTGCATTTGGGCTTTTATGCCGGAATTTGCTTTCAAAGTCTGGTCGGGTGGCTGGATGGTCGCTTGACTGTCGCTTAACAGCGTGGTTTCAAATGGATCTAGAGAGTCAAAAGCGGATGCATCGATCTCGCCGGCTGATTTGCCAGACGACTTATCTTGCGCGATCACGATCATCACCAGCGGACGATCTGCAAACAGGACGCACGCCGCTAAGATAGCGGGAATCACTAGCTGAGGTCGTGCCTTCGTTTCACTTGTAGTCACAATTTTGGCATCCAACATATCACTGTTCCTTGATGGTCAACCGATAGATCGAGCTGGATCGAGTTGATGACGTTCCTCTGGATCGAGCCAGGGGCTTGCAAGCTGTACTGCAACGGATGTACCCGCCGCAACCACCGCGCCCCAAGGCAATGGAAACGGGATGAGCAAATGGACGAGCCACGCCGCGATTACCGACCAAATTACACTCAACAAACTGAACTGCGTTCTACGTAGTGGATCGACTTGCTTCCACCAATGAACCAGTCCCATCATCAGCGGAAAGTAAGCCAAAAACGCCGGCAGCAACGGCTGGCCTTGAGCATCAAAAAAACCTGGCCATCGCCGCGTGGGGGCACTCTCGCTGGCGAATTGAGATTGCCACTCCGGCCCGGAACTAGACGACCATCCGACTGCCAGGAAGTCGGATAAAACGTAAGCCAACCAACCGATTCCCAGACCTACGGTCACTTGAATAAAGCTACGCACCGCCCAGTCGCCTTCGCTGGACTGCCAGCGCTTGCCTAGTGCAATTACGCTCCACGCACAGATCATCGACACGATCGCCGTCCAAGCGATGGAAATTAACTGTGCCTGGCCGGCGTGCCCAGTTCCAATTTGAAAAACTGCGACTAACGAGCAGAATACGGCCAGCACAATCGACGACGTAAACCAGCCACCTGTTACATCTGCGAGCGAATTCGTCGTACTTACTAAACCAAGCTGGCGGCGTTTTGCCGCCTTCCATTGGCGCACCGAAAGTGGCTTGAATGGCGCCTTCGGGGCAACGGGAGCTGACACGGGGCGCGCTACCTGCGCCTGCTGTGGGGCAACGAATGGACGAGCCATTTGTTTGTGGACACCTGGCTTGACTGTTGGAGTCGCCGCTCGACCAGAGCGCGACGAGCTGACAAAACACCAGACTATGTAGTAGGGAACATAGATCATCAGTCCAGTAACAAATATTTGAATTAGCACTGCCGACTTTAGTACCAAGGCAATGATCCCGATGGCAACAAGCATGGCTCGCGAGCCTGGATGTAACGGCATTTCACGCCACCACTGAGCCACTCTGGTCCAGCTCGATCTCAATGCCTCTGCGATTGGTTCCTCATAATGCAACGATTCTTGCTCGCCAGTAATTTTCTCGGAACCGGCTGCGTGATGATTTCCTTGTAACGCGGCAACTGCAGCAGCGTTGAGTGGACTTGGGCCGTTGGCTACCGCAGCAACTGGGCTGACGACCGGCGGCAAGTTGGAATTCGATGTGGTTGTGACCATGTATCGCTGGTCAATTTCTAATCCCAGCGGGCGAACCATCTCGCGCGCATCTCGGTATCTCGCCGTTGGGTCTTTCTGCAAAGCTCGCGCGACGACCTCACGAACTGGCCACGAAACTCGCGACAGATCGGGATCTGCCGTCAAGTGTTTCATCACGATTTCTTGAGTGCTTTCCCCATCAAATGGCACATTGCCGGTCGCCATTTCATACAACATGATGCCGAGGGCATAGACATCAATTTCCTTGCCATATTCCCCTTTGCCAATTTCAGGTGCCATGTAGTGGAACGTCCCAACGCTTTCTGTTTGGCCTCCGCGCCGCGAACAAGAAATATATTTGGACAATCCATAATCGCCGATTTTTACAATACCTTGGTCTTCAAACACATTAGCCGGCTTGAGGTCGCGATGAACTACACCATGATCGTGCAGATAGGTGACCCCGGCGACGATCTGGCCAAACCAATGGCACAGTTGATCCATGGGCAGCCCTGTCGGATAGCGTTCGAGCAGATCTCGCAAGTTGCTGCCCGAAACGTACTCCATGACGATCCAGCCTTGCTCGTGAGCGTCAAACTGAATATCAAACAGTGCTATCAAATTAGGATGTTTGAGATTCAGACACTGGCGGACACCGCGTACTTCAACATCTAGATTGCGTTGAATTCTCTTCAGCGCAACCTCCTTGCCCGCATCATTTAGGGCGAAGTAGACTTCGCCAAAGCCACCAATTCCAACACCGCGTTTGATCGAGTATCCTGCGAGCGGACGTTCGCCGGTACCATATGTGAATTTCATGGTTCTAGCCTGTTCGGAAAACGGCGCAGGGGATGCAGGAATTCCTTTGGGTTGGAGCTTCAGAGGATTCAATAACTGGATCATAGCAGACTTGAACTCCGATGGAGCGTGTAGCAGAATTCGAACTAATTCACCCGGTTGAGGCAATTAGCGTTCCCGCACGTGAGCATTTGGTTAGGCACAAAAGTACATCCGTTGAGGCGCTTGGTGGCAGAAACTGCCTAAATCAATGCTAGCTATTGACTTCGATGCTAAACGAAAAATCCACACCCGAGGCACGCATTCCAGGTACCAACGGAAACGGGCTTTTTGCAACCCGACCATCGACGAGCGTTTCGGATGCGGTTCGAAAGCACCATTGGCCGTTGAGTTTGTACAGTAATAATTCGCTTTGCCAGTGTGGGCATTGCACTTGACTTGGCGATCGAGGACCAAAAATACACGAGTCGGCCAGCAACAAGACGCCGTCAACGGCTGGTTTCCAGCGATGATGGCTGACCAGATCTAATCGAGCGGTAGAACTGAGCGGACTCGGCTTGGAAAATCGTAATCGGACGCTGGTGCCTACTGCGATTGTTTGGCAGTGGCGGAGCAACTGCGGCCGATTGGTTTTTACGTCTTCGATTCGAGTCTCTTGATAGGGTTGCAACAGGTAGTCGCTACCGGTGCGGCGAATCGCGATTGCTTGCCGTGACAGATCACCCATGATTAACAGGTCGGCGGTCGGAACCGAGGTCGCTTGTCCGATCATCACATCGTCCTGATGGCACAGCAAAAATCCTCCTACTCCATCAATCCACATGATTTGATGGCGTCGCCCCGCCGTGCTATCGTCGAGAAGATTCACAATTTGCTTGACTCCCGGCATCGCAGTTGTGTGCGCCAGTTCCGCGTTGCGAACCATCCACAAACTCCTTGATCTCCGCTCAACCACCTGACTATCCTAACGCGCCAAGGACGCTGTCACACGCGGGTTGTGGTGTAACAGCGTCCCAATTGAAGTTTGCAAATCACTTTACGACTGGCCCGACTTCTCCAACGCAGGCTGCGCTTGCCATCGGTCAGTCGATCGAATTGGCCAGCGACTCAACTTCGGCTCGTCCTTCACCAAAGTAGTCGGAAATCTCGTTCAACAACTCTGGCGAAGCAGCTTCTTCCAGCATAATTCCACCTTCCAAGATGCTCTCATTGGCTACCATTTTCTCGGCCACGTCAATCCGAGCACGAATGCTGTCCAACAAGTCCTTGGTATGGCTGAGGTGGCTATCGTCTAGCGCCACGGGGCTGGCCGTCTGGGCAACTTCGACCATCGTCAGGCGAGCCTGTAAATTCTCGACGTCGATTTCAAGCTGTTTCTTCTTTTGGATCATCTCATCTAACTTGCGGCGAGCGGCGTCCAAATTTTTCTCACGCGCGGCAAGCACTTGGTTAAGTTTGTCTGTCGTGTTCTCGTGCACTTGAAACTGCTTGAAGCGAGCCGATAGATCATCGCGAACTTGATCCACAGAGTATTTGCGACCGGCATACACGAACTTTACCGATCCGCTTTCCAAATCACTCTTCAATCGCAAAATGTCCTGTCGAGCTCGCGACAAAAGCTCCTGCTTGACGTCAATCTCTTCACTCAACCGTTGAACGCCGACTTCCTCACGAGCCACGACCTGCATGCTTTTAGCGATTTCTGGCTTGAGATCGTCGATCATTTGTCGCGCTCGTTTGATCTCCCATTCGATTGGCACGCTGCTGCGAACAGTTTCGCTAGCTTCGCGATACCCGGTGCGCAAGTAACTCCACCCCGCTGTGCCACCGACAGCCAAAGCGCCACCGGCTGCAATCAAACCCGTCAACATTAGTTTCTTAAGCATGTTTCTGTCCTCCGACGCAAAAATTGGCCGCGATGAATCGCCGCCTTCCCAGCAGCAGAATCCATCTTCTGTGATTTGCACATGTTGCAAGCTTCCCGCTGCCACCCAAAAGGACTGGCACTGCCAAGAACCGGCATTGCTTGCCACAGAAGTCAGTTCGCAAGTTGACCAAAGATTATTGGAAGACAATTGAAATTTTTTTTACTTAGAGATCGCGATAGGTTACTTCGGTCTGACTCGTCACCTCGATGGCTTGGCTGACCTGGACGGCTGGATTCGCCGCCGTGTACGGATGTGCTACTGAAGGAGTGACGTCATCCTCGCACCAAGGTGAAGAATTTAGTGGCGCTGGGCGTGAATTACGATATGGCGATGTCACGCACACCTGCCTTGCGTTGCGCGACGCCCAACGCGTGGCTTGAGCAACAAGGCTGATTGTCATTAACGCAACTCTGGTACTAACTAGTACTACAGCGCGCCGTAGTCGCCTTTTGCTCCGCAAAAGGAACCTTTCGCGGAGCGAAAGGCGACGATCCTATCAAATCGCGCTGTAGTACTAGCTTCTCCTCGCGGGACCGCCTAGTGCGAACCCGCTTGCTCTCGTGGTGTGAGGGTGGTCAGCAATGGCCGTCCTTACCCAATGTTCTGCCGGCCGGCGAATTTGTCGCAATAAATGTCGGCGGAAAAAAATCCGAAATCCATAAGTACTTTGCTGGAAATGGTTTGTAGAGAACACGACATGCGTTCAAGAAGAAGCATTGCACTTAGTTATAGAGGAATGAACTCAACCACAATCTAAGGAGCAAAGCCATGTCCCATACGAAACCACCCGAACCCCTAATAATCACGTACACCAATTTACTGCACAAGTATCGAGATGCAAACGCGAAGGAAGTCAAGGAGTTTGTTGAAAGGCATCGTGAAGAACCAATCTTTTTGCGGCGTGTCAAAACACTCAACGAACTATTTGCAATAAAGAAAGACCTAGTTCTGCAATGATTTCCGTGCAGCTCCACGTATTCGATCGACGGCTTCTTCGTAAATCGTATGTGCATTGTCCTCTGTGATATCGAGAGCAGTTGCGATCAAATAGAGTTCCTCTTCATCCAAAAAGAACCGCGTGAAAATGGATTTGTGAGGCTCCTCTAGCAAGTCAACGAGCTTGAGGAGTTCCTTTTTTGCCTGAAGAGAGGCAGATGGCGAATCTACAACAGCTTCTGACTCGGGTACCTCGGTCAGATCTTGGTTTTTGCTTCGAAGTCGAATCGCATACATCCCAGCATTGTAGAGCATCTGGCGAACGTACGCACGAAAACCGCTAACCGTGGGAAATCTCTTTCTACTAATGAAATTACGGTTCGCATTAAGTTTTGAATTAAACCAATGAAACACAATTGCTGCCGCATCTGCAAGATCTAGTCGTGGATGCGTCTTTGAGAGGCGATTGAGTTCATGAACAACAAGTTCGCCAAAGGCCTCGCTGTGAACGTATGCACGACCATCCTTTGGCGGCCAAAGATTTTCGGTCATTCGTGATCCTTGCTCGAGGCAGCATCAAGTGCAGTTTCCAATGCACTTCCAAGTTGCTCAGCAGTCTTTTTGGTTGACCGTGGAGGGGCAAGAACTGCAAGTATCGCGGCCGACCGCTTGTCTTGCGCGGCGACGATTCTGGCTGGATGGGATAGTGTTCTCAGGCAGCGTATAGTCGAGCGATCGCCCCTGCGGATGCTGAGCCCTATAGACGAATAATAGATTTCCCAACAATTCGTTCGGACCGCGTTCGGCTGCCGAGGGTGGTGGGTTCACGACCAGCACACCGTTGATTAACTCATAAACGAATAATTCGTCCCAATCTTCTACGGTGTCGAATTCCTCCGGCGTCATCAGTGTCCCAGACGACTGGGCACCATAAATCTCGTCCAACTCAACGGTGCTCATATTAGCTTCCTCGACAACAGATCCTGCAAGTCCAAATCAGGTCAGACGGTGAGCAGTCACCAATTCATCGGAAATCCGTTTAAAACTCAGTGAAATAGCTCAGGCATTATAGCGTAGCTCAACGATGGCTGGGAACCAATTTCCGCTCGCCTTAGAACTGGGTACCAGTGCCCCGTTTGGTTCGACGGTTCAGTTATCATGCTTGACAAGTTACTACAGCAGTAGTAAACTCGGACGTCTGAGATATCACACTTGTAGTAACGGAGGCTGTCTTGGCGAAGAGAATGGAATTGCAAATCACCGATGCCGAATGGGAAGTAATGGAAGCCGTTTGGGCAAGAGTCGACCAACTCCCCAGCGAGATCATTGGTCGTGTGCAACCGATACGGAACAGAAGTCATCGAACGATACGGACGCTGCTGAATCGCCTTGTGGCCAAGGGGGCCGTCAAGGTGAGCCTCGTTGATGGCCAGTATCTGTACAGTGCGGCGGTATCTCGCAAGTCGTGTGTCCGCGCTGCTGCCAGCACGTTTAGTCAGCGGTTCTTTTCAGGAAATGTTGCGTCGTTGCTCACACATTTCGTGGAGCACGAACCCCTTTCGACTGAGGAAGTCGATGATCTCCGCGCGAAGCTCGATGCTATGTCCGACTCTGCGAAAGTAACAGGCGGCGAGAAACGCAGGGCGATCAAGGGCGATGGAACGATCAATTCCCAAGTCGAATCTTCAAACACAAAATCTCGACGGAGTAAACGCAAATGAACTTTTCATTCGATTCTATTGAATTGTTGACTTTGCTGTGGCACGCCTCGTGGCAAGCGACTGTGCTCGCGATCCTTGTCCTGGCGATTACACGCACAACTCGAAATTGGATGGCCGCAAAGTATCGTGTAATCTTGTGGATGGTACCCTTGCTTAGGCTGTTGATCCTGGTCGTGCCGACCAGCGCGATCAGCCTCTTTCACGGTGCTGGGTATTTCGATTTTGTAAGCCCAGGAAGTTGGGCAAGTGTTGAGCGGGATGTGAGAAGCGGTGCGTTCAATGCTATTGCGGATACAAACCTGCTGGCACACACAACTTCGCCAGAGTTGGTTGCCAAGCCGCTCGTCCAGAGTGTTTCCGCGGACTCTGATGTGATTCCTTTCGAGCAAGAAAGCTACGCGGGAGTTTTCGAACGCGAGTTTAGCTCGTCTATTTCAGTAATTGCTTCGAGCTTACTCTGCGTTTGGCTGATAGGAATTTTCGCGCTGGCGATCCGCTGGGTTCGGTCGCATTTCCAACTTCGGCAGTTGCTGAACGATGGCATTCCGCTTGAAAATCTGCGAAGCCTAGAAGGACTGACTTTGGACCGGGAATTGAAGGAAATAGGAAGCCGGATTCACTTGTTAGTCGTCGATGCAGACATAGGCCCCGCCGCGGCTGGTATTATTTCTCCCGTCATCGTGTTTCCACGTAGTTTGGTTGGACGACTGACGGACGACGAGCTGGCGGTAGTTATTCGTCACGAAGCACAACACGTTCGCCGCTTCGATGCGCTGTTGTTGGGACTGAGCCGATTGGCAACGGTAATTCACTGGTTTAACCCAGTGGCGTACTTGGCATCGAGCTGGTTACGACGTGAAATCGAGTTGGCGGTTGACGCTGCAACTACGCGAAATTGGAAAGACGACCGAAGGCAACTTTATGGTAATTTGTTGCTACAGTTAGCCACGCGCCCGGAGAATCGGTTGGGGCTTCTTCAAATGGCTGGCAAGCAATCAAACGTTGCGTGGCGCATTGGCGCAATTATCGAACCCGCTCGCAGCACATGGAAGCGATCTATGCTGGCTATCGCAGTAATTGCTGTATTGATCGGTTGCGGCCTAAGCGATGCTCCACAACCACCGCAATTGGCGCAGAAAAGTGAGCCAGAGAGGACGACATCTTCTGGTCAGCCTGGAACCGAACAATCCGCGGCGGACGAACCGATCGCGTTGCTCGAAACCCAAAGCGCGCCGAGCAAAAAGTACTTCGTGCACGGTTTGGTGACGGAAGAGGGTACCAACAATCCGATTGCGGACGCTGAAATCGGTTTTCTGGTTCACTACGAACAAGATCCCGAAAAACGCATGCTCATGGCGAAAACCGATTCTTCGGGACGCTACCGACGCGAGGTACCGATGGGCGATGTGCAACTCTGGTTTCCTTGGTTGAAGCCAGGATATTGGCTGCCGCACAATGACGCATCAAAAACTGTAGTCACATCGCCCACGAAGCCCGAAGCCGAATTGAATATCGTTGCCAAGAAAGGAGCAGTTTGGCTCATCAAAGCGGACGGCGACCTCACGAGTGTGCCGGCTGAACATCGAATAATTTCGAGCATGGAGGAAACGGACGCCAGCAAGCGGGCGGCTTTAATCAAAGGCGAGAATGTCACTTGGTCGCAAAGCCCAGATTCCGCCTTCAGTCGCATTGACGAAAATGGACTAGGTCTGCTAACCCAAGTTGGAACGAGTGGCACACAGGTTATTGGCATCGTTAACGTTATGGCCGAATTAATTGTCGAACCCGGATTCGACAATGCTCATGTCGTCTCGGTTACGAATAATGTGAAAACCAACACGACCGAGATGGTTGATCATGCTGGGAAGAAAGCCCGTGTATTGTCCGCCAAAGTTTCAGTCAAGGATGGCGTCCCGTCATTGATGTTCAAACTAAAGTCAACAGCCCCTGTGGCGACTCAGGTCGTTACGGGACGCGTCGTCGATTCCTCAAACACGCCAATCCCCGGAGTTCGCGTCGGCGCATCGTTGGGTCGCAGGGAAGCTGGCTCCGCCGAAGTCTCAGAATCTACTGAAACCCAAGCGGATGGGAATTTCAAATTGAATGTGCCGATATACGAATACAGCCGCGCATCCAATCAACTTGCGATCATGCTCACCAAGGATGGCTTCGCCGCTAGAGACACAGAGCCAAAGGACCTGATGACGAACTTTGCCGCGCTCGATTTTGGAACGACTCAATTGGCGAAAGGAAACTCGATTCCCGTGTTGGTTGTCGATGCTTCCGGACAACCAATTCCTGGCGCTTCCATCGAGCCACTCGACAATTACGCACTGCGGCGCCAGTCAACTCGTAGCGACAGCACTGGCAAAGGAGTTCTGAGAAATCTACCCGAAGGGTTGGTTCGAATAATGGTTCGGCATGGCACTCAAGTCGCTAATACCAAACTCATCGTCAGC
>SXGS01725702.1_pt1 | contig 11048 bp, 10 predicted proteins | sample 3174681 | NCBI WGS metagenome assembly SXGS01 (sample SAMN11356861, study PRJNA531348) | freshwater metagenome | isolation source: freshwater sample F1-80 | place: China: Fuxian Lake, Yuxi | collected 2017-12-25 | reverse complement strand
CGAACCTGCGACACCATTCCGCGACGAACATTCTCCACCGACTTTTTGAACCATCTCCATTGCCCTTGAAAGAATCTCCTTCTACCACTGACTACCGTTGACTGACACGCGGGTGACTACCTTTGACTGACACTTGGCCGTTTAGCGTTAGGCGTTTTGGCGGGCGTTATTTCGCAATGGTTTTATCTCGTCTTCCTGTTTCCGATCTTGATTGGGGTCGGTGTGGGCTGGACTGGCGAATTCGCCGTGAAGGCAGGAAAGGTCCGCCTGCCACAGTTGTGTGGTGGTATTGGATTTCTGGCCGGGTGTTTCGCGGTTGTGGCAATGCACTACTACGAGTTTTACACGTTCGAGAATTCGATGTCGGACGTTGACGAAGAGTTTCGTCAGGTTGCTAGGAACTTCGATCAGTTACAGGCCAAGCGAGCAGAACAGCCACAGGCTGTTCAAGAACTCTTGGACGATTTAGCCGACGGTCAAGAGTTTCGAGAGGCTCTGGCGGTCAATGGATTCTTCAGCCATCTTGACATGAAAGCCCGGCGCGGAGTCACGATTTCCTCACGGCGTGGTCGCAACCCGATCAATCTCGGATATGTCGGCAGCTACATTTACTGGGGTGCCGAGGCATTTATCATTGCGGCAATCGCCTTCTATTTCCTGCTAGATGCGGCCTCTCAACCGTTCTGTTCGTTGTGTGAATCTTGGAAGCCCAGCTCTGTGGTCGGCGGCTTTGAAGCGACTTCAGTCAACGTGAAGGAGGCCTTGCGGTCCGGCGATTTCAAATTCCTCGCCGAATACTCAACTCCAAGTACCGCAAGTCTGGCACTCACGTTGTTTCGTTGCCCAACCTGTCAGGCCGAGAGCACGATCGATGCAAAGCTGGAATCGATTACGGTCAATAAGAAAGGCGAGACCTCGAAGTCCAAACTTTGCACCGTGACATATCCCGCAGAAGCAGCGGCGGCATTCGATGCCGTATTTCAGCCCAAGCCACTGCCATTTGACGTTGAAGCCAACGAATCCAACACCCCGCATGAGCCGGCATAACTTCGCCTTCGTTCACAGGGCCAAGGTGTTGATGAATTGGATGGCCTCCCAAGACGGGCCGAACGGTGTGCCGGTGCGATCTGGTCGTCAGAACTTCGCAACACAGTGCCGCGCTTTGAGGATTTCGTTAACTGCGTCGGGCTGGCGTCAGCAGATCACTGAGTCGTTGGCCGGTGTAGCCGGATTCAAAAGCGTGAAGACCGAAGCGTTCGGAGAGTTCTCGGCACGCGAGGACACCTCGGACGCTGTTCCCTTTGGCATCCAGCGGGGGCGAGAAGATGCCGATGCCGAATTGTCCGGGGATGACGCCGACAATGCCGCCGCCGACTCCGCTCTTGGAGGGGATGCCGACGCGGTAGGCCCACTCTCCCGCGTAGTCGTACATGCCGCACGACAACATGATGCTCAAGAGGTACTTCACATAGCGCTGCTCGATGGCACGTTGGCCGGTGATTGGATTCACGCCGCCGTTCGCGAGAGTGGCTCCCATAATCGCGAGGTCGTGACTACTCACCAGCATTGAGCATTGCTGAAAGTACAACTCCAAAGAGTCCTCAATGCGCTCGCCGACCATGCCGAAGTTCAGCATCAAGTGGCCGATGGCTCGGTTGCGGTGTCCGGTCATCCGTTCGGACATGAAGACCGAGTTGTCGATGTAAACGTCTCGGCCGCAGTATTTGCTGAACATGCTCAGCAGCCGAGTGACTCGTTCTGGAAAATCCTTCCCTTTCACGAGGTCCGCCGTGGCGATCGCACCCGCGTTGACCATCGGGTTGAAGGGGCGATTCGAGGCTTCGTCCAGCACGATGGCGTTGAATGCCTCGCCGGTTGGCTCGACTCCGATCTTGGATAAAACGTGCTCCAGCCCGTGGTCTTCGAGCGCCAAGCCGTACACGAACGGCTTGGAGATCGACTGAATTGTGAAGTTCTGCTTGCAATCGCCGACTTCAAAAACTTGGCCGTCGGCCGTGACGATGCTGATGCCAAACCAGTTTCGATTGGCTTTTGCCAACTCGGGGATGTAGTCCGCGATCTTGCCGTCGCTGTTGCCGGAGAAGCGAGCGTGAATTTCGCGCAGCACTTCGCGCAGCGGCGCGGCGGCGGCCTTCATACGGCCGACGAGGTGATCAAGATCAGCGTCATTGGAAGAGGTCGCCACGATGTGAAATCTTCTCCGCTCAAAGGAATGCGTGAACGAGGGCCGACTACTGCACGAGGCGTTTGGCAATCGCCTGCAATTCTTGAGTGAGTGGATGTGCGGGATAGCGGTTCGAGAAAATGTCTCCGCTGGCCATGCGAGCCATTTCTGTGCTCAGCGGCAACAGGGCTGCGACCTCGGCCTTGTACATCCCCTCGACTTGCTCCTTTAGACCTGCGTGGTCGGAACCTGGCGGAACCTTGTTGAGGATCAAAAACATCTCCGGCACTTCCAGCTTGCGTGCCAGTTCGACGGTCACGGCGGTCCCTTGAAAATCTTGCTGATCGGGACGAACGATGAGGATCAGCAAGTCTGAGATGGCGATCGACAGCAACGTCTCCTCGTTGACACCGGGATGTGTGTCGATGAAGAGGAAATCCAAATTCAATCGCTTCAACAAATCTTGAAACCCGTCGTTGAGCAGCGCGACGTCGTAGCCCTCGCGAAGAATCCGAGCGATCTCGCCGGTCTTGAGGCTGGAGGGGATCAGAAACAATCGAGGCCGCTCGGAACCTTCGGTGATGTCGCCGATGGCACTGGCCGTGACATCGTGCGCAGCTTCCTCGATCTGGCACTTGCCCCACAGATAGTCGTTGAGCGACCTCTTGAATTTCTCTTCGCCGAATCGAAACAGCACATGGATGCCTGGCGATTGAATATCCGTGTCGATGATGCCGACGCGGAACCCGGCACGAGCCACTAGCACGGCGAGGTTGGCCGTCGTATTCGACTTTCCCGTGCCGCCTCGAAAGGAATGCGTTGAGATGATCTTCGACAAGTTGATGGTCCTCGTGGTGCGCGTCCAAAGTAGGAGTAGGTTGGGACTCTGTCCCGACCCGATCGGTCAAAAAAGGGCAGGTTGGTCGGGACGGAGTCCCAACCTACGGGTCAGGCGTCTTTCCGTTGGCGACGCAAGTCCTTGGCCTTCTTCTGAAGTGTTTGGAAAAAATCTTCGCTGGCGATCTCGCTGACCTCGCTTTGCAGTTTGGATTGATCCAGTTGAAAGAACGGCATCGTGTCGGGATCAAAACAAAGCGTCTGCATGAACTCTTTCTTCGCTTCGACTGCCAAATTGAACCGTAGGCTCGGCCCCAGCGGGCCGAGCCGGAAGGTGATCTCTCGCTTCACCGGCATCTCCGAAATCAATTGGCCGTCCACAAGCACTCCGTTGCGTCCCAGTGGGTTCAGCATCCACTGGCCGTCGCGTACGGCCAGCAACACATGCAGTCGTGACACATGTGAATCGAGGATTTCCACGGAACAGTCGTCGGCGCGTCCGATCGTGATTTTGGGCAGACCTTTGAATCGCCAAGACTTAATCGGTGAGCCGACCGTGGGATCGAGCAATTGCACTTCAACCTCCGTCGAGGGATCGCTTGGCTCTCGAATTGGGGACATGCTTCTTGCCGGAAAGGGCTTTGAATGAGGTGCTGCTTGATGGTGATTCCTGACGGGCCGAGACTCACTTTCGGCGCGCAGTATGACCGCACTCTGATTGAGCAAGCAACCCTCGTACCGCCAGAAGATGGGTGGATCACACAGGCAAAACTTCGCAATTGCCCATAGAATTTGGTCTCTCCGCCGAAGATTCTCGGCGGGCATGATGCGCGCCAAATCACCAAACAAGACGCCATTCTAGGCAGCCCACGACGGACGCCTTCATCAACGACCGACCGACGTAGGCTGATGGCATTCGATGGAATCAACTCCCTTCGACCTTCGGCAAACCGCACGGCCCATCGGCCGACTCGCCCCTTCGCCGACCGGAGCACAGCACGTCGGCAACGCGCGGACGTACTTGCTGGCATGGTGGTCGATTCGGTCTCGCGGCGGTCGCTTGATTTTGCGGATCGAAGACATCGACTCGCCACGCGTGAAAACCGGAGCGGCTCAGCAGGCGATTGACGACTTGCGCTGGCTGGGTCTCGATTGGGACGAAGGTCCGGACATCGGCGGGCCGAACGCCTCGTATGTGCAGACCGAACGCGTGGACTTGTACCGTGACGCACTCGCTCAACTGCAACGGGACGAGCGAGTCTATCCCTGCACCTGCACACGATCGGACATCGAAGCCGCCGCCAGCGCGCCGCACGTCGAGCATGAAGGGTCGCTCTATCCCGGCACCTGCGCGGGACGTTCGGTGCGGGATGTGAACAGTATCTGCGATCAGCCGTTCGCGTGGCGATTCCGCTCGAATGACCGAGACTTGGACTTCGCTGACCGCGTCGCGGGGTTGCAACGAGCCAACGTGCGCCGCGACCTCGGAGATTTCGTGATCGGCAAAATGGATGGCTTGCCGGCGTATCAACTTGCCGTCGTCTGTGACGATCACGCGATGGGAGTCACCGAAGTCCTGCGCGGCGACGACCTCTTGCCAAGCACGTTCCGGCAGCTCGAACTTTACGCCGCATTCGGTTGGTCGCCGCCGACATTTGCTCACGTCCCGCTGGTCATCGGCCCGGACGGACGACGATTGGCAAAACGGCACGGTGATACGCGACTCGCGACGCTGCGACAACAAGGCGTGACTGCCGAAGAGTTGGTTGGCCTCTTGGCGTGGTCGTGCGGTTTGCGGCCGACTCGCGAGCCTGTCGGTGCGAAAGCACTCATTGCCGACTTCGATTTGTGCCGCGTGCCGAGACAGCCATTCGTGTTCTCCGTGGGGCAGGTCAATTTTTGAACCTGCGCAACTTGTAACCCGACGCGTCAGCGAGGGCGAACGCTCCATCGACATTCAATTCCTCGCGTTTTGAAACGCCCGCCCTCGCTGACGCGTCGGGTTACAAACCGCCCGGATTCATAAACTAGCCAGCCCTGGAAAACCTGCCCCACGCAGTAGCCGCCACTGCACGCTCTTTCTAACGTGTCCGCGACTTTGACTGTTTTGATCCACTTCCAGGAGTTGTCCTCATGCGACCCTGCTGCGTTTGGCTGGTCTGTTTGTCGCTCGTCTTCGCATCCACCCCGCTGCCGGCCGCTGAGCCGAGTGTTGCGGGTGTCTTGCAGCCGTTCGTCGAGGGCGGTTCGCTGGCTGGCGCGGTCACGGTGGTGGCGAACAAAGACAAGGTGCTCAGCCTTGAGACCGTCGGGTACATGGACGTCGGCGCGAAGCTGGCGATGAAGGCGGACTCCGTGTTTTGGATCGCGTCGATGAGCAAGCCGATCACCGGGACGGCGGTCATGCTTCTGGTTGATGAGGGCAAAGTGAAGCTTGATGATCCGATCGAGATGTATCTGCCGGAGTTCAAAGGGATGTGGGTCGCGGTCGAGAAGGATGCCGACCATGTGTTGCTCAAGCATCCGTCGCGGTTGGTGACGATTCGCGACGTGATGTCTCACACCAGCGGCATGCCGTTCAAGTCGGATATGGAACAGCCGACGCTCGACGGACTGACGCTCCGCGATGCCGTGCGCAGCTACGCGATCACGCCGCTGACACACGAACCGGGGAGTAAGTACCAGTACTCGAACGCCGGCATCAACACGGGGGCGCGGATCATCGAAGTCGTCACCGGCATGATCTACGAGGACTTCATGGATCAGCGGCTATTCAAGCCGCTCGGCATGAAGGACACGACGTTCTGGCCGAACGAGGAACAAGTCTCGCGACTCGCGAAACCGTACAAGCCAAGCGCCGACAAAACGAAGCTCGAAGAGACGACGATCTCACAACTCACCTACCCACTGAGCAAACGCCACAATCGCTACCCAATGCCTGCCGGTGGATTGTTCTCGACCGGTGCCGACGTCGCGACCTTCTGCCGCATGTTGCTCAACGGCGGCGAACTGAATGGCAAACGCTATCTTTCCGAAGAGGCGCTCAAGACGATGAGCAGCAAGCAAACCGGCGATGCGGTCAATAATGGCTACGGTATTGGCTGGACCACCGACGGCAAGACGTTCGGCCACGGCGGAGCACTCGCCACCAATATGACGATCGACCCGCAGCGCGGCCTCGTGACAGTGTTCCTGGTCCAACACGCCGGCTTCCCCGGCGACGGCAACAAAAGCCAGGGGGCGTTCGTCAAAGCCGCGCAAGAGGCGTTCGGAAAGTAATCTGGATTCCAATGGAAGACCGTGTCTTTGTTCGGGAGCCGGCGCTTTGTTCGGGAGGGCGAGGCTCCTGCCGAGCCGGTGCGTGAATCACGCGTGCTCACCGACCCGGCTCGGCAGGAGCCTCGCCCTCCCCCAATGCCGGATAATTTCCGAACTCACTTCGACAATTCCTGAAGAGCTTGATCGTACAAGCCGAGCACCTTCGCTCGTTGCTCGGCTGTGTCGAACTGAGCCTTCTCGGCGATCGTCGCACGCGCGGCTTCGACTTCGTGACGGAGCCAAGCGACATCAGCGGCGCGGCGAATCGTGCGGCCGTTGATCGTGACGTAGACCGCTGACGTGTGGCCGAACAGCGTGCGGCCGTATTCGTTCTTGTTCGCGGTACTGATGCGAGCCGCCAGCCAACCCGGCTCGGAAACCTTGATCGGCTTACGGATCGTCGCGGTGAAATGGCCGGACGTTGCGGCCGACGATTCGCTCGCGATCGCTTGTCCGTTTTGGATGATCTCCAGCAACTCAAAGTTGCCGCGGCCGATCGCGCTTGCCGTGACGGTCACTTCGCCCGGCTGAGCTAAGTCGAGCGTGTCGCCGATGCGAGCGTTGTTGACTCGCAACTCCAGCAGCGGGCCGTTGGTGATGACGGTTTGTCCGGCACGCAGCGCGGCTAGCCAGGATTCGGGCGTGAGGTCGCCTTCGACTTCGGCGTACACGCGAGCGAAGTCGTCCATGAACCAATCGGTGCCGGTCGAGAACGGAACCTTCAGCCCTGCATTCAGGTAGTGATAAAAACTGTCCGCGTAATTTCCATGACTGCCTCCGTCAAAAATGTTCTGAGCATCCAGACGTCCGGCCAACCAGTTCGGGATGTCCTCAGAGCCCCAGTTGTTGTGACACCAGATTGCCGTGCCGTCTTGCTGATGAGCGTTCTCCAGCCCCATCGCCAGCGGCGGGAAATCGGGCGGTGTCTTCGCGATCCCCTCACCGATGCTGACGGGCTGCACAAGCTCCTTCAGACCCAGCAGCATGACGTGACCGTAGCCCTCGCCGCCGGCACCGAAGTTGTGGCGATGCTCCTCGCCGTTGGAGACCAGCACGCCGCGCGTCTCCAAAAACTTGAGCCGTCCGGTCGGATACTGGTTCGTGATGTAGTCTTGATCGGCACCGGCTCGCTTCAAATGCGAGACGAACAGCACGTCCAGACCATCGGCTGCCGGAAAGTCACGCAAGTAGCGGTCAGACTCCTCACGAGTCAGCTTCATCAGATGCAGATGCGTGTTGGCCGAACGCCAGCCTCGCTCGTGAGACTTGTGGAATCGTTTCAGCGAAATCGATACGTCGCGTGGTTGGCCGTTGGACAAATCCAACTCAACGTTCACGGCATCGGTTTCGAGTCCCGAAAACGCTTCGAGGGTCACGGCTCGTCGCGGCAATTCGATCGTCGCCACTTGCGGCACGACAAACCAATCGGCGATGTCCGGCTGCTTGGCGAGGAGTCCCCAGCCACGCGAATCCAGCCCAGCCGGCTTCAGCACCACTCGCTGAACCCCCTCTTTGTGAGTGATCCTAACGACTCCCGCCAAGGGACGGCCGGTGTCAGCATCGGTCAGCGTCAGCGAGACTCGGCACATCCCATCCGGTGCGAAGGCCGCCGCGGTCAGCAGCAATCCGACAGCACTCAGACAAGCCAAACACGCTCGCATGGCGAATCCTTTCTCCAAGTCCAGAAAGCGAGCCGGGAGGCGTCAGCCCCCGGACGAGTTCGACCAACTGCAAACGTCCGGGGGCTAACGCCACCCGGCTCGCCTGAAGCTGTCAGAATCCGACGATATCACGGAGTCGGCGGCTTCTTCTTCGATCCATCCACCTGCGTGCCGAGCTTCGTGTCCTTGCGAATGACCGTTTCCAACTGAGCCTGCGTGGGCCGTGTTGCCTTGGAATCGACCGAGCAGACCGACAGGCCGCTCGCCACCGCCGCGCGTTTGGCTCGTTCGTCCCACAGCCGCTCACGCTGCCGAGCGACCGCGTATCGGCGATCCAAAATCTGCTGGAAATTGAACGTCACCGGTTTCGGTTGAGCAAACGGGATCAACGCGACTGCGACTTCGCGAGCGGTCGCGAATCGCTGCTCGCGGTCCTTCGCCAAAAGTTTGTGGACAATCCGAGCGACTTCGTCCGGCAGACCTGGCACCAACTCGCAAATGGGGCGTGGCTCTCGATTCCAATGAGCTTCAATTTTCTCGGATCGTTTTTCGCAATCGGGAAACAGCACTCGGCCGGCGAGCATGAAGTACATCGTCGCGCCCAGACTGTAGAGGTCGGCTCGGCGATCCACTTGGAAACTGTCACGAGCTTGCTCAGGCGCGATGTAGTCAGCGGTCCCCAGACAATCTTGCCCGAAGATCATCGTGAGCGAATACTCGTCATCGAGCACCGACTTCGAGGCCACCGACAGGCCGAAGTCCAAAATGTGCGCGTTGCTCAACTCATCCACCAGCACGTTGGACGGCTTGAGGTCGCGATGGACCAGCCCGTTGCGATGTGCGTTCTGCAATCCGGCCGCGACGTGCTGTGCGATGTGGCAGGCGACCGGCCAGGCGATCGGGCCTCCCAGTGACACGAACTCGTCGATGCCGACACCACGGACCAAGTCCATCACCATGTAATGCACTTGCCCATACAGGCCGACCGACTTGCCGACCTCGCGCGTGCGAATGATGGCGGGATGATTCAGCCGCTGTCCGGCCTCCGCCTCCAATTTGAACCGAGTCACCAGACCGGCATCCTCGGAGTTCTGCTCGCACAGCATCTTCAGGGCGACTTCCTCGCCCGTCTTCCGATCGCGAGCGATATAGGCCCAGCCCATGCCTCCCGAACCGAGCACCTCGTCAATGCGATACTGATTGATGAAGAACCCGCGAGTCCGCCCCTCCAACAATCGCTGTGCCTGCAAGCGAGTCAGGATGCCCGCTTTGACGAGCGCCTTCGCAACCGTCATTGCGTCGCTCTCGCAAAGTTCTCCCAACGTCTCCAGCGCGCCGTCAAACTGAGCGTCCGTCAGCAGTTTGCTCTGCTGAAGATGCTCAAAAAATTCCGTGGCGTTCACGAGAGTGGTCAAAGCAAGGCACCGATCAATCGAAAGGCAGTGGTTCGGAAGAACTCCCGAAAAGTCCGAGTCCCGGACTTGGATTGGGACGACATATTATGCGTCAAGGATCCTAGAAAGAAGCCGCCTATTTCGATTCGCAGGTCAGAGTGCGAAAAGAAACCTGACGGTCACCGTCGATTAGAAGCGGTTGCAAAACCTAGCACGAAGCGCGAGCGAGTGGCTAACACGTCGAAAACAACCACTGGCTCACGCGTCATGCTGGTTTTGAAACTGCCTTTCGCTGAATTCACCGATCAATTCAGCCGGTCGCCGGAATCCCAGCTTCGATCCGCAACAATGACCGCAGTTGTATTCCGGCCGTCGCGGACCTAATTTTTGTAGGATCATTGATGACGAATTCGCGAGCGAGGCAGCCGATGCGTACGCACATCCCACTTGGAAGACGAGTTGGGTTCAGCTTGATTGAGCTGCTCGTCGTGATTGCCATCATCGCGGTATTGATCGGTCTGTTGTTGCCCGCCGTGCAACAAGCTCGGGAAGCGGCTCGTCGTTCGCAATGCTCGAACAACCTCAAGCAGATCGGCCTGGCATTACACAATTACGAAGGCCAGTGGGGAATGCTTCCGACTGCGACTCGTACGACTCCAACGCAAACGGGGCGCAAGCAGGCCGCAGCCCTCGCCAGATTGTTGCCGTTCGTGGAACAAAGCAGCTTGGCCAAACGTTACGACTTCCGCGTGAATTGGTTTGAGGCTCCGAACACTTCCGTCATTCCGACGCAGCTTGCCGTTTTCCAATGTCCCTCGACCCCCAACTCAAATCGGATCGACACCAAGCCGATTACCGTTGGCGGAGTTTCCTTTGCAGGCCCGCGAGCCTGCGCGGACTACGCGCCCGTGGAAGGCGTGGGGGCGTTGCTGACCGGAACCGGCTTGGTCGACAAGCAGTCCGAGGGAGGTATGGGAGCTTTGCAGGTGAACTTTACCCAGAGCCGAATTGGCGACATTCGCGACGGCACCAGTTCGACAATCACGATCGCCGAGGACGCCGGCCGTCCCGTGTGGTACATCCGCGGAAAGATCGACCCGCTGGCCACCGTGCTCCCCGGAGGTGGGTGGGCCGACGACGAACAAGATTTCTTTATGCACGGAGCCAAGAGCGACGCATTAGCGTCCGCTCCCGGCCCGTGCGCCATCAACTGCCACAACGACGGAGAGATCTACAGTTTTCACAACGGCATTGCGAACGTCCTCTTCGCCGACGGCCACACCAAATCTCTCTCCGCCGGTACCGACATCCGCGTCGTCGCCCGCCTCATCACCCCGCGCAGCCGCGAAGTTGTGGCGGACTATTAAATGGCCAGACCGAAGTGGTTCGCAGAGAAGTGTCAGCAGGCGAGCGGCAGGGCGTCAGCCCTCCGAGTCCATCGTTTGACCGGACATTCCACTCTCAGAGGGCTCACGCCCTGCCGCTCGCCGACACAATGATCTTTGCGGGTCTACTTAGGCAGCCAGTTGAAATTGATCTACCGGCAGTTTGGCTTGCTGAGTTATAGACCGCGAAAGGGTTTGGGAGAAACATCCAGGTCTCAGGGACGAGACGATGAATGCAGAACTGACAGAGGCTGTGATTGCAACGGCT
>SXGS01279007.1_pt1 | contig 11048 bp, 16 predicted proteins | sample 3174681 | NCBI WGS metagenome assembly SXGS01 (sample SAMN11356861, study PRJNA531348) | freshwater metagenome | isolation source: freshwater sample F1-80 | place: China: Fuxian Lake, Yuxi | collected 2017-12-25 | reverse complement strand
GCATCCTCAAAAAGCCGCATCAAGGCTCCCGTGAACGCGAGCGCAGGCTGCGGCAGATCGAGAAGATCAAGGGAGGGGTGTGATGGACGACTTCGACGGATACACGACGCACAAGTTTCCTGCGAGCGAGTATTACAAGCAAGATCAACGGGGGGCGGCTGCTAGGGTTTACCCGGCCACACATCCTGAGAACGCGAATCAGGTGCAGTCCGCCCCCCACCCCGATCCCGCAGGGCCAGAGATGGTGAGCGTGCCGAGGGAGCCGACAGAGGAAATGATCGACGCGCCTCGGCAGATCATCCTCTACGCCGAAACTCGGGGCCGCACGCTGCAAGGGTTGCGCGAACATCTGGACCTCTCTGGCGTCGAGTTTCATTCGTGGTTCCCTGCATGGGCAATCACCGCGAAGGGTCACTTAACCAAGGCCGCAATCGCGGACCTGATCTACCGCGCCATGCTCGCCGCCGGGAGCGCGAAATTCTGATGTACCCTTTCGATCACGAATGCCGGTGGATCGGCCCCTTCTACTATTGGTCCTCGACGCAAACAAATGAACCCCCGCCGAAGGACTGCCAGCCGGTTTACACCTGTTCTATTTGCGGCGCAACGAAGGAGGAAGGGAAATGCTGACCAGAGAGAACGTACTTGGTGCATTGGCTCGCGGGTACTGCACAAAGGAGAACGAACACAAGGAACTGGACGCCACGCTATGCAACGCAATGGCGGATGAAATACTCCGCTTCATCGCGCCAGCCGCCGCCCCTGCGGAGGGGGAAGAACACAAGGATGACTGACGCCCTGCACCCCGAGGTAGAGGCGGAACTGGCAAGTGCGCTGGGTGTCTTAAACGACCCTCATGTGCGACAGATGGTAGAGCTTGTCGGGAGATCGCTTGCGCGGCTCGCGGCGGATAAGGCTCGGGAGGAACAGCGGGAGAAGGATGCGGCGATTGCCGTAAAGAAGCAGCAGCATTGCACAGACAATTGTGACAATGTCGCTCAAGCCATCCGCCGGGGGACGCCGTGAGCGCCGATCTGGATGCTCTGATTGCCCGCTGGCGCACTTCAGCAAGACCCGACCATAAACTTGCCGCCGCCGAACTCGCCCGACTGCGAGCGGAGAATGAGGCGCTGCGCCATTCGGTCAAGACAGCCAACGATCAGGCGGAACGCTTTGAGCGGCTGTGGTATCTGCGCGGCGACGAGCTTGAGGCGCTGCGGACGGTGATCGCTGACCACAACAAGGCGTGCCTTGAGGAATGCACGGCCCGCGCCAGGGCAGGGCCGTGCGCCTACCGCCGCATCGACGGATCGCAGATTTACCCGCGCAGGAATTGCGCCGACTGCCCCGAGGATCACATGATCGCAGTCAATGAACTCACGGCCCTCAAAGGAGCCGCCAAGTGAGGGACGCACCATGACCGCCGCGCACGACGCCGCGATTCACCGAGCCAAGGCTTACTGCCTCCTGGTTTCAGCCAGGTATCGCTTATCCGGCGAGTCGCTCCAGATGGCGCTCGTCGCCTGCGAACACGCACCGGCAAAGGCTACCGCGTGCTACATCGCAATCCTCCGCAGTCTGCCGAAGGAATGCGTTAGCGCACCGCATAGGCCAATCGCATTAAAGACTACCGACTCTAACAGGAGAACGAATATGGACATTGAGAAAAAATCGCCCAGAATAGCAGCAGAGAAAAGCCCGTTCATGGGCCTTGCTCAAGTTCTAGAATTGATCCCCATCTCAAGATCAATGGTGTATTTGATGATCGCAGACGGGGAATTCCCGAAGCCTAAGAAACTTGGATTACGCGCTGCTGCGTGGAGCCGCGAAGAAGTAAATGCTTGGATTGCTGATAAGCTGAAGTGACGCCTAGCGCACCGCCTCCACCAGCCTCCCGTGCCTAGCCGCGCAGTCGTTGTAAGCGTCCGCAGCACCGATCATCCACCGCAGCGCCGCCTTACCGTCCTTTTCCGTCAGGCGCTCCAGCGGCGGGCACGGGGTCGTCAGGCTTGCATCCAGCGTCGATCTTCCCGTCGATGGCTGAGTCGAGGCAGCGCAGCCCTGCATCATCAAGGCAAATATTCCGATACACGGGACGATCCACGATGCGGTCCACGACCTTCGTAACCGTCCGGGTGACAACTCGGCGTTTGGCTCGCTCATGCTCTAACTCCTTCGCGGCTGCTGCTGATCTGGCCTGCTCCTGCTCGCGGGCGACACGGTTCGCCTCGGACCACTCGGCGCGAACCTCGTCTGCGCCCCATTGCTTGACCTTGTAGACGCCCGTGCCAACTGCTCCCAGGATCGACAGGGCGAGGACGCCGTAGAGCAGCAGGCTAGGCACTTACTTGCGCTCCAGAATCTTGACCTGCTTCTCCATGCCGGGGAATACGACGTAGTTGGAGGTTCATTTGGCTGGCACTCCCGCTTCTCTCACGACTAATGCAGGGATATGCGTTGCGTCCAAATGGTAGGCGGCATTTAATCTATGACCGCCTTCAAGAACATATGCCCCCTCTTTATCAATCGCAACGATTAGCGGGTCCATTCTTCCAGATTGCTTTATTTGTTCCGCTAAGTCTTTAGATCGGTTTATATCGTTTAACGCCCCTACGTTAAGATTTGGGCGCTTCCCACCGTAGAACGACGAAAGGGGAACCGACTGTATTCCATGCTCAACTACATACCCAGGTTCCAACGATGCTTTGATAGAAGAAAGGTTTGATACATCCTTCCCGGCTACGAACGGCCCCAATGAGTCTCCTGGAGAAATCGTCTTAAACGACGAAATAGCCTGCGGCCCCACGTTCATCGCCAACCGCTGCGCGGCATTCCTAACCGCTTCCGGTGAGTCGATGGGGAACTGAGCGGATAGGTTCTGCCCGAACTGGTTCCAGTTCTGCGGGTAATCCATCGACTGCTGGATGTCGGGGCGTGGGTTCGCCTGCCTCTGGCGCAGCAGTTGCGACAGCAATCCCATGTTCGCGGTTGCGGCACCCCCAGGGGTTTCGCCGCCCGCTACTGCTTTAGCTAACAGTTGCGCGAGGGTTTCCATGAACCGTTGCCTTTAGGCATTCAGCACCGTCTTAGCCCGCTCCCAATACTGGCAGCGGTCAGCGTACCCGTTCAGCCCACCGTTGATGCGCTTCGTGATCGTCTTGAAATCCCCGGCATCCGCCAGCGCGTTCAGCTTGCGCGAGTTCCAGAACCATCCGGCGCTTCGGGCCGCGTTGATGGGTTCCTCCAGAAGTTCAGGACTACCAACGCAGTCAATCCCAAGAGCGTCACCCACGGCAGTATAGTTAGCCCGCCCCGTGATCTGTACGAGGCCGCGTCCTCGGAAGCGACGGCCATCTCCCGCCTGCGTGTTTCCCAGATCGCTTCTAGATTCATATGCGTCACCGCTCGCAAGCTCTCTGACATAGATGAACCCTCCCGATTCGTGCGCGATCTGCGCGAGGAATGCCGCCTGCCGCTGCGGGGTGTCGATGGCGAATTCCTGCATCGTGGCGTTCAGCGGCTCGATGAAGATCGCCAAGCGCCCCGTCTTGGTCTGCGGGCAGATGGTCCGCATATCCTCCAGCAGGATCACTTCTGCTGCATCCGAAACCAGTCCTGCTCGGTAACTCCCGCCGCGTCAGGATTTACGCCGGTCAAGCGCATGTAGTGTTCTTTCCACGCGGTGGGATGTGTTGCGGACTTGAGCATTTGCCCGCCCGGAAGTGACGAGGGCCAATGATAGCGGCCTCCGTCGTAGGGGTCGCGTGTTGGCCGAATGCCCGCGTTCCAGGCCGCTCGGTAGTCGTAATCAGCGTTTCTACTGAGGTCTGGTTGCTCACCGTACTGCTGGGCAAACTCTTTCGCCCAAGGAGTCGCAAGTATCCCGTTCAGCGTATTCCTATCCTGCATCAGCGCACCCTGCCGCATGATGTTTGGATTGGCTGTTTGCGGATTCGCGGCGAGCAACGCTCGGGCGAGCATCAACTGCAAATTGTCGGCCATGTTATTTCTCCACCCTCCCTGATCCATCCCCGCCGACCAGTTGGACGGCGAATCCAGCGATCATGGTCGTATCCCCATCGAGTACCGAAGTCGTTTTACGAATGCTTCCTGCTCGCTCGTTGGAGTTCCGGCAGACGGATCACCAGCAAGTAGCCTAGCCGCCAGGGTTTGCTGAACATCCCCTTGCGGCGCATTGGCGTATGCCGTGCCGCGAAGCAAATCCCTCTGTTCTGCGGTAGGAGTGAATGTTGGCTGTAGCTTGTTATTTCGCATCCACACCCTAGCAGCTTCGTTCATCATCAGAGATCGCAACATATTTGGGTCAGTCACGTTCTGAGAAACAACTGCCGCGTTGTCTGGAGATGCGTAGGCATTGACACCGCTGCTATTGAAGAACGCTTGTTCACTTGGGTACGGGGGTCTAGACAAGATTCCTCCATACGTCCTGTTCTGCTGCGTATTAGCGGTAAGCGCCCCTCTAAGCATATCTATCAGAGATGCCATGTTATTTCTCCACCCTCCCCGATCCATCCCCCCCGAGCCGCTTGACGATGAACGACTCACCCGCGTAGCTCGCCCCGATCACCGCGAGGAAGTTCAGCACGTTGGGCGTGCCCGCGTACAGCCCGAGCAGTTGCACCGCTACCCCTGCCGTCATCGCAGCGACCAGCCCCTTGAGGATCAGCAGCCGGTTCTCCAGTTTCTGCATCGATGTCTCGCCGTTTACCCATCCCGCAAGGGACTTCGCAGACGACGCGAACCACCCTAGCAGCGACAGGCCGATCACCCACGCCCATATCGCAATCGGCACATCGACGGGTTCCGTATGCCGGATGACGACATCAGCAGCATACGCTGCCGGGAACAGGCAAAGGGAGAACCAGTTGCAGCTTTTAGTTCCAACTATTGCGGTTGCTATCAAGTTTCGCCTCCAGCCCCTTGGTATTTATTCTTGGGTCGAGTAGCGTTTCTGTGCGGTAGTTGACCCACCAGCACCAAAAGGAAAAAGCCGCCATGATGGGCGAGCCGATGACGATGCTGGTGATCTGATAACCGTATGGGAGCGTGATGACGGCGAACCAGGCGTAGGACCAACTGAACATGCTGCCGAACGCGATCCACTTTCTGAGCGTCGTCCAATGCAGGAGTTTCTTGTTCTCCCATCCGCAGCCCATGAACCACTCGTACAGGGCGATGCAGAGTCCAAGCAACGCGATGGGGCCGCTTACAATAAACCAGTCATCAGCACTTTGTTCAGCGTGCAACATAGCGTGCAAATTACCACTTCCAAACGCCCCCGCGTAAGAAACGACCAAAAGATGTGCGTAAACGCACATTTCCAGCGGCAGGAGATGCCGCGTGCGCCACTTGCGGGATGCTTTGTATATTTGGGTCATGGAAGGGTCGAAGGGGTTTTGCATCACTGCCTCTTAGGTTCAGGGGCGTTTATGGCTGTCAATGCTCCCAATGGGGCATAACTCGCCCCGGCGCTCTGAAGGATGGCCTGCAATGCCGTCAGTCCCGCAGGAGCGCCATAGGACGGCATTGCCATTGCGTTTTGATAGGTGTTCGACAGGATTGCGTTGCGTGCGGCTGTTGGGGCGAACATGGATGCGCCGCCGAGGATCGCACCAGGCGCACCGCCAAGCGCACCGCCGATACCCATACCGCCGAGGCCCATGCCAAAGCCGAGCTTGCTCCCGCTAACCGCAGGACTTCCAACTACCTCCGGCAATCTCGCCGCTTGGCGGAATTCGCTGCCGAATTTGGCTGCGGTTGCAAGCTCTCCACTCATGGGCTTGCCGCGCTCCATCATTCGCGCCAGCACCGCAGCGGATACGTTTCCGCCCTCGGTAAGCGCCGCTTCTACGTCGTGCGTCTTGGCGATAAGTTGTCTCGCCTGACGGAATGCAGGAACCAATGCACCATTGCCTTGCTGAACGAGGTTGCGTTCAATCAGTCCTTCGATGGCGTCCGCAGCCTGCCGCTGCGACTGCGCGAGCGCGGCCTTGGCAGGATCGTCAATCGCCTTGAAGTTCCTAGACGCATCAAAGCGCAGCTTGCGGATAACGTCCATTGCTGCGGCTGGAGATACTTCCGGTTTGCTCAGCGCCGCTCGCAGAGTGTCTACAGCCTCGTTCTTGACGAGTTCAGGGAACTCACGCGCCGCAGCGGAGAAGTCGTTTCCAATGGCCGCGATGTCCTTGCCGAACTGCTGATCGGCCTTGAAGGTTCCAGGAACCTGCTTGATTGCCTCGTAAGCCTTACCAGCCTGTTGCCTGACAGCCTCCAAAGCGCCTTCAGTCAATGGCGCATCGTCTGCCATGCCGATAGCCTTACGAGCTAGCTTGTTGGTTACAGCCTGATTCTTGATCGAAGCTACCTGAGATGTGCCGGTCTTGGTCGCCACGCTTTCAAGCGCCCTGTTAGTAAGGGTGGGATTTACCGATGCGGGCGGCACCACATAGCCCTCTGCCCGAGCCGCATTCAGTATCGCGTCCCTTGGCGCATTCTGCGATTGCTGCACTGCATTAGCCGCCACGCGATCCGCAAGCCGGTTGCTGACTGCGCCAGTCAACTTATCGCCGCCGTACTTCCCGATCATGCCACCCGATGCGCCGAGTCCCGTATTGAGTAGCCTCGATTCTTCACCAGCAGTCGGCGTAAGCGCACCCATTGCCGCTCCAGTGAGCGCCGCGCCGGTATAGGTGTTCGCGCCGGGAATAGCGATGGTTGGTACGAACATCGCAAGATTGCCAACAAGGTTGCCGACTTTCCCGCCGCCTGATTCCGACAACGGCATGTCTCGCTGACGCGCTTCTGCTACTTCTTCCTTGGTCGTCATGCCGAGCATTTGACCAGCGCCGCGCCCCACATTCGCAACAGCCTGACCAGCACCTGCTAGGGCGCGATCAAAGAATCCCATTTCAGCGATTGGTCCGGCTTGCGCTGACTTGGTGATCGCATCGCCCTGAATCTGCTGTTCTGCGTCTTGGCGTGCGGTGTTTTGCCCTTTGGAAAGACGATACGCCTCCGCTACCTTGGCGAACTCAGGCGTACCCTGTTTGTCGCGGTTGGCGACAATCCACGCAGCGTACTGTTCAGGAGCCGCCATTGTTTCCTCTCAGGATGGCATCCGCTTCATCTATGACGGAACGTGCGCCGCCAGATGACGTAGCGGGGCGTTGAGACACGAAGTAATCCGTCCACGCCTTCCTGTTTTTGTTTGGAATGATCGCGCCGTCCTGTCCCTTCGTGTATCTCGGGTTTTTCTCGATGTACTCGTTCCACGCCTTGTCAGCGCCTAGCAGTTTGCCGTTCGCCTCAAGGTACTGCTCGCGGAACGCAGCACGGTCGCGTGCGTTCTGCACCGCGCCGAGTTGGATATCCACAATCCTCTGGTTTGTCTCAGGATCGTTCATCACGTTGGGGCCAGCGCCCTTGATAAGCTGACGCTCAAAGTTAGAGATTTGCCCTTGACCGGGCTTGAAGTTGTTGACAGCGAGATAACTCTGAAGCTGCTGAAGCTCCTGCAACTGCGGCTGTGCAACTGCTGGACGCAAACCAGTAATGCGGCCAGTCGTGGTGTCGGCATTCAGTTCTGACCATCGTTTCAGGGCGTTTTCCAACTGCGATGCTGACGCCAAGTCCTTCTCGTCGCGTTGTATGTCTCGCAACCCCGCGTTGTATGCGGCTTGCGCCATTGGGTCGCGTTTTGGCGTTGCGGCACCTGGCGGGCGAAGTTGTTGATTGGGATTGTTTGGATTCATTAGCGGCACGATATTCCCGGACCTATCACGGGCGAAAAATCCTTCAGCCGTCGCTATCGGCGCTGGTTCAGCAGGCGCAGGCCGCAGTGAAGCCACCGTCCGCGCCAAGTCGATGCGAGCTTGATTATTCATCCGCGCTATTTCTCGTAGCAAGCTAGCGCGTTCTTCGCGGGAGAGGGCTGCGTCCGTAAGTTTCGCTTCCAGCGCCTCCGTCCTTTGCTGCCTTGCCGCCTCCGCAAGATCAGCCGCGTGTTTACGCTGCTCCTCACGGTCAAGCGACTGCTGTTGCGTTCGCATGACCGCATCCGCCGTCCCGTATCGCGCCGCGACTTGAGCAAGCTGCTCCCGCGTCGCATTCGGCCCAAGAGCGGCTAGCGCACCCCTGTACGCCTCCTCCCGCTGCGCCGCAGCCTGCCGCTGCTGCTGCTGCTGCGCCGCGCTGAGAATGCCCATCAGGTTCTGCGCCTGGCCGAGTTCCTGCGCCTGCGCCTGCTGCCGAATACGACCAGCGTCGTCATACCCCCTGAAGAAATCAGGGACTTGTCCTAGCATTCCGACAGGGTTCGCCATGTTGTTTTCCTAGGCAAGATTGATCTTTGAATTCTTCAACAGTTCTGCGAGCGTCCGATCTGCCGTCGGCTTGGGGTTGAAGATGTCGTTGACCCCTTCCAACGTCCTCCCAATTCCGTAAGTCCCAGGACCGGCGAGCGAGGCTACGTTCATCTGCGCCTGCGAACCCTGTTGGTAGGGCACGCCGTAGCCAGCAGACGCCAAGCCACCACGGTACCTGCCCATAAGTTCGTTGTTGTCGAGGTATGTCCTATTCGTCAACGTCTGAAGTTGATTGCCAGAACCGATAGGATTCCCGCCCATTGACAGGGTATTTCCTACCCGATCCAACGAGGCTTTAAGGAATGGTTCAAACTCGTTCCGCAACGGAGCGGTAGGGTCGGCGTAGGACTGCTTGAGCAAGTCCCGCGCCCATTGGCCCTCGCCCATCCACTTATTGCTTAATTCTGTGAAGGCGTCCCGTTGTTTATCCCTTTGGTAATTTTCAAATAAAGAACCGACCACTCCCGGCCCGACAGCGCCTAGCAGCTTGGAGAGGCTGAAGCCGTCTTTTCCGTCGCTTCCCGCGCCGGTCAGCCCTAGCTTGCCACCCAGGGACTTCAGCCATGACGGTAATCCGCCGCCCGCGTTGTAAACGTCCGCATATGGCGCTCCGGTGCCGAGTTTTTCCAGCCCCGCCGTACCCGGCAATCCCTGCCACCACGGTTGAGAACCTGTGCCAAGAGCATCCCCGACCAATGACGGGTTCCCGGCGTACTCGTAGTTCCCGCTCCAAATGTTGTTTACATCAAGTGGATTTTGACTGCCGCCGTTAAAGAAATAATCACCACCCGCCTGTGTCGGGTTAGGTACACCAGTAATCGATGGATCACCAGCATACTGATAATTCCCGCTCCAAATGTTATTCCCATCAAGCGGGTTGGGGCGAACCCCGTCAACGAAGTAATCCCCACCGACATACGTCGGGTCTGCCCCGCTCGCCATCGTGGAGGTGATGCCGTCTGCCGCAGGCTGGCCGAACAGATTATTCAGCCACGATCCATCGCCAAAGTTCGTGAGGCCCGCGAAATTGCCCAAGCCCGCACCTACCGCGCCCATAATCCCGCCCTGAATAAGCGGGTTCATTATGTTCGCAAGCGGGTCGTTGTCGATGTTGTGCAGCCGGTCATAGAAAGTCGAGTCCGTCTGCTGCGCTGCGTTCTGCGGCGTGATGCCGAATTGGGCGTAGGCGTCAGGATTCGCGGCGATGACTTGCTGCATCTGCGCCGTGTTTCCGCCAGCCATCGGCATGTACAGGCTTTCCAGCGCCGCGTTCTTGTCCGCGAAACCTAGCGCCGGATCGGTGTAGGACGTTAGCGGGTAGGCTGGATTGGAGTAGTCCACCCATCTTGCCGGTTGCTCCGCTTCCGATCCAACATTCTGCGCAGGTATGTATGTCCAAGCCATGTCGCTCTCCTTAAATCCCTATCTCAAACCAGCCTGCAATGGTAAACGTATCCGCGCTTGCCGCCTGAGTTGGCAGGTAGCAGCGCGAGTTGGCTACGTCTACGTGGCAGACGCCAACGGCAATGTTGGTCGTGTTGTTCGTCATGGTTGCCACCCCGCCGATGCCCTTCGCCGTGCGCGGCAGCGTCAGGTAGTGCGTTCCTGCGGTAGAGGCTATGGAGGTAGTCGAGACCGCAGAGACTTGGAAATACATCATGTTCCCGACGATCTTGAAGCGCCCTGTATAGGTCGGCGTTCCAACCACCGTAAGGGAGAAGCTCGGCGTGAACGGCAACCACCGATCCTGCCCGAGCAAGTCAGCGTAGGCGAAGGATTGCGTATCCAGTTGCAGGTTGTCGAGCGCGTTCACGATGGTCCCTGCCGCACGGTCAGTTCCAGCGCCTCAAGGCGCATCGGCGTGTTGGCCGAGTGCGTCAGCACCCATGCGCGGCGGCGGGCGCTACCAAGCCGCGTCAGGCGCGGGCGTTGGGTGGACAGGTCAACGGTGCCGAGCGCCGTATAGGTGTCGTAGTCGTCGTCTGATGCCGACACGGTAAGAGAGGATGCAGAATCCTCAACATCGCCCACAACGTCCACGTTGTCCCAAAACTTCCGCTTGACGCTCCCGAAGTCCAGCTTCGGCAGTTGCACCCGCGCCGTGTAGGTCGTGCCATCGTCGGTGAATACCAGCGCGGCCGGGTTCATCACATAAACCTTGCCGCTCGTGTTCTTGTTCGTGATGGCATAGTTCGCCATTGTGCCGCCGAGCGAGATGCCAACGCACTTGTACCAGAGTGGCGTGGTGCTCGTCCACTCATGCCACATCTTTTCCTCGACGCAGTACACCAGCGTTTGCGCCGCAGCCCGCACCACCACGAAAGAGCGACCGTAGAACCGAACGCTAGTAAGCGTGATGTTCGACGCCCCCGCCAGAATAAGAATGCTGTCAATCTCAGGCGTCGATATGCGCGAGATTCCGGTGTCGTACATGAATACCGAAATGCCGCCCTGCGGGGTCGATCCGGCCCAAAATTGCGTGTCCGAAATGCTCGCAATCGCGTCCGCCGATATTGCACCGATCTTGACCGTCATGGCCGGAACCGGCGCGAACGGGAACGGCGACAGACCAGCGTTCCGGTAGAACTGGATGGATTCAGTACCGAACATCATCAAGAGGTTCTGGTGCCGGATCAGCGCAACGCCCTTGTCGGCGTAGCTGTT
>SXGS01456755.1_pt1 | contig 11049 bp, 10 predicted proteins | sample 3174681 | NCBI WGS metagenome assembly SXGS01 (sample SAMN11356861, study PRJNA531348) | freshwater metagenome | isolation source: freshwater sample F1-80 | place: China: Fuxian Lake, Yuxi | collected 2017-12-25 | reverse complement strand
CGGCCTGACCGGCGGCGGCAACGGCAAGCACATGGTCTATCTGTCGGGCGTCACCGATCACCATGTGCAGGACGAGGGCATGGTCGACCACATCGTCCGGCTGGTCGAGGCGAAGGACGCGCAGATCGAAGCGGAGGATACGGCAAAGGCGGTGGCGGCGGCATAAACCGGTGGCGGCATTCAGGCCGTCATGATGGTCTTGCCCACTCGGTACGTTTCGCCAGCACCTGACGATCATGATCGATCGTCAACGCTTCGTTGGCGCGGGTGACTGCCCGTTCCGACTGTCGCCGCGCGGCATCTGCGAACAGCGCTGGTGCGTTCTCGGCCAGCGCCTCCAGCGCGAACTGGATCCGCATGTGCACTTCGATCATCGCGGCGCCGTCACGCGCGATCGGATTGAAGAAGGCATCGAACAGATCATCGACGCGTAGGTCGGGGCCATGCACACGGTCGAAGGCGTTCTCGGCGCGCTCGTCGCACGCCTCGGCATAGGCCATGAAGGCGCGCAGTCCGGCACCGATGACCTCGATCGCGGTCCCCGGATCGTTGACCGCAGGCGACAGCGCGCGCGACGCGATTTCGGACAGTACGATCAGTCCGAACCGCGGGTCCTGGTCATACTCGCGGTCGGTGCCGGTCGAAAAACACGCCCTGATGGCGTCGCAGCGCTCGTCATCGACGCGCCCTTCCACGAACGCCATCGGGCGTCGCGCATGGAGGTAGGAGCCGGCCAGCGCGACGATGTGGATGGTCAGGTCGTGCGCGTCGGCGATCTTGGCCAGCTTCTCCATGTCGATATGCTGGATGTGGCCGACGGTCTTGGCGGTGATGGCGCGCGCCGTATCGGGGATCGGCACCGCAGGCTGTGCACCCAGCCGGTGCATGCGGCCCCATTGGCGCATCGGCGGCGTGGTTGCCGCCTCGACCCGGTCGATCGTGTCGCCGACGCGCCCGAACTTGCCGAGCTGCTCGATCCAGCGAAGCAAGGCCGCGGTGATGATCAAAATGACGACCAGGGTCGCCAGGAACAGGATGATCCGCCCGGAATCGGAATAGAGCCCGGCGGCCAGGCCGATGATCCCGACGATGCTGAACAGGAAACTGCCGATGAACGTCGCCAGCGTATTTTGCGCGACCGAATCGCTCAGCAGCAGCTTGGTCGAATGCGGGGTGACGTTGGACGTGGCCGAGGAATAGGCGGACACCATGATCGAAAGCGAAAAGGTGGTCACTGCCAACATGCTGGATGCGAGGATGTTGAGGATGCCGCCGACCGAATCGGCCGCGAGTTTGATCTCGAGCTCGGCGGGAATATAGGGTGCCGCCAGCGCCGAAAACACCGCAATCGCCACCGCTGCGACGCTGAACAGGCTCGCGCGCACCCATATCTGGCGGCTCCATTTGCGAAGCAACCACGCCCCGCGCCCGATCAGCGATGTCGATATCAGATCCAAATCAGTGTCCTTGTGGTCGGTCCGGGATAAGGGGGAGTTCGTCAGATGACGGCTATTGTCTCAGCACGCTAGCCCCCCGTCCAAACCCCCGCTAAGCGGCGCTCATGTCCCCGCCCACCCCCGCCATCGCCGCTTTCCTCGTCGCGTGCCTTGGCGTGGCGATGTATTCGATCATGGATGTGGTGATGAAGGGGCTGGTGCTGGGCATCGGCGTCTATTCGGCGGTCGCGTGGCGCAATCTTGCCGGAGCGGTGATTGCGGGGACGCTCTGGGGGTTGTCTCGGCCGAGTTTGCCCAGCCGAGCGGCGCTGAGGCTGCATTTGTGGCGTGGCGTGGTCGTCACCTTCATGTCGCTGTTGTTCTTCTATTCGATCGCCGTGCTGCCGATCGCGGAGGCGATTGCGCTGTCGTTCATCGCGCCGTTGATCGCGCTGTATCTCGCGGCGATCCTGCTTGGGGAGAAGATCGGGCGGGCGGCGATCGCGTCGTCGCTGATCGGGCTGGCCGGGGTCGGCGTGATCCTCGCCGGGCGCTTGTCGGGCGAGTATGACGAACGCGCGGTGATGGGCGTCGTCGCGGTGCTGATCTCCGCCGTGCTGTTCGCTTACAACCTGATCCTCGCGCGGCGGCAGGCGTTGATCGCCAAGCCGCTGGAGATCGGATTCTTTCAGACGCTGACCGTGCTGACAACGCTGGCGCTCGCCGCACCCTGGTTCCTCGACATGCCGCGCGATACCGACTGGCCCGCGATCATCGGTGCGGGGGTGCTGGCGGTCGTCTCGCTGATCGCGATGGGCTGGGCCTATGCGCGGGCAGAGGCGCAGTTGCTGATCCCGGTCGAATATACCGCCTTCGTTTGGGCGGCGGTGCTGGGCTGGCTGGTGTTCGACGAGGCGGTGACCTGGACGACGATTGCCGGAACTGCGCTGATCGTCGCGGGCTGTATTCTCGCGGCGCGGGCCAAGCCGCCGATCGCGGAGCCGGTGGTGGAGAGTGCGGTGGCGTGAATTCTATCGTCACCCCGGACTGGTTCCGGGGTCCACTAGGCCGCTTGCGCTTTGCAAGAAGAACTGGTGCTGCGGATGCCGCCCGGTGGACCCCGGAACCAGTCCGGGGTGACGGGTGGCGGTTTAGAAAAACCCCGCCGACGCCTTCGCATCGACGGGGTTCCAGAAACTCGTAACCGACAGCCTCAGTCGTCGCGGCCCGCGACCTCGTGGTTCATCGGCTCTTCGCCTTGCGCCTTGGCGGCATCGTAGCGCTCGATCGCCTCGATGGTGATGCGGCGGGCCTCGTCGGCATCGCCCCAGGTGCCGACACGCACCCACTTCATCTTTTCCAGGTCTTTGTAATGGGTGAAGAAATGTTCGATCTGTTCGAACACGATCGCGGGCAGATCGTCCTTGCCCTCGACCTTGGAATAATAGGGAAACGTGTCGTTGACCGGCACGCAGACCAGCTTTTCGTCGCCGCCGGCTTCGTCTTCCAGGTTCAGCACCGCGATCGGGCGCGCGCGCACGACGCAGCCCGGAATGAAGGGCGATCGCGACACGACCAGCGCGTCCAGCGGATCGCCATCGGGCGACAGCGTGTGGGGGACGAAGCCGTAATTGGCCGGATAGCGCATCGGCGTGTGGAGGATGCGATCGACGAACAGCGCGCCCGATGCCTTGTCGAACTCGTATTTGACGGGCTCGCCGCCGGTTGGGACTTCGATGATGACGTTCAGGTCTTCCGGCGGGTTCTTGCCGACCGGCACCATGTCGATACGCATTGGTTCAGGGCTTCCTGTTGTTGAACGGCGCGCGCGCCGCGTGGATGCCGGGCGGATAGTGCAATGCAGCACGTTAGTCGATGGGGAAGCGTCGCGGGGTGTCAACAACATGCCCCATACCCGTCCATGCTTCACCGCTTGCTTACCATTGCCGCGCTAAGTCAGGCCGCATGTATCACGACGCCAGCCTGTCCAAACGCCACTCGACCGATCCGCGACCGCGATCCGCCGTCTCGGGCGCGTGCGGCGCGGCCGGCATGGCGGGGCTGATCGCATGGATCGTCGTCGCGCGCCGCTACGGCATGGACGGCCCCTATGCGGCGCTGGTCGCGGTGGTCGCGTGCGGGCTGCCGATGATCGCCTGGTCGCTGCTGGTGGACAAGGTGCACCGCAATCCCTCGACCGGCATCGACTGGTCGAATCCGAAGCCGCTAAGGCAAACCCTCGACGTCAGCCTGGTCAAGCTTGCCGGGCTATGGGCGACCTGGGCAGGGATCGCCGCCATCTATGCGGTGTGCCGCTTCTACTGGCAGGGCAATTATCAGTTCGCGATGTGGTGCCTGACCGTCGCCGCGCCGGTCGTGGTCCTGCTGTCGGTGCCCTATGTCCTGTGGCTCGATCGCTACCTGGTTCAGCCGAAGGATGGCGCCTGGGCACTCGGAACCTGGCTGCTCAGCCTCGATGGCGATTATGACCGCGAGGATATCTTCCACCACTTGCGCGCCTGGGCGGTGAAGGGATTCTTCCTCGCCTTCATGCTGTCGATCGTGCCCGGCGCGTTCGGGATGTTCGTGCGCTGGGATCTCGGCGGCATCTGGGGCGATCCCGTCGCGCTGGCGATGTGGCTCATCACCTTCATGTTCGTGGTCGACATCGCGTTCGCCACCGTTGGCTACACGCTGACGATGAAGCCGCTCGACGCGCATATCCGCACCGCCAATCCTTACGCGGCGGGCTGGTTGGCGGCGCTCGCCTGCTATCCGCCCTTCGCGCTGATGGCAGGGCCGCTCGATTATCATCCGGGCACGCACGGCGATGCGGGCTGGTCGATCTGGTTTGCGGGCTATCCGGTGTTGCTGTGGAGCATCGGCGCGCTGCTGGTGGTGCTGACCGGCATCTATGCCTGGGCGACGGTGGCGTTCGGCTTGCGCTTTTCCAACCTGACGCATCGCGGCATCCTGACGCACGGCCCCTATGCCTGGTCGAAGCATCCCGCCTATCTCGCCAAGAACCTGTTCTGGTGGGTGGCGACGGTGCCGATCTTCGCGACGACCGGATCGCTGGCGGACGCCGCGCGCAATTGCGTGCTGATGGCGGCGGTGTCGGGCATCTATTACTGGCGCGCCCGGACCGAGGAACGCCATCTGGGCGCGGACCCTGCTTACCGCGATTATGCCGAATGGATGGCGCGCAACGGGCCGGTGCCGCGGCTGTTCGCGTGGCTCCGGGGAGAGAAGGTGCGTCCGGCGATCAGCGACGCACCGCCAGGCACGGTTTGACCACAGCACATGCACGACTGGCTTCCGCGCTCGACGCATAGGGGCCGACCTGGAGCCGGGTGACGTTCCCCGCCCTGACATAATAAGGCTCGCGCCCCGCGAACCGTCCCGCCACGCTCGCCCACAGCTTGCGCGCATTGCCCGCATCGCCGAACGCGCCCAGCTGGACTCTCCAGCCGCCGTCTCGGGTCACGGGTTGCGTGGCGGGTTTTGCCGGTGCGGGAGCGGGCTTGGCCGCGGCGGTCGCCACGGGTGCGACAGGCGAAGACGCAGGTGCCGCCGGCGCCGCCGGTGCCGGCGTTTCGCGGATGGCAATCAGCGACGGCTCGGCCTTGCCCGCTTCGTAGCGGCGCGCGAGCGCGATGCCCTTCTGCTTGTCGGCCACGCCGATATACTGGTCCATCTGGGTCAGCGTCTTCGAAGCCTGCGGCAATCCGGCCGACGCCGCGCGGCTGACCAGTGCATAGGCGCGAATCCAGTCCTTGCCCACCGCATCGCCGTTGAAGAACATCGTCCCCAGCACGAATTGCGCGCGCGGCTCGCCGCGCATCGCCGATTTGTCGAGCCATTCGGCGGCCTCGATCTTTTTCCCCAGCTCGAACAGGGCGAGACCGTAATTGTCGGCGGCCTGCGGATGGCCCTGTTTCGCAGCACGCCCGTAAAGATCGGCGGCGCGCGCCAGATCGACCGGCACGCCGCGACCCAGCTTGTACGCCTGCGCCAGATTGAACTGCGCATCGGCGTCGCCCGTTTCGGCCGGTCCCTTCCACTGCGCGACCGCGCGGTCGTAATCGCCCTTGGACCAGGCATCGACGCCCGCTTTGACGTCGCTTCCGCTCTGCGCGAGCGCCGGTGCGGCAAGGAACAGGGCAAAGGCGGCCAATGCCGCCGGGCGTGGCGTGGTCATTCGGATCATCCCCTTGTCCGATCGAACGGTCATAAGGACGCATTAACCATGCGATTGCAAAGAAAAGCTTACTGCCGCCGCCAAAGCCTCCGAAACGGACGCGAACCCGCACGGTAACCATTTCTTATCACCCCCCGTGGCATCCCATTGCCAAGAGGGACCACGAATTCGGGGGATCAATGCGCGTTCTGGCGATGGCATCACAGAAAGGTGGTTCGGGAAAGACCACGCTTTCCGGGCATCTGGCCGTACAGGCCCAGCGCGCAGGCGCCGGGCCGGTCGTCCTCATTGACATCGATCCGCAAGGGTCGCTGGCCGACTGGTGGAACGAGCGCGAGGCCGATTATCCCGCCTTTGCCCAGACGACCGTCGCGCGGCTCGCCGCCGATCTTGAGGTGCTGCGCCAACAGGGGTTCCGTCTGGCGGTGCTCGACACCCCGCCCGCGATCACGATGGCGATCCAGAGCGTGATCGCGGTCGCCGAGCTGATCGTCGTGCCCACGCGTCCGTCCCCGCACGACCTGCGCGCCGTCGGTGCCACGGTCGATCTGTGCGAACGCGCGGGCAAGCCGCTGATCTTCGTGGTCAACGGCGCGACGCCCAAGGCAAAGATCACCAGCGAAGCCGCCGTCGCGCTGTCGCAGCACGGCACGGTCGCGCCGGTCACGCTTCACCACCGCACCGATTTCGCCGCCTCGATGATCGACGGCCGGACGGTGATGGAGGTCGACCCCAACGGCAAGTCGGCCGGTGAGGTCACCCAGCTCTGGGGCTATATCTCCGACCGGCGTGAGAAGAATTTCCGCCGCACCGTCTTCGCCGCGCCTGCGGCGATGCCGGGCTATGCGCAGGTCCGTCCCGCCGGTGGCTTCGGCCGCCGCGTGGTCAGCTGAGGGGAGGGCGCGACATGAGCATCATGGGCAACGCCAAACCGTTCGCTTCGCTGTCCTCGGGACTGCTTGCCCGCAAGGGCCAGGCGAAACCGGCCATGCGTCCGCAGGGTTTTCTGGGCATGTCGCCGGTTCCGACCGACGATCTCGGCTGGAACGACATGGGTTACGACGCGGGTTATGACGAGATGCCGCCGATGGACGCGGTCGCCGCTCCCGTCCAGACGCCCGCTCAGCCGCCGGTCCAAACCGAAGTGCCGCACGTCGTCCGCCAGCGCGAAATGCTGGGCGAGCGCTTTCCCGCGGAACCGTTCGCGGAAGTCGCCGCACCCGAACCGGTAGTGGACACCGTGTTCGAACCGTTCGCCGAAGTCGCGCCGCCGGTTGCGGTGCGCCCGGTCAGCGACGGCACGCTGAAACGGCTGGGTCGCGAAACCAAGGCGAAGAAGGGTGCGAAAGCCGCCTTCACGCTGCGCCTCGACACCGAACGCCATCTGCGTCTGCGGCTGGCGTCGGCGGTGACCAACCGGTCGGCGCAGAACATCGTGTCCGATGCGCTCGATGCGTATCTGGGCGAACTTGCCGAACTGGACGGGCTGGTCGAACGCGTGCCCGGTCGCCGGACGCGCTGAGTGAATCTGGGGGAAGTCTGATGCCTAGCCGTACTATCCTGATCGCGGGTCTTTCGACCCTGGCCGTATGCGGCGTCGCGATCGGCGGCATGACCAGCTATTCGGCGGTCGCCAATTCGCAAGAGGAATCGGCGCTGACCAAGCGTGCCGACAAGGCCGCCGACGCTGCGCGCAAGGCGCTGGCGAAGGGGCAGGCGGACCGCGCGATCGGCCATGCAGAGGACGCCGTGCTGGCGATGCCGGGCGAGGCCGAACACCGCGTCTTGCTGGGCCAGGCCTATCTGGGCGCCGGGCGCTTCCTGTCGGCGGGACAGGCGTTCGACGATGCGTTGACGATCGATCCCTCGCACGGTCGCGCCGCGCTCAACCTCGCGCTGGCAAAGACCGCCTTGGGCGACTGGGCAGGGGCGCGGCGCACGCTCGACACGTTCGAATCCGTGATTGCGCCGGGCGACCGGGGCCTCGCGCTGGCGCTGGCGGGCGATCCCGCCGGCGCGGTGCAGATCCTGGGCGAAGTCGCACGCGACGAACATGCCACGCCGACGGTGCGGCAGAATCTGGCGCTCGCGCTGGCGCTGTCGGATCGCTGGCAGGAAGCGCGCGCGGTCGCCGCGATCGACCTGTCGCCCGCCGATGTCGATGCGCGGATCATGCACTGGGCGGCGTTCTCGCGGCCCAGCGCGGCATCCGATCAAGTCGCGTCGCTGCTCGGCGTAAAGGCCGTCGACGATGTCGGCCAGCCGGTGCAGCTCGCGCTTCGCGGCAGCGCGCCGGTGATGGCGGAGGCAGCCCCCGCGCCCGAACAACCCAATTTCATGGACATGACGACGGACGTGCCGGTGGCAGTCGCCAACTCCGCACCCGCTGTCATCGAGCGGCCAGCGCCCGTGCCCGTCGCGGTCGCGGCGGTCGAAGCGCCCCCGGCATCCGCCAACCCGGTATTCGCGGTCGCACGGATCATGTTCGCCGAGCGTCGCGAAATCGTTCAGGCGCTTCCCTCAGATTATCGCGAACGGGCGGCATCGCCGGTTCGCATGGCGTCAAAGACACAAGCACCGGCCCGCGTCGCCGAACGTGATTTCGACAGCGGCGATTATTATGTCCAGCTCGGCGCCTATGACAGCGTCGGTGTCGCCCAGGACGCCTGGGGCCGGATGAGCCGTCGGGTATCGGCGCTCGGCAAGCTCAAGCCCCACACGGCGCAGGCCAATGTCGGCGGCGTCGAATATCACCGTCTTGCCGTGGGCGGTCTCGCCCGCGCCGACGCAGGCGCGCTGTGCCGCCAGGTGCAGGCCAGTGGCACACGCTGCTTCGTTCGCACCCATGCGGGCGATCGGCTGGCCAGCTGGGCACGCGGCGTTCAGGTCGCCGCGCGGTAACGCCGCGAGGCGGGGCGATCACTCGATCGTCACGCCCACCACGCGCCACTCACCCGATTCGCGCTCCAGCGTGACCGTCTCCACCGCGTTGGCCTTGTTCGCGAAGCTGGTGCGGAATTTGACGACCTCATAGCCCTGGGGCGGGGCAGGCAGGTTCTGCTGGCTCAGGAAGCTGCGCGAGATCACCTTGCCCAGCGGCACCCGGACCTTATGGGATACCGACGCCCAAACCTGAGCGGTATTCAGCTTGCGGAACGCAGAGCCGGTCGCGCGATAGCTTTCATCCCATCGTCCTGCGTCGACCAGCGCCAGCCAGTCGCGCGCCGTAGCGACCACCTCGGACATCGGCGTCGCGTCGGTGGCGACCGGCGTGGACGACGGTGTCGAGCCGGTCTGGGGCAGGGTGGTCAGGATCAACAGTCCAAGCGCGAAGGTCATGACGAACGCTCCAATCAGGATTCGGGGATGGCGATATGCCCGCCCCGCGCCGTGTGACGGCGCGCTCCCTTCATCGACCGCAGCGCCGTTCGCGTCCTCCCCGATTTGCGTGTCCCCGAACGATTGGGGGGGCGGCGCAGGCGTCAATCCGCCCTCGGCTTCGAGCAACAGGCGGGCGGCCTCGCGACTGCTCGACACCGCCATCTTGCGCCGCGCGTCGCGCAACCGTTCGTTGATGGTGTGGACCGACAGGCCCAGCGTGCGCGCAGTCGATTTGGCATCATGGCCGCGCACGATCAGGCGAAGCGTCTGCTTTTCCTTCTCGCTCAGCGCATCGACCGCTTCGTTGATCGCGACGTTCATATCGTCCCGGATTATGGCGGCTGTGCTGCTCCCAGCTACCCCGAAAAATTCGTAGGTCGAACCATCGGCGCGGGCGTCGCTATCAGCGCTGCAACACGCCGCCCTTCATCAAATGCGTCACCCGGCCCTGCACCGGCAGACCGTCGAACGGCGTGTTCGCCGCCAGTCCCGGCAGCGTGTCGCCGTCGATCTTCCACGGCGCGCCGACATCGACCACCATCAAATCCGCCGGGCTGCCGATTGCGAGCGTCCCGTAATCCAGCCCCATCAGCTTCGCCGGATTGGCCGACAGCATCGCCATCAGCCGCTCGATCGACACCAGTTCGTCGCGCACCAGCCCCAGCGACAGCGCGAGCAACGTCGCCGCCCCCGCCGCACCGGGTAGCGAATCGGCGAAGGGCAGCCTCTTTTCCTCCGGCCCGCGCGGGTCGTGCGACGATGCGATCACGTCGATCGTCCCGTCCGCGACACCCGCCCGCGTCGCCTGGCGGTCGCTTTCAGAACGCAGCGGCGGCGACAGATGCGCGAAGGTGCGAAAATCGCTCATCGCGATGTCGGAGAGATAAAGGTGCGCTGGGCTGGTCCCGCACGTCACGCGCACCCCGCGCGCCTTCGCCTTGCGGATCAGGTCGATGGCTTGCGCGGTCGATACGATGCGGAAATGGATCGCGGCTTGCGTGTCCTCGGCCAGCATGAGGTCGCGTGCGACCGCCAGCGCCTCGGCGACGGGCGGCGCGGAGGGCAGCCCCAGCCGGGTCGCCGCTTCGCCCGCCGTGGCCACTGCGCCTGCCGCCAGTCCGCAATCCTCGGCATGGGCGATGACCGTCAGGTTCAGGTCGCGGGCATAGGCCAGCACCTTGCGCATCACTGCCGCGTCGGCAATCCGGGCGCGCCCGGTGGAGACGGCACGCGCGCCTGCGTCCTTCAGGATCGCCATTTCGGCGAGGTCGATGCCCGCCAGCCCGCGCGTCGCGGCGGCGATCGGATGAATCCACAAATCGGGCTTGCCCATCGCCGCGGCGCGCTGGACGATGCCGGGATCGTCCAGCACCGGCGACTGATCCGGCATCAGGCCCAACCGGACGATCCCGCCCGCCCGGCACGCCGCCGGGTCGGCCTTGAATACGCCAAGGTCGAGGATGGCAGGCGCGACGACATGGCCCCGCGCGTCGATCGTCGGTGCGTCCGAGGGCGCTTCGACCTCGCCGATCGCGGCGATCTTGCCGTCTTCGACCAACAGCGATCCTTGCGACACACCGCTTGCGGGGCACACCAGCCGTGCATTGGTAATGAGCGTCTTCATGCCCATCCCTCAACGCCGCGCTCGGCCCGCGTCAGCACGTCGAGACACGCCATCCGCACCGCGACACCGTTGGCGACCTGTTCGTTGATCGCCGATCGACCGGGCATGTCGGCGACCTCGGACGTGATCTCGATCCCCCGGTTCATCGGCCACGGATGCATGACCAGCGCGTCAGGCTTGGCGCGCTTCAATCGCTCGGCGGTCAGCCCGTAGCGCAAATGATATTCGCGGGTGGAGGGGATGAACGCCCCCGACATCCGCTCGTTCTGAAGCCGGAGCATCATCACGACGTCCGCGCCCTCCAGCGCGGCATCGAAATCCGAAAACGCCTCGATTCCCATCCGGTCGGTGCCCTCGGGCATCAGGGTGGCGGGTGCGACAACGCGGACCTCGGCGGCCAGCGCGGT
>SXGS01239339.1_pt1 | contig 11049 bp, 6 predicted proteins | sample 3174681 | NCBI WGS metagenome assembly SXGS01 (sample SAMN11356861, study PRJNA531348) | freshwater metagenome | isolation source: freshwater sample F1-80 | place: China: Fuxian Lake, Yuxi | collected 2017-12-25 | reverse complement strand
CAGCCCCCGGACAAAGCTGGGAATGAATGAGTCCGGGGGCTGACGCCGCCCGGCTCACCAGATCGCTCATTACTACCCGTGCGAGGTATAGCGATGCCTTGGTGTAGCCGCGTGCGCCAGAACGCGGGCTTGGTGCCCCCGCGTTCTGGCGAACGCGGCTAAAAAGCGCTCCACGGAAATTCATCGAGCTTCGGTTTGCGAAGGATTTTTTGCTCACGTCGCGATGACTTGGCGGACTCTGCCAGCGCAGCCGCCTCTGCCGATTGTGTCTGATTCCGGAATCAGTCAGGGGACTTCCGGGAACATTCGACTTCCAAGGCGTAATCGCGCTCTCCGCGCCAAGGCGGTCACTCATTTTGACCGACCTAATTGGGGGCTAATTGTCTCGTTCAATCGGACTGTGACGGGACTGTTGAGTCGCCGCCATCGGGAAGGTTTGCCTCACCGGAATCTTCGACCAGGAGTTGCCACCACGATGAAACCGCTTCGATCTTGGACTCAAGTTGGCCTGCTGCTCGCGATCTCAACTTGGACGGCGATGAACTCGGCGCATTCCGACGATCCTTCGCAGTCGGCAGCGCAGGCTTCTCGCGCGGCGGCGGCAGTCAGTCCGGACGTCGTGATCGAAGAAGAACCCAAGGCGGTCGTCGCTTCGGAGGCCCTCGCTCCGGAACCGGAGACGTCGTTGCCAACCACCACCGTGATGCCTCCCACCGGTGAGTCCAACGCACCCAAGCCGCAGACTCCGATGGACCTCGACGCGCAGTTCGAGACGCCGATTGAAGTCAATCCGCAGCCGGTGATCACTCCAGGTCAGCCGCGCGCCGTGGAAATCCCCAAGCCACAACCCGCACCGGTTTCCGTTCCAGCACCCGTCGTCGCTGAGCCGCCAGTCGATCCGCTCTTGAAGCTGGCCACGGAGGCGGTGGAGATCTCCAGCCGTCGCTATCTCACCGCCGATCTGCACACGCCGTGGCAAGTCATTCACGGATTGCTCGCCTATCGGCAGGAGTTCCAACTCAAGACACAAGACGGTCGCAAGATCAACGCGCTGGATTGGGCTGGCAGCGGCGTGACCTTCCGAGGCGAATCGTTGTTCCAGAAAACCCCATACGGCGGCCGCGCGCATCCCTTTATTCAAGCCTACTGGTTCGAGGGGCATCCGACGCAGTTCATGGCCTACCTGACGATGTGCCGTCTGCCAACCACGCATGAATTCAAAACCTCGACCGGTGAGATCGTCACCGTTCAAGACATCATCAACAACGCCAAGATGGACGTGACTCGCGCGACCGACGTCGAGATGACTTGGACGCTCTGGGCCCTGGCTCATTACCTGGAACCCTCCGCGCAATGGGTCAACAAGAAGGGCGAGCACTGGAGCATGGAAGAACTGGTCCGTCTGGAATTGCGTAACACGATCTACGACGGCCCCTGCGGCGGCACACACAGCCTGTTCGCGACGGCGTATGCTCGCAACGCTTACTTGCAGACCAAGCAACCGTTGCGTGGCACCTGGCTGGAAGCCGATCAGAAAGTTCAGCGCTTCATCGCCGAGGCTCGCGCACTGCAAAATCCCGACGGCAGCTTCTCGACCCACTTCTTCAAAGGCCGAGGCACCAGCAACGACTTCAACACGCGAATCACCAGCTCTGGCCACATGATCGAATGGCTGATGGTGGCGCTGCCACAATCGCGCCTCTCCGAACCGTGGATTCAGAATGGAGTGCGCTGCCTCGCTCAAGACCTCATCGACAATCGGCACGTGAACGCCGAGTGCGGTCCCCTCTATCACGCGGTGGACGGCCTCCAGATTTATCGCGAACGAATGCAGATCGCCGCACGAGTGGCTCAACGCCAAAGCGGCGCTTCGACTATCGCGAACGGCTGGAAAGCCGCTCCCAACAGCCAGTGGTCGCAACCGAAGACATTGGTCAGCAGCCAACAAGAAGACTCGAACCGAGCGACCACCGAAATCCAACCCAAAGTCGTGTTAACCCCCAACAAGGTCAGCACTTCACAGCCGGGTGCCGAGATCGTCGTTCCCAGACGCATCCGCCCCGCAGTTACGGCCCAGCAGCCGTCCGACACGGTTCGCCAATGAGCACACTCGCCGATTTGGTTCCGCAGTTTCCCTCAATGCAAACGGCCGGAGAGTTTTCCTCCGGCCGTAAGCGTTTCCAGGATTGAGCGGACGTGCGGACTAAATCCATTCCTTGATGACGTGGCCTTCAAGCAGTCGAATCGGCCGTCCGTCCGGGCTTTGCACGATCAGGTCCAGCGGCAGGCCGAGCTTCGAGTAAATCGTCGCGGCGATGTCTTCGCTGAGATACTGCCCCTTCGCGACGGTTCCGCCATCCGCGTCCGTCGCGCCGAGTACCGTTCCACCGGGAACTCCCGCGCCGGCCATGATTGCGAAGCCAGTGTTCGACCAGTGATCGCGGCCGCTGGCACTGTTGATCTTCGGCGTGCGGCCGAAGTCGGTCAGCCAGCAGACCAATGTCTTCTGCAACATGCCCTGTTCTTCCAGGTCCGCGAGCAAAGTCGGAAGCGCTTGATCGACCGGCGGAATCTTGCGGTCTTTGAGCGACTTGAAGTTGTCCGCGTGAGTATCCCAGCCGCCATCAGTCACCGTGACGAATCGCACGCCGGACTGCACCAATCGTCGAGCCAACAGGCAGCTCTGACCAAACTTGTTTCGGCCGTAACGATCTCGCAACTTCGCGTCTTCGGCCTGCATGTCGAACGCCCTCTTCGTTTCCGGCGCGGTGATCATATTGAGCGCCGTCTTGAAGTGTTCGTCGAGCGCGGCGAAGCGTTCCGGTTGAATGTCGGCCTTCTTCTGCAAGGCATCGACTCTGTTGAGCATCTCGCGGCGGCGATCGACTCGCGCCATCGTGATCCCCTGCGGCGGCGTGATGTCTCGCACCGTGAAGTTCTCTTGGCTGGGATCGGATGCCATCTCAAACGGGTTGTGAGCGATTCCCAGGATGCCAGCCGTGCCGCCACCGAAGCGTCGATCCACGCTCGTGCCGAGTTGCACGAATGGCGGCAGCACCGACTTGAATCCGTGGTGATAACTGATGACCGAACCATACGTCGGGTATGTCATTGCCGGGTTGAACTTTCGGCCAGACATCACCCACTGGTCCGCTGTGCCGTGACTGCCGTTGAGCGGATTCCAGCCTCGCAGCAAGCCGTAGCGTTTCAGCTCGCGCGCCATGTTCGGCAGGATCTCAGTGAACTGCACGCCGGGGATCGCCGTGTCGATGACGCTGTACTCCCCTTTGACGTTCACCGGCGCATCCGGTTTTGGATCAAATGTGTCATGATGTGAAGTTCCTCCTTGAGTCCAAATGAGGATGCAGTTCACATCGCTGCCGGTTGAGCTACCGGTCTTCGCCGCCGCCGCTTGCTTCGCGGCAAGGGCCATCGGCAGTGTGACTCCCAGTCCCGCCAACGAACCAACTTGTAAGAAGCTGCGCCGTGAAACCCGTTCACAGTCGCGGGTGTTGCCGGTGAGAAAGCTCAACATCGCATGATCTCCGAAGGCGGGATCGTTCGTTAGTTCCGCCTTAAGGCGGTCTCGAACTTCGGTTAGGTGGGAATGCACCGCCTAAAGACGGAACAACGAACCGTGTGGAGGGCCGACACTATGACCGTCCAGGAATCTGAAATCAACAGGTGCTTATGCCGCCCGGACAAATTAAGCTATCGGCCAATCTCGCCGATCGCGTGATTCTGATAGCGTTTCTCCCGCCGAAATCATCCCTCCAGAACAGCCTACGGGCGAACCGGCCCAACGAACTGATGATCCTTTCGATCGGGGTCTCAGGAGGATTTCCATGTCCCGACTTTGGCTTTTGGCTGTCGTTGTTATTGGCAGCGTTTTCCTAGCTGACACGTTTGCCAGTGCCGACGGCCCATCCACCTTTGTGGTCGCTCCTGCTGAAGTGAAACTCTCCGGCAATTTTGCTCGGACGCAGCTTGTCGTCACTCGATCAGATGCCGGCGGGCAGATCGGTGAGCGGTCCGAAGACTTGACTCACGGCACGACGTTTCAGTCGAGCGACGCGAATGTCGTGGTGGTGGACGCGCGCGGCCAGTTGTTGGCGAAGGGGAACGGCGTGGCGAAAGTCAGCGTCAAACTCGGCGACGTGACGAAAGAAGTCGCCGTCACAGTCGAGAAGGTCGATCCGGTTGCAAAGGTCGGATACGTCGAGCAGGTCTCGCCAATTCTCAACAAGGCGGGATGCAGCATGGGGGCGTGTCATGCAGCTCAGTACGGCCAGGGTGGGTTCAAGCTGTCGGTCTTTGGCAGTGAGCTCGATCAGGATCGCGAGGCGATCGTCCGCGATCGTGCTCAGCGGCGGTTGAGCTTCGTCGAACCGGGCGAGAGTCTGTTCTTGAAGAAGCCAACGATGCAGGTGCCTCACGGCGGCGGCAAGCGACTTGCGGCGAACTCGGTTGATTACGAATTGCTCAAAGCGTGGATTGCCAACGGAGCACCGAGGCCCGATGCGAAGGCTCCGGAAGTGGCCAAGGTCAGCGTGTTCCCGGCGAAGCGGCTCGGTGGTGTCGGACTGAAGCAACAGTTGCGAGTCGATGCGACGTACTCGGACGGTTCGACGCGCGACGTGACGGCGTGGGCGAAGTACGACTCGATAGATGACGGTATGTTGACGGTCAACGGCGATGGGCTGGTGACGGTCACGGGGCAGGGGCAGGCTCCGGTGATGGTTCGCTTCGAGGGGCAGGCGGAGATTTCTCTGTTCGTCATCCCGTATCGCGAAGGGATCGAACTGACTGGTTGGACGAACAACAATTTCGTGGATGAGCTGGCCTCGGCGAAGTTCAAGGAACTCGGCATCGATCCGTCGCCTCTGTGCGACGACGCGACGTTCATCCGCCGAGCGTTCCTCGACGCAATTGGCCAAGTACCGAGCGTTGACGAGACGACCGCGTTCATCGCCGACACCGATGCCAACAAGCGAACGAAGCTCGTCGACCGGCTACTGGGACTGACTGGCGATCCGAAGCTCGACATCTACAACGATGCGTACTCGGCGTGGTGGACTCTGAAGTGGTCGGACCTGCTGCGAAACACCTCCGGCCGAGCCGAGCAAGGCATGTGGGCGATGCACAACTGGCTGCGAACCGTCTTCCGCGAGAATTGGTCCTACGACCGCATGGTCCGCGAGCTGGTGACGGCGAAAGGCTCGGTCTTCAGCAACGGCCCGGCGAATTATTACGGCGTCAACAACAACCCGACCGAGGCGACCGAAGCGACCGTGCAACTCTTCCTCGGCGTGCGGATGGAATGTGCCAAGTGCCACCATCACCCCTTCGAGAAATACGGCCAAGGGGACTACTACGGCTTCGCCGCGTTCTTCGCGCGCGTCAGCAACAAGGGGAGCGAAGAGTTCGGAGCGTTCGGCGGTGAGTCCGTCGTCATCGTCCGCAACACGGGCGAAGTTAATCATCCGAAAACCGGCAAAGTTTTGAAGCCAACTCCGCTCGAAGGGGAGTCGGTCGAGCATCCGCTCGACCGCCGCATCGCGCTCGCCGATTGGATGACGTCAAAAGGCAACGCGATGTTCGCCCGCTCGATCGTGAACCGCTACATGGCCTACCTGCTGGGCCGCGGCCTCGTCGATCCCGTCGATGACATGCGTTCGACGAACCCGCCAACGAACCCGCCGCTGATGGACGCCCTCGCGAAGCACTTCACCGAGTCCGGGTTCAATCTCAAGCAGTTGACGCGGACGATCATGACCTCGCGACTGTACCAGCTCGATTCGCAGCCGACCGCGACAAACGCCAGCGACCGCCGCTTCTACGCCTATTATCGAGTCAAACGCCTCTCGGCCGAGGCGTTGCTGGACGCGATCGACCGCGCCGCCAGCACGCAAACGAAATTCAAGAACCTGCCTCTCGGCACGAAGGCCATCGAGCTCCCCGACGCTCAGTATCCGGACTACTTCCTAAACGTCTTCGCCAAACCGAAGCGAGCCAGCGTCTGCGAATGCGAACGCTCGCCCGACGAGAACCTTGCTCAAGCTCTGCACACACTCAACGGCGACATCCTGGCCGAGAAACTCGGCAACGCGACCGGCCGCATCGCCACGCTACTCGTCGCGAAGTCCGCCGATGGCAAGCCAAAACCGCACGAAGAAATCGTCCGCGACCTGTACCTCGCCGCCCTCTGCCGCCAGCCGAGCGACGCCGAACTTGCCGCCAGCCAAAAATTCCTCGAACAAGCCGGCTCACCGAAGGAGTGCTACGAAGATTTGCTCTGGGCACTCATCAACAGCAAGCAGTTTTTGTTCGTGAGATGACTCCCGCACTCTTCTGCTCCATGAAGGAACAGCCACCATGCGAAGACTCGTATTGGCCGTAAGTTTGATTGCCGCATGTATTCAGACGGCCTCTGCTCAGACTGCCTTCCCGATGTTGATGAGCCTCAAGCCGGTCGCGGTTCACATCGGTACAACCAGTGAAGTTACGGTCAATTCGCGGTACTCGATGCACTCGGCGGAGAGCGTGCTCGTCACGGGTGGTGGCGTGCTGGCTGAGGTCGTGCTGCCGGAGGTGAAGAAGGATGACAAGGCTCCGAATGTGACGGCGCTCAAGATCAAGGTTTCCGTTGCGTCGGATGCGATGCCGGGTGTGCGCGACTTGCGAATCCTCACGGCTCAGGGAGTCAGCACGGTCGCGCAGTTGGTCGTTGTCGAAGACCCGGTGATCGTTGAGCAGGCGAAGAACGACTCGCTGGCGGAATCTCAGGCGATCACGTTGCCGGCGACGGTTTGTGGATGCATCGAGAAGGCGGAGGATCTCGACTACTTCAGATTCAAAATCGAGGCTCCGACGTCGCTCGTGTTTCATGTTCGCTCGCAGAGGTTGCAGGATCGGATTCATGACTTGCAGGTGCACAGCGATCCGATTCTGACGATTCGCAACGCTCAGGGTTCGACGATCGCGGCGGCGGATAACGTGTTTCATGGCGACCCGTTCTTGTGCCACCGGTTCGAGCAGCCAGGCGAGTACTTCTTGGAGATTCGGGACGTTCGCTACACCGGGAATCAATACTGGGAGTACGCCGTCGAGATTCACTCGCGGCCGTTCGTTCGGTCGGTGTTTCCGTTGGCGATCACGGCGGGCAAAGAAACGAAGGTCTCGCCGATTGGCTGTCAGCTTTCGGCTAGTGGGGCAGGTTTGTTACCTGCCCAGGAAGTGGCGCTGCCGGCCGGGCAGGTTGAAAAACTGCCCCACGGGATCAATCGCCTGCGATTGCCGTTCGCGGATCGGCCGAGCAATCCGGTTGCGACATACATCACCGCGCTGCCGACGATCACCGAAATCAACGAGGACAACAACGTGGCGGCGACGGTGATCGGTGATCCAAAATCTGAAATCTCAAATCTCAAATCTCAAATTCCGATTCCCTGTGTCATCAACGGCCGCATCGAAGCCCCCGACGATGTTGATTGTTTCGTCTTCGAGGCCAAGAAAGACGACAAGCTGTCGTTTGAGGTCAAAGCGCGGCGGCTGCAATCGGAGCTGGACTCGACGATCCGGGTTCTCAACGCGACCGGAGCCACGATCGCTGAAAACGATGATCTGCGGCTGGGCAAACGCGGCTCGCAGGATTCGTGGATCGAGAGCCTGACCATTCCGGCCGACGGCAAGTACGTCCTCGAAATTCGGGACATGCACCTGCGCGGCGGCGAGAACTTTGTGTACGCGATCGAAGTCACGCAGGCTCGGCCGTACTTCAGTCTATTCGCAGACACCGACAAGACGAATCTGTCCCCCGGCGTGAACGGCGTCATGTGGGTGAAGATCGAACGAAAGAACGGCTTCACCGGTGCGGTGCAGTTGCACGTCGATGGTCTACCTGCCGGAGTCACCGCCGAATGCGGCCGCATTCTGCCGGACAAGGGAACCGACGGTTGCATCATCTTCAAAGCGACGCCCGAAGCAGGCCGAGTGGTTTCTCCGCTCGTGATTCGTGGGACCGGAGTTCATGCTCAGGCGGACGGCCAGATGGTCGAGCTATCGGCGCTCGCAGCCACTTATCAAGAGATGTATCAACCGGGTGGCGGTCGAGGTCATTGGCCGGTCGATCAACACGTTCTCGCCGTCATCCCGGCCCACGACATCCGCGGCATCAAACTGAGCGCCACCGACATCACGCTCAAGCCGGGTGAGTCGAAGACCATCGACGTGACGATCGACCGTGCTCCCGATTTCAAAGCCAACGTCTCGCTCGACGTGACGATGACGCATCTCGCGCTGTTCGCCGACACATTGCCGCCGGGCGTGACGGTCGATGGCAACAAGAGCAAAACGCTGCTCAGCAACGGAGCGACTCAAGGGACGATCACGCTGACCGCCGCGAAGACGGCCACACCCGTCGAACGCCAGCTCATCGGGCTGACGGCTAACATCTCGCTGAACTTCGTGGTGAAGACGACGTTCGCAGCCGAGCCGGTTTTCGTCTCCGTTTCCGCCCCGTGATCGGTCATTTTCCGGCCGACAACTGATATCCCTCACGGTTGAGCCGAATGCGATAGAGACTCTTGCCCGCCGTGATGTAGAGCAGCTTGGCGTCTTTGCCGCGGCCGAAGCCGACGTTGGTGGGGATTTCGGTTTTGATGTAGGCCAGCTCTTTGCCTTCAGGAGAGTAGACGCAGATGCCGGGACGATTCTCGGCTCGAACCGCGACATACAGGTTGCCGTCTTTGTCGCAGACCAGACCGTCCGGGCCGTCGAACGGAGCGTAATCGACCAGCGTCTTGCGGAACTTGGCGGTGCCATCCGGAGCGAGATCGTAGGCCTGCAGAGCCATCAACCCTTTGCGCAGCGGCGCGGAGACGCTCGCCGGATTGTCTGAGCCTCCCGGTTTGCTGAGCCGATCAATCGCGGTCCCGCCGTTGTCGTTGCTGACAACGTAGAGCGACTTCTGATCGGGCGAGATGCACACGCCGTTCGCCTTGCCGGCGTCAGTGATGATGCGTGCGATCGAGCCGTCCTTGTCGATGCGGTACACGCCGACGACCGGCTGATCGATCGGTTCGTGACCGAGATAGCGTGGGTCGCTGAAGTAGATGCGTCCCTTCTCGTCGATGGTGATGTCGTTGGGCGAGTTGAATGGCCGCCCCTCGAACAGCCCGGCGATGATGTACGTCTTGCCGGTCTTCAGGTCGGTGCGAGTCACTCGGCGTCCGCCGTAGTCGGCTCCTTCGGCGACGATCATGTTTCCTGCCGCATCGAACTTGATGCCGTTCGACATGCCGCTGGGCGAGCGGAAGATCGCCGTCTTGCCGGTCGTCGGATCGAACCGCCAGATGTGCCCCGCTTCGATCGCGCCGTTCTCATCGCGAGCGACATGCGAGAACGTGATCTCGCTGAAGTAGACGGAACCATCGGGGGCCACCGCCGCCCCTTCTGTGAGCACTCGCGACTCAAACAGATGTTCGAGCTTTGAATCCGGCGGCACGATCGGCTCCTGAGCCCAGACTGATTGCAGTCCGGCCACAGCGGCCACCACCAGTGAAAAACGAATCGTCATCCACAACGAGACCACAGCAAGATTCTTCATGAGGTGCTCCTGGCGATAAAGCGAAGTGTTTCAGAGCGAGAGGTCGGCCGACACTTTCTCGTCTGACGACCAATCGGACAACCCACGGCGGACGAGGGAGCCGTCCCGTAGCTCAGGCGGCTCGCCTGAGTCGAGTGGCATCTGGCGACGTTGTTGCTGGCGAGCCGCCTGCACTACGAACTGCTCGCCAATCGCAGTGCGATCTCGCAGGCTTTCAAGTAACTGCCGATGTGCAGCACTTCGTCGGTGGTATGAATACCGGCTTGGCCGCAACCGAGCGTGACGGTTGGCAGGCCATGAGCCGTCAGCCAGTTGGCGTCGAGGCCGCCGTTGCTGACGCGAGTTTCGGGTTCGAGACCAGCGACGCGGATCGCGTCACAGGCTGTGATGACGGATGGTTCGTCGAGCGGAAGTTGGAACGATTCGTATTTCAGTTCGGAGCGGAAATCGACGCGGCCGGGTTGGCCGGCGTCGGTGCGGACTTGCTTGGCGGCTTTGGTGAAGGCGTCACGAAAGGCGTTCACGATCTTGAGCCGGAACTTGGGATCGTGGCTGCGTGCTTCGGCGCGGACTCGGACATGAGGCGTGACGACGTTGGTCGCTTCGCCGCCGGTGATCAGGCCGACGTTGCTGGTGCCTCGGTGTTTCCCTTTCACGATCAATCCGTGCCAGCCGTTGGCGGTCAGGTCGGCGATGGCGAGGCTGGCCATCGCGATGGCGCTTGCCCCTTGTTCGGGATGCGCGCCGGCATGGGCCGGTGTTCCGAAAACGTCGATATTGAGGTCGTAGGCTCCGGTGGCTCCGATCGCGGCCATGTGAGCCGCTCCGCCGTCCCAGTTGAAGCAGAGCTTCGGATTGCCGAGTGATCGCAGTTGGACGTGACGTGCTCCCAACAGGCCGATCTCTTCCTGCACGGGCCAGAAGAACGTCAGCGGCGGATGCGGCAACTTCTGTTTCAGAATCGTCAGCAGCGTATTGAGCAACACCGCCGCTCCGGCTCGGTCATCGCCACCGAGCGCAGTGGTCGGGTCCGCCGACTTGATGATTTCTCCTTCGCGAATCGGCTTCGCTCCAACAGCCAGCGGGACCGTATCGACGTGAGCCATCAGCAATCGTCGCGGCCCGCGCCTTGTGCCGGGGAGCTTGACGATCAAGTTGCCGACTTCGCCGCCGGACGAACTGCGCTTGTTCGCGTCGTCGAGCATGATCGCGCTGTCGGGGACTCCCGCGCGGCGCAGAGCGTCGCAGAGAAACTTGATGACTCGACCTTCTTGAGTGCTCTTGCCGGGGATGGCGATGAGGTCGGTAACGAGTTGGATCGCGACGGTGTGATTGAAGAGCGTCATGGGTGATGGTGTCACTTCAGGTGGCGATGCGCGGAGCATTCAGGCGAGCGGGGCGGCGTCAGCTCCCCGGTGTGTTCACCGCAGAACCGGGGGGCT
>SXGS01655928.1_pt1 | contig 11052 bp, 7 predicted proteins | sample 3174681 | NCBI WGS metagenome assembly SXGS01 (sample SAMN11356861, study PRJNA531348) | freshwater metagenome | isolation source: freshwater sample F1-80 | place: China: Fuxian Lake, Yuxi | collected 2017-12-25 | reverse complement strand
GCTCGAGCGTCCCGGCGCCGTTCTCGCCGGGAACGGACTGGATGGCGGCTCCGGCGACTTCGGTTCCGGAGAAGAGGTTGTCGCCTTCGGCCGAGAGTCCGGACGGGTTCGGGAAGGTGACGATCTGCACCTGTCCCAAGTCGGTGCGAGTGCCGGAGACGTAGCCCGATACTTTGCCGTCGCGGGAGATGGTGACGTCGGTGGCGCCGTTCAGTCCTTGCGGGCCGTTGGCGAGGCGGCGGCCGCTCGGCGTCACGAGCGTCCCGTCGGCGTCGACCCGGAAGGAGCCGGCGCGGGTGTAGAGCGTCTGCGCGCCTTGGCTTTCGATCTGGAAGAAGCCTTGGCCCGCGATCGAGAGGTCGTAGTTCCCGCCCGTCTGATAGGCGGCGCCGGGCGACATGTCTTTCGTCGTGCCGACGATGGTCGAGCCCGATCCGAGTTGGATGCCGGCGAGAGTCGAACCCGCCGCCGTCGGGGCGCCCGGCTCGCGGATGTTGACGTAGAGGAGGTCCGCGAACGCGACGTCGTTGCGCTTGAAGGCCGTCGTGTTGACGTTGGCCAGATTGTTGGCGACGACTTCGACGTTGCGTTGCTGGGCGTACATGCCCGAGGCGGCGGTGTGGAGCGCTTTGAACATGGCGGCTTTCGTTTTCAGGAGCGGAGCAGACGTTCGAACGCTTCATGCATCACGGTCGAGGCGCGCTGTGCGCCTTCGAAGCCGCGTTGGATCGCGATCATGTCGACGAGACCTTGGACGGCGCTTTGAGAGGGGATTTCGACCATCCCGCCCGCGATGCGGGCGTCGGGGGCGGCATCGGGCAGAACGCCTTCGGGCGGCCGGACGAACGTATCGCCGGCGGGGACGAACGCCGTGTCGGCCGGGAAACGCACGATCTTCAACTTGCCGATCTCGACGCCGCCTTGCAGGACGCGCCCGTCGTTCTCGAAGACGACGCGTTCACCGGGGACGGCGGGTCGGATCGGACCGGATTCGCCTTCGACCGCGAATCCGCCGCGCGTCGAGAGCGCGCCGTCGACGACCTCGAAGTCGCCGCCGCGCGTGTAGAACGCTCCGTCCGGCGTATTGACCTGGAAAAGGCCTTCGCCGAGGATCGCCGCCGCGTAGGGGTTGGTCGAAGGGATCGTTTCGCCGGGTTGCACCGACACGCCTTCGGTCGTCGACACGTGGGTCGCGGCCGCCGCTGCGTCGTACTCCGAGGCGAAGGACTTCGCGCTCACCGTGCGCGGGACGTAGCCCGGAGTCCGGGCGTTGACGACGTTCAAAGTCACCGCGTCGAGCTTGCGCTCGTAGGCGTTGAGGGCCGAGGCGATCGAGACCAGTGCGTCTTCCATGACGCCGCTCTCTTCGCAAAACCGCGTCCGTCCCGTCTCAAGTCCCGAGTGTCGCATCCGACAACGATCACGGTGCGAAAGGGGCGCGGGAAAAGCCGGGGATCCGCGTTCCGGCGTCGGATTTCGCGACGCTTACGCCGGACGCCGCGTCGGACGCTCGGAGCGGAAAGTCTTTCCTTCGTAGGAAAGGACTTCCCTTCGTCTTCGGTCCCCGTCCCCGGTCGAAGTTAGATTCCGGCACATGACGGAAACCGTAAGAGGCCGCGGCGCGGGCTTTGATCCGCCGAACCGCTTCGAACCTCTGACGATCGAGGTCGAGCCTTCGGATCCTTCTCTGGAAGACGATTCCCCGGTCGGGGTGAAGACCGTCTATCTGATCGACCGCTCCCGCTCGATCCTCGTCGAGAACGACAGTCCCGACGTTCCGTTCCGATTCGGTGCGAACCCTTACCGCGGTTGCGAGCACGGCTGCGTGTATTGCTACGCCCGTCCGAGCCACGAGTACTTAGGGTTCTCCGCCGGAATCGATTTCGAGTCGCAGATCCTCGTCAAACCCGAAGCGCCGCGTCTCTTGCGCGAGGCCCTTCGTGCGGGGCTTTCCCGGGGCGAGGTCGTCTGCTTGTCGGGCAACACCGACTGCTATCAGCCGATCGAGCGGGCGCTCCGGCTGACCCGCGGTTGCCTCGAAGCGCTTTCCGACGCCGGAAATCCGGTTGCGATCATCACCAAGAGTTCGCTGGTCGTGCGCGACGCGGATCTGCTCGCAAGCATGGCGGCGAAAGGCGGGGCCGTGGTCACCGTGACCGTCACCACGCTCGATCCGCGCCTCGCGCGAAGCCTCGAGCCCCGGGCGACGTCGCCCGCCGGAAGATTGCGCGCCATCGCCGAGCTTTCCTCTCGCGGAATTCCGGTCGGGGTCAAGGTCGCTCCGGTCGTGCCCGGACTTACGGACGACGAGATTCCCGCCGTGCTGCAAGCCGCGGCGGCCGCCGGCGCCCGCTATGCGGGCTACACGATGCTGCGTCTTCCGGGGGCGACGGAGCCGTTGTTCGTCGACTGGCTTCGACGTGAAGCACCGCTTAAGGCCGAGAAAGTCCTCGGACGCCTGCGATCGATGCGAGGCGGCCGGCTGCATGATCCGGGCTTCTCACGACGGATGCGCGGAGAAGGACCTTTCGCCGAGCTCACGGCGTCTCTGTTCCACGGCGCCTGTCGCAGACTCGGCCTCAAGGCCCGCGAACCCGCGGAGCTCCTTAATGACGCGCGCTCGTCGACCGGAACGAAGGAGCGGCAAGGCGTTCTTTTCGACGACGGTTGCGGCAACAGTCCCGTCTGAGGTCCGAACTCACGCCATATATGTCTTGAGCTACGTCGCCGCGCTTAATCGGTCGATAGGTCAGGCACGCGCCGGCTCTGACGTCCGGCGCGGGGACCTATTTCATGCCCGTTTCATCTCATTTTCGGTCGTGGCGGCTCGGCGCGATCGTCTTATTGACCGTCGGCGCTTCGGCGATCGCTCAGTACACGCCCATCGTGCCGCTGAAGGTCACGAACGGGAGCACCGTCGCCAAGTCCCAAGAACTCGTCACGGTTCCGGTGCCGGTCGGGCCGTTGACGGCATTAACGCACACGTACGGTGTCCGGGTCGTCGATCCTTCCGGGCAGTATGTGCCGGCGCAATTCAAGGTGTTGACGCGCTGGGACGGCGTGCGCGACGACACGAGCCGGCCGATCCGTTGGTTGTCGGCGATTTTCAAAGCCGACGTACCGGCGAATTCGACCGTGGAGTACACGCTCGCTCTCGCCCCCGGCACTTACGTCCCGGGCGCGCTATGGGCGACTCAGAACATGGACGAGGTCGCGATCTGGACCGCCCCGGACACGCACTTCACCATCGACCGCTTGGCGTTCACCGTGTTCAAGCAGGTCGTGGTCGACGGCGTGACCGTGACGTCGGAGCCGGGCGGCCTGGACTTCGAGTTCGCCGACGGCGCCGACACGATCCCGTTCGTGACGGAGACCGTCTTGGAGGAATACCAAGGCTGGCTTTCCACTCGTGCCGTCGTACGTCAGCGCGGCTGGATCGGGCCGCTGAAGTTCACGCTGCGCTACACGTTCGTCGGGGGCCGAAAGGACGTCACGCTCGACTTCCGGTTAGAGAACCCGCTGCCTTACGGTCTCTTTGCGACGTCCATCGCGGACGGGCAGCGTTACTTCAAGCGCCTCTTCCTGCAGCTTCCGATCGCGGGCGTCGGCCATGTCGCGACGTCGACCGTCGGCGCGCGGCCCCTCGCGGCCGGCCCGTACGTGCTCGAGCAGGATTTCGCGTGGACGAACAACCTTGATTCCTGGGCGGGGTTCTCGTTCACCGAGAAGCTCGGCGTCGATACGATCGCGACCGGCGGCCGTTACGCCGGTGCGCTCGATCTGAGTTCGACCGGCAGCGGAGTCACGGTCTCCGTGGATCGCTTCTGGCAGAACTTCCCGAAGGCGTTCGAGGCGTCCGGGAATCTCCTGCGGGTCGGCTTGTGGCCGGAGTTCGGCGACGGTCCGCAATACCAAGGGCAGTACGCGCTGCCCGGAGCGGCGAACCCTCCGCCCGACCCGGCCGCGGCCGGCGACTATCGGGTCGAAGGCGGACGTTGGAAGACGCACCGCATGACATTGGACTTCCATGCGGGCGGGCCGCGCACTCCGTCCGCCGTGGCCGCGGAGGCCGATCGTGCGGCGACGCCGCTCATCGGCATGCCGCCCGCCGCGTACATCCGCCAGAGCGGAGCCATGCACACGCTTTGGAGCGAGCGCATGGATTGGCCGCAGCTGTTGATGGACCGCTACGAGCGTTTCTACGACCTGCTCGTCGACGATCAGGCCGCCGACAGCCTCGCGTCCGTCGGCCGCATCGGGTATCCGGAGTTCGTGAAACGCGGCGGGACGAGCGGCGGTTGGCAGCACTACGGGTGGGAGAACTACGGCGATCTCGGATGGGCCGACGGCTACAGCAGCCTCCACTACGACATGACCGAGTCGTTCTTGTCCGGCTACCTTCGTACCGGCGACTACCGGTTCTTCGCGCAAGGACGGGATCTCGCAGCCTACCGCCGCGACTACGGCCAGAACCACTCGACGTCGACGTCGGAGACCTGGCGCGGCGCCCAGTTCTATGAGAAGGGCTGGTGGCACGGCAACTACGCCACGGGACAGTACTCCCACAACTGGGTCGGCGGCCTGCTGCTCCACTACATCCTCACCGGCGACGAAGCGTCCCGAGAGGCGGCCGTCGAGAACTTGGCGTTCGTGCTCCGCGATCCGCCTAAGAATTGGAGCGGCTATTGGGGCTCCCGCATTCCGGGTTGGCAGATCAACTGCTTGATGGACGCGTACTCGTTCCTCGGGGATCCGGTCTATCTCGACGAAGCCGGTCTCGGAGTCGCGCGTTTCAAGACACTTGAGGTCGCACAAGGTTCGAAGGGCTACCTCCTGAATCTCGGGACCAATCCCCAGACCACGAAGCCGTGGATGGACGACATCTTCTTCATCGCTGCTTCCAAGTACATGATGCAGAGTCTGGACTTCGCCTCGGTCGATCTCCTGGACCGCATGCGCGAGTACTTCAAGACGGTCGCGATGACCCTGCCGAGCGGCGCGTCTCCGAACTTGGTTCCGGCGCAGGTCTATTACGAGTGGGGGCCGGCCTTCACGGGCGTGAAGTCGATCCACCTCCTTTGGCCGATGTGCGAGGCGTTCGCGTGGTCCGCGGTCATCTTCTCGGACATCAACGACTTCTATTGGTCGCAGTTGTGCTTCGAAACGGTCTGTCGCTATTGGCAGTCCGGTCCGACGACGGCGCCGGTGAACCACTATGACGCGTCCACGTGGGGCAAAGTGACCTTCAAGCCCGCGCAGTACCCCGGCACGGAAAGCAAAGTCCTCGGCAACCTGCTCCGCTGGGGGCCCGCGTATCTGACGGTTACGCGCATCTTGGAGGGGAACTGGTAGCTGCCGCGCGCGGCCGTAGTGCGGTTCCGTACTGCGGGTCGGTTGACGCCGCCCGTCGGAAGCCGTACAACGTCGCCGCCTCACGGGCGCTTAGCTCAGTTGGTTAGAGCGCTATGCTCACACCGTAGAGGTCACTGGTTCGACCCCAGTAGCGCCCATCAAGCAGCACGGCCGCGTCGGAAGACGCGGCCGTGTTCATTTTTGGCCTGAACTATGGGCTCCGGAAGCCTGTCCGGTGCGGAACGACCGGGCCTTCTCCGGCCGTCCGGCCGTCCGCGGCCGCGGGCGGCGCTCCGGCGGCGTCGATTAGGGATCCGTCGTATCCGGAGCGAAAGCGGTCGAATCGACGTCGCCGCGCTTCAGTCGGTCGACCGCCGCCTCGGGGCCGAGGACCGCCAAGCGGTCGTTCGCTTCGAGCACGAGGTCGCGGTGCGGAAGGACGCGGGATTCACGACCTTGGCGGTCGACTTTCGTCACCGAAAGCACGGTCACGCCGAAACGTCGTCCGAGCAGGCTTTCGCCGACGGTCTTGCCGACCATCGCCGCGGGCACTCGGACGCCTTCGAGGCGGCCGCCGGGCGGAAGCTCGAACCAATCCGGCGCTGCGTTGCCGTCCGCCTTCAACGGGGCCATCAGCACGTTCTGGCGGAGGATGCGCCGATCGACGGCGCCGAGGATGTCCCGCCGAGTGACGATGCCGAGAAACCGACGTTCGACTTCGTCGGAGACGACGGGCAGATGCCCGAAGTCCTGCATCCAAAGTTTGCGGTTGACGTCGACCAGCGCTTCCTCGGGGTAAGTGACGGGGATCGCTTTCACGAGGTCGGCCGCGACGATCGCCCCGCCGGAGTCGAGCCCGCCGAGCAGCCCCTTCACGTCGTGCAGGTCGATGGCGCCGAGGAACCGACCCGTCGGATCGCCGACGTACACGTGCAGGGCGCGAGTCTCCGTCAGGGCGCGGACGACGGTCTCAAGCGGGGCGGACGCCGGCAGGAGGACGACGTCGGAGCGGAGGAGATCCCGGACTTTAAGCGAGCGCAGGGCGCGTTCATCCAGATCGCCTTCGGTCGCGACACCCTTTCGGCGGAGTTCCTCCGTGTAGACCGAGCCGCGACGGAATCGCCTCGCGACGTAGCGGGCCGTGAACGTCGTGACGAGCAGCGGGACGACGAAATGGTGGTCGTCGACGAGTTCGATCGTCATGACCGTGGCGAGCAGCGGCGCGTGCATCGTGCCGGCGAGAAGTCCGGCCAGACCGAGTTGGGCGTAGGACGAAGCCGGGCCGGTCGCTCCGTTCGTCACCGCCGAGAGCGCGGCGCCGAACAGCGAACCCGTCGCGGCGCCGAGCATCAACGTCGGGGTAAAGACGCCGCCGGGGACGCCGGAGCCGACGGATGCCGACGTCGCGACGATTTTGAAAAGCGCAAGCAAGAGCAGGGCCTGCGGGGCATGACCGTCCCGAAGGATGTCGCGGCAGGCTTCGTAGCCGTTCCCGAACACCTCGGGCCAACGGAGACCGATGACGCCGACGATCGCACCGCCGAGGAGCGTGCGCAGGGGGACGGGGAGTCGTGCGGCGGAGAACAACTTGCCTGCGGTTTCGATCGATCCCATGAACAGCACCGCGACGAGGCCGCAGAAGACGCCCAACACGGCATGCGCGCCGTACTCGAGAGGCGAGTTCAGGATGAAGTCGGGGATCCGAGCGACGGCCGCCGCGCCGTCGGCGGCGCCCGGGATCCATGGCGCGAAAAACGCTCCGTGGTGGAATCCGAGCGCATGGCCGGTGACGAAGGCCGCAACGGCGGCGATGCCCGCCGCGCCGAGAACGCGCATGTTCAACGTCCCGACGATGATCTCGACGACGAAGAGGACGCCGGCGAGCGGCGTGTGGTATGCGCCCGCGACGCCCGCCGCGACGCCCGCCGCCGTAAGAATGCGATAACTCTCCTCCGACAGGTTGAGGACGGCGCCGAGCCTCGCCGAGAAGGCGGCCGTCAATTGAATGATCGGTCCTTCGCGGCCGATCGACCCGCCCGTCGCGATACCGACGAACGCGGCGGACGCCTTCTTGAGCACCGCGCGGAAACGCAGCGAACGGCGGCCGAGGACCACGACTTCCATGACGTCCGGGACCCCGTGCCCGGCCCCCGCGTCCCGGCGCAGAAACTGCAGCAAGAGCCCCGCTGCGAGGCCTCCGAGGGCGGGGACGGCCACGATCCAAACCGGGGACAAGGACGCCATGGCGGCGGGAAGATCGCTCGTTCCGAAGGCGAGCCCCCAGACGCCGGTGCATGCCCGCTTGACGCCTTCGCCGATGAGGGCGCCCCCGATGCCTACGATGCCGCACAGCGCGAAGAAGGTCTGGTCTTCGCGACGGAGCAGGAAACGGCCGAGTCGTTGGGCGATCAGGGCGGCGGCCCCCATGCGCGGAGCGTAGCAAGAGCCGGCCGACCCCGCGCCGCTGCGTTATCACCCGGGACTATGCCCGCCCGCGCACCGACCTACGGCACCTACCTTCAGATCGACCGCCTGCTCGGCGCGCAATCGCCGCCGGATTACGCCGCCCTCCTGCCCGACGATCCCCCTGATCGCCGTACGCGCGAACTCCTGCATCACGACGAACTGCTGTTCATCGTCGTGCATCAGGCGTTCGAGCTTTGGTTCAAACTGGTCTTGCACGGGCTCTCGCGGGCGCGGGATCTGCTCGGCCGGGTGTCGCCCGGCGAGCGCCCCGACGTCGTCGCCGAGGTCCACGTCCCGGAGATCTCGGCGGCGCTAGGCCGCGTCAACGAGATCTTCCGGATCGCGGTCGACCAGTTCCGCGTGATCGAGACCATGCCGACCTTGTCGTTCCTCGCGTTCCGCGAGGCGATCACCCCGGCCAGCGGATTCCAGTCCGTTCAGTTCCGCGAATTGGAGATCCTCGTCGGCGCCGAAGAGCCGCGGCTCGCCGCGTCGCGCGGCGTTTTCGCGGCGCTGCTCACTCCCGGAGAAGCCGATCGCATCCGTCGCCGCCTCGACGAGACGACGCTTAAAGCCGCGTTGCTCGATTGGCTCGGGCGGACGCCGATCGAACGAGCGTTTCCGGAATTCGGTCGCGAATTCGTCGCCGCCTTCGACCGCTATTGCGACGATCAAGAGGCGGCCCACTCCGCGAACCCCTATGCGACCGATGAAGAGCGGGCGGCGGCCCGGTTCCGGATCGCGGGACTTCGAGCCGAAGCGCGCGCGTACGTCCTCGGCGGCGATCCCGCGACCCGGCGCGCGAACCAAGCGTTCCTGTTCATCACCACCTATCGCGAAGAGCCGCTCCTCCGCTGGCCTGCGCTCCTGCTCGACGGCTTGGTCGAGTTCGAGCAAGGGGTCCGGGCGTTCCGTTTCCGTCACGCCCGCATGGTCGAACGGATGATCGGCGCGCGAACCGGGACGGGCGGTTCGGCGGGCGTCTCGTACTTGGATCAGACGACGGGCTACAAGATCTTCGGCAACTTGCTGGAGGCGCGGAGTTTCCTCCTCGAACGGCGCAGGCTGCCGGAGTTGACCTTTCCGGAGGTCTTCCGCTTCCGCTTCGAAGAATGAACGGAAGGCTCTTTGCCCGGCTCGCGTTCGGACTGACGGTCTCGTTCGCCGCCGCCTGCAGCGGGCTGCCTTCGGACGATGCGTCGCTCCGCCGCGGCGACGAGATCGTGATCGCCGGGCGTTTCGTGCGGACCGGCGTTCCCGTAGTTCTTTGGAGCGATCCCGGGGGTTACGACGCCTATCGCACGACGCGGTTCTTCGACCCTTCGGTCGTGTTGCCGAGCCGGCCCGAGCCCGGAACGAACCGACCGGAGCGCTACGGCAGGCGGGCGGTCGAGGACCTCTCCGCTCGGACGCGCGCGGCCGTCCTCGCGCGGGGCTTCGGAATCGACGAACTGCGCGAGCGCATCGATCAATTCGTCGTGCATTACGACGTCTGCGGCGCGTCCCGCCGCTGCTTCGAAGTCTTGCATGACGTGCGCGGGCTGTCCGTTCACTTCCTCCTCGACGTCGACGGCACGATCTACCAGACCCTCGATGTGCGCGAGCGTGCGCGCCATGCCGGCGTCGCCAACGAACGGTCGATCGGAGTCGAGATCGCGCACATCGGCGCCTACCGCGATTTCGCGGTGCTCGGACGCTGGTATCCGCAGGACGGCGACGGACGACGGCGGTTGCTCTTGCCCGCGAACGAGCGCTCCGCCGTGCGGACCCCGGATTTCGTCGGCCGGCCCGCCCGCGAGACGCCGGCCCGCGGGACGATCCACGGCGTCGAGTACGTGCAGTTCGATTTCACGAACGAGCAGTACGCGGCCTTGGAGCATCTCTTGGCGGCGTTGCACTCCGAGTTTCCGGGACTTCCGCTCGAAGCGCCCCGCGGAGGCGACGGCGCGGTCCTCGGGCGGGTCCTGACCCCGGACGAACGCGCCGCCTTCCGGGGCGTGTTCGGTCACTGGCATGTCTCGGCCTCGAAGCAGGATCCCGGTCCGGCGTTCGACTGGGAGAGAGTCCTTAAAGGCGCCCGGCGGCTTTCCGAAGAGATCGGGCGACCGGACTGATCGAACGGAACCTTCGGATCGGACGGATCGGGTCGATCCGGTAGGATGCAGCGCCGACAGCGGCGGAGAACCTCGCGTGCGAACCGCGTTCTTGTGGTGTCTGTTGCTCGCTGCGGTCGTCCCGGCTCAAAACGCCGACCGTGAGATCGAGAAGGCGTACGAACTGCTCATGAAGAAGGCGGCTCCGCCGAAGGGGGCTTCGGAGGCCGCGCGCAAAGCCGCCGGCGACGAGTTCCGCGCCGCGCTCGCGGACTTCCTCGCCGCCTATGAGCCGCGTGCGGGTGAACTTTCGACCGGTCGGCGTCCGCTCGCCCGCGCCGCACTCCTCGCCGGCAAGCCCGCCGTAGCGATTCCTCATCTCGAACACTTCGTCGCGAAGCAGACGACGCACGAGGACTTGGAAGAAGCGTGGATGGACCTCGGGGCGGCCTACCTCGACGTCGGAGCGGCCGGCAAGGCCCGCGAACTCTATGAGCGCTTCCTTTCCGAGCGTCCGCAATCGGATCTGGCGACGGCGGCGCGGTTTTATCTCGGCGTCTCGCTGCTCGATCTCGGCCGTACCGACGACGGCCTCGCCGCCCTCGAACTCGTCGCCGCTTCAGGCGGGGATCACCCGCTGGTCGCCGACGCGCGATTCAAGCTCATCCGCGCGCTGGCGGAGGCGGGCCGGAGCGGGGAGGCGAAGACGCGCCTCTCGGCGCTGTTGAAGGAGGCGCCGGACGCCGCCGCTTTGCTGTCGCTTAAGGAGGAGCTTGATCGCCTCGGGGCCGCGCCGCCGGAACTCGTCGGCATTCGGACTTGGCTCGGGAACGGCCCGGTGTCGCTTGCGGCGAAGAAGGGGGGCGTCGTCGTCCTGTGTTTCTTCGCCGACTTGTATGAGGCGAGTCGCGCGGAACTCGGAGCCATGGAGGCGTTGGCCAAGTCCTTCGCGGGGCGACCGGTGACGTTCGTGGCCCTTACGACCTACTATCGTCGGAAGTCCATGACGCAGGACGAAGAAGACGCCTTGCTGCGCCGAACCGCGGCGACGAACGGCTGGACGACGACGATCGGCGTCGCCGCCGATGTCTCGCGCTGACGCGCCGCCGGCGTACGGGGCGGTCCGCAGCCGGTGGTCGTC
>SXGS01384186.1_pt1 | contig 11052 bp, 6 predicted proteins | sample 3174681 | NCBI WGS metagenome assembly SXGS01 (sample SAMN11356861, study PRJNA531348) | freshwater metagenome | isolation source: freshwater sample F1-80 | place: China: Fuxian Lake, Yuxi | collected 2017-12-25 | reverse complement strand
TCCCTATCGCAACTTCTATCCCGAAAAGGCCAAGGTCGTGCAGATCGACCGCGATCCCGGTGCGCTGGGCCGGCGCGTGCCGATCGACCTCGGCGTCGTCGCCGATGTGCGCGAGGCGGCGCGCGGCCTGTTGCCGCTGATCCGGGACGGCCGCGACGACCGGTTCCTGGAGAAGGCGCGCGCGCATTACCGCGATGCGCGCAAAGGACTGGACGACCTCGCCACGCCGCGCAAGGACGACCAGCCGCTCCATCCGCAATATGTCGCCCGGCTGGTCGACCGGATCGCGGCCGAGGATGCGGTCTTCACCTCCGATGTCTGCACGCCCGCCGTCTGGGCGGCGCGCTATCTGCCGATGCCCGGCACGCGGCGGCTGATCGGGTCGTTCAACCATGGATCGCTGGCCAATGCGCTGCCCCAGGCGCTGGGCGTGCAGGGCGCGTTCGCGGGGCGGCAGGTGGTGTTGCTGTCGGGCGACGGCGGTTTGGCCATGCTGATGGGCGACATGCTGACGGCGGTGCAGATGCGGTTGCCGATCAAGGTCGTCGTCTTCAACAACGCCTCGCTGGGCTTCGTCCAGATGGAGCAGAAGGCGGCCGGCTATGTCGATACCAATGTCGCGCTGCAAAATCCCGACTTCGCCGCGATTGCGCGCGAAATGGGGTATCTGGGCGTGCGCGTCACCCGCTCCGACGCGCTCGAGGCGGCGTTGCGCCAGGCGTTCGCGCATGACGGCCCGGCGCTGGTCGATGTCGTGACCGAGACGCAGGAACTGATCATGCCGCCCAAAATCCAGGCCGAGCAGGTGAAGGACTTCAGCCTCTATGCCGCGCGCGCGGTGCTGAGCGGGCGGGGCGACGAGGTGCTGGAACTGGCCAGGGCCAATCTGTTCCGGTGACGCCGCGCCCGGCCCTGCGCGCCTGGGTCACCGCGCGGTGGCCGCTGACCGAGACGATCCGCACGGTCGCGTTCATCGCGCGCTGCACCGGCGCGGCGGTGGCGGCGCTGGTCATCGCGCAGCAATGGCACCTGAACCATCCGGTCTGGGCCAGCGTCTCGGCGCTGGTCGTCTCGCAGGATCAGCTGGGCGACACCAACCGCTCGCTGGCGTGGCGGATCGCGGGGACGATGATCGGCGTCGGCGTGGCGATCCTCGTCGCGCTCGTGATGACGAAGGCGAGCGCGGTGGCGATGCTGGCGGTCGCGGTGGGCATCACCTCGGCGATCGCCCGGCTGCGCAGCGAACTTCGGCTGTGCATGTGGACGGCGGTGATCGTCCTCCTGACCGTGCCCGCCGGCGGCTCGGTGCTGTCGGCCGCGCTCGACCGCGCGCAGGAGGTGCTGCTGGGCGTCGCGGTCGGGGCGGTGCTGCACTGGGGCGCCGACCGGCTGCTTTTCCGGCGGAAGGCGCAGCCGGAGGCGGTCACGGCATCGGCGTCACCGTGATCCGGTCGATATTGGGCGCATAGGCCGAACGCAGCAGCACGCCGGGCCAGGTCTGCGAGGCATAGCTGCGGCCGTCCCAATCGGGCTGTTCCTCGCCCGCGATCCGGATGCTGTTGGCCCCTGCGCGCAAGGTGACGGGCACGGTCATCTCCCACCAGTTATTGGCGTGGAAGCTGTTGGGGAAGGTCGCCAGGACCGGCTTGGCGCCGTTGACCGAAATGCGCGCGGTGCGGGCGAGGGGGTCCGGGTTGTAATGCGTCGCCTTGGACTGTTCGTCGTTGGAGAAGCGGATGGTCAGCGCATAGCTGCCCGCCTTTTCCACGGTCACATTCGGGAAGGTCAGCGTGTTGCCGTTGCCGGGCACACCGCCGATGTCGAACACCGCCCGGCCGCCACTGGCGAGCGACACCGCACTGATCCGCGCGCTGCCCGCGACCTGCGCGGCTTCGGCCTCGTAATGGCGGGACGCGGCATCGGGGGCGGGGGCGACGCGCAAGGTGCGGAGCGTGGCGAGCGGCCCCGTCACCACGACCTTGTTGATCCCGCCGAGCAGGAAGGCGGTTTCGCCGGTGATCGGGCGGCCATTGACCGTCATCCGAACCCGCCCGCGCGCGTCGGGCGTCAGCCGCGCCAGACCATCCTGCGCGCCATATACCCAGAAGGTCGCCCGGCCATCCTTCACCATCGCGTCGCGCACGTCATAGGTGGCGCTCGTCTCGGCCGGATCGGCGGCGGTCAGGGTGATGCGATCGACCAGCGCGTTGCCCCGCGTCTGTCGCCGCCCGTCCAGGCTGCGCGTCGCGAGCGTCAATATGTGGCGGCCCTGCGGCAGCGAGACGACCGTATCGACATGGTCGAGCACCGAGGGTTTGTAGCCGAGCGGCAGCAGGAGTTCCGTCTCGCCCGCCGCCTGGTTGTCGATGCGCAGGAAGACGTTGGTCGGTCCCTGCGCCTCGGCCAGTGGGTCCTTGTTGAAGGTGCTGGCCAGCACACGCAGATCGTAGCGGCCGGCGCGCAGCACATCGACCGCGAAGTCGAGTGCGGCGTCGGCACCGGTCTTGAACCCCTCGACCGTATAGGCGCCCGAGACGTGGAAGCGGTCGACATTCTTGGGCGAGCCCTCGGGGCCGCGGATGCTCAGGCCGGTGCCGCGCCGGGTCGCCGTTTCCGCCTCGTAATCCTGGGTCCAGGGAATTGCGACCGGGGCGGGGCGCGCACCCTCGGCGGGGGTCACGACCAGTTCATAGGCGGCTTCCTCGCGCAATGTCGGCAGCCCGTCCCGGCCAAAGGTCAGCGCCACGCCGCCGTCACGCACCGGGAGGACGCGGTCGGCCAGAACGGCGGGTGGGGTGGCATCACCGAGCTGCCCGGTCCAGCCGATCATCCGCACCCGCACGCGGACATTCGCGCCGAAAGCGGCGGGGAGGCGGTTCAGCGCGATGGTCGCATCGCCGCTCTTGCCGCCGAACAGCACGCGCGACTGGCGACGCGCGGGGTCGAGCGTCGCGACCCCCTGCAGCGTATAGCTCTGGTCGGGATGCGGCGGAGTGACCGCCAGCGTATGGCCGCTCATCGTCGCATAGGCGTTGAGCAGCCACCATTGCCCGTTTCCGCGATTGGCCTGGACGGCGGAGTCGCTCAGATTGCCGTCGATATTCCAATAGGCGATATCGGCATCGACCTTGGAATCCTCGATCGCCGCCACCCATTGCACCATCTGGCCGGGAACCGAGGTGTGGTAGTTATAGGCATATTCGTTGATGTTGATGGGCAGATGGCGGCCCTGCCACTTGGTCCCGGCGAACAGCCGATCCTCCCATTCGCGATATTTCCGCACGCTGGTGCGCACCGTCGCGGGGTTGCTGAGTTCGTGCCACGTCACGATGTCGGGCATGGTGTCCGCCGCGATGGCGTGGCGCAGGAAACCCTCCACCTCGGGGTAGAGGATGCTAGTGTTCGGTCCCGCGATGCGCGCGCCGGGCAGTTCCTGGCGGATCATGCGCACCGCGCGGTCCCAGGCGTCGTTGAAGACGCTGGGGTCCTTCTGCCACCGTATAGTGTTGCAGCTCTTGGGACCTTCGGCGAACATGTTCCCGTCGGGCTCGTTATAGGGCACGAAGACGATGCGGTCGCGATAACGCTTGTCCATGCCCTTCACCTGGCGGACCTGGGCGCGCAGCTTTTCGATATAGGCGGTGACCGATTGCGCGCAGTCGCCGGTCTTCCAGTTATACGGAAACTCGCGGTTGATGTCGGTCATGTAGATATAGGTGTCACCGCCCGACGCGTCGGTCAGCAGCGTCGACACCTCCAGCGCGTCGGCGCCGGGATGCTGGGGGCCGTCCTGTGCCTTGGTCGAGACGGTGCGCAGGCCGATGCCCTCGACCAGATTGGGATGCGGCAGGCGCGCGTCGTACAGGCCATAGAGCGTCCCAGACGCCCCGCCATGAAAGGCACCGGTGTCGCTCGCCATATCGACCTCCAGCCGCTCCTGCGCGATGGCGGGCAGGGCGGCGGAGCCGAGAAGGGCTGCCAGCAACAGGCGAAGCGGGGAGGACATGAGGCGGGCTTTCGTTGAAGGGATCATTGGCCGCGCTCGGCGGTCATGCGCGCGATCGTCGCGCCGTTCAGGATCAGGCGAGCAGCGGTGATCGCCAGCGCCAGGTGCATCAGGCCGGGGATGATCGTCGACAGCGCCCGGATACCGGCCAGCGACGTCGGCGTCTGGTTGCCCACACCGGCCTTGTAGGAGACGATCACCAGCACCCCGCTGATCAGCACGCCGGCCAGCGCCCAGGCGAGCTTCACGAAGAACTGGTTGAAGGCGAAGCTCATGCCCGAGGATCGCATCCCCAGCTTCCATTCGCCATATTGGTCGGCCAGCTGGATCAGGGTGAAGTGGAGCGGCAGCGTACAGCCCAGCACGATGCAGCATAAGCCGACCAGCGCCAGCCACAGTATCGGATAACCGCCCGGCACGAAGAAGGCGGCGAAATGCCCGGCGACCAGGATCAGGTTCACCCAGACATAGACGGTCTTCACGTCGAAGCGCCGGGTGAAGAAGGGGACGATCACCGAGCCCAGAAAGCCGCCGGCGGTCGCGGTGCCGAAGAACAGCGCCTGATAGGTCGCGTCGCCGCCCAGCACATAGGTGATGAAATAGAGCGCCGCGCCGCCCTTGGTGTTGAAGATGCCGATCAGCAGCAGCGTCATGATGAAGGTCAGCCGCAGCTGATCGTTCTTCAGCGTGGTGGCGACCGCGACCTTCAGCGGCACCTCGGCGGAATCGGCGGCGACCACGCGCTCGCGCACGAACAGGAAGCAGATCAGGAACATCGCCACCGCCGCCAGGCTGAGGATCGCCACCCCGTCGCGATAGCCGCGCGCGATGTCGCCGCCGCCCAGTTCACGCACCATGATCGGCAGGCCGACCGACACGCAAAAGGAGGCGATCGCGACCAGCGCGAACCGCACCGACTGGCATGCCACGCCCTCGCGCGCGCTGTCGGTCATGCGGGTGATCAGCGCGCAATAGGGCACGTTGTTGAGCGAATAGGAGAAGGCGAGCAGGAAATAGGTCACCGCCGCATAGGCGACCTTGCCGTTATAGCCGAGGTCGGGCGACTGGAAGGTCAGGAAACAGCTGAGCCCCACCGGAATCGCGGTCCACAGCAGATAGGGGCGGAACCGCCCCCAGCGGGTCGAGGTGCGGTCCGCCATGATGCCGATCAGCGGATCGGAGATCGCGTCGAAGATGCGCAGCGACAGGAACAGGATGCCGACGATCCCCGGCGCCAGTCCGAAGACGTCGGTGTAGTAGAAGGTCAGAAAATTGGCGATCAGCCCGGTGACGATCGTGCCCCCGGCATCGCCCAGGCCGTAGCATATCTTCTCGAAGAAGGGGATGTGCGGGTTCGCCGTGCCGATCCGATCCGTATCCCCCGCCCCCGGGGCCGCTGCGATAGCTGTCATGACATCCACCCCCTTTGTCAGTCGATCCGGTCGAACGCCGTTTCGACCGCGGCCCCGGCGCGGACGAACACCGGCAGGCGGTCGAGCGGCGCGTCGCACCAGATCTGGCATCCCCCCGCGACCGCCTCGCCCGTCCAGGCGTCGCGCCATTGCCCGGCGGGGAGATAGACGTCGCGCTCCGACTGGCCGGCGGTCGTCACCGGCGCGACCAGCAGGTCGGGGCCGAACATATATTGGTCGTCCAGCCGCCAGCATTCCGGATCGTCGGGATGGTCGTAGAACATCGGCCGCATCAGCGGATCGCCCGTCTCATGCGCCGCGCGCATCAGGTCCGCGACATAGGGGCGCAGCCGTTCGCGCAGCGCAGCGTACCGGCGCAGCACGTCGAACACCGGCGCGCCAAAGCTCCACAGCTCGTTGCCGGCCCCCGTATCGCATTGCGCGACGCCGTCGCGGAACGGCTCGGCCGGCGGGGTGATCGGATCGCGGTGACCGTGCATGCGCAACACGGGGGTGAAGACCGCCCATTGGAACCAGCGGATCATCAGTTCGTGAAAGCCCGGGTCCTCGACATGGCCGCCATGGAAGCCGCCGATATCAGTCGTCCACCACGGGATGCCCGCCATCCCCATGTTCAACCCGGCGCTCAGCTGGTTGCGCATCGCCTCGAACGAGGAATGGATGTCCCCCGACCAGACGAGCGCGCCGTAACGCTGGCTGCCCGCCCAGGCACAGCGGATCAGGCTGACGATCTCGCTTTCCCCCTCGGCGCGCAGCCCGTCGTAAAAGGCCTGCGCATAGTGCAGCGGATAGGCGTTGCCGATCTCCAGCACCGGGCCGGCATGATAGCGGTAATTGTCGAAGTCATAGGCGCTATATTCCGGCTCGGCCTCGTCCAGCCAGAACATCGCCACGCCCTGATCGCGGTAATTGCGCTTCGCCGTGTCCCACAGGAACGCGCGCGCGCCGGGGTGGGTGGTGTCGATGAAGCGCGTATTGCCTAGAAATTCCTGCTGCACATCCAGCCCGCGATTGGCGCGGACCAGATAGCCCTTCTCGGCCATCGTCGCGTAATTCTCCGATCGCGGATCGACCGTGGGCCAGACCGAGACGAGCAGTTCGGTGCCCATCGCCTTCAACTCGGCGGTCATCGTCGCCGGGTCGGGCCATTCGCGCGGGTCGAACCGCCAGTCGCCCTGGACCGGCCAGTGGAAGAAGTCGGCGACGATCACCGCCAGCGGAATGCCCCGCGCATGATAATCGCGCGCCACCGCCAGCAGCTCGTCTTGCGTGCGATAGCGCAGCTTGCTCTGCCACAGGCCCAGCGCATAGTCGGGCATCATCGGCACGGTGCCGGTCACCGCCGCATAGTTGCGCACGATCTCGGCGGGTGTATCGGCGGCGGTGATCCAGTAATCGATCTCGCGCGCGGCCTGCGCGGTCCAGGTCGTGCCGTTGGCGGCGAAATGTGCCTCGCCCACTGCCGGCATGTTCCACAGGAAGCCATAGCCCTCGCTCGACACGACGAAGGGGACGCTCGCCTGCGAATTGCGCTGTGCCAGTTCCAGCGTGCAGCCGGCGAGATCGAGATTGGGCTGTTGATACTGGCCCATGCCATAAAGGCGCTCGCCCGGCTTCGCCTCGAACCGGACGGCGATGCGCGCGGCGCCGCCGGGCAGCGGCTTGAACTCGCGCCCCGACAGGCCGAGCGCGCTGATCATCCGCACGTCCTTGGTGCCGACCGTCCAGAATTTGGACGTCGTATCGCGCTGCCGCCACTTCTCCTCCAGCAGCAGCGTGCCGTCCGCATTCAGGAAGCGGACCCGGCCCTGAAGGTCGACCTCGGCGGTGATCCGGCCGTTGGTGATGCGCGCGGTCGCGCCGTCGCGGGTGACGATCGGCGCCGCGCCATACGTGCCGTCGTCGAGCAGCGCGCCGGGCCTAGCCGCCTCGGGCGCGAAGGGCGAGGCTCGCAGGCGCAGGCCGTCGCGGCCATGCGCCGCGATCCGCAGCCACGCCCCGTCATAGGCCCAGGCGATGGCGCGATCCTCGAGCGCGAGCGTGTCCAAGCGGTCAGTCCTCCCCGGGCCGTTCTTTGGCGGCCGTAAACGTTTCCGCATTTGTCATGCAATTGGACTGATCTGTCAACAGTCCCTCTTGTGCGAACCAAAATGTATCGCGATCACGGGGACATGGACATCCGTACCCTCGCCCGGCATCTGGGTCTCTCGATCGGCACCGTGTCGCGTGCACTGAACGACCGCAAGGACGTCAGCCCCGAGACGCGCAAACGCGTGATCGCGGCGGCGGCGACGCATGGCTATATCCCCAACCAGTCGGGGCGGACGCTGCGCAGCGGGCGGACGGGGACGATCGGCTTCATGCTGACCCTCGAGCATGACAGCGCGATTCACGGCGACCCCTTCTTCATGGCGTTGTTGGAGGGATTGCAGAACGGGTTGAGCGAGCATGACCTCGACCTGGTCGTCCTGCTGGCGCGAAAGGGCGAGGATGGGCTGACGTTCTTGCGACGCCATGTCGCGCGCGGCACCGTCGATGGCTGGGTGCTGTCGGGCACGCATCGGGCCGATCCGCGAATCGACTTCCTGCTCGATCGCGCCATCCCGTTCGTCGCGCTGGGGCGAACGGCGACGGCGCGCGATTATGCCTGGATCGATCTGGACTTCGAAGGGGTGGTAACCCAGGCCATGGCGCTGCTCACCGATGCCGGGCACCACCGGATCGGTCTGGTCGCGCCGCCGGTGACGATCAACAACAGCCATATCGTCGTCGAACGCTACCGTACCGCGCTGGCGCGTGCGGGCCTGCCCTTCGACCCCATGCTGGTCCATCATGGCGAGACCGACGAGAACGATGGCGAGGCGACCGCGCGCGAGCTGATGACGCTGTCCGACCGGCCGACCGCGTTGCTGCTGATGGGCGAGACCGCGCCGGTGGGGGCGTATCGCGCGCTGCGCGGCATGGGGCTGGAGCCGGGGCGCGATGTCGCGGTGATCGGCCTGCGCGACAATCCGGCCTGCCGCGCGCTGTCGCCCGACCTGACCTGCTTCACACTGAATCTCGACGAACTGGGCCTCGCGTTGGCGCAGGCGGTGGTCAGCCTGCTCCCCGGCCATCGGCGGCCGACGGAGCCGCTGGTCCAATCGCTATGGGTCATGGACCTGCGGCTGGGACAGAGCCATGCGGTCGTGGCGGGGGCGCCGCTGGACCGGGGGCTTACCGCCGCAGAGTGACAGAACAGTCAGACAAATCATAAGTTGGTAGGGTGCGGGCTTTGTGAGTCGATCCGCCGGACGATTGATCTATGCCACGTCGGCTTCTTAAAAATGCATGCAAAGTCAATGAGGTGGCATGGCATGCATGTGCCGGATCACGAAAGCGGTTGCTGATCGGGGTGCGAAGTCGCTACGCAAGGGCAAAAGATAAATAGTCGGAGAAGATCGGTGCGCTCTTGCTGCCCTGCCTCGCTGTCGCGTCGCGACGTCCTTGCCACCGCCAGCGTGGGGGCCATGGCGACGGGCCTTGGCGGCGCGATGCCGGCCAGCGCCTGGGCGGCCCCGCAAGCGGCCACGCAGCCGCCCGCCACCGTCGTCCAGCCCTTCGACATGGCCGATGTGACGCTGGGCGACAGCCCCTTCCTGCATGCGCAGAAGATGACCGAGGCGTATCTGATGCGCCTGCAGCCCGACCGGCTGCTCGCCAATTTCCGCACCAATGCCGGGCTGAAGCCCAAGGCCCCCGTCTACGGCGGTTGGGAATCGGAGGCGCAGTGGGCCGACATCAACTGCCATGGCCATACGCTGGGCCATTATCTGTCCGCCTGCGCGCTCGCGTACCGCGCGACGAAGGACAAGCGCTATCGCCAGCGCATCGACTATATCGCGAACGAATTGGCGGCGTGCCAAAAGGCATCGGGCAGCGGCCTGATCTGTGCCTTCCCCAAGGGGCCGGCGCTGGTCGCGGCGCATCTGCGCGGCGAGCCGATCACCGGCGTGCCCTGGTACACGCTGCACAAGGTCTATGCGGGCCTTCGCGATGCGGCGCTGCTGGCGGATAGCGAGCCGTCGCGCGCGGTGCTGATCCGGCTGGCCGATTGGGGCGTCGTCGCCACCCGGCCGCTGTCGGACGACCAGTTCGAAAAGATGCTGGAAACCGAATATGGCGGCATGAACGAGATCTATGCCGATCTGTATTTCATGACCGGCAATGCCGACTATCGCCGGCTCGCCGAGCGCTTCTCGCAAAAGGCGGTGATGAACCCGCTGGTGCAGGGGCGCGACTATCTCGACGGCATGCACGCCAATACGCAGATTCCGAAGATCATCGGCTTCCAGCGGGTGTTCGAGGCGAATGGCGACGCCAAATATCACGACGCCGCCGCCTTTTTCTGGCGGACGGTCGCGCATACCCGCGCCTTCGCGACCGGCGGCCACGGCGACAACGAGCATTTCTTCGCGATGGCCGATTTCGACAAGCACGTCTTCTCGGCCAAGGGATCGGAAACCTGCTGCCAGCACAATATGCTGAAGCTGACCCGCGCGCTGTTCCTGCGCGATCCGCGCGCCGAATATGCCGATTACTATGAGCGGACGCTCTATAACGGCATCCTCGCGTCGCAGGACCCGGATTCGGGCATGGCGACCTATTTCCAGGGTGCACGGCCCGGCTACATGAAGCTCTATCATACCCCCGAGGACAGCTTCTGGTGCTGCACCGGCACGGGGATGGAAAATCATGTGAAGTATCGCGACTCGATCTACTTCCATGACGATCGCGCGCTCTATGTGAACCTGTTCATCCCCTCGACCGTGACATGGGCCGACAAGGGCGCGGTGCTGACCCAGGCGACCAGCTTTCCGGAGGCGGCGAACACCCGGTTCCGCTGGCAGTTGCGCCAGCCGACCGAGCTCACGTTGAAGCTGCGCCATCCGAAATGGAGCCCGACCGCCGCCCTGCTGGTCAACGGTGCGGAAGTGTCGCGCTCGGACAATCCCGGCAGCTATGCCGAACTGACCCGGACCTGGAAGACCGGCGACACGGTGGAGCTGCGCCTGATCATGCAGCCCGCCGCCGAAAGCGCGCCCGCCGCGCCGGAGATCGTCGCCTTCACCTATGGCCCGCTCGTGCTGGCGGGCGCGCTGGGCCGCGAGGGGCTGGCGCCGGGGGCGGACATCATCGTCAGCGAGCGCAAATACGGCGAGTATAACGACACGCCGTTCCAGGCACCGACGCTGTCGGGTGAGCCGGATGCGCTGGCGAATAAGATCCGCGCGACGGGCAAGCCGCTGGAGTTCACCATCCCGGCGGCGGACGGCCAGCCGGTGCGACTGGTCCCATACCACCGCATCGCGCATGAGCGGTATGCGACCTATTGGAAGCTGGCCTGAATCTAAACTCAACGACCCCGGCGAAGGCCGGGGTCCAGTTGCCACGTCGTCGAGACCGACGGCACAATAAGATTTGTTCGCACGGAGGCGCGCAGGACGCAGAGAGGGTGTCCGATCGGCTGCGGCACGGCTTCATCAACACATGGCGGAGAGAGGCATAGAGCGGGATGACATGAGATGAAATTGTCATTGCGAGCGTAGCGAAGCACTCCAGTATCCGGGCAAT
>SXGS01693285.1_pt1 | contig 11053 bp, 5 predicted proteins | sample 3174681 | NCBI WGS metagenome assembly SXGS01 (sample SAMN11356861, study PRJNA531348) | freshwater metagenome | isolation source: freshwater sample F1-80 | place: China: Fuxian Lake, Yuxi | collected 2017-12-25 | reverse complement strand
CGCCGGAGTCGCTACGTTCATCGACGTCGAGCGCCGCGACGTCTTCGGGTCGACGCACGAACGCCAGCTGACGATGACGTTCTGATTCGACCGTCCGCGCCGGGCCCCGCCGCTCACGCCGGACATCGAACGAACGAGGACGAGCAGCGCTGCCGCCGGGCGCCGCAGTTCACGCCCGGCACCGCAAATCGTGCCCAAAAATGAAAGCGCCCCGCACAAAGCTGTGCGAGGCGCCGAGTACCCTCGACGGGATTTGAACCCGTGTTCCCAGGATGAGAACCTGGTGTCCTAGACCGGCCTAGACGACGAGGGCGAACTTCCCTTTCGGGGCGGGGAAACTAAAACCCGCTCGGATCGGTTTCAAGCCCGCGCGCCCGGACGGCCTCGGAAGGCGGTCCGGACGTTGCGAAGCCGGCTCAGGCTTTCGCGCGCTCGGCGCCCGCGACGAGCCGCTGCAAGGCCGCCTCCCGGCCGAGAATGAGGTGGCAGTCGAATAAGCCCGGGCCCGTCGTGCGGCCCGTCAGCGCCGCGCGGACGGGATGGACGAGATCGCCGAACTTCACGCCTTTTTTCTCGGCGAAGGCGCGGGCCCACGTTTCCAGCGGGGCCGGATCCGTCCACGGGCCGGCCGGAAGCTCGGCGGCGTAGTCGGCCAAGAGCGCGCCGGAATCGCCGCGCTTCTTGAGGTTCTCCAAGGCCTTCGCCTCGAACGCGAGTTCAGGCTTGAACGCCCACGCGCTGAGCTCGACGATCTGCGACCAATAGCGCAGACGGCCGTGCTCGGCGGCGACGACGCGCCGCACTTTCTCGGTCTCGAAGGGCGTCGGCGACGCCGTGAGGAAGCCCGCCTCGACCATGTACGGGCGCACGTGCTCCGTCACCGTATCGAGCGACATCTTGCGGATGTACTCGCCCGACATCCAATCGAGCTTCTCCAAGTTGAGGCGGGCGCCGCTCGACACCACGCGCTCGATCGAGAAGCGCTCGATCAGCTCTTCGCGCGACATGATTTCGGTCTTGTCGTCGTACGACCAGCCGAGCAGCGCGACCCAGTTGAGCAGCGCGTCGACCGGATAGCCCTTCCGCTGATAGTGCTCGAGCGCCGCTTCCGGATGCTTGCGCTTGCTGAGCTTGCCTTCGCCCGCGGGCGCGAGGATGAGCGGCAGGTGCGCGAAGCGCGGGACGTCCCAGCCCATCGCCTTGTAGATGACGACCTGCTTGAAGGTGTTGGTCAGATGGTCTTCGCCGCGGATCACGTGCGTGACGCGCATGTGGTGGTCGTCGAACACGACCGCGAGGTTGTAGACCACCGCGCCGCCGGTGCGGACGAGGATGATGTCCTCGATGTCCTCGTTCTTGACGCGCACTTCGCCGCGGATGAGGTCTTGGATGACGGTCTCGCCGGGCGGGACGTTCAAGCGCAGCGTGTGCGCCTCACCGGCCTTGGCGCGACGGAGAGAATCTTCGCGCGGAAGGGCGCGGCAGCGGCCGTCGTACCGGAGCGGCAGACGGTTGTCCTGTTGGTGCCGGCGGATCCCCTCGAGCGTCTCCTTCGTGCAAAAGCACGGATAGACGCCGCCCGCTTCGAGCAGCTTGGCGCTGAACTCGCGGTACATGGCGTCGCGCTCGGACTGGGCGTAGGGAGCGCACGGGCCGCCCTGCTCCGGGCCTTCGTCGGGAGAGAGGCCGAGCCAGCGCAGACCTTCGTAGATGGTGCGCTTCGAGGCCTCGGTGTTGCGCTCTTCGTCGGTGTCTTCGAGGCGCAGAACGTAGACGCCGCCCGCCTTTCGGGCGAACAGGTAATTGAAGAGCGCGGTGCGGGCGCCTCCGATGTGCAGAGAGCCGGTCGGAGAAGGCGCGAAACGGACGCGGACGGTGTCGCTCACGGGAAGCTCCCGCCGGACGGGCCAGAGAGCTTCCGCCCGGAATCAAAAAGGGCCTTCGCACGCTTCCGCGCGCGAAGGCCGATGAGAGGCGGCACCCGGATTCGAACCGGGGGTAGTGGATTTGCAATCCACGGCCTTACCACTTGGCTATGCCGCCTTGACATCGCCGCAAACGACCGGGCTTCCGCCCCTTGTCGTCGGCAGTTCAGGGCGCGGATCATAACCCGTGTCCCATCCCCCTCAACGCGCGCCGCGACGCTCCTTGACGTCGCACCTTTACTCGGAGCGCCTCGGTCCGTTTTTGGCCGTGATTTTGTGTGCCGCGGGCTGCGCATCGGAACCCGACTCCGCGGCGCCGCTCGCCGCGTTGTCGACGCCGCTTCCGCTAAGGACGGATGCCGCCTCGGTCTTCACGCCGGGCGAAGCGCTGCTGTACGACGTCGCCTTCGGGCCGCTCGAGGTCGGAACCCTCGCCTACCGCACCGAAGCGGTCGACGGCGAAGACGGACCGGCGTGGCGCATCGAAGGGACGACCAAACCGCGGGGGCTCTTCGCGGCTTTCGCCAAAGCAGGCGGCGTGACGCGTGCGATCGTAGATCGTCGGACGCTTCGCCCGAGCAGCTTCTTCTGGGTCACCGCCGTGATGCCGGATCCGCTCGTCCGCACGGCGGCCTTCGATGGTCGTACGGCCGAAGTCCGCACCGCCGCCTATCAGGACGGTTGGCTGCTCACGAAGACGCATCGCGGCGCGACCTTCTTCGATCCCCTCTCCGCGATGTTCGCCCTCCGCGCGATCGAGCCGCCGCCGCCGGGCGAGGAACTGCGGCTCCTTTCGGTCGAAGGCGTGCAGTTGCATCTCTTGACCGTCCGCACCGTAGGGCCGGAGACCATTCGGCTGAAGCCCGGCGGAGACGAGTACGAGACGCTGAAGCTTTCGATCCGCGGCGACCGGCTCGGCGACGACGGCGCGCTCGGAGGCGGGCCGCCCCTCAACAATTTCTTCCTATGGCTCGACCTCACGCCGCAGCGCAAACCGCTGAAGCTCGCCGGACGTATCGCATTCGGCGGCGTGACGGCGACGTTACGCCTGCCTTGAGCCGGCGGAACGACTGAACTCGTCACCGCCGCCGATGCGGCCGCGACCGGTCGGCCGCGGCCGAAGAAACGTGAACGCGCGCGGACGCCTTCGACTCTAGAACAGCGTGTAAGCGGGCTCGCCCGGCGCGGGGACGTAGTCGTCGAAAACGAGCGACGGATCCAACAGGAGCCAGTCCTGCACGAGCTTTTTGAAGAGCCCGCGCACGTCGATCTGCACCGGCAGATTCTCATTCGATGTGCCGATGCCGAGATCGCCGGAGACGAGCGTCGCACCCTTCAAGCCGCCGATCACGCCGCCGCCCAAGACGAAGGCATGGAACCCGCGGCCGTGGTCGGTCCCGCGCGTCTGGTTCTCGGCGTTGCGGCGACCGAACTCCGTGAAGATGCAGATCGTCGTGCTGTTCCATTTGTTCACGGCGGGCGACTTCAAGTCCGCAATGAACGCGCCGAGCGCCTGCATGACCGCGGTCAGGCGCGACGTCAGCGTCGGCTTGTTGCCGGGGCCTTGCTCCTCCATGTAGCCGTGCGTGTCGAAACCGCCGCTCGCCGTATAGAAGACCCGCGAAGGCAGCCCCGGCGCGGCGATGAGCTTGGCGATGTCGGAAAGCGAGCCCGCCAAGTTCTCCGCGACCGGATCGCCGTAAGGGCTGAACGTCTGCCCCGGCGGAACGACGGTGTTCGGCGGCACGACGGAGGAAACGGCTGCGATCAACGAGGACGAAAGCGCACCGCCGCGGGCGATCGGACCGCGGAATCCCGCAGGGACGCGCGCTTCGCCGCCGAAGGCCTGCGCGCACATGTCGGCCAACGCCGCCCGCCGCTGCGCCGTCTCGACGGACGAGATGGTGTTCGAGATCGCGAAGTTGCCGAGATTCGTGATGACGGACGGCTTCACGACGTTCGCGGTGAAGATCGGCTGCTGCTGCACGCCGACGCCCATCACGGATTCGGAGGAGGTGAAATGGACGTCGGCGAGACGCCCGAGCCAACCGCGCGGATCGATCACGCCGGTGTCGAACCTCCCGGCGGCCATGATATCGCGCGCCTTGAAATGCGAGAGCTGCGCTTGGGCGAGACCGACCTTCTGCACGATCGCGCACTTGTTGGCGGCGAACTCCGTCGCGATCACGCCGAGCGCCGGATGGAGTCCGAACGCCGGGACGCCGGGGAGCGCGATCGGCTGGACGAGCGGCACGGGCTGGCCGGAGACCGCGGGCCTGACCGCGAGCAGCGGACGGAGCGCGCGATAGTCGTTCGCGACCGTTCCGGTCAAGGGCGGAACCATATTGAGCGCGTCGTAAGCGCCTTCGAGGTTGATGAGCACGAGCTTCGCCCCGGCGGGCGGCGGCGGAGTGAACGCACGGGGCGTCGCGAAAACGCGCGGCGCGAAGGCGGCGGAGGCGAATGCCGCCGCACCCGCCTGCAAGAACGCGCGACGCGAAGTCCCGGAGAACGGACGGCGGTTCATTGGGCGGAAAACTCCGGGTGTTCCATCAAGAGCAGCATCAAACTCCATACTCGGTCGCGATGCTGTAGACAGTCGCCGTCGAAAGGTGCGGTCGTCGGACACGTGGCGGCGTCGCCGATCGGCAAAGTATCGAGCAGCGTCTTCGCGAGTTGGAATTCGGAAGAGGTCCCGCCGACGCCCGTCGCTTCGCGCAAGTCGACGTCGAAGTGCTCGCAAAGAAGGCGCAAGGTTTCGTCGGACCGCCGCGCGTACTGCGGCGGAAGGAACGGATCCAACGCGACCGGGACCGCCGCCACGCCCGGGAAGTCCGGAAAGACTCCGGGGCCGGCCGCGACGGGCAAGGTCGGCGTGCGCGAGAGCAGCACGATCCTCCGCAAGAGCTCCGAACGCCGGACGACCATGAAGTCGTCCGCCCATTCGAGATCTTTCGGCCAGCCGTTGACGTCCACCGGATCGCCGAGGAAGTGCTGCAGCGTCCGCAGTTGGTTGTAGAGCGACGATCCGCTGAAGAGATCGCGCGTTTGGATCGGCGTCCGCAGAATCTTTGCAGCGTCGAGCGCGAGCTCCACCGGCGACTTGACGACGCCCTTCCGCGCCGCCGGCGAGAACATCGCTTCGCTCTTCAGGATCGCCGCCAACGTCGGTGCGAGCTCCCAATTGTTCGCGAGGATGACGGCGGCCGTCTGCGACACGAGAGCCGCGGACGGCGTCGCGACCACGAACGACTCAAGCAACATGTGCGCCAGGCGGCGCGCCGCGTTATCTCCGCCGTCGTAGTCGAGGGCGCGATCGATCATCCCCGCATCGTCGAAATTCGTCGGAGCGGAGCCGAGGACGACCTTCAATCCGCTGTCGTGGAACGGCAACGAGAACGCAGGCTCGCAGGAACCGGGACGGGTCGGATCCAATACGAAGCACACGGGCCGCCAACCGGTGAACGCTCGCGCCGACTCCTTAACGCCGAGTTCGTCGTAAATAGGGAGTCCGTTCTCGTCGAAAATGCCGAGCGCGTGAAGCTCGAAAAACTCGCGCGCGAAGTTCTCGTTCGGCGCGAACCGCAGGTTGTCGAAACCGTCGATGAAGCTGAGGGTGACGGGATCCCGCGCGAAGAAGAGCAGCACTTTTCGCCAATTGCCGAACACGGAGGTTCCGGGCTCGAGGTTGGTCGTACCGGGCACGAGAACGCCGTGGCGGAACATGTCGGCGTGAAGCAGGCTCCAATGCCGCTTGCCGTCCGGCAGGCTCCGTACGCTCGCCGCGAGCCGCGAGTGCACGATGCGCACCGTACGTTCGAGCAACGCGTTGGGCGAGCGGAACGCGTGCGTCAGCCAATGCGCGTGCATCTGCGACGTGGTTAGGCTCGGATACGGATCGAACGGCTGGTTGTATCCGGGGACTCCGGCGCTCGGGCTGACGATCGGCGGCGAGTAATTCATCGCCTCGTCCTGCACGTCAGGCGTGGAAGCGACGACCAAGGCCGCATCGACGATCGACGAAAGCCCCTGCCCCGGCGTCTTCGATTGCAAGACGACGGCGGCGACGTCGTCCGGGTGACGTCCGCGGCCGAGGCGACGCAGGAGGTGCCGCGCTTCGGACGCGCCAAGTTCGGCGCGATAGGGCGCCAGAGAGTCCGGATTCCCGACGAACGGCGGCGGCGGCGGCACGACCGTGAGCGCCAGGGTCGCCGTGCCGGTCTCGGCATTGTCGAACGCCGCGAGTTGGAAGGTGAACACCGTAGACGTCGTGACGAGCGGAGCGCGCCACGGCGTGCGGACCGCGACCGCCGTCCCTTGCGGCACGTACTGGGCGAGGTCTTGAGGGAAGGCCGACGGAGCTTGGAAAGTCCAAGTGAACGTCAGCGGATGGTTGTCGGCGTCGGTCGAACCGGAGGCGTCGAGTACGGTCCACTCCCCTGCCGTCAACGTGCGGTTCGGACCGGGATTCGCCGCCGGCACGGCGTTCGGCGCGTTCAACACGTTGACGACGACATCGTCATGGACGACCGAGATCTCGCCCGGAACGCCTAGGTCGGTCACTTCGAGTTCGAGCACGACTTTCGCATTGCCGGAACCCACGGGCGGCGCTTGAAAAGTGACGGTAGAGGTCATTGCGCCGGTCAACGCCATCGGCGGTCCGTCGAGCTTGGTCCATCGAAAGTGGAAAGGTCCGACCCCGCCCGTGACGGTCGCCGTGACGCCCCCGAACGTCAGCTCGATGAGCGAGAGATCGGCGCCGGCGTTCACCGTCGGGGAAGAGATCGTTCCGCCTCCCGCGAGCGGCTTCACGACGACTTGCACGGCGTCGACGCCGAAGAGGCCGACGGCGCCTGCGGCCAAAGCGAAACCGAGCGTGACCGATCCGCCGACCGGCGCCGTCGGGGCGATGAATCGCGGACTCAGACTTCCGAGCCCGGGCGTACCGGGCGGGTCGTTCGGATCCGCGAGCAGTACGACGGCCGGTCCCGCTGTCTGAATCCACACCGGGAGAATCGGCGCGCCGGCCGGATGCGTCGTCCCGCTGGCGTCGAGTCGGACCGTCTGGCCGCTGAAGACCGTCTGATCCGGACCGGCGTCGGCGTGGGGCGGCTCCGTGGCGGTCGCGGCTCCCGGCGGGCGGAAGGCGACGGCGAGTCGCGGGCGATCGGTCGCAATCAGAGCGTCGTCCGAATCGAAGATCAACGCGTTGAAGAGGTCGTCGGTACGGATCGACCAGCCGAAATTCGGCTCCCCGACCGACCACGCGGCGAGCGAACCCGTGACGTCGAACGCTTTCCAAACGCCGTTCCCGTCCGCCGCCGTGATGTCGGCCGACGCGACGTCGAACGGGTGGGCGTCGCCGCCCGGCGTCCACCACGCAGGGGGCGTCGACGTGGCGGCGGTGCGGGCGTCCGGATAGAGATAGGAAACGCCTTTGAAATCGCCGCCCGTCGGATCGATTTCGACCGTTGCGGGTTCGATCCATGTCGTCCCGCGATTCAACGGATCGGCGATGCGGCTTACGAACACTTTGCGAGGCACGCCGGAACCGTTGACGGACCCCGCACGCATTTCGAGCCGGGCGGAGAGGATCTGCGAACCGGGCGGAATCTGACCGGGTCCGGTTCCGAACAGATTCGGATAGTCGAGGAATCCGGCGCGGGATAGCCCCAGGACCTTGAACACCACGTCTTCGAACGCCGCGTGAGACGTCGCATTCCAACGGATGCCGCACGAACGCGTCAGGTCCGCCCCGGCGGCCCCTAACGGAGAGACCCCCTTCTGGTACACGACGGCTTGCACACCGACGCCCGGCAGCACCGTGATCGTCACCGTCTCAGGGTAGGAGATCGAGAACGCATCGCGCGCCGCATAGGTGAACGTATCGACGCCCGTGAAATCCGGTCGCGGGCGATACGTCATGAACGGCATGACGCCCGTGAGATCGCCGAAGGAGGGCCGATTGAGGATCACGATCTCCGGAACCGTGCCGTCGTCGTCGATCGCCGCGAGCGTCAATAAGAGATCCGAGCCTTGCGTGATCGCCGGGGCGGTCGGAAGAACGCCGAGCGTGCGGGGCGTGCGATTGAAGATCGGAGCCCCCGGCGCCGGGGCGATGTACGTCACTTCCAGTTTGGGGCGTTGCGCGAGGACCGGATCGTCGTCGGAGGCGTAAGTGACGGGCGCGCCGGAAGTCTCCAGCTTGAAACCCTGCGCCGGAAGGCCGTGCGCCCAGATTTCGACCGCCGCCTTGACGTCCCACTCATGGAACTGCCCTAGCCCGAAGTTGCCGCCGAAGCCGCTCGGGATCACGAGAATGGACGAGACGAATGCAGGATAGAGCGCGCCCAAAGCCGCGTCGACGAACGACGGAGCCAGAGACGAAGCGTTCGTCCACGGACGTTGCGCCGTCGGCCGTCCGTCGCGGCGAAGCCAAGAGACTCCGACGGACGACGACTGCGTCACGGGCGAATCCGTCAGCGGCTCATGCCAAGCGCCCAAGCGATCGAAGTCGGTCATCGTCCGACACGTGATCGTGCGCGTCGTCCCGCTGCCGCCGCCCGCCGCGACGCACCAAAGCTTCAGCTTGGCCGTCACGATCACCGATCCCGGCGGGATCTGCCCGGCGGCCGGTCCGATCACCAAAGGAAAGTCGACCAATGCGTGGCCGCCCGCCTGCGTGACGGTCGTGCCGAGTTCCAACACGGCGCTTTCGACGACGGTCGCATTCGGCAACGTGCCCGTGTTGCGGATCGCCGAAGACCGCGTCAGGGCGAACGCGCCGCCGGACACTCCGGACTGATAGACGACGGACGTCTGGCCCGAGACGGACGAGACGCCCGTCATGAGGACCGCGCAATAGATGACAAGAGCGGGGACGGTGCGAGGCATTTCGACGTCCAATGAAGCGCCGCATCGCACGGACGACGCTGCGGGCGAAGCGTCGGGCGGCGGCGACGGCGTTTTACCATGATCTTTGACCGGCCGGCGCTCCGCTCGTCAGAGATCCGTCGTGACGGACTGTTCTGCGACGACCGTCACGACCGTCGGCGGGACGAGCCCGCGATCCGCCTCGTCCGTCGCAAAACCGCCTTCGCGCTTGAGCGCTCGTACGCGCCACGGTCCGGCGCCTAACCCGCTGATCCGGTATCGACCTAAGGCGTCCGTGGCGGCCTCTTTGACGCGGCTGCCGCCCGGTCGGGCGGCTTGTTCGATCGCTTGAACGATCGCCGCCGCGTCGGGCGAGCCGTCTTTGCGTCGCACCACGCCTCGAATGGCTCCGCCGCGCTCCAAGTGCAGCGCACCGAGTTCGACGACCGCGGCGCCTTGCGGCGGCGGCGCCGGGAATCGCCGCGGCTCGACGGCGTCTTCATGTTCGACGACGAGCGCCGCGACATCGCGCGCGACGCGGTCGAGGACGAAGACGCCCGCCGCGTCAGTCGTCGCTCGCCGCTCCGCCCCGAAGCCGCGGACGGCCCGCACCGCAGCGAACGGAAACGGACGACCGGAGACGTCCGCGACGGTTCCGGTCAGCAAAAGGCCGTCGTCGATCAAGACCGCGGGCGCCTCGCGCTCCTCCCCGGGGTTCATGTCGAACGTGCCGACGACGACCGGAGGCGACCCCGGCGCTTCGATCTCGACCGCGAGGCGCGCCGCGATCGTCCCTTTGATCTCGAATCGTCCGTCCGACGACCGTGCGACGCGCTCCGGTCCCGCCGCCGCGCCGCGCGGAGAAGCGAACGACGTCCGCAGTCTCGCGCGAAGAACGGGCCGGCCGTCCGGCCGCGCGGCTTGCACCGAAATCCGCCACGGCCGCTCGGCGAACACCGTCACCGGCGGGCCGTCGGGCTCGGCATCGACTTCCGCCGACATCGCCTCCGCGTGCGGTTCGGCGCGCACCTTCCAACGTCCGGCCGTGACCGCGACCGAGAAGCGCCCGTCCTCGTCCGTCATCGCGACGAAGCGCGCCGTCGCCGGATCGTCGCCATCGGTCGCGTTCGTCCGGCGTCCGACGACCCGCACCTTCTGCAGCGGCGCTTCCGTCGTACTCCGGACGACCCTCCCCGCCAGCGGTCGCAGGTCATCGGCCGGAGACCGGACGGGCGCGGGCGGCGGAGGTAAACGAAACACGAGATCGTGTGCGAAGGACGCGGATGAGAGGTTGGCCGTCGCCGAAACGCCGTCGGCGGATACGGCGACGAGTCGATGCAAACCCGGTCGAAACGCAGCCACGGTGAACTCCCCGGCTTCGTTGGTCGAAACGACGTCGACCTCCGACGGCGGACCTGCGCCGGGAACACTTGCTTCAGGAAGCTCGAACAACGTCACGACGGCCGACTGCGGACGCCCGTCCGGACCGACGACCGTTCCGTAGAGCACCGGCTCTATGACTTCCGCCGGGTCAGGGTTTGCGCCGAACGGATTCCGTCGCATGGCTACCGGATCGAGTTGCGACTCATCCCCGGACGCATCCTTTGCGTCACGTGCGTCGCCCGAGATCGCCGGCGTCGGCCGCGACGCCGCCGCCGCAGCAGCGTCGATTCGCGCAGTTTCCGCCGCCTTAGGGAGCGACTTGTCGCGTCTCCACAGCACGAAAGCGCCGACGGCGAGCAGGCAGGCGATCAGCAGCGGAACGGCGGCGTATCGGCGCATGCCACGGAGCTTATCCGCCCCGTCGCGCGGAGTTTTCCGGTCGCCGAAGGCGATTCCGGCGGGGTTTACGTCTTGACACGCGGTAGAACGTCCGTCCGGCTTCGGTCCGAAAGGACGCCGCGGAGCGTGCATCCCGTGCGATGCGCGACCGCCGCGTCCGTTTTCGTCGCGGACGCATGCCGGCTGAAAGCCCACATGACCGCACCTGAAACGTCGCCGAAAGATCCGTTCGCCGCCGCCGCGACCGCCGCCATACCGCCGCCGATCGCGCCGCCGGCCCCGCCCGTCGCCGCCGAATCGGTCCCGACCGCCGCCGCCGCTCCTTCCGCTTTCGCGCTGCTCGGCCTCGCGGCCGAGTTCGTCGCGACGCTTACGGCCCTCGGCTACGAAGAGCCCACGCCGATCCAGACGGCGGCCATCCCGCCGTTCCTCGCCGGACGCGACGTCTTAGGCCAGGCTGCGACGGGCACCGG
>SXGS01513700.1_pt1 | contig 11055 bp, 8 predicted proteins | sample 3174681 | NCBI WGS metagenome assembly SXGS01 (sample SAMN11356861, study PRJNA531348) | freshwater metagenome | isolation source: freshwater sample F1-80 | place: China: Fuxian Lake, Yuxi | collected 2017-12-25 | reverse complement strand
CGGCGAATTGGCGGCCTCGACGATCATACGCGCCTTGAGGCGCGGCGCGTTTTTCCGGGTGATCACCCCGCCCAAAGCGGCGGGGATCAGGATGTCGCACTCCTGCTCGAGTAGCTCCTCGTTGGAGATTTCCCGGGCCCCGGGACTGCGCAAGCCGCCGCCGGCTTTGGCGGCATCGAAGACAGCCGGCAGGTCGAAACCCGCGGCGTTCCACAGCGCGCCCCGCACGTCGCTGAGCCCGACTATCCTGGCTCCTCGCTGGTGCAGGAAAAGTGCGGCAAAGGACCCCACGTTGCCGAATCCCTGCACCACCACCCGCGCGCCCTTGAGCGGGATGCCCAAGTCCGTCCCCGCCAACTCGGTGATCTGGGCCACCCCTCGGCCGGTCGCCTCGAGCCGGCCCGGCGAACCGCCCAATTCCAGGGGTTTGCCGGTGACGATGCCCGGGGTGTGGCCGTACCGTGTCCCGTACTGGTCCACAATCCAGGCCATCACCTGGGGGGTGGTGTTGACGTCAGGGGCCGGGATGTCGCGGTGGAGCCCGAAGGCGAAACCCATGCGCGAGGTGAACTTGCGGGTCAGGCGCTCCAGTTCGGCCTGGCTCATGGCGCCGGGATCGCAGGTGATGCCGCCTTTGGCGCCGCCGAAGGGGATATTGACCAGGGCCGTCTTCCAGGTCATCAGCGAGGCCAGGGAACGGACCTCGTCGAGGTCGACCTCCGGGTGGAAACGAAGGCCGCCCTTGGTGGGACCACGGGCCCCGTTGTGCTGGACCCGGTACCCCAAAAAAACCTCGAGGTCGCCGTCGTCCATACGCACCGGCACCTCGACCTGGATCTCGCGGAAGGGCGTCTTGAGCAGCAGCCGCATCTCGGCGTCGAGATTCAGGGCATCGGCCGCCTGGTCGAAGAGCCGGTTGGTGTTCTCGGAGTTGTTGACCTTCTCGGGCATCGGCGCCGTTACTGGGGCAAGCCGAGGCGGTAGAGGGCGCTGGTGATCTTCCAGGAACCGCTGCGCCGGCTGAGGGTCCACAGCACCCAGCGCTCGAGCTGGTGGGTGGCCGGACCGCTCTCGTAGGTGGCGTTTACCCGCTCGCGGGTGAGGGCCAGGGCTTCGCGGCCGCCGGAGCTCAGGTGGGCGTGAACAAGCTGCCGGTCCAGCTGATAACGGGTCCGCTCCAGGCGCTTGTCGAGCCATTTTTCCATTTCCTCGGGTGCCCCCAGCAGGAGCACCCACTTCTCCGGACGCAAGAGGCCGCCGGCATCCATGATGGCGAAGTGCTCGTCGTACAGCCCGCTCAGGCTGCCGGCACTGCCCTGCTCCCAACCCTCCTCCTCGTCCCGCAGCAGTTCGGCGATCTCGCCGACCGGCTGGCCGCTGCCGGCAGCCGGCAGCTCGTCGCCAAAACCCTGGACCAGCCCGGTGGCCAGCCACTTGTCCTCGAACTTGGCAAAGTACCACACATTCTCGGCCCTATAGGGGTGGCTCCCCCCCCCAGTCCTCTCCACCACCTGCCCCGAATCGACAGTAGTGACAATGGCTTTTTTGCCGCGTACATGGATAAAGGGCACCAGGCGCTCGATCTCGTAGCGATTGGCGCGCAGATCCGCTTCCATGGCCGACCGCCAGGCTTCCAGGTCCTCGTGCAGAACCTGCCAGGCCCGCGGATCGGCGCTGCGCTGGCCCGCGTAGACCACGGCCTCAGCTGCGTAGGCAGACATGGCGAGATCCACCTCGCCGCGCCGGCGGCCAAACTTGTCGTTGTCGAGCGCCTGCCGGATCAACAGCGTTTCCGGTGTTTCCTGGGCCAGGGCCGGCAGCAGGGGCAGGGCGATCAGGCAGGAAAAAACCAATCTGGTCATCATTTGGCGGTCTCGGCAAAAGGCCATCGCTCAACCCTGGCCCAACTGCTGGAGGGCCCACTCGGCGTAGTAGGCCACGGTCTGGTTCTCGTCGTGGAGCAGGGATTCGATCTGGGCCCGCGCCTCCGGGGGGCGGATGCGGCCCAGGGCGATCAGGGCATTCCAGCGCACCTCGGCGTCGCTGTCGCGGATGACCCCGATCAGCGCTGTGGCCGCGGCGCGGACCTGCGCCAGGCCCAACACCTGTGCCGCCCCCGAACGCGCCAGGGCATCCTGGCTGCCCAGGGCGGCGATCAGCTGGCTCTCCACCGCCCCCGACGAACGCTGCACCTCGGTGAGGAACTTGACGGCGTTGACTCTGAGGATCGGGTCCTGGTTCTGCAGCGCGGAGAAGAGAAACTCTATGCCAGCCGCCTGGTCCATCTCGGCCAGCGAGGCGGCGGCGTTGAAGCGCACCAGGTTGCTGGGGTCGCTGAGCGACTTGCCCAGTGCCGCATACACCGACGCATCCCCCACCTTGCTGAGGGTGCGGGCCGAATACATACGCAGGGAGGGGTCGTCGGCCTCGAGCTGTCTCAGCACCTGGGCCTTGACCTTGTCGAGGGCGGCGCTGATCTGGGCCCGGTGGGCGTGGGTGCGCCGGCCCAGGTCTACCAGCAGGGGCAGGCCGAAATAATTGGTGCCTTCCATCTGGGCTATCGCCTGCATGGCCAGCTCCTCGTCGCTACCCGCCAGGGCGGCCTCCACCTGAGCCACGCCACTGGTATCGTTCATTTTGATAAGTGCTACGGCGCTGTACAGGCGGATCAGTGGGTCGGCGTCCTTGACCTGCACCTTGAGGGCGTCGATGGCCGCCTGGTCGCTGCCCAGTTCCCCCACTGACCAGATACAGGCCAGGCGTTCTGCTTTGGTGTAGGCAACGGTGGCGCGGTCCTTGAGTGTCGCCGAGGCCGCCTTGTGCTGGATCCGGCCCAGAACCAGGGCGCAGCCGGTCCGCATCTTTTCGATCTCCTCGCGGAACTCGCAGTAGTTCTCGCCCTTGTAGAACTCGGGATCGATGTGGGCTACCAGTTGGCGGGCGGTTGGCCGCCCCAGACCCACTAGGCCGTCGACCGCCGTCAGCCAGGCCGGGGTGTCGATGGGATGGGCGGCTAGGGTGGCGATCAGATCGTCCACCTGTTGTTCGGTGGTGCTGCACGAACCCAGGAAAAACAGCGCCAGGGCGGGGACCACGCGGAAGGTCTTGCGCATATTAACCACCATTGGTATGAGGATCAGGCCCGTAATTTAACTGCTGGGCTGGGATAAATCAACGCGCCCGGTCAGCACGAGTTGGGTCGAGGTCCAGTCGACGTTTCGGTTGGCCAACTCGCGCTCGAAGGCGCGGCGCACCAAGTGGACCTCCTCCTCGCTCAGCAGGCGCCGCAGGTAGTGTGCGTAGGTATGGTGGGTCTCTCCGCCGGGGTTGAACCATTGGGCCAACTGCGCCACGGTCAGGCGGCGCTGGGAGTGCAGGGTTTCGACCCGCACCTGGACCTGGCTAAAGCCGCCGGCCCGGAACAGGTCCTCGAGCTGCGCGGCGTCCCAGTTCACCATGGGGTTGCCGCGGTCGGCGTAAATCGCCTCCTCGGCCTGGACCAGTCGTTGCCTGAGCCCCTCCTCCAGCCCGGCGAGTTCGGCCAGGGCGTGGAGGCGCTGTGCCCGGCAGCCCAGGTTCTCGGCCAGGGCCAGGCAGCCGCCGGGTCGCAGGAGGGCCCCCAGCTCTTTGACAGCCGCGGCCTTGTCCGCCAGCCCCCCCAGGGCGTGGTGGCCCACCAGGGCGTCGAAACGCTGGCCCGCGCTGCGTTCCTCCACCAGGCGAACCAACTCCGATACGGCCCCGTGCAGCACCACTGGTCGGTCGAGTTCGGCCAGGTGCGCGGCGCTTTCCTGGAGCACCACGGCGCTGGCTTTGTCCGGGCAAAGGGACCACACTCCCCCCTCGGGGGCCCGGCGCAGGGCTTCCCAGGTCAACAATCCCGACCGCGCATTGAGGTCGAGCACGAGGTGGTGCCGCTGCAGGGCCAGGGCGGCGAAGAGCTGCTCCCGGAGCGCGGCGAGCTGGGCGCTGGCTTCTCCGGCCACCCGCTGCAACCACCGCTCCCGCTCCTTGTCTGGAGGGGAGAAGGTGAGCACCTCCGGGGGGGCCGTGCGTCCCTCCACCATCGCCGCCAGCTGTACCTCGCGACGCTGCTGCACCTGTCCGCCCAGCCGGGCCTCGTACCCTTGGTCAGAGGGCTGGTAAAAGAGCCGGCCCTGCAGGCTGGCGGGCAGATATTGCTGGGCCACCCAGTGGTCGCGGTACGCGTGGGGGTACAGGTAGTTGGCCCCGTGCCCAAACCCCTCGCTGTCGCGGCTGGCATCTTTCAGGTGGCTGGGCACCTCGTCCTCGCTTTCCCTCTCGACGGCGGCCAGGGCGTCGAAGAAGGCGAAGGCGGAATTGCTCTTGGGCGCGGTGGCTAGGTAGAGGGCGGCCTGGGCCAGGGGAAAGCGCCCTTCGGGCAGGCCCACCCGGTCGAAAGACTCGGCCGCAGCCACCACCACCACGAGCGCCTGCGGATCGGCCAGGCCCACGTCCTCGCTGGCAAAGATCAACATGCGGCGGAAGATGAAATGGGGGTCCTCCCCGGCGTAGACCATGCGCGCCATCCAGTACATGGCCGCATCCGGATCCGAACCGCGCAGGGACTTGATAAAGGCGCTGATGGTATCGAAATGGTAGTCGCCCTCTTTGTCGTAGAGGAGGGCGCGGCGCTGGATCGATTCCTCGGCCACCTCTAGGCTGATGCCGATGCGGCCCTGGTCATCGGGCGGGGTGGTCTCGACAGCCAGCTCCAGGGCGTTTAGCAGGGTGCGCGCGTCCCCATTGGCGACGTTGACCAGATGCTCAAGGGCCCGCTCTTCGAGGCCGACATCGAGGTGGGCGTAACCGCGCGGGTCACCCAGCGCCTGGCGGGCGATGCGCCGCAATCCCTCCTCGTCCAGCGCTTTGAGCTGGAAAACCCGGCTGCGGGAGAGCAGTGGCCGATTGACCGAGAAATAGGGGTTCTCGGTGGTGGCGCCGATGAGCACCACCACCCCGTTCTCCACCCAGGGCAGCAGCGCGTCCTGCTGGGCTTTGTTGAAGCGGTGGACTTCGTCGGCAATGAGGAGGGTGCGCTCCTGGTGCAGCTTGCGGCGTTCCTGGGCTTCGTCGATGGCCCGGCGTATATCGCCGACCCCGGCCAGCACCGCGTTGAGGCTGATAAAATGGGACAGGGTGGTGTTGGCGATCACCACTGCCAGGGTGGTCTTGCCGGTCCCCGGCGGACCGTAAAAGATTAGGGAAGAAAGCTGGTCGGCCTGGATGGCCCGCCGCAGCAGGCGACCCTGTCCGAGGATATGCTCCTGGCCAATAAATTCCTCGAGCCGCCTGGGCCGCAGGCGCGCGGCCAGGGGCTGGTCCTTCTCGATACTGGCCCGCATTCCGGCCTCGAAGAGATCCATGTCGCCTTTTTGCATAGGTGCAGAAAAATAAACGCCGGACAAGACCCCAACAACCACCTATTTTCTATATATGAAAAACGAGGCGCAGAGCGAGGTCCTCTGGGGCCTGCACGAGGTGGCCGAGGCCCTGGCTGCCGGGCATCCCGTCGAGCGGATCTATTTTTCCCTGCAGGCCAAGGGCCCCCTGGTCGACCACATCAAAGACCTGGCCCACCAGCGCCAGGTGCGTTTCGATTTTGTCGAGGTGGGCAAACTGGGGCAGATGTCCGGCACCCGCCATCACCAGGAGGTGGTGGCCCGCACTAGCCCGGTGCAGTATCGCTCCCTGGCCGAGGTGCTGGCGGGGGCCCCCCCTTCCTGCACCCTCCTGGCCCTCGACCAGGTTCACTACGCCGGCACCCTGGGCCTGGCCATCCGCACCGCTGCCGGCGCCGGCGCCGCCGGCCTGCTCCTGCCGGCCCGTGGCGGCGCCCTGGTCAACGCCGAGGTGGTGCGGGCCGCCAGCGGCGCCGTCTTCCGCCTGCCCCTGGTCTCCTCGGGAAACCTGGCCAAGGACCTGCTGCTGCTCAAGGAGGAGGGATTCTGGGTGTACGGCCTGGAGGCGGGCAGCGGCGGCGATTTCTTTTCTGTGGACTGGCCGCCCCGCCGGGTGCTGGTGGCCGGCAACGAAGCCCGCGGCCTGCGGCCGCTGATCCGCAAGACCTGCGACGCTCTGGTGCAAATCCCCCTGGCCGGGGGCATGGATTCCCTGAACGTGGCCGTGGCCCTGGGGGTGGTGCTCTTCGACATTGTGCGCAAGGAGAAAACACCCCATGTCTGACCAGCTCGAAACCGAAACACAGCTCATAGCCCAGATGACCTCCCCCTCGCCCCAGGTGCGGGACGCCGTGGCCGGCCTCGCCGGCCCGCTACTGGTGCTGGGCGCCGCCGGCAAGATGGGCCCCACCCTGGCCGAACTCCTGGTGCGGGCAGGGGCCCCCCAGGTGATCGGGGTCTCGCGTTTTTCGGACCCCTGGCAGCGCGACTACCTCAGCAGCGTCGGGGTTAAGACCCTCAAGGCCGACCTGCTCGATCCCCGGGCGCTGGCCGCCCTGCCCGAGGCGGACCACATCTTCCTCCTGGCAGGGTTCAAGTTCGGGGCCTCCGGCGATCCCTCGCTGACCTGGGCCATGAACACCTACCTGCCGGCGCAGGTGGTGCAGCGCTACCCCCGCGCCCGCATCGTCTACGTCAGCTCCGGCAATGTGTACGCCTATACCGACGCCTCCGGCACCGGCGCCCGCGAAGAGGACGAACTTGGTCCCGTGGGTGAGTACGCCCAATCCCGGTTGGGCGGCGAGCGCATGGCGCAGTTCATGGCCACTCGCCAGGGCACGCCCCTGGCCATCGTGCGCCTCTTCTACGCCACCGAGCTGCGTTATGGCATCCTGCACGACCTGGCCTGGAAGATCTGGAACCAAGAGCCCATCGACCTGAGTATGGGCAACGTCAACCAGCTCTGGCAGGGCGATGCCAATGCCTACCTGTGCCAGCTCTTTCCCCTCTGCCAGTCGCCGCCCGCCGCGATCAACATGACCGGCCCCGAAAACCTGCGCGTGCGCCAACTCGCCCAATCCCTGGGGGCGGCCCTGGGCCGGGAGCCGATCTTCAGCGGCCAGGAGAGCCCCACGGCCCTCCTGGGGGATGCCTCCCGCCTGATCGCCCGTTTCGGTCCCCCTTCCGTGCCCATCCCCCAGATCGTGCAATGGCTGGCCCACTGGGTGCAGACCGGCGGCAGCAGCCTGGGCAAACCCACCAAATACGAGTCGCGCAGCGGGAAGTTCTAGCGGTTAGCAATCGGCTGCCCCCTTACTTATCTTTCTAGTTCCTATGAAAGCACTTATCCAGTACACCGAAAGCCTCCAGGGCCGCCTCGACCCGCCTTCCTCGAAGAACTACACCACCCGCTACCTGTTGGTCGCCGCCCTGGCCGAGGGGGAGAGTGTGGTGCACTTCCCCGCCCACAGCGACGACGCCGAGGCCATGTTGCGCTGCCTGCGCGCCCTCGGAGCCCATTTCCGCGAGGTGCGCGATGCGGCGGGCAAACCCCATCTGCACATCCGCGGTTTTGGCCGGCACCCGAGCAACCCCGGAGTGGTGGACCCCGGCAATGCGGGGGCTGTACTGCGCCTGCTGCTGGGGGTGGGTGCCCTGCTGCCCGACGTGCGTTTTGAGACCCAGCACCGCGAGTCCCTGGGCCAGCGCCCCCACGGCGATCTGCTGGAGGCCCTCGAACAGCTAGGGGTGCGGACCGAATCGGCTGAGGGCAGGCTGCCGGTGCGCCTGCGCGGGGGCCAGTTACACGGCGGCAAGGTGCGGGTGAGCGGGGCCAAAAGCTCCCAGTACCTCAGTTCCCTGCTCTTCCTCGCCCCCTTGATCGGGGAGGAGCTGCAGATCGAGGTGGTCGACACCCTGGTCTCCCAGCCGCTGATCCACACCACCCTGGAGGTGATGGCGCAGGCGGGGATCGCGGTGGAAGCAGCCCCTGATCTGCTGTCCTACCGCATTCAGGCCGGCCAGCATTACCGGGCTGGCGAGTACACCGTCAACGGCGATTACCCCTCTGCGGCGGCCATCCTCGCCGCCGGCGCCGCGACCAGCAGCAACCTGACCGTCGAAAGGCTTTTCGAGGACTGCCAGGGCGAGCGAGCGGTGGTGCCCCTCCTGCGCCGCATGGGGGTGGCGGTCGAGTACGACGGCCGCGCTGTGGCCCTCGGTGGACACCAGGGGCTGCGGGGGGTGGACTTCGACGGCGACCGGGCCACCGACATGGTGCTGGCCATGCTCGGGGTGGCGGCCCTGGCCGAGGGCGAAAGCCGATTCCACGGCATCGCCAACCTGCGCCTCAAGGAGTGCGACCGCATCTCGGTGCCGGTGCGCGAGCTGCGGCGCCTGGGGGTGGACTGCGAGGAAAAACCGGCCGAGATCCTCGTCCGCGGCTGCCCCGCAGGGTACGAAGGCGGCGTCGAGGTGCCCACCTACCACGACCACCGCGTGGCCCAACTGCTCACCATCGTCGGGCTGCGCTGCCGGCGCGGGTTGACCGTGCTGGACGCCGAGAATGTGGGCAAATCCTATCCCGCCTTTTTCCAGGATCTCATCGGCCTGGGGGCGCAAATCGAACTGGTGGAGTAGACGGGATGTTCTGTAGCCTGGATGACGCGCTCGAAGACCTGCGCCAGGGCAAGTTCCTGGTGCTGGTCGACGCCGAGGACCGCGAAGACGAGGGGGACCTGATCACCGCCGCCCAGTTCATCACCGCCGCCAAGGTGAATCTGATGCTGGCCGAGGCGCGGGGAATGTTCCTGTTTCCCGCCCCCGAGGAGTTGTGGCGGCAACTGGAGATTCCCTTGATCCAACCCCGCCACGGCGACGCCAAGACCCCGCGTTTCGGCCTGCCCTTCGACGCCCGGCGCGGCATCTCCACCGGCATCAGCGCCGCGGACCGGGCCTATACCGTACGCGCCGCCCTCGAACCAGGAGCCGGTCCCGAGGACTTTGCCATCCCCGGCCACGTATTGCCATTGGCAGCCCGCGATGGGGGCCTTGCCCAGAGGCAGGGTCACACCGAAGGGGCCGTCGAGTTGGCGCGGCGGGCGGGGCTCTTGCCGGCGGCGGTGATGTCGGAGGTACTCACCGGCGATGGCCAGATGGCCCGTGGACCCCAGTTGCTGGACTTTGCCTCCCGCCTGGGCTGCCGCGTCGTCGCCATCGCCCAATTGCTTTCCCCTCGCTGAAAAGGCCGCGCCATGAGCAGACGCACCGCGCTCTTGCTCCCCTCCCTCCTGCTGCTGGTTCTCGGCACCTCGGAGCAGGCCCACGGCCGCGCACAGATCCAGGTTCAGCTGCTGGCCGACACCGAGCGCGTGGCCCCCGGGCAGGCCTTCACCCTCGGGGTGCGCCTGCACATGGAGCCCGAGTGGCACACCTACTGGCAATTCAGCGGCGACGCGGGGCTGCCCACCACCGTCGACTGGCAACTGCCCCCCGGCTTCAAGGCCGGCCCGCTGCAGTGGCCCGCCCCGCACAAGTACACCGAATCCGGCGACCTAACGGTTTACGGCTACGCCGACGAGGTCTTGCTCACGGCCCAGGTCCAGGCACCCGCCGCACTTAGCCCAGATTCCCTGCTGAGTTTTGGCGCGGCGGTGTCCTGGCTGGTTTGCCGCGAGGTCTGTATCCCCGGGGACACCACCCTCGCCCTGCCGCTGCGAACCGGCGCGGGCAACCCGGCCAACAGGGCCCTCTTTGCCCAGTACCTGGCCCAGGTGCCGCGCCCCTTGGGGCCAGACGATCCCGTCGCAGTGAACCACCGGAGCCGGCGCCAGGGCGACGAGATCCAGGTGGATCTCGCCCTGGAGGCCAGGTCCGGCACACTCGCCGCCGATGCCCATGCCCCGGATTTCTACCCGCTCGACGGCTCGGGCTTTGCCTTCTCACCCCCCCGCCGCGGCCAGGCCGAGGGCACCAGCGCCCCCCGCCTGGACCTGCACCTGGCGCTCAAACCTTACGACCAGCCCCCCCTCACCCAGCTGCGCGGCCTGCTGGTCTACCGCTTGGCCGGCGAGCCTGAACCTCGCCACGCCTACGTGGACCTGCCCCTCGAAACCCAGGGTGGCGCAGCTCCGGGCGGCCTGCTGGCCATGGATTTCCGCAGCGACCAGGGCGGGCCCACCTCCCTGGGCCTCTTTCTGGTATTCGCCGCGCTGGGAGGGCTGCTGCTCAATCTCATGCCCTGTGTCCTGCCCGTCATCTCGCTGAAGATACTCGGGCTGGTTTCCCAGACCGGCGCCGAGGCCGGGCGGGTCCGCTTGCTGGGCCTGGCCTTTGCCGGGGGGATCGCCGCCGCCTTCGCCGGCCTGGCCCTGCTGGTCGTGGCCCTGCGGGCAGGGGGCCAGCAACTGGGCTGGGGCTTCCAGTTCCAGTCGCCCGGCTTCGTCATGGCCATGTGCGCCCTGGTTTTTGCCCTCGGCCTGAGCCTTTTCGGGGTCTTCACCGTGCAGTTGCCGGGCCTCAGCGCGGTGGGCGTCCAACCAAAGGGCGAGGGAGCGCTGGGCAGTTTCCTCAACGGCATCCTGGCCACCGTGCTGGCCACCCCCTGTACCGCCCCCTTCCTCGGTGCAGCCATGGGTTTCGCTTTTGCCCAGCCAGGCCCGGTGGTGCTGGGCATCTTCCTGGCCAGCGGTGCGGGCATGGCCCTACCCTACCTGGTACTGGCCCTGCGACCGGGTTGGACCCGGTGGTTGCCCAAGCCCGGAGCCTGGATGGAGCGCTTCTAGCAGGCCATGGGTTTCCTGCTGATGGGCACCGCGTTATGGCTGCTGTGGGTGCTGGGCAAACAACTCGGCATGGAGGCGGTGATCTGGACCGGGGCCTTCCTCCTGGCCCTGGGGCTAGCCTGCTGGATCCTGGGTCAATGGATCGATTTGAACAGCGGCGATACCCGCCGCCGCCTGGCCTGGGTCGTGGCGCTGGCCGTGGTGGCCGCCTCCTACGGCTTTTTCCTCCACCCACTGCTGGAGGCCGAACATCAACTCAGCGCCGCACCCGCCACCGGTGACCTGGCCTGGCAGGATTTCTCGGTAGCCCGCGTCGAATCCCTGGTAGGTTCGGGACGGCCGGTCTTCAT
>SXGS01118346.1_pt1 | contig 11055 bp, 8 predicted proteins | sample 3174681 | NCBI WGS metagenome assembly SXGS01 (sample SAMN11356861, study PRJNA531348) | freshwater metagenome | isolation source: freshwater sample F1-80 | place: China: Fuxian Lake, Yuxi | collected 2017-12-25 | reverse complement strand
CCGGCGTCGCCCATGAGGTGAACACGCCGCTGGCGGTGATCTCGAGCTACGCGCAGATGCTCGGCAAGCAGATGCAGGGCGACGACGCCAAGGCCCGCATGCTCGACAAGATCGCCAAGCAGACCTTCCGCGCCAGCGAGATCGTGAATTCGCTGCTGAACTTCTCCCGTACCGGCAAGGCCGAGATGGAGGATCTCGACGTCAACCGGGTGGTCCGCGAGACGCTGCAGTTGATCGAGCCGCAGTTGCGCAAGGCGGGCGTCGAAGTCGAGCCCCGCTTCGATGCCGGCGATCCGGTGATCCGAGGCAATTCCGGCAAGATCCAGCAGGTGCTGCTCAACCTGTTTCTCAACGCCCGGGACGCGATGGAGTCGGGCGGCCGGCTCGGCATCGCGATCGACACCAGCGGCGAGCACGCGCGCATCGAGATCCGCGATTCGGGGAAGGGAATCGCGCCCGAGGATCTCCCGCGGATCTACGATCCGTTTTTCACGACCAAGGGCGCCAAGAAGGGAACCGGTCTGGGTTTGGCGGTGAGCTATGGCATCGTGCGCGAACATGGCGGTACCATCGACGTGACGAGCCAGCCGGGTTCGGGAACGGTGTTCCAACTCGACTTCCCGCTCGTCCGCAAACCCGTCCATGCCTGATAGCACCGTCCCCGCGTCCAGAGGGCGCATTCTCGTCGTCGACGACGAAGCCGATATTCGCGAGAGTCTGGAAATGCTCTTGCAGTCGGAGGGCTACACCGTCGATCTGGCGCACAACGGGACCGAGGGCTTGGCCCGGTTCGACGCGGCCAACTACGACATGGTGCTGCTCGACCTCATGATGCCGGACAAGAGCGGCATGGAGGTGCTCGCCGAAATCCGCGAGCGGGACCGCGAGACTCCGGTCGCCATGATCACCGCTTACGGCTCGGTGGAGGTCGCCGTGCAAGCGCTCAAGGCGGGCGCGAGCGACTACTTCTCCAAGCCCTGGGACAACGAGAAGCTGTTGCTCGAAATGGGGCGGCTGATCGGCGAGCGGAAGCTCACCACCGAGAACACCCAGCTCAAGCGCGCCCTCAAGCAGCGATACGCATTCCCCAACATCGTCGGCAAGAGCGACCGCATGTTGCGGGTGCTGGATCTGGTGGCGCAGGTGGCTCCCAGCCGCGCGACCATCCTCGTCACCGGCGAGACCGGCACCGGCACGGAGCTCATTGCGAAGGCGATCCACGCCAACTCGACCCGCTCCGATCAGATGTTCATCGCGGTGAACAGCGGTTCGCTGCCGCCGGACCTGCTCGAGTCCACCTTGTTCGGCCATGTCAAGGGCGCCTTCACCAGCGCCGTGTCGTCGCGCAAAGGCTACTTCGAGGCGGCCAACCGCGGCACGATCTTCTTCGACGAGATCGGCACCATCGGTATCGAGACGCAGGCCAAGCTGCTCCGCGTGATCCAGGAGAAGGAGTTCACTCCGCTCGGCTCGAACGAGGTGCTCCGCGCCGATGTCCGTATCATCGCCGCCTGCAACGCGGATCTGAAGAAGATGGTCGCCGAGGGCAAGTTCCGCGACGATCTGTACTACCGGCTCTACGTCATCAACATCGAACTGCCCGCCCTGCGCGATCGCAAGGAGGACATTCCTCCACTGATCGACCACTTCTTCGCGCGCTACTGCCGCGAAAACGAGAAGTTCCTCGACGCGCAGGGGCGCTCGACGCTTCAGTTCGACGCCGACGCCCGCCAGATCCTGATGGATCATTCCTGGCCGGGCAACGTCCGGGAACTCGAGAACGTGGTGGAACGGGCCGTCGTGCTGGCCCACGAGGAGGTGGCGCCCGCGGCCGTGCTGCCCGACTACTTGCTGCACACGGGTGGACTCCGCGTCCGCCGCGACGAGACAGGGGCGCTGCCGGCGGACGCGAGCCTGTTCGAAATGGTCGCCGATTTCGAGCGCCGCGTCATCGTCGACTACCTGGACCAGCACAACGGCAGCCAGACCGAAACCGCCGAATCGCTGCGAATTCCGCTGTCAACGCTGAACCAGAAGATCAAGCGGCACGATATCGCGATCCGGAAACGTTCGGGCGCCTGATTTTTTTTTCGCCGCCCGTGATATTTATCCCGGCGTCCCCGCGCTTTAGTCAGCAGAGGACGACGAGACCATGATTCGGAACCAAACCATCAATCGGGACGCGCACCTGTTCGAGGGCGTCGAGCCGGGCGGCATCACGGGGATTGGAGCGGGCGTCCTGCTCATGGCGCTGGCCGCCGCCGCGGGCCTCGAGGCCGGCTCCTTCCTGGCGAACCTGCTGCTGGCGCTGACCCGCCACGCCTGGTAGGCGCCCTACCGCACCGGTAGGATCACCGCGTTGGACTCCCGGCCGTCGGCTCGGACTTTCAATTGCGCCCCGCCCTGCGGAGCGTCCTCGGCGATCTTGACGCGCACCAAGTCGTAGCCGACACGTCCCGCCATGCCCCCTGCCCAATCGGCCGGCTTGGACGAGTCGCCCAAAACGACCTCCACCGGCGTCGTGAGCGGGTAGTCCGGACTGGCCGGTAGCGCGAACCCTTCCGGGTGTCCCATCTTGTACGCTCCGAACCCGGTGCCGAGCAACGTCACGGTCTCGCCCCTGCGCGCTGGATTGTCCGCCGTTACCGGGGTTCCGTCCTGATGGAGCGCCTGAGCCAACTCCCGGCCGTCGGCAGGCAGTGAGAACAAGCCTGGAGCCGACCCCACCACGGAGAACTTGCCGGTGATGTCTTCCTGTCCGGCGCGAATCACTCGCAAGTCGTAGTCTCCGGCGACAAGGTCACGCGGCAACTGCGCCTGGATGCGTTCGGGCGAGACGAAGATCAGCGGCAGAATGCGGCTGCCGACGAGGACCGACGTACGCGCCAGCGCCTGAGCGAGGATGGGACCGGAAGGCCCTGTTTCGAGGTTAGGCGCGAGATCGGCGCCGTCGATGAAGATCAGCGATCCGGGCGCGACGACGCCTTCCGGCGTGATTCCGGCGGCGTTGCGAATTCCCGCCGGCTTGATGAACGGGATCTTGTCCAGCCTGGCGATCACGGATCGGGGGCGCGCCATGTGCAGGCTCGCGATCGTGCTGGTGCCCGCCAAGTCGGCGTCCCAGCGCCGGAACCGGAACCCGGGCTGCGCTTCCACGGTGACCAGCACCATCGAATCGCCAGGGTAGAATCCGTCCGGTGACGCCGGTTCGAATTGGAAGCGGGCTCCATCGCCTGGATCCGACGCGGCCGACACCTTGTACGAGGCGCGGAGATGCAGCGCCAGTTCGACCAGATTCGTGTCGGCGAGGTTGATCGTTCTGACCCGTGGGCCGCCGTCGGACCAACCCAGGAATTCCAGCCGCTGGAGTTCGTCCACGGGGATGAGTTCGGGAACTTCCACGCGCACGGAACTGCCCGCCGCGCGATCGACCTTGCAGGGCAGGTCGCACGGAGCGCCATCCACCGAAATCGTGCCGGCGGGTGTGTTCGACCGGATCGACAGTTGCGCCAGCGGATCGTACTCGGCCACCAGTTGGAACGTCGGATCCGGGTTCTCCGGCACGGTGAACTCGTGCGCCGCCACGCCCCCGTTCGACCATCGCCGGAACACGAACTTACGGCCTCTGGCATCGGTGACTTCGGTGGGCGCCGCGACCGTGTGTTTGCTGCCCGGCAGGAACACGAAGTAGTTCTCCGGCCAGTTGTCCCGCCCGTCGATCTTGACCTTCAGCCCCGCGGGCTGCGTGGCCACGTTCACCGTAACGCCGCGGCGGTAGCGCCCCACGATCGTCTCGATGCTGGTTACGTTGTTGTCCGCGGTGTACACCGAGTCCAGCGCGACGCCGTTGCTATAGCTATCGAATACCCATGCCCGGCCGGACTTGTCGATCTGCGGCGAAACCGCGCCCAGCACGTGCCTGGACCCGGGCGTGAAGTCGAACTCGCCGATGCAAGACAGCGGAATGCTGACCGGCGGCCGAATCGGCAGATAGTTGTTGGCCTCGCAGGGCTCGAATTCGGTGGTTCTGACTTCCTCCCGGTCGATGCGGAGCTTTAACCCCATCGGATCGGTGCGGAACTTCACTCGTTTGGCCGCGCTGAACCGCGCGTAGACCACGGAATTGCCGGTGATCGATGTCTGCCGGACGGCGGACTCCACTTCCACGCCCTCGACCTTCCAGCCGAGGAAAACGAACCCCGGGTAGGGGAACGCCGCCAACTGCAGACTGGCGCCGGAACTCCAGAAGCTCGCATTGTCCCAGAAACAGGCTCCGTTCACCGAAACCAGACCGATCCGGAGTCCGCCCAAGGGCGCGTCGCCAGGAGCGCCGCACGTCGCCGACAGCGTTCCGATCCCCGTCGGAGACGGGATGGGAGCCGCGTCGAAGAACACCAGTTGGATCAGATTTTCGACCGACGCGGACGCGGTGTAGCGCGTGATCGTCGGATCGGAAGTCACCGAGATCGCCTTGGCGGATCCATAAGGGGCTCCGCCCTTGCTGTCCGCCCACCCGCCGAAAGTATACCGGGTTCGCCCGGCGTTGCCGTATTGGAGTCCGTCTTCGTTATTGATAACGAACTCTAGAAGGTGTTTGCTGCCCACCGGCCAGTTGAACAGGGCTTGCGCCGTGTATTCGAGTCCGTCCACGCGAAATCGCGCGCCCTTCTCGGACACCGTAACGGTGACCTGACTCGACGCGGGGCCGGGCGCCGGCGCCGGCTGAGCCGACACCTCCGGCGGCCACCACAGCGCGGCGGTCAACAACATCAGTAAAATGAACCCGAAACGCTTCATGCAGGCTTCATCCTCGAGACCCAGAAGTATGATCGGCTCGGGGAAACCGAAGCTTTAGCGGTACCGGATTTCCACGGAAGAGGAACACAATGACTACACGACGCGACTGGCTCAGGCTCACCGCGGCGGGCCTTGCCGACGAAGGCATCTCCCTGGCTCCCCTCGCCTTCGCCCAGGAAAAGAGCAAACTCAAGATCACCGGCATCCGGCTCGTGAAAACCCGGCCCCTGCGCCCCGTGCCCAGATACCAGCCCTCGGCGGGCTCCTGGTCCACCGGCGGCGTCGAGGTCGCCAACCCGATGTCGATCTACCCGGAATTCAAACCGATGCGCTCGCTGTTCATGTCCGACGATCCGGCCCTCGGCGGCTTCACCGTCGAGATCGAGACCGACAAGGGCATCAAGGGCTACGGACCCGGTGGACCGGCGGGCGGAGCCATCGTCACCGGCCATCTCACCAAACTGCTGATGGGGCGCGATCCCTTCGACATCGAACGCAACTGGGACATCATGTGGCGTTCGACGATGCACTACGGCCGCATGGGGGCGGTCTGCAACGCGATCTCCGGCGTCGACCTGGCCCTGTGGGACGTCGTCGGCAAGGCCGCCAACATGCCGGTCTGGAAGTTGCTTGGCGGCGAGACCAAGGCCCGCATCCCGTCCTACTGCACCGGCAACGACATCGAGCAACACGTCGAGTTCGGCTACAAGCGCCTCAAACTGGCGATCCCCCACGGACCCGCCGACGGCAAGCAGGGCCAGAAGATCAACGTCGAACTGGTCAAGCGTGCCCGCGCCGCCGTCGGCAACGAAGGCGATATCATGCTCGACTGCTGGATGGCCTGGACCGAACGCTACACGCTCGAAATGGCCGAACTGCTGGCCCCCTACAACGTCTACTGGATGGAAGAGGTCCTGCAGCCCCACGACTACGAAGGCTTCGGCCGCCTGCGCCAACAGATCAAGCACATCAAGATCGTCACCGGCGAGCACGAGTACACCCGTTATGGATTCCGCTACCTTCTCGCGCACAACGCCGCCGAGATCTGGCAGCCCGACATCCACTGGTGCGGCGGACTCACCGAACTGCGCCGCATCGGAGCGCTCGCCGCGGCCTACGACATCCCGGTGATCCCGCATGGCGGCGGTTCGCGCGACTCCGTCCACTGGATCTATGCCACCGCCAACTCGCCCTGGGCGGAGTTGTTCCTTCCCGCGCCCGGCGGTCCCAAGGAAGTCTACCAGCGCTTCGAGGAAGAGAACCAGATCACCCGCGGCCCGGAAGGCATCTACACACGCCCGTCCGACAGCCCCGGTTTCGGTTGGCAGCACACGGTCGCGTGACGCGGGCCGCCGCCGTGGTGATATCCTTCATGGATTGAATCGCGCAAGGACTGACGGCGGCGCGATTCATCGAGACACAACGCGGGGAGGAGACGAATGAGTCTTTTTGCGACCAAGCCACTCGAGCGTATTCTGCGGGAAGCGGAAGGCGTGGGTGAGCACACGACACTCAACAGGACGCTGGGGGCGTCCGCTCTGGTGGCGCTGGGAATCGGCGCGATTATCGGAGCGGGCATCTTCACGCTCACCGGAGTCGCCGCCGGCAATCACGCCGGACCGGCGATCGTGCTATCGTTCATCCTCTCCGCGTTCGGATGCGCGCTGGCGGGCTTCTGTTACTCGGAGTTCGCCACCATGATCCCGATCGCGGGAAGCGCCTACACTTATTCGTACGCGACCATGGGAGAGATCGTCGCCTGGATCATCGGATGGGATCTGGTGCTCGAATACGCGGTCGGAGCGGCCACCGTGTCGATCGGATGGTCCAGCACGCTGGTCTCCATTCTCCACTCGGTCGGGATCAACCTTCCGCCGCAGTTGATCGCCTCCCCGTTCCAGCCGGTGCAGCTTCCCAGCGGCGAACTGGTTCATGGCTACGTCAATCTTCCCGCCGTGCTCGTGGTCGCGGCGATGACATGGCTGCTGGTCACCGGCATCCAGGAGTCGGCCACCGTCAACAACGTCGTCGTCGTGCTCAAGGTGGCGGTCGTGATCATCTTCATCGTGGTCGGCTACGGGTACGTCAATCCCACCAACTACGAGCCGTTCATTCCCGTCAACGAAGGGCCGGGCAAGTTCGGCTGGGAAGGCATCCTTCGCGGCGCCGGACTGATCTTCTTCGCCTACGTCGGATTCGACGCCGTTTCCACCGCCGCGCAGGAGGCCAAGAATCCCAAGCGCGACATGCCCATCGGCATCATCGGATCGCTCGCCGTTTGCACCGTGCTCTACATCCTCTACTCGCGCGTGCTGACCGGCGTCGTCAACTACAAGGACCTGGCCGTCCCGGCGCCGCTCGCCGTCGCGCTCGACAGAATTCCGATGCCTTGGCTCGCCATCTCCATGAAGATCGCGTCGCTCGCCGGACTCACCTCGGTGATCCTGGTGATGCTGCTCGGCCAGAGCCGCGTCTTCTTTTCGATGTCGCGCGACGGGCTGCTGCCCGGCCTGTTCAGCAAACTGCACCCCAACTACCGCACGCCGTATCTGTCCAATATCGTGATGGCGGTGTTCGTGGGCCTGTTCTCGGCCTTCGCCCCCGTGACGGTGGTGGGAGAAATGACGAGCATCGGAACGCTGTTCGCCTTCGTGCTGGTGAGCATCGGCATCCTGATCATGCGCAAGAGCCACCCGAACGCGGAGCGCCCGTTCCGGACGCCCCTGGTTCCCTTCATCCCGATTCTGAGCGCGGCGGTCAACGCGCTGATGATGTTCGGCCTCGGCTGGGAAAACTGGATGCGGTTGATCGTCTGGCTGGTGATCGGCATGGCGATTTACTTCGGTTACGGCAAGTCCCATAGCAAGGTGCAAGCGGGGTTATGACATGGACGCGGTGAAGTTCCTCCTTCCGGAAGACAGGATTCCCAAGGCTTGGTACAACATCGCGCCCAGGCTGCCCAAGCCGCTTTGGCCGGTGCTCCATCCAGGCACCCTCCAGCCCATCGGACCCGCCGATCTGGAACCGCTGTTTCCGATGGCGCTGATCGCCCAGGAAGTCTCCACCGATCCGTGGGTCGAAATCCCGGAGCCGGTTCGCGACGTCTACCGGCAGTGGCGGCCCGCGCCACTGTATCGCGCGCGGCGGCTCGAAATGGCGCTCGACACTCCCGCCAGAATCTACTACAAATACGAGGGTGTCAGCCCGGCGGGATCGCACAAACCGACTACGGCGGTCCCACAGGCGTTTTACAACAAGGAGGCCGGCGTCAAGCGCCTGTGCACCGAAACCGGCGCCGGGCAGTGGGGGTCGTCCCTCGCGATGGCCTCCCGGTTTTTCGGGCTCGAATGCAAGGTCTTCATGGTCCGCGTCAGCTACGACCAGAAGCCCTACCGCCGCGCGTTGATGGAGACATTTGGCGCCACGGTCTCGGCGAGCCCGAGTCCGGAAACCGCGTCCGGCCGCGCGATCCTCGCCGCCAGCCCGGATTCCAACGGCTCGCTCGGTATCGCCATCTCGGAGGCGGTGGAGATCGCCGCCGGCGATCCCCACACCAAGTACGCGCTCGGCAGCGTGCTGAACCACGTCCTGCTGCACCAGACCGTGATCGGCCTCGAGTGCTTCGAACAGATGGAGATGGCCGGCGACGAGCCCGATGTTCTGGTGGGCTGCACCGGCGGTGGATCGAACTTCGCGGGCATCGCGTTTCCCTACCTCGGCCGCGCCCTCGAAGGCGGACCGAAGCCCCGCGTCGTCGCCGTGGAACCGGCCGCCTGCCCCAGTCTCACCAAGGGCCGTTTCGCCTACGATTTCGGCGACACGTCTCACCTCACGCCGCTCGTCAAGATGCACACCCTGGGCAGCACGTACGTGCCGCCGGGCCTCCACGCCGGCGGACTGCGGTACCACGGCATGGCGCCGCTGGTGAGCCACATTCTCGATCTCGGACTGATCGAGGCGCGCGCCGTTCAGCAACTCGACGCCTTCGCCGCGGGCGTTCGGTTCGCGCAAGCCGAGGGGATCGTCCCCGCGCCGGAAGCGAATCACGCGGTAGCCGGGGCGATCGACGAAGCGCTGCGTTGCAAGGAGGAAGGCGTGAGCCGGGCTATTCTGTTCAACCTCTGCGGACACGGCCACTTCGACATGCAGTCGTACATCAACTACGCCGCTGGCAAGTTGCGGAACTATGACTACCCGTCGGAAGAGGTAGCCGCCGCCCTCGCCGGACTGCCGCCCGTGGCCGCCTGATGGCCGCGCCTTGGCTGGCGGCGATCTTCGTCTATCCGGTGAAATCCCTCACACCCGTGCCGGCGGCTTCGGTGGAGATTGCCCCGGGCGGATCGCTGGTCAACGACCGCCGCTGGGCGATGGTCGACGCGGAGGGCTCTCTGATCAACGGGAAGCGCACCGCGGACATCGGCGCCTACCAGTATGAGTGGGACGGCGTATCCGTCCCGGTGGTGAGTCCGGCTACGAGCTTGATTGAAGACGCGATCCACGGCTTTCCCGACGACGTGGACTCGCCGGGGCCGACCGTGGTGTCTCGCGCCACGCTCGCCGAGGTCGCCGGCTGGTTCGATGGTCTGGACGCGGACGCCGTTTGCGCGCGGCTCCGGCCCAACCTGATCCTGGACGGCGTGCCCGCGTTTTGGGAGGATCGGTTGTTCGGCGAGCCCGGCGTGCGCGTGCCATTCGACATCGGCCCGGTGCGCCTCGAGGGAGTCAACCCGTGCGCGCGGTGTGTCGTTCCGAGCCGCGATCCAGTCACGGGCGCCGCGATCCCCGGCTTTCAGAAACGCTTCGCCGCGATGCGCCAAGACACGCTGCCGCCCTGGGCGCGGCGCGATCGCTTTGACCACTTCTACCGGGTCACCGTGAACACCGTCATCCCGCCGGAGGAATCGGGCAAGCTGCTCTCCGTGGGCGACGCGGTGCGCCTGGCGTAGCGATTTACCTCGCTCGACTTTGGCGGAAACCGCGGATTGACGTGTCCGCCGATCCGCATCGACACCAATCAGGGCATTCACGGCCTCGGCGAGGTCCGCGACGGCGCCAGCACGAACTACGCGCTCCTGTGAACCAATGACCGCCTTTTGGAGTTGAAGGGGTGCGATACTTCCCCCGTAGGTGGGGGGTACCGCTCCCCTTGCGAGTAATGTGGTACAGTACGAAGGGACCACTGCGGTGCTCGACTCGGAGCCGGGCACTGACCCGTCGTAGGCAGGCAGTTCCAGGACGGCATCGACAATAGGAGGGGTTGAGAAACCCAGTCGTCGAGCGTACCCAACCAAGCTGACCGGAACTGCCTGTAGGGACTTTTTTCCGGTTCGCGTCAAGACGCGGCTTGCCAGGCCGATGAGGCTTCTCGAGGCAATACGCATGACCCTAACTGTTCAGCAGCCGCCGAACGCGAGAAGCCGGATCATCGCGGCCCTTCCTCCGTTCCCGGCGGTCGCCGTCAAACTGCTGAAGGTAATCTCCAATGACGACTGCGCACTGCCACAACTGAGCCAACTCGTCCGTTCCGACGCGTGCTTCTCGGCGGAGATCCTGCGGCTGGCGAACTCGCCCGTGCTGGCGATGCGCTTTCAGGTAGTCAGCGTCTTGCACGCGGTGTCGGTGTTGGGCATCGACCGCCTGCGGTCGCTCGTCATCACCATAGCGATGCGCGACATGTTGCGTGGGGCGAAAACCAACGACTTGTTGAAACAGTCCTGGCGCCACAACTTCGCCTGCGCCCTGGCGTGCGAGTGGATGGGCGAGGCGTGCGGCATGGACCGGTCGGTCTCCTACACGGCGGGGCTGTTGCACGAACTCGGCCGGCTGGCGATGGTGGGCGCGTTCGGCAACCGGTACCTGTGGATTCACGAGAAGGCGGTCCGCGAGGGTCACGATCTCGAGGCGCTCGAGCGCTCCGCGCTCGGCATCGATCAATTCGAGTCCGGCGCCATTCTCGCCGAGGAGTGGAATCTGCCGCCGGCGCTCGCCGCCGCGGTGTCGCACCGGCGCCCTGCTCTCGACGCTCCGTTCGGAGTCGCCCATCTGGTGGCGGCCGGCTGCGACATCAGCAACCGCCTCGGCTTCCCGATCGCGGGTCCGGCGGCCGAGTGGGACCCGGGAGATTGCCCGACTTTCCGTTGAAAGTAGTGACCCTCGCTTGACCCACTTTACGACGCCTTCCTCTGCTTGGCAACAGCTTTCTTCGGACAAGCTAGCACTTCCAGTTCCCTAATAAGGATGGGAATCTGTTTGTGCCCT
>SXGS01415014.1_pt1 | contig 11057 bp, 8 predicted proteins | sample 3174681 | NCBI WGS metagenome assembly SXGS01 (sample SAMN11356861, study PRJNA531348) | freshwater metagenome | isolation source: freshwater sample F1-80 | place: China: Fuxian Lake, Yuxi | collected 2017-12-25 | reverse complement strand
CAAGAAGCTAACCTAATCCTTGTGGGTTTTCTTAGAGGGAATTCCTTCAATCTTTACAGCCCTAAACCTAGTTAAAGACGGGAATGTGTCGCGATCGGTGGCTATGCCAAGACGCCCTGGATGAGTTCAGGATCTACCACACCAGTCAACTTTTGGTTCAATCCACCGTAGAAATAGGTCAACTTGTGATGGTCTAAACCCATCAGGTGTAGAATCGTCGCGTGCAGATCCCTGATGTGATGACGATTTGTAACGGCCTCGTGGCCCAGTTCATCGGTCTCGCCGTAAGCTGTGCCAGCCTTCACTCCGCCCCCGGCTAAAAAATAAGTAAATCCTTTCGGATTATGATCGCGACCATTCCCATCTCCTTGCACTACGGGTTGGCGACCGAATTCACCGCCCCAAACGACCAATGTTTCATCGAGTAATCCGCGGTTTTCCAGATCTGTCAGAAGGGCTGTGATCGGTTTATCGATCTCGGGACAGTGGATGTTTAAGTTTTCCTCCACTCCATTATGTGCATCCCAGTTCTGCTGCTGGTGGCCGCCACCGTGATAAATTTGAACAAAGCGCACACCGCGTTCAACCAGTCTGCGCGCGATCAAGCATTGGCGACCAAAAGGTGCGGGTCCTAGTGCCAGTGGATGATCCGGCTTGGGATCGTCTAAACCATACATCTCACGGGCCATCGAAGTTTCTTTGCCGAGATCCAACGCCTCAGGTGCGGTGGTTTGCAATTGGAACGCGAGTTCGTAATTCGCGATTCGGGCTCGAAGCTCAGAATAACCCGGTCGTTTCGCGAGATGTTCCTCGTTGAGTTGGTTAGCACTAGTGATCAGATCACGCTGCATTGCTCGAGGTTGACCATTCGACGAAGACAGATTGAGCACAGGTTGGCCACTGGATCGAAACACGGTGCCTTGGTATGCGGCTGGCATGAAACCGCTGGACCAGTTCGCAGCACCGCTGATCGGCCCGCCTCTGGGATCCAACATTACCACATAGCCCGGAAGGTCTCGGTTGGCGGAACCCAGTCCATAAGCTAACCATGAACCGATCGATGGGTATCCCTGAATGATCCGGCCGCTGTTCATTTGGAGCATGGCGGATCCGTGCGCGAATGAATCGGAGTAAAGCGAGCGGATTACCGCCAGCTTGTCCATTTTACTTGCAAGATGAGGGAGTGCATCAGAGCACCAGAGGCCTGATTTCCCATGCTGTTTGAAGGATCTTCGGCTTGCGAGTAATTTGCCGGGTTTGATATCCCGACGGCGTAGTTCTAGGTTGACCGTTTGCCCATCCCGTTTTTGCAACTCCGGCTTGTAATCGAACAAGTCCATTTGGGACGGGCCCCCGTACATAAAGAGGAAGATGCAGGACTTAATCTTCCGCGGAATGGGAGGTGGGATGACGACTCCTTGCGTTGCCGCCATCGCTGTGGATCCAAAAAAACCGTCCTGATCCAATAAGGCCGTGAGCGCGACCCCAGAAAAACCAGCACCCATCTGCCAGAGAAACTCCCGACGCGATCCGATACACCGTGAAGGGTCGTTGGAGTTATGACCAAATGGGTTCATTCTGGGAGCTATTGCTGGTCAGCTTAGCATTGAAATATTCTTAGTCCACATAGATCACTTCGTTCAGGTTCAGCAATAACAAGCAAAAGGATTTTAACCCATTTCGATCTGCTGAACTCGGTTGGGAATGAACGTCTGCAGGTGACGATTCGATCTCATCAGGTTTGGCGACCCATTCTTGGTTTCCGTTTCGAACTGAGAATAAATCCAAATGAACGGGAGCACCCCAAACACGGACTCCGACCTTGCCTTTACCGAGAATCGGTTGCGGATCAGATGCTTCCAATGTGGGTATTTTGGCTCCATTCATCCAGACTCGAACGACCGAACCGACACATTCGATCCGAAGGTTGAATAGCTCAGCCAATGGAATATCGAAGCGCGACGAAGCGAGTGTCTCCATTTTTTCGCCCTGACGTAAGATGGATATTTGTCGGAGCCTTGGTTCCAAGCAAACTTCGTAACCTCGTTGGTTTTTTCCTTCCACACTACTTCGAACCATTAGGGAGGCGGAATCAGTAGCTCGGTCCAACAGGATATTTGCCTCCAAGGTGACGTCTTCAGATTCATGATTTTTCCAGAGGGCAAATGGGCCGCGCAATCGTTCGACGGAGCTGATCCCTTCATAATTCGCGGACCAACGACCTCGGTGGTAGCCCCAGCTCCTAGTGGGACCGACTAGATAATTGGTAGGGTTTAACTGTTCCATGTAACCCACAGAAAGGGATGATGGAACATCAGGTCGGAAGGTTAATCGGGACTGGATCGCGTTTGCAGCCGAAGCCTGTCGATGCACAAAACTCCGCGCAATCTTTCCCTCATTAGGTGTGGGGTTTCTTCCCAAAGCGAGGTGGTAGGCAAGTCGAATCCTGTCTTCCAGTTTAGGACTGTTCGCTTCACGAATCACCCGGTCTGCAAAGCTAGCGGCTTGTTGTTGGACAAAAGGATCGTTCAATAACAGCAAAGCCTGAGGAGCAACCGTAGTGATCGGGCGTTCGCCTAACGGTGAAGTCGTATTGCTATAATCGAAAACGTCCAACTCTGGCACGAGCATCGATCGTCGGACATAAGCGTAGATGCTTCGGCGTGATTTCTCCGTAACCGTGGACTGTTCCCAGTCCAACCCGGGCCGTGACGCACCTGCTAGCACTTCCCCTGCTAAATGGGGGAAGAAACCCCGACCACCCATCTTCGGGTTGAGCATTCCAGTGATGCTAAGGAACGTGTCTCTGATGACCTCAGCCTCGATGCGGCGGAGATTGGTTCGCCAGAGATAATCGTTGGCAGGATCGATTCTGTGAGCTGTGGAGTTTTCAGTTTTTGATGAACGCTGATAGGCATCGGAGAGCAGGATTGTTCGGTGCAATTGTTTTACAGACCAACCTTTCTCTACGAACTCTGCTGCCAACCAATCCAACAATGCAGGATGCGTGGGCGGGGTGCCTGCACGGCCAAAATCAGTGGTGGTCTTAACCAAGCCCGACCCGAAATGGTGTTGCCAAATCCTGTTCACCATGACTCGGGCGGTCAAAGGATTGCTGGGGCTAGAGAGCCAGTCCGCAAGTGCCAGACGTCGCCCACTCGAATTCATACCGGATCTTACAAACGCACCGTTCGGTTGAGCTCCACCGAACACGGTGGGGAATGTAGGCGTCACTTCGGCTCCAGGAGTCGAAGCGTTTCCACGAATCAAAACATGGGTCGGAGGAACGGTAGTTCCGTGCTCGCGAGCCGCCAACGCCCAAGAAAATGGGGGCGTTTGATCTTGGATGATCTTGAGTTTTTCTGTGATTTTTTTGCGCTCAGCTTCTTCAAGCTTACCTCCGAGCTCGACTTCTATCCCACGGACTGTCGCTTGATGTTTTAGTTGCCAAGTCTCAACTTCCTCCCGGGATGCGAGGGGAGCGTAGCTTGCTGAGTCCAGTGTGTAACGAGGGTTTTCGTAGGGTCGCACGTTCCTAAAAAATGCGAGCATTTTATAATAATCACTGTGTGAAATCGGGTCAAATTTGTGGTCATGACAGCGTGCACATCCCAAGGTCAAACCTAACATCGCAGTCCCCGTGGTCGAAAGGATATCGTCCAACTCGTCGAACTCCGCCATCCGCTTGTCATCGGGTTCATCATCCCAAACACCTAATCGTTGAAACCCTGTGGCGATGATGGATTCTGATGACACCTCGGGAAGTTCATCCCCTGCGATTTGTTCACGCACAAACTGGTCGTAGGGTTTGTCGGTGTTAAATGCATTGATCACGTAATCTCGGTAACGCCAAGCAAATGGCTTTTCACCATCGCGCTCATACCCATTGCTTTGAGCGTAACGGACAACATCCAACCAGTGGCGACCCCATCGTTCACCATATTCGTGCCGACTTAAAAGTTCATCAACCACCCTTTCAAAGGATGCTGGAGAATCATCTTTTTCAAACTTCACAAAATCCTCTGGTGTCGGAGGTAAACCGATAAGATCAAAAAAAAGTCTTCTCAAAAGTTCATGCTTCGTAGCCCGCCCGTTAGGCGTGATCGCCTTAGCCTTCAACTGCTGGAGGATGAATAGATCAATTGGACTCGCCCCTTCGGTCATTTTCTTTAGATGAGGTAGTGCTGGACGATTCACTGGTTGAAAAGCCCAGTAGGAACGATCCTGTTCCGTAATCTCGAACCCCCTCCGTGGAGAAGATTGTGTCGTGGCATCAATGGAAACCGGCCATGGCGCACCTTGGTTGATCCACTGCTCCAAATCCGCAATTTGCCGTGAGGAAAGTTTCTTGTTCTTCGGCGGCATCTGCAACTCTGGATCAGAGTAACGAACGGCTTTGATTAATAAACTATCTGCCGCGCGACCTGGAATCAGGGCTGGACCAGAGTCTCCCCCCTTGAGCATTGCCTCGGAGGAATCAAGTAACAACCCTCCCTTAACCTTCTCCGCTGTAGTGCTATGGCATGAGTAACACTGATCGACTAACAGAGGACGTATCCGCTTTTCAAAAAAATCAACGCCATCCTCCAATGATTCCAACGAGTGAACGGAGAACTGTGCGTTTAGGCATAACCCCAAACACCAAATTAACCCCATTACTCTATGGGAAATCGTTCGCATCCGAAATTAACGGCGGCTCGATATGGTCGATTGAACCGGCATGGAGTTGCCAAAGTTTTTGAAATCCTTAAAGGTCCACACGACTTTTTTGTCCGGTGTAATTTCGATGATTTGAGGATTGTCCGGACCTGCGTGGCAATTACCGAAAAAGGTATTTCCGTTCGGTAATCGTTCCGCCCGTGTCACCCAAGCCAACGTAATTCCCGGTAAATCCTTTTGCTCCACCTTCCAGACTATCTTTTTTTGCGGGGTTACCTCCAAAATGCTGTGTCCATTTCCGGATCCGATCAACGTGTTCCCGTTGGGTAACCGAGTGGCTGAAAAAAGTCGGTTGCCGAACCCTTCAGGTCCATGCCCCGGCTTGGATTCGCGTCCAAACATCGGAACTTCGAATTCCCAAACAACCAATCCTTTCGAGTCATATTCTCGAGCGACCCCGTCATCCTCATGAGCAACCAAATAATTGCCATTGGAAAGTTTTCGAACCAAACGAGTATCCGAATGACTGTTCCCTTTTTTAACCTTCAGGGCGATCTGATGTCTGATCACTCCTGCTTTATCGACCTCGATGATCCGGCACGGCCCGGACTCTGCAATCATCGTGAGCCCATTTTCTAAACGTTGAAACGCATGAACCTCCACGGACTTTCCAGCGTTTCCATTCATTTTTCCGGAATCATATTCCCAGACGGTTTTATGATTGGGAGTCACTTCCACGATTTTGTGCCAACCCTGCTGAAGCAAAATGTTCCCATTCGGTAAAATAGAAGCATCATGGATCGCACTGACCTTCATCTCCCATTCCAAACTCCCATCGGCAGCCACAATGGCAAGCCGTTGGGTCGAGTCATCTCCGGCAAGAAATCGTCGTGGCGCGCCGGTTTGTTCAGCAGCAGCTGAGTGAAGAAAATGGCATCCGCAACAGAGAAGAACAATCAACGTGAGGTTTTTCATGGATGGTTTTGTTTTGTATAATTAACGATTAATTACTGACTGGAAGCCATTGGAGTGTTCCCTGCTTGTTCTCGGAGTGCTCGTCGATTCGCAGCATAACGCTTGGCGAGTTCATCGGTTACCACACCAGCTAAAATGACTGCACCGATTATCGCGAATTCGAGATGCGTTGGGATGCTTAAGATGTTGATCGCATTGTAGAGGACTCTCATCACCCCCGTTCCGATAATTACGCCTAGAATTGTTCCCTCACCCCCGCGCAAACTACACCCACCAAGCACCGCAGCAGCGATAGCATACAATTCGTAAAACTCTCCTAGTCCAGAAGGTTGCACAGAATTGAGATCTAGCGAGAACAGAACACCCCCAACTCCAGCGAGTAAAGAACAGACCATATATGCGGCAATTTTGATTCGGTCCGTATTGATGCCACTATATCGGGCCGCAGTCTCGTTTCGACCTAGGGCTAGAAGGTAACGTCCCCACAAGGTTCGATTGAGAACCACAGCCGAAATAATCGAGACAATCAGGAGAATAAAAAACGGCACCGGAATCGAAAACCCTGACCCGATGGCAATTTTCCCAATCGCAAGAGAGCGGAGAGTCTCTTGGGTATTTCCGAAACCTTGGCTCTGATCCCCAGTGATAAACCGAGCCATGCCACGGTAGAGCAATAATCCACACAAGGTAACAACGAAGGGTTGTAGTCGGAGGCGAGTAATCAACAGTCCATGCCCCAAACCAACAAGGAGCGAAAGGAGTAGAACCGTCAATAGAGTCGCAGGAACACTCCATCCTTGCTGAGTCAGCAACCAAGCCATGAGCGATCCCGTTAAGCCAATGAGCGAACCAATAGAGAGGTCAATCCCTCCGGTGATAATTACGAAGGAGACTCCGATGCTAATGATGCCGAAAAGAGAAATCCACCGGATAAGATTTTCAAGATTATAGGCACTGACAAACTGCGGGTTCCGCAGAGCGGTGAAGCAAAACACCGCTAAAAACAAACCGAAGATGCCAAGAATTTTCTTCATGCTGCTTACTTTAGTTGGACGATTGGCGAAACAACGGAGTTTCCTGTAGCAAGTTGCATGATCGACTCCTCGCTGAGTTGATCGCGCCTCAACTCGCCTGCGATACGACCCTGGTACATCACCAATGCCCGGTCGCTCATCCGGAGGATTTCCTCCAATTCACTACTAACAAAGAGGATTCCAATCCCTTGTTTGGCTAATTCTTCCATGAGTCGATAAATCTCCTGTTTGGCCGCAACGTCGATTCCACGAGTTGGCTCGTCTAACAAAAGCACTTTTGGTTTCAAAGCCAACCATTTCGCTAGGACGACTTTTTGCTGGTTACCGCCCGAAAGGTGTTGCGCCAGTTGATCAATACTCGGTGTCTTTACATGAAGTTGCCGTGTCACGTTGTCCGCTTGGGTTCTGTCCTGGTTCCTGTTCAAGAATCCGCCTCGAGCATCTCGGCGGAGGCTTGCTAATGTGGCATTCTGGCCGACAGTCATTTCTAAAATTACCCCTTGGAGTTTGCGATCCTCTGGAACCAGTGCAAGACCTGCTGCGATAGCATCCCTAGGAGATTCAAGGTGTAGGCTCTGCTCATCTAATCGAATGATGCCTTCAACAGCACGATTGATACCGAATAAGACCTGCAATAATTCAGTCCGACCTGCTCCCACCAAACCTGCGATCCCCACGATTTCGCCGCTTTGTAAATGGAGATCCAATTTTTGTTGAGGGTTCGCAGCGGTTCTCAAACCCTTCGCTTCTAGCAAAGTCTTTCCAGACGAATGGTTAGTTCGCATCCGTCTATCCAGAGAGCGCCCAACCATCAGGCTCACCATGGCGTCGTGGGAAATCTGATCGTGAACTAAAATTCCTGCATTTTGACCATCTTTCAGAACCAAAACTCTGTCAGCCAAACGCTTCACTTCTCGAAGCCGGTGGCTGATATAAACAACGCCAACGCCTCCGAGCCGAAGGTTGTTAACCACCTCATAAAGCTGCTCCGTTTCGCCTTGGCTTAAGCTGGATGTCGGTTCGTCCATGATCAATATCCTCGCTTCTGCACTCAAGGCTCGAGCGATTTCCACCAGTTGTCGACATCCCAAAGGCAAATCACCCAAGAGTAATCTGGGTGAACAATTCAACCCTACCTGTTTCAAAAATGGGATGGCATTCTTATAAAGGCGAGGTCGATCCACAATTCCATAAGAGTGAGGTTCGCGTCCTAGGAAAATATTGGAGGCAACGTCTAGGTTGTCCGCCAAATTCAATTCTTGATGAATTAGAGCTATCCCCAGTTTTTTTGCGGTGCGTGTATCACCGATGGAAACTAATTTGCCATCGATTCGGATTTCACCGCGGTCCGGCGTTTCTACCCCCGCGAGAATCTTCATCAGAGTGCTCTTCCCCGCTCCATTTTCTCCGATCACCGCCAGAACCTCACCTCGAGCCAAAGTGAGTTGGACATCCTCCAACGCTTGAACTCCGGGAAATCGCTTTGAAACCCCTCGCACCTGAAGCAGTTCGGGAGGCGTCTGGAAAGCTGAAACCATAGAGATTCGGCGGCTACTTTTTGAAAAATCCAGCCAATCCCGGCTCATTTTCCCATATCTTGCATCTTTTTGAGGTCCGCCCAGAATGACTGAGCGTTCTTCTGACGCACTTCAACAATTGGAACTTCCAGAAAACCACTTGCTGGCAATACCGACTTATCACCCTTGGCTAAACCTTGAAGAATACGCACGGAGTGATAACCGTAGTAATACGGCTGTTGGCTGATCGTTCCGAAGACATTGCCATCAATGATCCCCTGCAAAACAGGTGCGGCTTCATCAAAGCTAACAATTTTTACTTTACCCAATCGGCCTGCCTCTTTGGCCGCTTCTAGACAATGCGGCGCGTTATAAGCAAACAGCCCCACCATACAAGCGAGATCAGAATTTGAAGCCATGGCATCTTGTGCGTTGGCTTTGGCACGTGCGTAATCGAAGTTGTCCGTGCGGGTGTCGAGGATGGTGTATTTACTTCCAACCAATACCTTTCCGGTTGGATCAAATTTCGCAGATTCACCTTGTTGTACAGGTCGGTCGAGTAATTCATCGATCACACCTTGACGGCGCTGTTGAGCATTGAGTTGTTCCAACCGTCCAACAAAGAGCATCACCTTACCCCCTTGCGGAATGGCTTCCTTTACCAACCGACCAGCCGCTCGCCCTGCTTTGTAATTCTCCATCCCTACAAAACAAAGTCGCTTGCTCAACGGTGCATCTGAATCATGAGTGATCAACGGACTTCGAGCGGCCGCTTCATTGAGCAAATCCACCTGGTTTTTAGCATCCACTGGGCTGATGGCAATGCCATCAACACCTCTCGCCAATAAACTCTCCAACATCCGTTTCTGATCCACAAGCCCCTTGGGTGGCATCAGCACTTCGCAATCGATTCCAAATTCTTTTTCTGCAGCGCGGACCCCAGCAACCGCAGTATTCCAGAATGGATCTACTCCGTTGGTGACGTAAGCGATCTTTTTCTTGCTGGTTGTAGCATTGGCAACAGGCGGCTGGGCTTTATCTCCACAACTGATTTGGAATACGGTCAGGATTAGCATTAAGGTCGATGGGATCGGGAGAGAGAATTTCATAACACTTTTGCTGATAGGATTCTGGTTTCTAAATCTAACTTGGGAGGGGATTTTAGGCGAGTGTCATCCCGCCATTAACTGCAATATTTTGCCCCGTGACAAACGATGATGCATCGCTCGCAAGGTAAACCAATGTGCCAGCAAGGTCCGAAGGAACGCCCCAGCGTTTAGCTGGTATCAAGTCGAAATAACCATCTTTCTGGGCCTGCGGATCCTTTTCATGGCGTTCCACAAGAATCCATCCGGGAGCCACCATGTTCACTGTGATTCCCCAAGGGGCTAATTCAGAGGCAAGGCTGCGGTGAAATCCGTTCTGTCCACCCTTGGCCGCAACATAGGCAGTAAAATTGGGAATTCCACGAGCCACCACCTCTGAGCCGATGTTAATTATCCGTCCCCAACGTTGTCGCTTCATATGAGGTAAACAAGCCCGCGTCAGGAGAAAGGGGCTCTTGATAAAATAATCCAGCATCGATTGATAGAAAGCCCAATCATATTGTTCAATCGGCTTTTGGGGTTGGTCGCAGGTCGCGTTGACAACCAAAATATCCACTGGACCCAGAGATTTCTCGATCTCGTTGTGCATCGCTGCCACATCAGCCTCATTGGTCACATCTGCCCGGAAAAGCTTTCCAACACATCCTGCTGCTTCGAATTCCGAAAAGCTTTTTTCTGCACGAGCTGTGTTGTTAAAATAGTTCAATGCGACCTTCGCCCCGGCTTGACCTAGTCCTAGTGCCATGGCTCGGCCTAAACCGGTGGAACTCCCTGTGACCAACGCCACGCGTCCCTTCAATGAAAAAGGGGAGGAGTCTGCAATTCCCAGTGGTTCTGTCATAATCGTGAAATCAAATTCGTCAGTTCTTTCGATAGAGCTCCATTTACATGATCTTTGCCGGTTGGAAAAAATCCACGACAAGTCTTACGAAGGAGAACACCCTGATCATAAGGACTTCGGCTCCCTCTGCAATAGTGGGATTGCATTGGTTTTATCAATGCGCGCAGGTTCCAAAAGTGGCGGCTTGGGTAGTTCGTTCGCTGGATCAACCGGCAGTTGGAACTTCACAACCACTGGCCAATTCTCGGGAGGTAGCAATTTGGTTTTAGGATGATGAACCTGATCATTGTCGAGGTCGCTTCCGATATTATTGATCAACGCGGAAGCATCGCGGATCAACGAAACAATGGATCCATCACGTTGAGCAGCGAATCCCGATCCGTCGAAGAATGAACCATTATATTGCCATGCTTGGGATGAGATTGTCGCAGGCGACTCCTTGTGATCACCTAGGGTGATCAGTTCCCCTAAGGAACGCGTCGTAATGATGCCGTTGGTTTCCCAAGTGACTGAAATACCAACCGAGTTGGTGGGAACAATAGGGACTGGATGTCCAGGCAGCACGGGGAAGTCTTGTTTCCCAAGTCCGAGGAGGAGGAATGCCAAATTGATCTGCGCTGGTGCAGATATCGTGGTAAACAACGATTCGTGAACTTTTCCGGATTCATGCACCAGGGCATACTCCACCAGTTGATCGCGCAGCCTAGTTGTTGCTGTAACCGTAAGTGTACGCTCCTTTTTATTGAAGACCACTGCTCCAATGTTGAATACATTGTTGTCTAGACTCTCAACTTTCAGCGAAACAACTGGCGTTGCTTCGGTTCTGGTCGCGACTTGATCCTCAGCAAAAGCAACAAAACTTGGCAGAATGGCCAATGACAACAGGCACTCAACTAAAGGCCGCAGAATCATTGACTAGGAAGAT
>SXGS01335610.1_pt1 | contig 11058 bp, 10 predicted proteins | sample 3174681 | NCBI WGS metagenome assembly SXGS01 (sample SAMN11356861, study PRJNA531348) | freshwater metagenome | isolation source: freshwater sample F1-80 | place: China: Fuxian Lake, Yuxi | collected 2017-12-25 | reverse complement strand
GCTCGGCCACGGCCGTCATGGTGGGCCACATCGCTTCCGGAACGCGCACGATTCGGGTTGGCTCCGGCGGCATCATGTTGCCCAACCATGCGCCCCTGGTGGTGGCCGAGGCCTTTGGCACGCTTGCAGAGCTGTATCCCAATCGCATTGATCTTGGCCTGGGGCGCGCGCCCGGCACCGACCAGCTGACCATGCGTGCCTTGCGCCGTGATCGTGTCGAGACCGAAGACGATTTTCCGCGCGAAGTGGAGGAACTGCAGCACCTGCTCGGTCCAACCCACCCAGGGCAGCGGCTGGTGGCGATGCCGGGCGCCGGCACCAATGTGCCGATCTGGCTGTTGGGCTCCAGTCTGTTTTCGGCGCGTCTGGCGGCGCGCAAGGGCCTCCCCTATGCGTTTGCCTCGCACTTTGCACCGGGGTTGCTGCTCCAGGCGTTGGAGCTGTACCGCCATGAGTTTGAGGCTTCCGACGTGCTCAAGGAACCCTATGTGGCGATCGGCGTGCCGCTGATTGCAGCGCCCACCGACGAAGAAGCCGACTACCTTGCCAGCAGCACCTATCAGCGCATCCTGGGCATTCTCACCGGGCGGCGCGGTCGCTTGCAGCCGCCGGTCAAGGACTTCATGGCGCAGCGCCATCCGCAGGAGCGGGCGGCGATTGCCGATTTTCTGGCAGCCGCGGTGATCGGTTCACCCGACACAGTGCGCGACGGCTTTACTCAGCTGCGGCAGGCCACGCAGGCCGATGAGTTCATCCTCGTATCGGATGTGTTTGATCCGGCGCTGCGCCTGCGCTCGATCGGCATGGCGGCCGAGGTGCTCAACGCCTGACTCCCCGGCGCTCGCCAAGCAGGGCGGCGCGCGTCACCGGCTTTCTTAGTTGGTCCAGCCACCAGTGCAGGGCGCGTCCCTGTTCCTGCCGGGCACCTTTGCGCCACGCATAGCTCACCTGTACCTGGTACTCCGGCCGGTCGATCCGCTTGACGACGAGCCGACCCGTCTCGCTGCAGGGTTGGGCGAGGCAGGTGGGCAGAAAGCCGACGCCGAGGCCGCGTATCTGCGCATCCAGCTTGGCCGGCATGGTCGCCACGGTGAACACGTCCTGCCCGGTTAGAATCCCCAGTGAGAGGCCGGATCCATGCGGCACCGAATCGGCGACCGTCACAGCGCGATGCTGGCGCACCACCTCGTCCGACAACGGCTCAGGTGCATGCGCCAGCGGGTGATGCGGCGCCACCGCGAAGACGAACAACACCTTGCCCAAGGGCTCGCGCCTCAGGTTGGCCTGGATAGCGGTGTGGAGCACCACGCCCAGCGCCAGGTCGGCGCGACCTGATGTCAGGCTATCGACCGTGCCGGAGAGGGTTTCGGTGCGCAGCCTCAGCCTTGTGGGGGGATGGAGCGCGAAAAACGCCGTACACAGCTCCATCACCGTCGAAGGGTCGATGACGCTATCCACCGCAATCGTCAATGCGGTTCCCAGCCCGTCGCAATACGCTTGACCCGATTGGCGACAGCATCCATATTGGCCAGGAGCATGGCGCCCTCGCGCAACAGCTCGGTGCCGGCCGCGGTCAGGCGCGCCTGGCGCGAGCTGCGGTCAAAAAGCAGTACGTCGAGTACTTCTTCCATCTGCCGCACCCGGTAGGTGAGGGCGCTTGGCACCATGTGGCTTTTGCGCGCGGCAGCCGCGAAGCTTCCGGTCTCGGCAATGGTCTGCATCATGGCCAGGCTGCTTGGGGTCAATAGATCGCGCGCAGCAGGCATTTAGTGTATTTTTATTCAAATAATTTGAATGATGACATCAATTGGCAGTTCCCTTCAAGCAGCCCGTTGCCAGCACAATGGAGTCTATCCACTCAAAAGGCTCATTCATGCAAACCATTCGCAAATCCCAGGAGCGCGGCTACGCCGATCGCGGCTGGCTCAAGAGCTATCACTCGTTCTCGTTCGCCGGCTACCATGACCCGGCGCACATGGGCTGGGGCAATCTGCGCGTGATCAACGAAGACCGGATCTAGAAAGGCACCGGCTTTGGCCAGCATGGACATCGCGACATGGAGATCATCAGCTACGTGCTCGCAGGCGAACTGGCACACAAGGACAGCATGGGCAACGTCAAAGGCATTCCGCCCGGCGATGTGCAGCGCATGAGCGCCGGCCGCGGCCTCACCCACAGCGAATTCAACCATGCGCAGGACCAAACCACGCATTTTCTGCAAATCTGGATCGAGCCGAACGTCGCCGGCATTCCGCCAAGCTATGAGCAAAAGACCTTTCCCGAAGCGGAAAAGCGCGGCGCGCTGCGCCTGGTGGCCTCGCCCGATGGTGCGCAGGGTTCGGTGACGATTCATGCCGATGCATCGGTTTATGCCGGCTTGCTTGACGGTGTGGAAACTGCGCAGTGCATGCTCGCCCCGGGCCGCAAGGCCTACGTGCACCTGGTACGCGGTGCCCTGGAGGTCAACGGCCAGCGCCTCAACGCCGGTGACGCGCTGAAGCTGGAAAACGAAACCAACGTTGCGCTGGCCAACGGCGACGATGCCGAGGTGCTGGTGTTTGATCTCGCGCCCTGATTCCGCCCTGATTTCTAATGCGCATGGTCCCCACGGCAAGCTGATTGCCCAGACCGCAAACAGGCTCTTTCCTGCCTGACGGGCAGCGCCAGCGCAGGGCGCATGGACGCGCATGCCATTATCATGAGACGATTCGCATCAGGCGATTCGCCGCAGGAGTGCGCAACCATGCAGCATGTCGGGAAATACGAGCTTGAGAAGGTGTTGGGGCAGGGCGCCTCAGGCACGGTTTACCTTGCCCGCGACAGTTTTTCTGGCGACAACGTTGCACTCAAGGTGCTCAATCCGGAGGTACTCAAGAATCCGGATTCGATGCGCAGGATCAATGCGCAGTTCATGAGCGAGGCTTCCCTTGCGGGCAAGCTTTCACACCCGCACATCGCCTCGATACTCGAAGCTTCGATCGACGGTGAGGAAGCCTACATCGCGCTCGAGTACGTTCCGGGGGGGGACCTGAGGCGGTTCACTGTGCCGGAGAACATTCTCTCGCCGGAAGATGTGACCGAGATTGCGTTCAAATGCTGCGGCGCGCTCGACTACGCCTACCGGCAAGGGATCGTGCATCGCGACATCAAGCCGGCCAACATTCTCTTGGTTGAGGGCACCAACATCAAGATTGGCGATTTCGGCGCGGCTTACCTGTTTCAGGCCGACCACACCCAGATCGCCCGAATCGGCACGCCGATCTACATGTCACCCGAGCAGGTGCGGGGCGATCCGCTCGGCTACAGCAGTGACATGTTTTCGCTTGGCGTGGTGCTGTACCACCTGTTCACCGGGCAGCGACCCTTCAGCGAACCTTCGCTGGCGGAGATAGCGGCCAGAACGCTGCGTGATACGCCTCTCATGCCGAGCCTGCTGCGGCCAGGTATCAGCGGCGAGATGGATGACATCGTGCTCAAGATGCTGGCTAAAAAGCCGGTCGACCGGTATGCCTCGTGGGCGGATCTGGCGCTGGAGATTGCCAAGGTAGGGCGCCTGAGCCACCTGCAGAGCGCTGTGCTCGACACCGAAAAATTCGTTGCCCTGAAAGCGGTGCGCCTGCTTAGCCACCTCGATGATGCCGAACTGTGGGAACTGGTGCATGTCGGACGATGGTCGCGCGTGCCCGGGCGCACCGTGATCATGCATGAAGGCGCCGAGGGCAAGAGCCTGTTTTTTCTTGGCAGCGGGCAGGCCAAGGTCACCAAACAGGGGCGCTTGCTCAACGTGTTGCACGTCGGCGAGTGTGTGGGCGACATGTCCTACATCAAGGAGGGCAGTATCGCCCGGCAGGCCACGGTGGAAACACTGGAAGACGTGTTGCTGGTCGAGTTTGAAAAAGAATCACTCGACCAGGTCAGCCTCGAATGCCGCTACCAGCTCTCGCAAGCGCTGATGCACTCGCTGGTCGATCGCCTGGCCCTTGGCGGCGAGCGGCTCGTGCAGGCTGGGTGAGATCACCGCATGCTCTACCCCGGGCGGCTGCGGTAGATTGATCTACCTCAACGCCGGGGCGCCGCAATGCGCCATGATCCAAGCATCGGATCAGTTGGGGAAAGTTGATGAAGCAATCAATCAGCCTTCGTAAGTCTAGGCGGGTGGCGGGACATTTCCGCTGGACTGTTTTGCTCGCGTGTGCATTGAGCGCGCCGCTGCCGGCGGCGCAACCCGATCCCATGCCGATGCCAGGCGATTACCGGGTTATGGGTGGCCGCGTCGATGCCGGCACTTACGCCGGTTGGCGGGCCTTTCACGCGACCTGCTATGCCTGCCACGGCGTCGGTGGCGTGGGCACTGCGGCCGCGCCCAACCTTGTCGCACGCATCGGCAGCATGACCCCGCGCGCATTCGCTGCCAAGGTGCTGGCCAGCTACCGCATTGTTGCGCCGGATGAGGAGCCTCCGACGGACAATGGCACATCGACGCCCGACACCATGCTGGAGCAGATCATGCGGCGCGAGCGCGGCAAGGGCGGTCGCTTGATCATGCCCGAGTGGGAGGGCGACGCCAGGGTGGACCCGCCCGTGCTGGACCTGTGTGCCCATCTTTCGGCGCGTGCAGATGGCAAGATCGGTCCGGGCCAGCCACGGCGCGCGCAGGGCATCAAGCGCTGAAGCGGCGAAGCATCGCCGGCTTCGTCAGGCTCGGACCAGGATCCCTGGCGAATCGCTGCGTGGTCCCCCCTTTGGACCGGATCACTTGGTCCAGAGAACGTTTCTGCGAATCGTGCCAGACCCCTGGGCTACCAAAGGAATGACTGCGCCACAAGCAAAGAAGTTAAGAGGCTGCAGTTGGTTTGCGCTCGGCGCGGACACCGCAACCTAGTGATCGAGGGAGTATCTTTACGCCAAACCCTGCGTGGGTTCGCTGATCTGCAGGCCATTCCAGAAGTGTCGAATTGACTTCCCGTTTCGGTTCGGAGATACTCCGCCGCCCGCTCATTTTCCGACTTGCTCGATTAAATGATTTTGGCGTTTCCAGAACCCGTGACCGCCCTGCAAAAAAGGGGCAACTAAGACATGCAGATATCGCTTTCCAGTGTTAGTTCCATTGAATCAGGTTGGCTCGAGGAGGCTCTGCACAAAACGTTTGGTGAGTTCGATCGCAGCTTCCTTGAAGCGATGAAACCCGAGCTGGACTGGGTTCGGCTGTCGTCTGGCGATGTGCTGTTTCAACAAGGGGAGCAGGAGGACGCACTGTACTTTCTGGTGGCGGGTCGCCTGCGCGCCTCGGTTGTCGAAAAATCGGGGGGCATCCGGACCTTGGGCGACATCCGTCGCGGTGAGACCCTTGGCGAAATGGGTTTGCTCACCGGGGAGCCACGTAGCGCGCGCGTCGTTGCGGTCCGCGACAGCCTGCTGGTACGACTGTCCCGTGAGAGTTATCTCAAGGTCATCCGTGTTTATCCCCTGGTATCGGTCCACGTTGCGCGCGTCATCGTAGAACGTGTAAAGCGGGCAAATGATCCGCGCCTCTCCTGGTCCAGGCCGGCCACCATCGCGGTACTGCCGGTAACGCGTGGCGCAAATTGTCCGGCCCTGATCGCAGAACTCTTGCCCTCCCTGCGGCGGCACGGCACCGTAGATTGCATCGATGCGAGAAGACTGGCATTGGAGTTTGGCGCGAACTCGATGGAAACCAACAAGGGCCAGGCGGGGGACAATTGGGGAGTCGTTTCGCGCTGGATTGATGGCGTGGAGGCGACGAGTGATCTGTGCCTTTTGACCAGCGATGATCCTGACTCGACCTGGACTTTGCATTGCTTGCGCCATGCCGACGAAATCATCTGGGTTGCGGATACAGATACCGGCGATGAGTTGTTGAAGGATTCGTTTGCCGGGTTTGGCCTGCCGAAAGAGCATGTAAACATGCTGACGCGCCAGACACTGCTGCTTTCGCATGCGCCCGACCGGAAGCAACCCAAAGGGACGAGTTCCTGGCTGCAGAGGTTTCCGGTTGACAACCACTTGCATCTCCGCCGCGGGCATAAAGGCGACCTGGGGCGGATCGCGCGAACACTTATGGGCAGGTCGATTGGCCTGGTGTTCGGCGGTGGGGGGGCGCGTGGATTTGCGCATCTTGGCGTGCTCAAGGCACTGGAAGAAGCTGGCATAACCGTCGATCGACTCGGTGGTTGCAGCATCGGTTCCGTGAAGGCGGGTTACGCTGCATTCGATTTGCCGGCAGACGAGGTTATCGCCCTGGCCCGCAAGGCTTTCGCCAAAAGCCCGACCGGTGACATCAATCCAGTTCCGCTGTTGTCTTTGATCCAGGGCAAGCAACTGCGCACCGTGATCGATTCGGCAGTGCAGGCGCTTACCGGGTTTGACGCAAATATTGAAGACACATGGAAGCCGCTATACTGCATCGCCTCCAACTACTCACGCGCGGAGGAGACCATACCCGAGCGGGGCAACTTGGCAAGGGCGGTTCGTGCGAGTGTGTCGATTCCGGCAGCACTCCCTCCCGTGATCATTGACGGGGACCTGATGATTGACGGCGGCACCTTCAATAACTTTCCTACCGATGTGATGGCGCGCAAGGGCGCCGGTACGATTTTGGGATGCGATCTGATGCGGGAAAACCTGCGCCGCATTGACCTTGAGGAAACCCCGTCCAGTGCTGCTTTGGCAATTGATCGTCTGCGACCGCGGTCCAAGCGCCGCTACCGTCTGCCGGCCTTGTCATCGATGATTCTCAACGTCAGCATTCTTCACAGCCAATCCAAGCTGGCTGCTTCGCGTGCACATGCCGATGTCTGCTTCACTCCGGATCTGGGCCGTATTGGCATGCTGGAGTGGACTGCATTTGACAAAGCCGTAGAGGCCGGTTATGAGCATGCGCGCCTGGTGATTGCCGAACTGCCTGATTCGGTCAGGCAGTCGTTGATAGCAGATTCCATCGCCTGAGGCCACAAGGATGAACAACACCGGCGAGAAGCCGACGTCAATCGATCTGGCTCAGCTGGGCATTCACGTGTTTTATCCGATCCGCGTCGTTACCGTCCTCGGTGGTCTGCTGGTTGGATTTCTCTACACCATCAAGTTTGGAGAGGTCGGCCCGTACGCCTACACCATCGCTTTTATCGGGATGACTTATCCGCATGCGATGTACTACTTGCAGCAGCGTTTTGAAAGCAAGCGCCGGCTTGCACACCTCACTGTTATGTTCGATGCGGCTTACGCAGGCGCGGTGATTTATCTGCTGAGTTTTTCCTTCCAGGCCTGCCTGACGATAACGTTGATATCACTGGTTACGCCGATCGCCTTCACCGGCTTTTCGCTTCTGCCTTGGACATCTCTGGCTTTGGCCAGTGGAAGCTTGCTACCGGTCGCAATCCTCGGCGGCCCGCCACCGGTTCAGGACTACCCCTTGCTGGACTATATTGCAGGCGGCTACCTGCTGGCGTTCTTCGCCTTGTTCGCCAATGCGGTCTATGCTCGTACGCGTGCACTCCAGGGATCACGCAAGGACCTGCGCGAACAACAACTTCGCACCGAAATCGAGAAGAAGCAGTCGGACGGGCTACTGGGATCGATTCTGCCGCCGATGGCGATTGCGGAACTGCACCAGTCAGGGCAGATAAGTCCCCAGCTCCGTACTTGTGCGATCTGTGTCGTAGCCATTCCCGATTTGGCGAAAACGTTGTCCGGATCAGCGCCCGGCTTGCTAATTGATTCGGCTGCCGAGATATTGGGATCGAACGATGCCATTTGCGCTCGCTTTCAGCTCGAACCTGTTAATTCCACGTTCGACCTCTACATCGCCGTGGGCGGCCTCGACGGTAGCACCTCCAATCTCGACAACGCCAATCGTGCTACGGCGGAAATCGCGCAATGGTTCAGCAACTACAACCAGCGTCGTGACAGCCTTGGGGAGAAGCCGGTGGCCTACGGAAGCGCCGTTGGAATCGGTGAACTGGTGTTGGGAGCAGTTCAGCTAAGACAATTCCTGTTTGCCGTATCCGGTCCTGCACTTTTCGATGCCATCGCCATGGCCAGAAGCGCCGCAAGTTCATCGAACGCCGCTGGGTCCCGATAAGCTGCCGTGAGCCAGACCCAGTTTCCTCCGTCGCTGCTTGGCGTCGTTGTAGCGGCTCTTGATCGATTGTTCGGTGTGCTCCCTGACGCTCTGCGGCAGGAGGTTCTGAAGGCAATCCGTGTGGTTTCTCTTTCTCGCGGCGAGCTTCTCTATGCACAAGGAGAGAGCGGCGCGAGCATGCACATTGTTCTCACCGGAAAGCTTGACGTATTTGTGGCCGATGGCGACGCTTCGCGGCGACTCGTTGCCTCCGCCAGGGCTGGTGAGGCGGTGGGCGAAATGTCCCTGCTGACGCAGTCTCCGCGTGCCGCCTCGCTACAGGCGGCACGCGACAGCATACTGGCGGAAATACCGGCCGAGGCTTTCGATGAAGTGATGCGCGCGCATCCGCAGGCGCTGCGCGATATTTCGCGCATGATCATTCACCGATTGACCCGAACCGACGCACGGGCTGGCGACCGAATCTCGGCAAAGACGATTGCCTTGATTTCCAGTGGGCCCGTGCCGCGGGTTGGAGAGTTTTGCCGGCGTCTCGCTCGCGAGATGCTGCACCATGGCAGCACCCTGCACTTGACCGTCGCCGATATTCGACGCCTGGTTTCGACGGACGATGCGCTTGCACGCAACGAGTTTCTCGAACTTGCATCCCATCAATATGACTTTTTGATACTTGAGGGCACGCTGGCTGACGAAGGCTGGACTCGGACTGCGACCGGATTTGCTGACCGGATTTTCCTGGTCGCACCGGCGGACGCAGACCCGCGACCACAACCTTTCGAACTGCGAATTCTCGGCACGCAAGCGGTGTCTGAAATTGCCCCAACGGAGTTGCTGCTTCGCCATGAAAGAGGCGAATCTCCGAATCAGACTCGACGCTGGCTGGAATCGCGCAAGGTTCGTCAGCATTACCACGTGTCACTACATGGTGAATCCGGCATACGGCGCATAGCCCGCAACGTCGCCCAGGTATCTACCGGGGTGGTTTTCGCGGGTGGAGGTGCGCGCGGGTTCGCCCATCTCGGAGTCGTTCGTGCCCTGATCGAGTCCGGGATTCCGATCGACTCGGTGGCTGGGACCAGCGTCGGTGCAATTGCCGCAACCGGGCCCGCGCGCGGATTCGACGACGAAAGCATGATTGATGAGTTCCGGCACGTGTTTACCCATGAGCGACCGCTGGATGACTACACCTTGCCGATGATCTCTCTCCCGCACGGGGAGCGCTTAAACGAGCTGCTGCAGAAGTACCTCAGTTTCGACATCGAAGACCTGTGGCTGCCGTATTTCGCCGTTTCTTCCAACCTGACCAAGAACCGCGTTCAGGTGCACGATCGCGGCAGCCTGTGGCGCGCGGTCGGGGCAAGCGTTTCCCTGCCGGCGATCCTGCCCCCGGTGGTTTTTAGCGGAGACCTGTTGATCGACGGTGGCGTACTCAACAACCTGCCGGTTGACGTGATGGCTGACAGGCTTCGCGGTCACATCGTTGCCGTCGATCTGTCCGCTCAGAATGAAGCGCAATATACCGAATCAGACATACCGACCGGCATGGAATACCTGAAAAGCAGGCTGCTCCCATGGCGCGATGCGATTGAGGTACACACGATGACCAAGGTCATCATGAAAACCACCACGCTTGCCAGTCGCCGTGAAGTGGAATTTGCCAAGCGCATGGCACATCTTTATCTGAACATTCCGATTCAGGAATTTGATTTGCTCGACTGGCACCAATTTCACCCGATCGTCGATGCAGGATATCGACACGCAGGCAAGGCCATCACCCAGTACATTGGCCGCAACCCGCGCATTGTGCGTCGCCCTGCCATTGGGGAGTTAGTATCAGCGCGCGTGCGGTAACCGGTTTGCGTGACTGGAATCACTGGGTTGTTGGCAAGAGGAGCCCCGATTGACGGGACTGTCTGGCAATCCGCGAAAGGAGAGAGTCGAGCATGAAGCAACAACCTGCCAACAATCAGACCAGACCGGCACGCATTGGCATCATTGGCCTGGGCATCATGGGCAGCACCATGGCGCGAGCGCTTCTGGCCGCCGGGCATCAGGTGGCCGGCTACGACATCAGTGCGACCAGGATGCGTGCGCTAAGCCGTGCGGGTGGAACACCGATGGCGGGCGTTGGCGAGGTGGCAGGCGCAGCCGGTGCCCTCATCACGTCATTGCCCTCTGCGCAGGCGCTGCACGATGTGGTGGCGGCGCTGCAAGCGGCCAAGCCGCGCGAGCGCGGCCAGATTGTGCTGGAGACCAGCACCTTTCCCTTGGGCGACAAGCAGCAGGCGGAATTGGCCTTGCGCAGACAGGGGCGTGTGATGCTCGATGCGCCCATCAGTGGTACCGCCAGCGGCAATCCGGCCGAGACCTGGATCATGTACTTGAGTGGCCCGCTTTCTGCCTGCCGCCAGGCTCAGCCCTGGTTGTCGCCCTTCACCCTGGATGCCCCGCGCGTGGGCGCCTTCGGCAGCGGCACCAAACTCAAGCTAGCGGCCAATCACCACGTCGCCATTCTCAACGTGGCCTGCGCCGAAATGGTGGCGCTTTGTCGCAAAATGGGGCTGGATCCGCAGGTTGCCTTGAAGCACATGGGGCACAGCCCCTATATCGGCACCGGCCTGATGCGCATCCGCATGCCGATGATGCTTGAGCGCCGCTATCAGCCGGCCACGATGAAGATCGGCGTCTGGCAAAAGGACATGCAGGTTATCGGTGACATGGCGCGGGAGGTGGATTGCTCGACCCCGTTGTTCAACGCCAGCGCGGCGGTGTACACGGCCGCCATGGCCATGGGGCTGGCCGAGCACGACACGGCGGCCACCGCTGAAGTGCTGGCCGCTCTTTCCGGCCAATCTGCCGGGCGTATCCGTTAGCCCGGCGCTTCGGAATCGAAACCGACGAACACCGCCGCCTCCGCGACAGATTTGCGCTCGGATACCACCGCATTGGCGGGGAAGGTC
>SXGS01230851.1_pt1 | contig 11059 bp, 8 predicted proteins | sample 3174681 | NCBI WGS metagenome assembly SXGS01 (sample SAMN11356861, study PRJNA531348) | freshwater metagenome | isolation source: freshwater sample F1-80 | place: China: Fuxian Lake, Yuxi | collected 2017-12-25 | reverse complement strand
CCACCCACGGGCTGTTGAAGCTGTCCACGAACTTGATGAACCGCTCCGCGCTCTGCTCCGGCCCCTTGTCGTGATCGTACATCATCTTGTTCCACACGTTCTCGATGAGGATCGATTGTCCAAGCGACGCCGCGAGCGGCAGCGACTTCTTCATCTCCGCGCGGCATCGTTCCTCAATCTCAGCCTCCGGGCCGTCGCTCCCCTGACCCACGACGATCAGGATGCCGCTCCCGCCCGCTGCGTGCGAAACGCGCAGGCAGTGGTCGAGATTCGCCCGTGCCTTGTCGCGCGTCTCCTGCTTTGCATCCGTCAGGCGCACACCCCAGTGCGTGTGATTGATCGCACTGTGGACGAACACGCCCGAGGCGCGCACCGCATCCCGCGCCTGCTCCGCCGTGAAGCTGCCTGCCTCGTCGAAATCCACACCGTCGAAACCCGCGTCACCCGCCATGCGCAGGCGCTCCGTCACCGTCAGCGTTTTGTCGCCGGCCTTCTTTGCGATCATGGTCAGCTTGCAGGAAAGCAACAGTCGCTTGCCGGCGGGCGGAAGAATCGTCGTCGCCGCGGCGGGCGTTGAATTCTCAGCGGCTCGTGAAGGTGCGACGACGGCAGCCGAGGCGGTCGCCCCGAGGGCGAGGGCGCTGGTGACGAAATGGCGGCGGGAGAGATGGCGTGTGGAGGTGTTCATAATCGTGTGTGTGACGGATTCGCTGCGAAGTAAAAACTCCGGCCGCCATTCTGAGAAGCACGAAGTCCCGCAGTAAGTGTCTTGCCCGGACGCGTCAGGCGTAGTTCCGGGCGCATCTTGACACTGCCCCCGGAGCACCGGTCTCCGACCCGGCAGCGCGGAAACATCCACCCGGAACACGCCGGGTCGGAGACCAGCGCTCCGCAATGCCTTTCAACTCGGGGGCAGTGTCAAGATGCACCCCGTAGTTCCTGCGTGCCGAAGTTGTTCTTTGCGGTTCCGTGGTGCCTCGCTAGGCTTCGCGCATGTCGCTGCTCAAGATTACCGGACTCAGGAAGTCCTTCGTCACGCCGGATGGCGGGCGGCAGCTCGTGATCGATGTGCCGGAGTTTACCCTCGCGGAGAAGGCGCAGGTGGCACTGCGCGGCGAGAGCGGGCTTGGCAAGACGACGCTGCTCAACCTCATCGCCGGCATCCTCCAGCCTGATGCGGGCGGCATCGAATTCGCCCGCCGTGACGTGACGAAGCTCGACGAGGCGTCGCGCGACCGGCTTCGCGCCACGTCGCTGGGATACATCTTCCAAACCTTCAACCTTCTCCCGGCCTTCACCTGCCTGGAGAATGTGCTGCTCGGCATGACCTTTGGGCCGGGGGCGGACCGGGCCTTTGCCGGGTCATTGCTGAAACGCGTGGGTCTGGGCGAGCGGCTGCATCATCGGCCGCGCCAGCTCTCGACCGGACAGCAACAGCGGGTCGCCGTGGCCCGCGCGCTGGCGAATCGCCCGAAGCTCGTTCTCGCCGATGAACCCACCGGCAATCTCGACGCGGCGAATTCCCGGGCTGCGCTCAAACTCATCCGCGAAGCCTGCGCGGAGAACGGGGCCGCGCTGCTGCTGGTGAGTCACGATCCGGGCGTGCTCGACCAGTTCGAGACAGTTCTGGATCTTGCGTCCATCAACCGCGCCCGCGCAATGCAGGAGGCCGCGCTATGAGCATCTGGGCCATCGTTTTCAAAAGCCTCCGGCAACACGCTCTCTCGACAACCGTCACCGCCATCTCCATCGCGCTGGCGGGCGGGTTGTTGATGGCCGTGTGGTCGGTGAAGGAACAGGCACAGGCGACCTTCACCCAGGTCGATGCGGGATTCGACGCGGTGCTCGGCGCGCGCAGTTCCAAGCTGCAACTCGTGCTCAACGCGGTATTTCATCTCGAAGCCTCGCCCGCGAACATCGCGATGACCGACTACGAGGCGATCAAGAAACATCCGAGCGTGGAACTCGCCGTGCCGATCGCGATGGGCGACAACTACCACGGCTATCGCGTCGTGGGCACGACGGAGGAGATGTTCACCAAGAGTGAATACGCGCCGGGCCGGCGCTTCGTCGTGCAGAAGCCCGGGCGGTTGTTCGATCCGAAGCTGCGCGAAGCGGTCGTGGGTGCCTACGTGGCGCGCCGGCTGGGGTTGACCTATGGCTCCAAGTTTCATCCGCACCACGGCTTGAATCACGACGACGAGCACGAGCACGACGACGAGTATGTGGTTGTGGGCGTGCTGGAGCCGTCGAATACGCCGGCGGACAAGGTGCTCTGGGTTCCGCTGGCCGGCGTGCAGAACATGACCGGCCACGCCGTCGAAACCGCCGATGACGTGAGCGCCGTGCTGGTGAAGTTGCGGAGCATGATGGCCGGCCCGGCGCTCGAGCAGGAAATTAATCGCAAGGGGACGCGTCTCACATTCGCCTGGCCGATCGGTGCGACCATGGCGGAGTTGTTCAACAAGATTGGCTGGTTCGATCGGGTGCTGGCGCTGATTGCCGTGCTGGTCGCGGTCGTTGCCGCCGGTTCCGTGCTGGCGAGCATCTACAACTCGATGAATGAACGTCGCCGGCAGATTGCCATCCTGCGCGCACTCGGTGCGCGTCGCTCGACCATCGCGAGCACCGTGGTGCTGGAAGCCGTGGCCATCGCGATGATCGGCTCGGTGATCGGCTACGTGTTCTACGGCGCGATTCTCGGCACTGCGGGCGCGGTGATTCGTGCGCAGACGGGCGTGGTGCTGGACGTGTTCGCCTGGAACGCAATGCTCCTGTGGGCACCGCTGGGCCTGGTGACGTTGAGCGCGCTCGCTGGGATCGTTCCTGCGTGGAAGGCCTACCGGACGGATGTCGCCGAGAACCTCGCGCCGACGGATTGAGCGGAGATGGCGCCGGGCAAGTTCCGGGTGGAACGGGCGACCCGCCCGACAGCCGAGCGCACAACGCCCGCACTGGTCGGTGAGCGACCGTCTTGCGTTCGACTCGGCGGCGAGTTGCCGACGAGAACGCCTGCATTGGCGATCCCCCAGACCATTGCATGGTTCCGCTTAGTTACCCTCACAACCACGCCCACTCGCGGAACGTCGCGGCTTGGCCGTATGGATTTCCGTCTGCGTCCACGAGATTCCACACCGTCGCGCGTGCGATGCGAAAGCGCCGTCCTGATTTCGAGATGCGCACCCCGGAGTAGTCGTCGATGAACCCGTTCGCCGTGACCGCCGCCAGAAGTCGGGCGCGCTCTTCGCGTTCCGGTGCCTCGGCGGTGAAACGCGACGGCGTGCGGGTCAACTCCTCCCGCGACATCTGCCACAGGTCCAGCGCCGTGGCGTTGCCGTAGTTCAACACCGGGTCGGCCTCGGTGCCGTGCGACACGACGACAAATGGTGCTTCGTAAAGCAACCGCGCCTGCGCCCGCGCATCGCCGATATCCATCATCAAGTTGCGCCTCGTGAACTGCCGGTGGCTGCGCAGCAGAATCTCCGTGTGCGCGATGACGAACTCCGTCTCCCAAGGAAGCGTGCTCATGTGTTCTCAAGCCCCGCCGAGAAACTTCCTCTTCAACGCCTCCAGGTGAAACCGCGCTGACGTTCCCTCGCCTGTCGCGCGGCGCATCAACTCCTGCGGATCGAAGCGCTGGCCCGGCTCGTGAATCTTTCCGCGCATCCACTTCAACAACTCCGCGTAGAGACCCGCACGCAACTGCCCCTCCACGTCCGGAACCTCCCGCGCCACGGCGTCCATCAGTTGCGCGGCGTTCAAGTTGCCCAGCGTGTAGGTCGGGAAATAGCCGAACGCCCCCAGGCTCCAGTGGATGTCCTGCAAGCAGCCGCGCGCATCGTCCGGCACCTTCAGCCCGAGCATCTTCTCAAACTCCGCGTTCCACACCGCCGGCACATCCGCCACTGCGAGATCGCCGTCGATGAGCCGTACCTCCATCTCGAAGCGCAGGATGATATGCAGATCGTAGCTCACCTGATCCGCCTCCGTGCGGATGAACGATGGCGTCACGCGATTGATCACCGCGTGAATTTGTTCCGGGGTGAACTTCCGCAAGTTGGGGAAATGTTCGCACGCGCGCCCGTGCCAGTGCTGCCAGAAGGCGAGGCTGCGCCCGACGTGATTCTCCCACAGCCGCGACTGCGACTCATGGATGCCCATCGAACAATCCTTCCCAAGCGGCGTCCCGCAATGCTCCGCCACCAGGCCTTGGTCGTACAGCCCGTGCCCCGCCTCATGCAGCACGCCATAGAGCGACTCCGCGAAGTTCCTCGCATCATAACGGGTTGTCATCCGCGTGTCGCCCGGCCCCAGCCCGGTGCAAAACGGATGCGTCGTCGTGTCGATGCGACCCGCGTCAAAATCAAAACCCACCGCCGCCGCCACCTCGCGATTGAACGCCTGTTGCGCCGCGATCGGATAATCCCCGTCCAACAAATCCTCCGGCACCGAACGACTCCGCTCGACCGCCGGCCCTAGGATGGACACCAGTTGCGGACGAAACTCAGCGAACAACTTCCGCAACTCCGACGCCCGTGCCCCGCGCTCGTGTCCTTCGAGCAACGCATCGTAACGCGACTCCGCGTAGCCCCACTGGTCCGCCATCTGCCGGTTCAGCGCCAGCAACCGCTCCAAATGCGGCTGAAAGATCGGAAACTCCGAACGCTTGCGCGCCGCCACCCACGCGTCGCGCGCAAGTGTCGTGGTACGGTTGAGTTCCTCCACCAGCTCGGCTGACAACTTCGTCGCGCGATCGTAGCTGCGCCGCCATCCGCGCACATTCGCGTCCTCGTCCGACAGGGCAGGAAACCCGTGATCCTCGCACGCCTTGATCCAGTCGCCCACCTCCGCCGCCGTGAACTGCCGGTGACTCCACCCGCTGAGAAACGCGATCTGCTCCGCGCGAAATGGCAGCGCCTTGCGCGGCATCCCCGTCTCTTCGTCCCAGTTCAGCAACCCAGTCGCGGCATCAATGAGCGCAATCTCCTTCGCCCGCGCGCGAAGCTTCTCGTAAGGACCAAAGGTCGAAGTGGTGTCCATGTTCGTTGCGGTGAACGCTACCCTGAACCTCCCGGGAGCGTGAAGCAAAGTCCGCCGCAGCGGCTGGTTCAGGAATTTGGCGAAACTTGGATTTGACAGCAATCGGACGAGGGATAGCCTGACGGAGACTTGAGGTTTTTACCTCGGTTCCTCCCGACCCAGCGCCGGTCGTGCATTATCGGCCTGGGTCATTTTTTATCCTCCAACCAAGCCGGCTCAGGACGTTCAACAGCGCCGGGAGGAAGGTCAGTCCCACGAACATGCAGGTGGCCGTGCCGATGGCCATCACATAGCCGAGGCTCTCGATGCCCTGGTGCTTCGCGGCGATCAGGCTGCCAAACCCCGCGATGGTCGTCAGGCCCGAGACGAGCACCGCCTTGCCGGTGCTCTTGGCGAGGATGCTCGGATTCGATTCCTCGGCGAAGCGGTTGAGGATGTGAATGCCGTTCGTCACGCCGATGCCGACCACGAGCGGCAGCGTCATCACGTTCGCCGGGTTGAACGGTATGCCGAACAACCCCATCCAGCCGGTCATCCACAGGAAGCCGAGCGCCACCGGCACCAGCGAGAGCAGCACGCAGGACGCGCTGCGGAAATGGATGAACACCAGCACCGCGATCGCGACGAGCGAATAGAGCGCCGCTTCCTCGAAGCTCCTTCGCAGCAGCGTCGTGTATTCGAGCAACTGCACCGGCGTACCTGTTGCGTATCGATCCACCGTGCGCAACGCAGCGACGAACTGCTCCTGGTGGGTGCGTTCCCATACGTTCTTCGTCGGGTAAATTTGCAGCAAGTGTTTCCCGGTCACGCCGATGAAGCGGTTGCGCAACGTCTCGGGCAGGTCGGCCGCAGTCATCTTCCCGCCGACATCCTGCTGCCGGATGGAGTCGAATGTCTGCCGCACGTCCAGCAGCAGCGCCTCCTGGAAACGCCCGAGCTTCTCCGCTGTCGGCGCGCGATCATCCAGCACGAGCCGCTGGCGTAGCGCGCTGACGGCGTGACGCAATGACACCACCTGATCGCGCAGCGCCCTGTCCGCTTCTCCGAGCTTGTCGATCACCAGCCCGAGGTAGCCGTGGAGCGAGAACAGCGCCTGATCCAGTTCCGGCACATTTACCGTGTTCGTGTCGAGCGGCTGGAACTGTATCTCCGCCGTGATGCCTTGAATCTGCCGGATGACCTCCAGCTTCGCGCCGACGTTCTCGGTGAGGTACGGCGCCATCGAGTCCACCGTGCTGATCTCCGGCAACGCCTTCAGCCGCGCGATCATGTTGGTTGCCTCGACAGCGTTCGTCGCAACGATCGCGCCGAAGAGCACCGAGCGAGGCGAGGATTTGATTAGCTTGTCCTGGAACAACACTGCTGGCAGGCCTTCGCTCTGCATGTTCAGCAGGTTGTAGTCGAACTTCACGCGCAGCGACGGTATCACCGCCAGCAACGTCACGGCCGTCATCAAGATCGTCGTGGTTCCGGGCCGCCGCAGCCAGGTGTTCTCCAGCCGCGCGCGGAAATCCATCTCCACTGCGGCCTTTTGTTCGAGGATGGGGCCGAGCTTGTGATCCAGGACGTTCTGCCGGCCGCGCAGCAGCATCGCAGGCAGCAACGTCATCATCGGCACGAGCGACACCAGCAGGCCGCCGCCGCAGATGATGCCCATTTCCTGGATGCCCTTGAAATCCGTGAACGCCATCGCGAAGAACGCCCCCGCCGTCGTGAACGCCCCGGTGAAGATGCCCATGCCCGTGTTCACCATCGCCTTCTCCAGCGCGATGGTTTCGCTGCGGCCGTGACGTAATTCCTCCTCGTAACGCGTGATCAAGTGAACGCCGAAATCGATCGCCAGTCCGATGAGAATCGGCACGAAGGTGATCGTTAGAATGTTCAGGTGCCCGACCGTCAGTGTAGTGAAGCCCATCGTGTAGGCGATGCCTACCAGCAGGCTGAGGGTCGCCTTGAGCGGCCGTCCTGTGGCGTGATAGCCGAAGATGAAAATGATCGCCACGAGCGCCAGCGAGATGATGGACGCCCGGGTGCTGTCCTTTTGCGACTGCTGCATCTCGTCGTGTTCCAGCACGGGCTCGCCGGTGATGCCGACGTTCAGGCCGGGCACCTCGACCTCAGTTTCCTGCACCAGCTCGCGCATCCGTCGCACGGCGGTGCCCCGGCGCTCCTCGGAAACCGCCTGCGCCGTCGCCAGGTAGATGCGGCCCTTGCCGAACGTGATGTAGAGCTCCTGTTCCGCCTGCTCGCCGCCATCGAACAACGCGCTGATGCCGGGCGACGGCGGAATGCCCGGGCGCAACAACCCGTCGCGCGCCTGGGCGACGATGCGTTCCAGCGCGGGGAACGCCTTGAGCAACGCCTTGTTCTCATCGTTCGCCTCCGGTGCGGCCTGGCCGATCTGCCAGTTCACGAGATTGAACAACGCCACGAGATTCGTCGCCTTGGTGAACTGCTGAAGGAACGGACGGAAGTCCTGCATCGTCCTCGCCATCGAGCGCAGATCCGCCTCGGGCACGAACTGCAGCGCCTTGCGACCCATCATCTTCAAGTCGCCCTTGTAGAAGACATGCGCGAAAAGGTTCGTCTCGATCTCCGTCTTCTTCTTTGTGACCGGATCAATCAACGTCACCGTCGTGCGCTCGGCTTCGAGCTTCGCGCCGAGGCGCTCAACGAACTGGCGGTTCTTCTCCATCAACTCGCTCTCCACGACCGCCACGATGTCGTCCTCCACCGGGAACTCCTTCCGGAATTGGAGGAAGACCTTGTGATACTCCTTCTCGCCGCCGACGAGCGCATTGCGGCTCGTGTGGAACTCCAGTTTCTCGTAGGTGAACCAAACGCACGCCACCACCAGCATGACCTGCGGCCAGATGAACCAGTCCCGGTGTGCGATGACCGCGTCCGACAACCGCCGCAGCAACCGTTCGCCCAAGGATGGCTTGGGTGCCGTCATGCTGTTGGTGACGCGACGTGGCTCATCCCGTTGTAAACTCCGCGTTCGAGTAAACCTCTTTCACATCATCGTGATCTTCCAGTTGCTCGATGAGCTTGCTCACCGCCTCCCAAGCCGCCGCATCCGTGAGCGGCACCGAGAGCGTCGCGATATGCGTCACACTTGCGCTCGCGCACTTCACACCCTTCGCTTCGAGCGCCTTGTGGACGCCCTCGAAGTGCGCCGGGTCCGTCAGAATCTCGAACCCTTCCGGCTCCGCCTTGAAATCCTCCGCGCCCGCCTCCAACGCGACCTCCATCACCGCATCCTCGCTCACGCCCTCGCGCGGCACCATGAGCTGGCCCTTGCGCTGGAACAAACGCGTCACGGAACCCGCCGTCGCGATGGACCCTCCCGCCTTCGTCATCAAGCTGCGAATCTCCGCCGCCGTGCGGTTGCGATTGTCCGTGCTGAGTTCGACGACCATCGCCACGCCGTGCGGCGCGTACACTTCGTAAGTGAGATCCTCGTAACTCACCGCCTCACCCTCGCCCGTGCCGCGCTTGATGGCGCGGTCGATGTTCTCCTTGGGCATGTTCGCCTCGCGGCTCTTGAGCAACGCCATGCGCAGGCGCGGATTCATGTGCGGGTCGCCGCCGCCGATCTTCGTGGCGATGGTGATCTCCTTGCTGAGCTTCGCGAAGATCTTCGCGCGCTTGGCGTCGATGCCGCCCTTGAAGTGCTTCACCTTCGCCCATCTGCTGTGTCCGGCCATAAATCAACGAGAGAGAAATCAGTGCGTGTCGAAACGTGCGCCGAGTCAAACGCCCGCAAGTGAGGAAGGCAAGTCTGCGCGGTCAAAGGGAACGGGAACAACCACGGATGAGAGACACGAATTTCACCAATTGGCACGAAGAGGGAATTCTGAATTCGTGAACATTCGTGGAATTCGTGTCCGCCTCAGTTCTCCAACCCTTGGTTGAAAAACCTCAGCGTTTTCTCCACTCCGTCTTCGGCGGCTCCGGCAGACCCTGCGCCCGCAGCGCCGTGCGGAAATGCATCTTCGCCACCTTCGACAAATTCTCCACTCCCTGCTTCGCGATGAACTCCTTCGCCGCCGCATCCACCGCCGCGGACGCGCCCTTCGGCAGCCTCATGCCGAACTGCTTCTCCAACGCCGCCAGCCGCGACACAAACTCATGCCGCGCGAGAATGGACGCCGCCGCCACCGCCAAATCCTCTTCCGCCTTGTGCCGCTGCACCAACTCGATCTCGCGCCCCATGCTCATCAACGCCTTCGCCACCGTCTCCTTGCTCGACGCGAATTGATCACTGATCGCGCGGACGGGCAGGGGATTCATCCGATGCCGCTGCCCCATGAGATTCTCGATCACCCGCGCATGGCCCCATGCCAGCAACGTGTTCACGCTGCGCATCGATTTGTAGAGGCGGTTGTAAGCCTCATTGCCCACCGGCACCACGCTCGTCACGCAACCCGGCGTCTCGCGGATGATCTCCGCCAGCTCGGCGATCTTTTTGTCGCTGCCGATGTTCTTGGAATCTTTGACCCCCGCATCCTTCCACGCGCCGATCACGTCCGCGTTCACATACACGCCCGCGATGCACAGCGGCCCGAAGAAATCGCCCTTGCCCGATTCATCCACGCCGAAGCGCGGCAGCAACAACTCCGGATTCAACACCGCCTCATAGCCCAGCTTCGCCTGCTTGAGAATCTCCGGCTCCAGCACGAACTCCACGAACTCCTGCGTCGCCTTGCCCTGCACCACCAGCTTGCCGCTCTCATAGAACACCACGTTCAGCTTGTCCTTCTCCCCCGCGAACCGCGCGTAAGGCACCTCGCGCGGCTTGAAGCCGTTCTCCTTGAGATGCGCGGCCAGCGCGGCGGCCTGTTCGTCGTTGAGCTTCGCGGTGTAAATGGTGAGCGGTGATGCCATTCGAATGAGCCGCATCCTGCCGCCCGCCGCCCCGGACTTCAACCGGCAACGCGCGGCCCGTTGCGCGTGGGGCTCCAAGCTGCAGAGAAGCAGCGAGCAGTAGGTTACTTTCTATCACTCGTCCGGCGCTGGCGGGTGGGCAGAATGAGGGAGGGGGAAGACTTCCAGCAACGCCGACGGGGCGACGTGCTGCGAGTCGGGCGGCTCGCGATCCGGTGCGGAAAGCAGAACAAACGCAAGCGAGCGTGATGGACGTAGCGTTCGCGTTCGCGGACTACTTCCGCCGTCGGGACAGAATCAAGGCACCCAATCCCATGAATCCGATCACGTAGGTAGAAGGTTCAGGCACTGGAGTGAACATCTCTTCTGACGTAAAGAACCGGCCATAGGACTGTTGATTTGCAGGGCTGTTTCCGGGCGTATTCACCCCTATCCAGCAACCGTTGAAAAGGTCAAAGACGCCTGAAACTACGGTCAGTCTGAATACCCCTTGCAAATCCTGCCAAGCACCTTCCACCGCCCATTGGCCCTCGCATGTAGCAGGGTCGAACCTATCGCATGTCACGAGGCGGGAGAAGATAGCCGATTCGGCGGAGGAATTTTCGAACGCTTCGATTCGGAAAACCATAGTATCTGGTCCGAAGTCAAAATTGTTCTCCATCCAAATTGTGCCTCCGACACCAGTATGTGTCGAAGGTGGCGCTGATAGGTCTGTGGCCGGTGAAAGTGAGAACTCGAAAGTGAACCCTTCGCCGGCTGTAAATATCGAGGTGTAAGGGGTGGCACCGACTGTGCCGACAAGACCTCCTGCGATTGCTAACAAAACCAATTGTTTTTGCATAAAATACTACCTCGGTAATCCAAGGTTGATTGTGGGTTTAAGCCTAGTTTCTTGAGTCGCCTTCACGATTACCTAGCAGAAGCTCGTGGTCAAGTTCTGCGAGATGCGAGGTGGGTCTGCGAGCATCAAGTCAGATACGACTTCCATGCAGCTCTTTACCGTCGCGCCTCGAATAATCACGCGTGAATGGCGTCCCATATCCACGCGTATGTCAAAAAACGGAATCGTTCTCTCTGTCCTTCTCCTGGTGTTGGGCGGTGTTTACGTGACGTGGTTCACAGATTTGTT
>SXGS01207509.1_pt1 | contig 11066 bp, 7 predicted proteins | sample 3174681 | NCBI WGS metagenome assembly SXGS01 (sample SAMN11356861, study PRJNA531348) | freshwater metagenome | isolation source: freshwater sample F1-80 | place: China: Fuxian Lake, Yuxi | collected 2017-12-25 | reverse complement strand
TGCACCATACGCCCGAGGTCAGTCAGCGTGCGCTGGCCAAGGATCTGGGCGTTGGGCTTGGCACGATCTTCGGTGTCTATCGCAAGGACCACCCGGGACCGGCGACGGAGCAGGACTTCTTGAAGCCCGGTCGCGAGCTTCAGGCCGCGGGCTACGTGATCTACGGCTCGTCGACGATGTTCGTCATCACGACCGGCGACGGCGTGCATGGCTTCACGTACGACCCGACCGTGGGCGAGTTTTTGCTGTCGCACGAGAACATCCGCGTGCCCGATCACCACCCGTCGTACTCGATCAACGAGGGCAACGCCGGGCGGTGGACCGAGCCGGTGAAGCGCTGGAATGCGTGGGTGAAAGGCGAGCACAAGGCCGAAGGCAGGCCGTACTCGCAGCGCTACGTCGGCTCGCTGGTGGCCGACGCGCACCGCACGCTCTTGCGTGGCGGGATCTTCGCGTATCCCGAAGACGTGAAGAGCCCCGAGGGCAAGCTGCGGCTCTTGTACGAGGCGAATCCGTTCGCGTTCATCTTCGAGGCGGCCGGCGGCGTCGCGACGACGGGGCGCGGGCGGGTGCTCGACATCGCGCCGACGAAGCTGCACCAGCGCGTGCCGCTCATCCTTGGCAGCAAACGCAACATGGATGAGCTGGCGCGCTTCCTTTCGGAGGCGGAGTGAGAGAGCCGCGAGGCCCGCACGGGGGCGAGCCTTTTCAGCGAACTTCGGACTCAGCGGACTAGACGCCCTGCGTGTCGGCTCCCCAGATGTACTTGTGGAGCTGCAGATTGACGCGCACGAGGAGGCGATCGGCGAGCACCCACCGGACGAGCTCGGCGGGGGCGAGAGCGCCGTGCACCGGTGATGCGAGCAGGCGAGGGCCGAGGCGATCGAGGGCGCGCTCGGCGATCAAGCCGCGCATCCACTCGTAGTCGCCTCGATCGAGCAACACGAACTTGAGCTCGTCTCGCACGGAGAGGTGGCGCAGGTTCTCCCAGCGATTCTTGTGCGACTCGCCCGAGCCGGGGGCTTTGACATCGACGATCTTGTGGACGCGCGGATCCACGCGCGAGACGTCGAGGTGCCCGCCGGTCTCGAGGAGCACCGTGCGCCCAGCGTCGCAGAGCTCGCGCAGGAGGGGGACCGCGCCGGGCTGCAGCAACGGTTCACCGCCCGTGACCTCGACGAGCGGCGTGCCGAACGCGAGCGCGCGCTCGACGACCTCCGCTCGCGGCATGCGGGTGCCGCCGTGAAAAGCGTGTGGCGTGTCGCACCAGCTGCAGCGGAGATCGCACCCGGTCGTTCGCACGAAGGCGCACGGCACGCCGGCAAAGGAAGATTCCCCCTGAATGCTGGCGTAGATCTCGTGCACGACGAGGGACAGCTCGCGCGCGCTCGGCTCACTCACGTCCAACAGACCTCGCCGGAGAGGATGGCACGGATCGCGCCGTCGTCGGCTTCGACCGTGAGGCGGCCGCGCTCGTCGATGCCGCGCGCGACTCCCCGCACCTGTCCGACGGAGACCGTGCGCCCGCGCAGAAAGTCGCGAGCTGCGAGCTCGCCCAGCAGCTCCGCGAGGCCCGCCGCTTCAAAGCTCCCGCAGGCGCGTTCGAGCTCGCAGACGAGCCGCGCCGCGAGTTGATTTCGATCGAAGGCGATGCCCGGCGCTTCGAGGGCGAGTGACGTGGCGCGACAGGCGAGCTCCTCTGGGAAGCTCGCGACGAGGACGTTGAGGCCGATGCCGATGACGACCGCGGTCTTGGAAGCGAGCGTGAATGCCTCGAGCAAGACGCCGGCGATCTTGCGCTCACGGACGTAGACGTCGTTGGGCCATTTGATGCGCGAGCTACCGAGATCTGCGTGCGCCGTTTCTAACGCAGCGTCGACGGTGCGCGCGACGGCGAGGCCCGCCGCAAGCGCGAGCGGAGCCACGTCGACGGTGCAGTCTCGGGGGCGCCACACGAGCGAGAGGTAGACGTTGACGCCGCGCGGCGAGTGCCAGCGGTGGCCGCCGCGTCCCCTCCCCGCGGTCTGCTGATCCGCGACGAAGAGGGCACCGTGGGGAGCGCCCTCTTGGGCGGCGCGGCGCGCGTCGTCGTTCGTCGACGGCGTGGACTCGAGCACGGTCAGCGGGCAGCCGAGGCGCGCGCCCAGCCCGGCGAGGCTCGCCGTGACTCGAGCGTGCGAGAGCGAAGCGCCGAGCATCGTGGGATCCGCCGCAGCGAGCAGTACGGTGCGAAGCGAGCAGTACGGTGCGAAGCGAGCAGTAGGTGCGAAGCGAGCGAGCGCGGTCACGCGTCGTAGAGCTCGAGCGCGATGTCGGCCGCCTTCGCTGAATGAGTGAGCGCGCCGACGCTGATGACGTCGACGCCGGTGGCCACGAGCTCTGGGATGCGCGCGAGGGTCACTCCGCCCGACACCTCGACGATCGGTCCGTGGGGTGGGCGCCCGACGCTGCGACACCGCGCGATCGCGAGCGAAATCGTCGGCGTGTCCATGTTGTCGAGCATCACGATGTCGGCGCGGGCGTCGAGGGCCTGCTCGAGCTCTGCGAGCGTCTTGACCTCGACCTCGATGCGCGAGGTGTGCGGAGCGCGGGCCCGAGCGCGCTCGACGGCGGTGCCGATGCCGCCGGCCGCGACGATGTGATTGTCTTTGATCATCACGGCGGAGCCGAGGTTGTCGCGGTGGTTGTGCGCGCCGCCGGTGCGGACCGCGTAGCGCTCGAGAACGCGCAGCCCCGGCGTCGTCTTGCGGGTGTCGGTCACGCGCGCGCCCGCCGCGGCCAGCGCGTACTTGCGGGCGAGCGACGCGATCCCACACATGCGCTGCGCAAAGTTGAGCGCGACCCGCTCGGCCATGAGCAGGCTCTGCGCCGGTCCGCGCACGCGCCACGCGACCTCGCCCGCCGCAGCAAACGCGCCCTCGGGCAAGCAGCGCTCGAAGGTGACCCGCGGATCGAGCAGCGCGAACACCCGCGCGAACACGTCGCCGCCGCAGACGACGAGCTCGTGGCGCGCGACGGCCTCGGCGCGAGCGAGCCGATCGCTCGACACGCACGCCTCGGTCGTGAGATCGCCGCTGCGGAGATCTTCGTCGAGGGCGGCGCGGAGGATCGGATCGAGGATGACGTTCGTGAGCATGCGCGTTCTCGAGCGAGCGGTTTCGTGTGCGGCGCCCGTGGTAAGCGAGCGCGGCGCTCGGCTCAGAAGCGGATGAGCGCGCCGGCCCAGGTGTAGCCGCTGCCAAACGCCGCCGACAGCACCGTGGCGTTCTCGAGCTTGCCGGCCTCGAACGCCTCGCTCAGGCCGATCGGGATGGTCGCCGCGGTCGTGTTGCCGAAGCGCCCGATGTTGTTGACGACCTTGTGCTCGGGGATGTCGAGCGCCGCGGCGACGAACTGGTTGATGCGAAGGTTGGCCTGATGCGGCACGAACACGTCGATGTCGGCGACGGTGAGGCCCGTGTCGGCGAGCACCTCACGCGCAACCTCGGGCATCTTCTCGACCGCCCAGCGGAACACCTGTTTGCCATTCATGTGCGGGTACTGCAGGCCCTGGTCGAGCATTTCGTGCGTGATGCGCGGTTCGTTCTTCGACATCGGCGCGGGGATCCAGAGCTCTTCGGCGCCGGAGCCGTCGGAGTGCAGCTTGACCGAGCGGATCCCTTTTTCGGGGTCGGGGCTCACGCCCACGAGCGCCGCGCCCGCGCCGTCGCCGAAGAGCACGGCCACGGCGCGACCGCGCTCGGTGAAGTCGAGGCCGGTCGAGTGCACCTCGCTGCCGACGACGAGCACGTTGTCGTACGCGCCCGACTGCACCCAGGCGTTGGCGACGCTGAGCCCGTAGAGAAACCCGGAGCACTGGTTGCGCACGTCGAGCGCCGGCACGCTCTCGAGGCCGAGTTTGTTCTGCAGCAAGACGCCGGAGCCGGGAAACATCACGTCTGGGCTCAACGTCGCGAACACGATCGCGTCGACGTCCGCGAGGTCGCGACCCGCGCGCTCGACGGCCTGCTTGCACGCGGGCACCGCCAGATCGCTGGCGCCGATGCCGCTGTGCTCGATGAAGCGGCGCTCTCGAATCCCCGACCGCTGGAAGATCCAGTCGTCGGAGGTCGGCATGATCTTGGAGAGGTCCTCGTTCGTCACGACCCGCGACGGAACGTAGTGAGCGACCCCAAGGATGTGCGCGCGCCTCATGCGGCGAGTCATGCCCAGTGGGCCGTCGCGCTTCAACGGGTTTCGCCGCCGGGCCGAGAATTGCTTGAAATTCCGAACCACCGCGGCGAGCCGGCCGCGCGTTGGGAAAAAAGCGGCCTGGCGTAGTAGGGTTAGCCTCACCGGGAGCCGTCCTCCGTCCAACGGACGTGACCCTCCATTTCGCCCCGTTCACGCCCGCCCCACGTCCGAAGCTCGCGATGCATCCCCACGTCGGTCAGGTGATCAACAACAAGTACCGCCTCGTCCGCCTGATCGGCGACGGCGGCATGGGGAGCGTGTTCGAGGCGCGCCACGAGCTGTTGGGCACTCACGTCGCGCTCAAGTTCCTGCATCCCCAGCTCGCCAAGCGCAAAGGCCTCATCGAGCGCTTCATGCAAGAAGCGCAGGTGTCGGCGCGGATCCGCAGCCCGCACGTGGTGCAGGTCTCCGACGTCGATCGCACGAGCGACGATCTCGCGTACATGGTGATGGAGCTCGTCGAAGGGAAGTCGCTGCAGGCGCTCTACGAGGAGCTGTTCGAGAAGAACGAGCGAGTGAGCTACGGCGACGCGTTCGACTTCGTGCTGCAGATCATCGACGGCGTCGGCGCCGCGCACAAGCTCGGCATCGTGCATCGCGATCTCAAGCCGGACAACGTGATGCTCACGAAGAACGACAAGGGGCGCACGCTAATCAAGGTCCTCGACTTCGGCATCGCGAAGCTGAAGGCGAGCGGCGAGATGGAGCGCGGGCTCACGCGCCCCGGCGTCGTCATGGGCACGCCGGAATACATGGCGCCCGAACAAGCCTTCAGCGCGGATCAGGCGGACGGGCGGGCCGACATCTTTTCGATCGGCGTGATGTTTTACGAGATGCTCGCGGGGAGGCGTCCGGTCGGCGGTGACGACGCCCGCGGGATCGCCGCGCAGTATCTCGACGGCTCGGTTACGCAGCTGAAAGTGCTCAAGCCGTCGCTCACCGAGGAGCTCACGCGCGCGGTTCACAAGGCGATGGCCGCACGCCCCGCGGAGAGGTTCGCGACGGTCGAGGAGCTGCGCGTCGCGATCGAGCCGTTCGCGCCCGAGGGGCTGTCGACCTTCGTCACGCGGACGCCGCTCGCGCCGGGGATCACGCCCCAGCCGGCGACTCCGGCGAACGCCACACCGGCCGCCGCGCGGCAGAGCCCGGCGGTGAACGAGACCGTGCCCCCCGAGGAGACGTTCGCCGACGAGGCCGCGCCGGCGCAGGCACAGCAGCCCGCGACGGTTCGCGAGGGCGGCGCCGCTGCCGTGTCGGCGGCGGCGTCGAGCGCCCTCGAGCAGTCGGCCGTCATCAACGTCGAGCCCGCGCGGCCTTCGGCAGCGACCGCCGCCATGAGCGCGGTCGACGAAAAGCAGGTGCGCGAAGCGGGGGCAAGCGGCGGCATTCGGTGTGTGGATCCGGCGCCGGCGCCCGCGGCGCAGCCCCAGTTTGGTGAGTCGCCTGCCGCAGCACCTCGGCCTGGCGGCACGATGGTAGGCGAGGCCTATGTGCCGAGCCTGGCCGCGACTCCGGCAGGATCCGGTGCCGAGCCGAGCGCGGGGGCGGCGCCCTTCGGAATGGCAGCGCCCGCGTTCGGGCCGGGGCACGTCGCGGCCGCACAACCTGCCGGTGGCTACGCCGGCGCGCCGATGACGCCCGTCGCGCACGGCATGCGCGTCACGCCGCAGCGTGTTGCGCGCGGCCCATCGCTCCTGTCGATTTTCTTGATCGCGGGTGCGCTCGCCGGCTCTGCCACGGGCGGCTTCTACCTCTGGAACCGCCAGAACCAAGACTCGGGCGATGACGGACCGCGGCGCGCGCGGACGTCCGAAGAGCCCGCGACTTCGCCCGCGCAGACGCCGACCGAGGGTGGGACCGAGAGTACGCCAACGGACCTGGCGCCGGCGCCGGCACCGACCGAGGCGGCCAGTCCGCCGGCGGAAGCGCTGCCGCCAGAAGCGCTGCCGACGGAGACCGCGCCGCGACCAACTCCGCCGCCGGCGACGCCACCCACCTCGACGGCCACCCCTCACCCGACCGCGGCGCCCACGGCGACGGGCACGCCCACTGCGAAGCCCACCGCGCCGCCGCCGTTCGTACTGCCGACGGCGTTTCCGACGATCCCCGGGCTGCCGCCGCTCTTCCCGCTGCCGGGTCTGCAACCGCCGCAGCCGCAGCCGACCGTGAAGCCGCCGCCTCCACCCCCGCCGCCGCCCGGCAAGGGTGGTGGGTTTCGCCTTCCGCGCATTGGTGGCGCGAAAAAGAAATAGAGGCGTAGCGATGACGCGAGAGCGCGGCGTCAAGGTCTGCGGTAGCCAGCGAGAAGATCGGCCGTGAGCAGCGCCGCGAGCTCGGAATACCCGCGCGGCATGAGGTGCACGCCGTCGGGTGAGGCCTTCTTCTCGTCGCGCCACCGCGTGAGCGAGCCCTTGCCGCCCATCACCGCGTGGGTGTCCCAGAACATGCAGCCCTCGGCCAACGCCGCGCGTCGCATGGCGTCGTTGATCGGCGGGATCCGCGCCTCGGCGTCGACGCGGTCGGCAGGTCCGACGACGAGGCACGAGGCCTCTCGGCGGATGCGTTTTCCGCGGAGGATCAGCGCGCGCGTGTTCTTCTCGTACTCGGCGGGCTTGACCACCGGATCGCTCGCCTCGTTGCCGCCGAACTCGAAGACGAACAGATCCGGCGGGTGGCGCGCGACCTCCTTCGCCCACGCGGCCTCGTTCCACGCGAGCGCGGTCGCATAGCGCGCGCCGTTGATGCCGACGTTGTCGAGCACGACGCCGGGATGTTTCTGCGGGTCGACCTCGATGCGAACGCCGCAGAAATCCGGACGTCCGTCGCGGATCGAGATGTCGAGCTTCGCGAGCCCGGTGTTCGCGAACTCCAGGTGGTGGAGCGCCTCGTCGACGGTAGGGCTCTTGATGCGCTCGCGGTGCGCGTCGCCGAGCGAAATCGCGAAATCGTCCGACGCGAGACCTGCCTTGTAACAGACGTCCCACGTGAGGGGCTTTCCGGCGAGGGATGCGTCGGTGAGGCGCAGTGAAGCCGCGCGCTTGCCGGAGAACCCGGCGTGCAAGATCCCACCGAGGCCGAACGCGCCATCGCCAAACGGAGCCACGGTCGAAGGCTGCCGAGGACGCATGCGCCAGCCGCCGTCGACTTCGACGTCGATGTCATCGTGGCGGTAGCCCTTCATGCCGAGGTGAACGAACCCGGGGCCGGCATTTCCGAAGCGCTTCTGCAGCGCCGTGCGCACGCCGCCCGTCCAAAAATCGGCCTGCGCATGCGAGTCGCCGAGCCAGAGGATGCGAACGTGAGCCTTGCGTTCCTGGGCTTCGAGCGCGCGGAGCGCATCGTGAAAGTGCGCGAGCTTTCCGGCGTGAGCGATTTCGGGAGCGGCCATCGCGTGCGTCGCCGCGGCAACGTCGGCGAGCGCGGCTGCCGGAGCGACCGTTGACGCGGCGAGCAGCGGAGCGGCGCCTGCCCCGTCGTGCGTCGTCGTGTCGCCGCTCGCTGCGACGGCTGCGCTCGAGCTCGCGGTGGGGTCGGTCGTGCCTGGCGAAGGTACCGCCGACGAGGGGCTCGTCGTGCCCGCGGCGCGCGTCGCGGCTCCGCTGGTCGTGACAACGCCCTGGGTCGGCGCGGACATGGTGCAGGCAGCGACGGCGACGACTCCGAAGACTCCAAGAAGTGCGCGCATGGTGGGCTTCTGCATGTCTATGCTTCCCCCTTCGGCCAGGGCAAGATACGCGGCACCTCGTACGTTCTCCTGCTCTCCGCGACTCCACGTGCCCACGAAAAGCTCGCCTCCGCCGGCAAAGTCCCCCGAGGATCCGTTCGACCTCGCGGGCGCCATGCTCGCCGACAAATACCGTATCGAAGGCGTCGTCGGCGCGGGCGGCTTCGGCGTCGTGTATCGCGGAGAGCACATCGGCTTCGGCGAGCCGATCGCGGTCAAATGCCTCCGGCTCGGCTCCCAGCTCGGCGCCGAAGATCGCGAGAAGCTCCTGGCGCGCCTGAAGGACGAAGGGCGCGTCTTGCACCGCCTCTCGAAGCTGACGAGCGGCATCGTCCAGGCGCTCGACGTGGGCGCGGTCACCACGAAGAGCGGCGCGTGGGTTCCCTATCTCGTGCTCGAGTGGCTCGAAGGGCAGACGCTGGCGCAGCTCGTCCAAGGGAGACGGCGCGGCGGAGAGGGCGCATTCTCCGTCAGCGAGGCGCTCGCCCTGCTCTCGCCGGCGGCCGAGGCGCTCGGCATCGCGCACAAGCAGCGGGTCGCCCACCGCGACGTGAAGCCGGAGAACCTCTTCGTCACCGACATTGGCGGGCGACGCACGATGAAGGTGCTCGACTTCGGCATCGCGAAGGTCCTCACGCACACGAGCTTCACCCAGGCGCCGGCCGCGACCGAGAAGCAGGCGACCGCCTTCACGCCGAGCTACGGCGCCCCCGAGCAATTCAACAAGAAGCGCGGCGCGACCGGGCCGTGGACCGACGTGTTCGCGCTCGCGCTCATCTTCGTCGAGCTCGTCACCGGCGCACGCGCTCTCGAGGGCGAGGACGCGACTCAGCTCTACATCGCGTCCGCAGATCCCGCCGCGCGTCCGACGCCGCGCCACCACGGCGTCGACGTTGGCGACGCCATCGACGAGGTGTTGGTTCGCGCGCTCGCGATCGATCCGGCGGATCGCTTTCAAGACGCGAGCACCTTCTTCGAAGCCTTGAGGCGCGCCGCCGAGGCGAGCGGCGACGTGACCGCCACGCCCTCGGGCCACGCGCCGGGAGCGCCGCCGGTGGACTCATCGGACACGGGCGAGTTCGTCGTGCGCCATGCCTACGAGCTGGACGCGCCGCTCGACGCGGGCGCACATCGTGTGATGCAGACCCTGCCCGTCGACGGCAGTGCATCCAGCGCATCGCCGCATACGGTGGCGGTGGCCGACGAGGACGGTGGGCAGGCTGCGGCGTCGGGCTCGCGCGGTGCTGGCGAGAACCGCGAAAATGCGCGAAACGCGGCGGGCACGACCTCCCCGCCAGAGTCGGCCGCGCGCGGGTCCGGATTTTGGCTGCCGTTCGTGGCCATGGTGTCGCTCGCGGGCGCGGGTGCGCTCTACTGGCAGCTACGTTCGATCACCGACGGCCCGGTAGCGAGCGACGGCACGGTACGCGGCACCCAGCGGCGCGCTCCGAAGGTCTTGCCACGCGCCACGGTGCCGTCGTCCGCTGAGAGCCCCACGCCTGCCGTGAGCGCGGTCGCGGCCAGCTCGGCGAGCGCCACCGCCTCGGCATCGAGCGCAGGAGGAGGCCCACCCGATGGCGGCGCGGCAGCGTCGGCGAGCGCGTCGTCCACGGCGAGCGCCGCGCCACCGTTCGTGCCGCCCCCGGACATGGTCGCGTTCGCGATGAGCGACGGGCGGCGCTTCCTGCTCGAGCGCACGGAGGTGACGACGCGCAGTTACCTCGAGTGCGTGACCGCGGGGCGCTGCAAAAAGGCGTCGCGCGCGGTGCTCACCGACGAGGCCGCGTCGGCGCTGGGCGTGCCCGACCTCAGCGAGGCGGCGGCGCCGGATCGCCTCGCTGCCGCATGGGAAAAGCGCTGCAACCAGACCCGCGGCGCGGCCGATCACCCCGTGAATTGCGTGAGCTTCGGCAGCGCGGAAGACTACTGCGGCTGGCGCGGCCGACGACTCCCGACCGCAGCCGAGTGGAAGCTGGCCGCCGCGGGCAACGCAGGAAGAAGGCACCCGTGGGGCGACCTTGCGCCAGAGTGCCAGACCGCCTGCTACGGGAAGAACGGCGGCTGCGTCGGCGGCGCGAGCGAGGTCGCGAGCTGCACGACCGGGAGCCACGCGAACGACGCTACGCCGGAGGGCCTCATGGATCTCGGCGGCAACGTCGCCGAGTGGGTCACCGACGTCGGCCCACGGCCCAGCAGCGACGGCCCGCCGTGGCGCATGTTGATGGGTGGAAGCTTCCTCGACGAGGCGGACAAGCTCGCCGTCTCATCGTCGCGCGCGGCGCCGCCCGTCACCGCGTTCGTGTCGATCGGCCTTCGCTGCGCGATGGACGTCCCCGCAGCTCCGGCGAACTAGTGTCCTGAGTCCATGATTCGTGCCCCAAGTTCGCGCGCCCCTCTGGGGCGAGGGCGCGCGAACTCCGCGATAGGGCGTCCTTTTGACCCACGAAACGCACTCTATTCTTTGGGTCCCGATTCACTGAATCGGGACACAAGGGCGTGTGACGGAGCTGCATCGCAGACGCCGAACGGTGCTTTTTTGGTGGCGGTCGCGTGAATCGCGGCACTAGATGCGGCGCGTATGAGTGAGCGCGAGCCCGCCTTCGAGTTGCCGCTGCGCGGCGCATTGAACCCCTCGACCCGCTCCGACGGCACGAACCCCGGCTCGTTCGCGCTCGGTCCCGACGTCGGCGGCCCGCTCGCGTACGCATCGCCGGACACGCCCGGAATGCCCGCGCCCAGCGACAAGACGGCGTGGGACTTCATGCCGGACGATTGGCGTCTCGTCGACGGGCGCTGGACACCGCCTGCGGACTTCGTCCCCATCACGCAGCTCGAGCACGCGCGCCTCGGCACCGTGACGCGCGAGATGCTCGCCGTGGCCGCACGCGAGGGGCACCTCACGCCCGAACAAATCCGCGACGAGGTCGCCGCGGGGCGCATGATCCTCCCGGCGAACAAGCACCACCTCGCCCACGGCCTCGTGCCGATGGCGATCGGGCGCGCGAGCAAGACGAAGATCAACGCGAACATGGGCGCTTCCCCGGTTTCGAGCGGCACCGACGCCGAGGTCGAGAAGCTCGCGTGGGCCGTCCGCTGGGGCGCCGACACC
>SXGS01226511.1_pt1 | contig 11071 bp, 14 predicted proteins | sample 3174681 | NCBI WGS metagenome assembly SXGS01 (sample SAMN11356861, study PRJNA531348) | freshwater metagenome | isolation source: freshwater sample F1-80 | place: China: Fuxian Lake, Yuxi | collected 2017-12-25 | reverse complement strand
GTGGCGGTGGCGGCGTTCAACATCGTCTCCACACTGGTCATGCTGGTCACCGACAAGCAGTCGGACATCGCGATCCTGCGCACGCTTGGCGCCTCTCCCGGGTCCATCGTGCAGATCTTCATGGTGCAGGGGACGCTGATCGGGCTCATCGGCATGGTCGCCGGCGTCGTGGGCGGCGTCCTGCTGGGCTGGAACGTGGACGTGGTGGTGCCCTTTATCGAGAGCCTGCTTGGCTTCAAGATCCTCGCCAAAGACGTCTACTACATCTCCGATTTGCCTTCGGACGTGCAGCTGGCGGACGTGACCACGGTGGCGCTGGTGTCGTTTGCGCTGTCGTTCCTCGCCACCCTGTACCCGAGTTGGCGCGCCTCGCGCATCAACCCGGCCGAGGCCCTGCGCTATGAATGAGGCGGCCGTACCGGTGGTTGCCTGCACGGGCCTGGGGAAGACGTACCAGGGACCGGCGCCGGTAAAGGTGCTCGAGGGCGTGGATTTCGAAGTGCGCGCCGGTGAGCGTGTCGCGATCATGGGCAAGTCGGGCTCGGGCAAGTCCACGCTGCTGCACCTGCTGGGCGGCTGGATGCGCCTACCGCGGGGACGGTGTTCGTGCAGGGGCGCGAGCTCTCCGCCATAGGAGAGGCCGGGCGCGGACAGGTGCGCAACGCGACGCTGGGCTTCATCTACCAGTTCCACCACCTGCTGCCCGAATTCAGCGCGATCGAGAATGTCGCCATGCCGCTGCTCATCCGCCGCCTGGCGCGCGAGGAGGCGCTGCGCCGCGCGGCGAAGATCCTGGGGGAGGTGGGCCTCGCCGCGCGCCTGGAGCACCAGCCGGGCGAGCTCTCCGGCGGCGAGCGCCAGCGCTGCGCCTTCGCGCGCGCGCTGGTGACCGGGCCCGCCTGCGTGCTGGCGGACGAGCCTACGGGGAACCTGGACAGCCGCACCGCCGACGAGGTGTTCGACGCCATGGTGCGCCTGTCGGAAGCGCGCGGCACCGCTTTCGTGATCGTGACCCACGACGCCGCCATCGCGGCGCGCGCGAGCCGGCTCATGGAGCTGCGGGAGGGGCGTCTGGTTCCGGGCTCGAATTCGGGCGCGATTCCAGCCTGATCACCCCGGCCGCGAGCGCGTCGCGGTAGAACGCGGCGCTGTAAAGCGACTGCGTCAGCACGAAGCCGTGGCTGCTGGAGCGCACGAACCAGCGGAACAGGAACCCGGCGAGAAAGATGGCCACGCCGGCGATAAACCAGCCTGCCAGCGCGAGGCCCACCGCCAGCCCGAACATCGGCAGCAGGATGAACGGCAGCAGCATGCGGCCGGAGACGAAGCGCGCTGCCGCCTTGCGGTCCACGTGCAGGGTCAGGTCTCTCGAGCGGTAGCCGGCGACGAAGTCCGCGTGGGTCACCGCGTGCATGGCCTATGCGTGACCGTTGCGCCGACGCTGGCGCGCGCGCCAGGCGAGGCGCACATAGATGCGCCAGCCCAGCTGTACCGCTGCGTAGCCCAGCGCCGCCAGCGTGAGTGCGAGGGCCACCAATCCGACCAGTAGCGGCTTGCCCAACGCCAGGAACCAGTCCACCAGCGCCTGGAACGAGCCCATCCAGTTGGCCCAGTCCATGACGAAGGGCTCGTGCGCCAGCGGCGCTTGATTCACCCCCAGCAGCAGGCTGCCGTAGCCGTAGGCGAGCAGGTACAGCGGCACGATGGTGAAAGGGTTGGTGTAGATGGTCATAAGCAGCGCCACCGGCAGGTTGCGCTTGAGCGGGATCGCGAGCAGCAGCGCGGCGAGCATCTGCAGCGGCCCCGGCACCAGTCCGGAGAAGAGGCCGATCGCCACCGCCCCGGCGACTGAGTCGCGGTTCAGGTGCCACAGGTTCGGGTGGCTGAGCAGCGTTCCGAACATCGCCACCAGCCGGTTGGCGCGAACCGAGTCGGCGTCAGGCAGATGCTTGCGGAAGAGTTTCTTCATCGGGGGGCTAGGCGGCGGCCGGCGCGTCATCGAACGGTCCGCTCGCGCGTTGCATTTTAGATGACTGCCGCCCTGTTAAGTTTCGCCGCCGGGGTGCTGGCGCTCCAGGCCCTGCCGGAGCTGCCCGCGGCGGCGTGGCTCTGGGCGGCGCCGGTGGCCATCGCGGCCACGTGGCGATTCCGCGCATTGGCGATTCCGCTCGCCGGGGTCCTCGGCATCTGCTGGGCGCTAGGGTTCGCCCACCTGCGACTCGCCGACCGCCTCGACCCGGAACTGGAAGGCGTGGACGTGGAGGCGGTGGGCGTCATCGCCGGCCTGCCCGCCGCGGGCGAGCGCAGCCTGCGCTTCGCCTTCGATGTCGAGTCCTCCGCGCACCGGTTGCCCTCGCGAGTCCTCGCTTCCTGGTACCGGACGCCGTTCGCTCAGGACCGATCCTCGGTCCTCGCCGAACTGCCGCGCCCGGGCGAGCGTTGGCGTTTCACGCTGCGCCTGAAGCGCCCGCACGGGCATTTCAATCCGCACGCCTTCGACTACGAGGCCTGGCTGCTGGAGCGCGGCATCGGTGCAACAGGCTACGTGAGGGCGGGCGGGCGGGCGGCGCCCCCGCTGCGAATAGGCTGGCGCAACAGCCCGCTCGATCGCATCGAACAGGCCCGCGAGGCGGTTCGCGATCGCTTCAAGCGCGTGCTGGGCGAGACGCCGGCGGCGGGCATCCTCGCTGCTCTCGCGGTGGGCGACCAGCGCTCGATCAGCAACGAGGAATGGCGCTTGTTCAGCGCCACTGGCGTCACTCACCTGATGAGCATTTCCGGCCTGCACGTGACGATGGTGTCGGGGCTGCTCGCTTGGCTGATGGCGTCGCTCTGGCGGCGCGTTCCGCGCCTCGCCCTGGCGGTGCCGGCGCGCAAGGCCGGCGCGCTAGCGGCCATCGCAGGCGCGCTCGGCTACGCGCTACTGGCTGGTTTCGCGGTGCCGGCGCAGCGCACGTTCTGGATGGTGGCGGTGGTGGCGCTGGCCCTGTGGTCGGGCCGCATCGCCTCTCCCGCGCGGACGCTCGCGCTGGCGCTCGCGGTGGTGCTGCTCGCCGATCCCTGGGCCGGGCTCTCGGCCGGGTTCTGGCTGTCCTTCGGCGCGGTGGCGCTCATTTTCCTCGCTAGCGCAGCGCTGCGCCGCGAGGAGCCGCTGGTCCTGCAGTGGGCGAGGGTCCAGTGGGCGATCACGATCGGACTTGCGCCGGCGGCGCTGTTCCTGTTCTCGCAGGTGTCGCTGGTGGGGCCGCTCGCGAACGCCGTCGCCATCCCGGTGGTGTCCGTTGTTGTCACGCCGCTCGTGCTCGGCGGTGCGGTGCTGCCCTGGGATGCGCTGCTGTCGATCGCGTCGTGGCTGGTGCAATGGCTGCTGCAGTTCCTCGAATGGTGCGCGTCGCTGCCGGTCGCGGTCTGGCAGCAGCCGGCGCCGCCGTGGTGGTGCCTGGTCGCGGCGACCGCGGGCACGCTCTGGCTGGTCGCGCCGCGTGGCGTGCCCTGGCGCGTGACCGGGCTCGCGCTCATGGCGCCGGCGTTTGCCTGGCCGGTCGCGATACCTGCATGGGGCGAGGCCTGGGTGGTGACCTTGGACGCAGGGCAGGGACTGGCGGTGCTGGTGCGCACCGCGAACCGGGCGCTGCTCTATGACACCGGCCCCGCATTCGGCACCGAGTCTGACAGCGGCGAGCGGATCATTCTTCCCTACCTGCGGTCGATCGGTGTGTCCCGGCTCGACGCGCTGGTAGTCACGCACAACGATATTGACCATTCAGGTGGGGCGGCCTCGATCCTGCACACGCTCGAGGTGGACCGTTTCCTGTCCTCGCTGCCTGCCGCTAGCCCGCTGCTTACGCTGGCGCCGGCCGAGCGCTGCGCGGCAGGGCAGGCCTGGGAATGGGACGGCGTGCGCTTCGAGATGCTGTATCCGGCCGAGGGCGCTCAGATGCGGCGCACGAACAACCTGAGCTGCGTGCTGAAGGTGACGGCGCGCGGCGGCACCATGCTGCTCACCGGGGATATCGAGCATGAGGCGGAAGCGGCGCTGATCGAGCGCGACGCCGGCGCGCTGCGCGCGAACGTGCTGCTGGTCCCGCACCACGGCAGCCGCACCTCGTCCAGCGCGGCGTTCATCGCGGCCGTTTCCCCGCGCGTGGCGGTGATCCCGGCGGGCTATCGCAACCGCTTCGGCCATCCGGCGGCGGACGTGCTCGAGCGCTATGCCGAAGCCGGCGTGGCGCTGCGGCGCACCGACTCGGAGGGCGCGGTGACGGCGCGCTTCCTGGAGAGGGGACTGGAGATCGAGACCGAACGCCGGCGCCGGGGGCGGTACTGGCACGACGCGCCGCGCTAGGTCCATAATGGTCGGGCAAGGTCCATCCAGAACTGCAAGAGGTGGAAACCATGGCCAAGAAAAGCAGCAATGCGGTCTATCGCGTCACCGACGTCATCGGCACCAGCTCGGAATCGTGGGAAGACGCGGGGCGCAGCGCGGGGAAGACCGCCTCGAAGTCGCTGCGCGACCTGCGCATCGCCGAGGTGACCAAGCTGGACGTGAAGATGGAGAACGGCAAGGTGGTACAGTTCCGGAGGCGGCTCTCGCTATCGTTCAAGTACGAGGCCTGATGCCGGCAGGCTACAGCGCGACGGTTCGCGTCACCGGCAGTGTCGGGCGCTTCGAGGATTTCCGTGAGCGTATCCGCTGGCTGCTGGTGCGTGACCCGGATTGCGATCCCTATACCGAGCACCACGCCGAGGGCGCCCTGGAGTACTGTTTCCAAGTTGAGAACGGGCTGCCATTCCCGAGCTTCGTCGAGGCTAGCGCCGAGTTTCCCGAGATGCGCGTCGAGGTGCAGTGGCACCGCGAGGCTGACGCCGGCGGCGCCGCGATCGAGAACGGCCGCATGGTCGAGAAATGGCAAGGCGAAAGAAATCCCCCTTGACGGCAGCTTCGCAGCAACGCTTCGTGCAATGCGCCTCTCCCAGGGGCCTGCACCGCATTTCGTACTTGGAGTGGGGCGACCCGGGGAATGACAGGGTGCTCATTTGCGCCCATGGCCTGACGCGCTGCGCGCGGGATTTCGACACGCTCGCGGCCGCGATGCAGGATCGATATCGCGTGGTCTGTCCGGACGTCGCCGGCCGCGGCGGCTCGGACTGGCTGATCGATCCGATGCTCTACCAGCTGCCGCAGTACCTCTCCGACATGGTGACCCTGATCGCGCGCCTGGACGTCGAGGCGGTGCACTGGGTGGGCACCTCCATGGGCGGCCTGATCGGCATGGCGCTCGCCGCGCAGCCGAACACGCCGGTGCGCCGCTTCGTCATCAACGATGCTGGGCCGGTGATCGCCAAGGTTTCGCTGGAGCGGATCGCGACCTACGTCGGCATCGCGCCGACGTTTCCATCGATCGACGCCGCCGACCAGTACGTGCGCGCTATCAGTACCACCTTCGGCCCGCACAGCCACGCGCAGTGGCGCTTCCTCACCGAGGTGGTGGTGCGCCGGAACGATGACGGCAGCTGGCGCATGCACTACGACCCGAAGCTCGCCGAGCCGTTTCGCGCCCTGATGCCGGAGAAGGACTTGGAGCTGTGGCCGCTGTGGGACGCGGTACGCTGTCCGACGCTGGCGCTGCGCGGCGCGCTGTCCGACTTGCTGACGAAGGAAACCTGCGCGCAGATGGCCGAGCGCGGGCCGAAAGCGAAGGTGGTCGAGATTCCCGGCGTCGGCCATGCGCCGACGCTGATGCATGCCGACCAGGTCGCGATAGTGAGGGAGTTCCTGCTAGCCGCCTGAAGGAGCCTGCGCGCGCACCACCCCGTAGCGCGCCAACGTGCGGATGCGAGCCTCGGCGTGGTCCACCACTGGTACCGGGTAGTCGCGCCCGATCTCGCAGCCCGCGGCGTGCTGCTCCAGCGGCGGCAGCGTCCAGGGCACGTGGATCCAGTCGCTGCTCACGCGGGCCAGTTCCGGCACGTAGCGGCGGATGAACGTCCCCTCGGCGTCGAACTTCTCGGACTGCGTCACCGGGTTGAAAATGCGGAACCAGGGCTGCGCGTCGCAACCGGTGGAGGCGGCCCATTGCCAGCCGCCATTGTTGGCGGCGAGGTCGTAGTCGTTCAGCTTCGCCGCGAAATAGCGCTCGCCGCGGCGCCAGTCGATGCCCAGGTCCTTCACCAGAAACGAGGCCGCTACCATGCGCAGGCGGTTGTGCATGTAGCCGGTGCCGTTCAGCTGGCGCATCGCGGCGTCCACCAGCGGGTAGCCGGTGCGGCCCTCGCACCAGGCTCTCCATCCCTTCGGATTGGCGTCGAACCGCACTGCGTCGTACTCGCGCCGGAACGAGCGCTCGACTACGTCCGGCCGCCAGGCAAGGATGGCGTGGTAGAAGTCGCGCCACACCAGTTCCGAAAGCCAGGTCTGCGCGCCGGCGTGGTCCAGCTTCCAGGCCAGCGCCACCAGCTGGCGGATGGAGATCGTGCCGAAGCGCAGGTGCGTCGAGAGGTAGGACGGCCCCTTCAGGCCCGGGAAGTCGCGTTTGTCGCGGTAGCCCGCGATGCGGCGCCGGAAATCGGCCAGCAGCTTCGCGGCGCCGGACATGCCCGCCGGGATCGGCAGTTCGGCGGGCTCGAAGCCGATGTCGGCGAGCGACGGCACCGGAGTCTTCGGCCCGGGTGCGAGACGCTCGGCGTGCCTGTCGATGGGGTAGGCCTTAACGAAGAACGGGTCCAGCTTCGCCAGCCAGGCGTTCTTGTAGGGCGTGAACACCGAGAACGGCTCGCCCGCCTTCGTGCGCACCTCGTCCAGCTCGAAGATAACCTGGTCCTTGCGGGTGTGGAAGGCGATGCCTAGCGCGTCGAGGCGGTCCATGATCTCCGCGTCGCGCGCGATCGCCTGCGGCTCGTAGTCGCGGTTGGCGTACACCGCGGCCACGCCCAGAGCCTGCGCCAGCCTCGGGATCTCCTCGCGCGAGCGGCCATGCAGCACGTGCAGGCCACCGCCCCTGGATTCGAGGGAAGCCTTCAGCTCGACCAGGCTCGCGCGGATGAAGGCGACGCGCCGGTCGCACTTCGATTTCAGTGCACTTAAGATCTCGGTGTCGAAGACGAAGGCGCAGTGCACCGCGTCATGCGCGGTGAGCGCGGCGTGCAGCGCGGCGTTGTCTTTGTCGCGCAGGTCGCGGCGGAACCAGGCCAGCGCCGAGCTCATGTCCCCTTCCGGCTCTCCGCGTTCCAGTGCAGCTCGAGGTTCGCGATCAACGCCGGGCTGAAGTGGCAGTGCGCCTGCTCGCGCGCGTACACCGCCATGTAGCGGCGGAAGCTGTCCAGCGGTTCCTCCGAGATGCGCAGCGCGCGCCGGTTGCTGGCGGCGCTGACCACGCCCGAGCCGGTGATGTGCCGCACCAGCCGCTTGAGCTCGAAGTCCATGGCATCCGGCGCCACGATGTGGTCGCAGATGAGGCGCCCCTCGGGGCTGGCGCAGTCGATGCGCCGTTCGGCGAGGATGGCCTGGCGCGCGAGGCGTGGGCCGATATGACGGGGCAGGCGCAGGTTGGCCGCGCCCGGGATGATACCTTCCTTGCGTGCGGGTAAGGTCATGTACGCCTCCTTGGTCGCGATCACCTGGTCCATGGTGAGAAGGATCTGGCAGTGGCCGCCGATGGCGAAGCCCTCAACCGCCGCGATCCACAGCTTCTCGATTGAGTTTTCTTCGGGCGGCACCTCCGGCTTCGCGAGGCCGCGGTAGAACTTGTTGACCATCCCCAGGTCGCGGTTCATGTACCAGAGGAAGCGGATCTTCCCCTGGTAAAGGTGCGTCAGGTTGATGCCGGCGCCGAAGAGCCGCTTGCCCGCGTGCTTGGTGTGCGTGACGACGTCGCCGCGCAGCACGCAGACCTCGGTGGCGGGATCCAGCAGCGCGAGGTCGGTGGCGATCTCCATCCCGGCCATCGTGCCTTCGTCCTCGGCGTTCAGGTACTTGGGGTTGCGCATGGTCAGGACGGCGGCCTTGCCCTCCCGTGTCAGGCGCGCTCCGGGGAACTCAATCTCGCCCTTTTTCTCGAACTCCTTCAGGTGGTCGAGCGAATCCTGCCGTGGCAGCAGCATGGCGTGGCACAGGTGCGCGCCCGCCAACGGGTCGCCGAGGACCTGGCTGAGGAAGATGCCTTGGTCCACCTCGAGGCCGTCCTTGTCGCCCTGCGGAATGTTCGACTCGCGTGCCAGCGCCGCCTCGTCCGGAGTGAGGCCGGGGAAGGCCTTCGCCAACGCGGCGCACAGGTCGTCCACGCGGACGAACTTCGATCGATTGGCGGTGAGCGAGTCATAGACGGCGCGGGCGTGCAGGCGCATGAAGCTGGTGCGGGCGCTGCGGCCCTCCTCAAGGAGCGCCTTCGCGGCCTGCGCCGCGGCGGGATCGCGCCCGGTTTTGGGTGGCAACTTCGCGAGCTCGGCGTCGAGGCGGCGGACATGATTGATGAGTGTCGCCTTGTCGGTGGCGAACTCGGCGGTGAGGGCGGAGGCGTTGTATCGCATCGGTCGATGATATCCGCTCAGTCCACGCGTACGAAGCCGATCGGGGGCTTTCCGGACAGTTCAGGCGGGCTCATCAGGCAGCGGATGGCGGCGAGCACTTCGGCAATCGTCTGGTCCTGGCTTTCGAGGCGGCGCTCAATGCGGTTCTCCAGTTCATCGAGGCGGTTGGCGAGATCCTTGTGCAGCGAAGCGGCTTCGCGGAGCTGGACCATCGCCCGTACGACGTAGACCGACACCTCCACCGCCTTTGGCGAGTTGACCACGCTCGCGGCCATGATGGCGCCGTGCTCGGTAGTGGCGAGGGGAGGCTTGCGAGCGCCGCTCCAATTTGAAGTCACATGTTGTGACTTCAAGTTTATAACCTACTGTTTGACATAGAATATTACGAAATCCGACGGGAACCGCCGCAGGTTCCGGCGGACTTGCTGATTAAGATGCTTCGTCGGGACGCCCAGCAGCGCCGCGCGAGCGGCCTGGCGCCAACCTGGCCGGCCTCGGCAGCGGGCCTGATGGGGGTTCCCATCGACCACTTGCTGGTGACATGCCAGTGGCGGGTGTTGGCGGGTCGCGCCGGGCCGAACCTGGGCTCGGACCACCTGCCGGTGCTGGCCACGCTCGCGCTGCCCTAGACTCCGGCTTCGAACCCCGCAAACGGAAACTTCCAGTTGAGCATGCAGAGCAACCCCGGCCGTGACGGCGTCGTCCGTTTCTACGACACCCATCCCATCAACGAGGACGAGATCCTCGCCAAGCTCTCAGCGCGCGGCGCAAACCTCAACCGGCTCACGCAGGACGAGCTGAAGGACCTCGACCAGGACCACTACGGCGGGGTGCAGGTGGTGGACGCGCTGGCGCAGAAGGCGGGCATCCGGCGTGAACACCGCGTGCTGGATGTCTGCAGCGGTATGGGCGGTCCGGCGCGCTGGATGGCGCACCGGATCGGCTGCCGGGTGACCGGTCTGGATCTGACGCTGAGCCGGGTCGAGGCGGCGCGGCGATTGACGGCCCGGGTCGGGCTGGAGGCGCTGGTCGATTTCGTGCAAGGCGACGCTACCGCGATGCCGCTGCCGGATGCGGCCTTCGACGTGGTCATGAGCCAGGAGGCCTTCTTGCACATACCGGACAAGGCCGCGGTGATCGGCGAGTGCGCGCGCGTGGTGAAGCCCGGCGGGACGATCGCGTTCACCGACGTCGTTGTCCGCACCGAGTTGATGGCCGCGGAAGCGCAGCGCATGGCCGCGGAAATGCATGCGCCCGGCCTCGCGACGGCGGCCCAATACGCCGGGCTGCTGGAAAAGAACGAATGCCGGATCGAAGCGAGGGACGATATGGCGGAACAATGGAAGGGCATCCTGGTGGACCGGCAGACGATGTACCGCTCGCTGCGCGACACCACCATTGCCAAGTTCGGTGAAGCGCGCTTCCTGCAATACGATAGCCTTTACGATTTCTTCGTCGGCCTGTTCACGGCTGGCAAACTGGGCGGCGTGCGCTTCGTCGCGCGCCGCGGGAGATGAGCCGATGACCCTTTCGATCCGCATTGCCCCGCTGCAACCCGAAGACAAGCCGCGCTGGTTGGTCCACGCCCGCGGCTACAAGGCGTTCTACAAGACCATCATTCCGGATGCCGACTACGAGACCTGCTGGCACCGATTGATGGCGCAGGACCGCATCCACGGCCTTGGCGCAACAGTCGACGGTCAGCTGGTTGGGATCGCGCATTACCTCTTCCACACCACCATCTGGGCCGAATCGGCGTGCTACTTGCAGGACCTGTTCACGGACCCCGCGATGCGGGGCAAGGGAGTCGCGCGCAAGCTGATCGAGAGCGTGGCGGCCGCGGCGCGCGCGCAGGGCGCCTCGCGCTACTACTGGCTGACGCAGACGCACAACATCGCGGGGCGGACGCTGTACGACAAGGTGGCGAAGTACAACGACTTCATCCGGTACGAATACCCGCTGGATTAGGCGTCCCGCCGCGTGACCGCGCTCCACGCCCTGTGCGCCGATATCACCAAGCTGTCGGTGGATGAGATCGTTAATGCCGCGAACAGTTCACTTCTCGGCGGGCAAGCCGGTGAATTTCATGGCCGGGATTCCGGGCGCGTCCTTCACCGTGGCGGAACTGGAAACGGCCGGCGTGGGCCGCATCAGCGTCGCCACCTCGCTCTATCGCGCGGCGATAAGCGGACTGGCCAGCGCGGTAAAGGAGATCCTGGAGAAAGGCAGCTTCGAGTAAGTGGGCTGGTCGCTGTCGACGCCGGACGTGGCTGCGCTGATGAAAGCCTAGATGCTGCGCCCGGCCTTCTCCCAGTACGGCGCGCGCAGCTTTCGCTTGAACAGCTTGCCACTGTCCTCGCGCGGCAGTTGCGCGTGGAATGCCACCAGGCGTGGCACCTTGTAATCGGCGAGCCGCCCGCGCAGCCAAGCCTGGATCGCTGCCTCATCCAGCTTCGCCCCGGGCTGCAGCTGGACCGCCGCTGCGAGCGACTCGCCGAATTCCGCGCTCGGCACTCCGAACACCGCACAGTCCGCGACGCCGGGC
>SXGS01575225.1_pt1 | contig 11072 bp, 13 predicted proteins | sample 3174681 | NCBI WGS metagenome assembly SXGS01 (sample SAMN11356861, study PRJNA531348) | freshwater metagenome | isolation source: freshwater sample F1-80 | place: China: Fuxian Lake, Yuxi | collected 2017-12-25 | reverse complement strand
CTCTAGATCTAAAACTTCTTAATGTTTTGGCAAGATTTGCTTCTTTGCGGACTTTTGTATTTTTAGAATTAAGAGCCTTGTATAATTTTGTTTCAGATATAGTCTTTCCCTCTTTAATTCCTAAAGATTTGTGTAAACCACCTTTATTCTTTGTAGCTTCTTTTATCCAATTCTTATTCATTATTAACTCTGAGCAATTTCAATATACACTGGTGTAGTATTAATTCCTGCAGATAAATAAACAATTACAGCGGCATATGGATAAGTTGTTTGCACAATAATACCATTATTCAATTGCACTTGTGTAATAGCTGCTAATGCTGCCCCAGTAACTGGTAATGAAAAATAATTACTAGGTCTAGTTGCATAAGTAAGACTTGTTGCTTGTAATAATGTAGGAGCAGCATTAGCCACTCCATATATTATTGCTCCACCTGCTGCAAATTGACCAACAGCTGTAAGAGAATTGACTAATACACTATAATTATAATTTGAATGGGAATTTCCCATTTTACTATTACCATCTTGTAAAACTACAGCCACATTATAATTTGAACCAATAGTAAATGCAGCAACAGCAGCTATGCTAATATTTACACTAATAATAGTATGGAATAAATTATTAGTGTAAATTGTATTAGCATTTGGTCCAATTATAATTTCTGTAATAATTGTCCCATTATACGTACCAACTATTGTAAAACTAGCAGCTGATATATTACCTGCACTGGTAAAACTTAGGCCTGATGCATATCCATTATTAATAAATGAAACTTGACCAATTGTACCTGATGTAATTGGCCCATTCAATACTAATCTACCAACTGTGCCAATTGCAAATGTACCAATATTAGCAACACTAGATAGTGCGGTAGGTATATTAACTGCTTGTCTAAAAATAGTCATTTACTTCTTATTACTTGGTTTAATTACTTCTTTTTTAGTTTCTGTCTTCTTAACACCCTTTTTAGAGGCATTTTTTAAAAGAATATCTGCTAAAGCTCTACTATGACTTGGCATGATTAACCTCTACGTTGAAATAGCATAAGCACAACGCCAGTTAGTTACTCCAAAAGAGTATCTTTCTTTTGCTGCAAACCACATATCTCTTGTAGTGTTGTCCATCCAATTCCAAGGTTCTAACTTATCGCGCTCATAATGAATAAGACCTCTTTCCGCATCAGTAATAATGGCTGAAAATGTAGGTGATGTTATATAATTATTAACTGTATAACCACCTGGTAAGTAGCTATCATTATATATAGCATTAACATCATTAACACCTGACATTGCATTATTGTTTGCTGTTCCCACAGAAGTTCTGTATTGAGATCCTAGAATAATACTTGCTGCAAACTGATTAGCAGGACCAACCAAAAGCTTTTTAGGCATTGTATTAGTTAAAATTCCACTTAATTGTTTGAATTGTTGAATGCCAACAATAGCATTCTGAATACCAACTTCACTAAGGGCAACGTTACTCAAGTTAGAAATATCTGCACCATTATCTAATGGGTGAAGGTTTGAGAAAAACGGAACGCCGTCAGATGTCATCTGAGTAGTAGATCCCAAATTAAATACATTAGCAGCAGCTTGTGATTTAGCAGCTCTAAGTGAATTTCTAAGAGCTATTAAATGTTGAGGAAACTGACTAGCATATAGGTTATCTTTCATTGCTTCTTCAGTGATACTAAATGATAGACCATATGTCGTATGTAAATACGTAGTTTGGTATCTAACAGTCATAGTATCTTGAGCAACTGATGTTCCTTCAGCTTTTACTTGAGCCATTCCTAGTGATTTAAACTCATCTTCAAACTCCATTTTTTTATCTGAAGTATGAGTTGTAAATACTGCTTTCCACTGATCTGGATAAGTGTCATAGTTACCTATAACTGCTTTAACTCCTGGTCTTAGTAATGGATAAATCGATGCTGTATTTATTGCCATTTTATTTTACCTTTATTTTTATATTTTAATTAAGCTACTGGAACAACGCCAACAATACCTGGTTTTTTAGCATGATTATTAATAGTCACCAATACATTTAAGAATGGTGTATTAAAATAATTACCTGCTGTACCATTATTTGGCTGTCCAAAAGTACCTGGGACATTTCTTGGATCAGGAGTAAATCCTACTACTGTAAGAGCAGTAGTAGCAGATCTTACATATTCATTTGATCCATCAACTAATTGAGGGTTTGCATTTGTAGCTGCCAATGATGGGCAAGCATAGAATGTAGAAACTCCCCAAGGATTACCATTAGCTAATCCTTGATTAGCTATAAGTGGGTTATCAGTATAACCAGCTACTGCACCATTTAATGTAATACCTGTCATAGTGGCACTAGTGCCAGCAGCAATTGGTGCAACGTTATTACCAGTTAATAATGCAATATTACTTCCTGTCACACAACTATTAGCGACTACTCCTGCAACTGCCACTGCTGTCCCTGTATTTGGCCAGTTAGCTGCCCCAGATTCCACTTGTAAGCATGGTAGTACACTAAACCTACCTAGTTGTCCAAATTGAGCTCCAATATATGTACCTAATTGAATATCATAAATAACATAAGGATCATCAATAATAGATGCTATAACAGGTCTACCATTTGTTGCAGTTCCTGCTTGCCAATATTCTTGAGCAACATAAGTACCATTAGGGGTGTAATATTCACAACCTTGGAAAACACCAGCAATAACTGTTGGCGATATTGTAGTAGGATTTCCAGTACCTGCAAATGTTATAGTTGGACTATACAACTGAATTTCAGCCTGTTTACCTTGATAACCATTAGGTACAACAGCATACTGAGCCATTGAAATTGTATATATTACAGGATCACCTTTATTTAATGAAAGGCTGTTAGCACTTATAGTATAATTACTACTTACTTTTATGTCATCAACGCCGCTTATTAAGTGACCATAAGGTCTTAGTCCAAAAGGACTATTTACGCCATACGCCATATTTTATACCTTAAAATATAATTGTTAAAATTTATTGAAAATTATCTATTAAAGGTTAGACTAACCCATGAAGTTTTTAAACTTCCCGTATTATAACGGCTTATAACTTTTTACAGAGAAAAAGCTTAACTCAAAGACACCCTTTATAGTTATGGTAAAACTCTAATCTTTTATACAGTAATAAATAAAATTAATAATGTCAATAGATTGTTAAATTAACTAAGATTATTAAGATATTCTTGTAAGGCTTTTCTAGAACCACTAACAAAGTGCATTTTACTTGAAGGAAGTCTGCGCCATCCTTGTCTTGCTATTTTACGTAATGATAAACTAGGTACCCACATTATATCACCATTATAAATAACTTTTTGCATTTAAATATAAATTTTTTAATTTAAAGAAAATATCATAATAGATACTCCTTCTGGAATATCTTGTAAAATTTCACCAGAGGCATCTGTCAATACTATAGACACTGAATCTAATTGCTTCAGAACATCATAACCTATTCTTGTTTGTAATGGCGGTGTACTATTATTGTTAGCACAATTGATAAAGACACAATAATTTGTGTTTGTCATTGGTACACTAAAAGTCATTGTATATTGTTTAGTTGTAGTATTGTAAGTAACTCCAGAAACATTGTAATTTGATACAACTGCTATTACTCCAGAAGTATTTGTAAACCTACACCAAGATTTAGCAGTATTATCAGATTTAAATGTACCATCTATTGTTAGGTTATTAATACTACTTACATCCCCATTAGAGTTAATTAAAATACTATTTAAATTAAGAAATGAATTTGTACCATTAGAAACAATATGTAACCCACCTGATGTATCAGTATTTGTAATTAAATTATTATTAATAACAATATTACCAGCTGTAAGTTGTGCCAATGAAATAGTATCATTTAAACTAATAGTCGGTGAACCTGTTGAAGCATCAGGATTAGTAATTGTGATGTTTGATCCACTATTAAGTGTCGTAACTCCCCATGGAGAAGTATTACTTGGATTCATTATCACAATACCTGGACCAGTACCAGTTAAAGTTTGAGTTTTAGATACAATAGCAGGTAACCCCACATTAATTGTGCCACCAGGAGGGCTAATTGCCCCATTCGTAACAATTACAGAACCATCACTGCTAGTAAGATTTAATGTTGATATAGCATTTACCCCATTGCCAAAAGGGATAACTCGCCAATTACCGTTTGCATTAGCATTACTATATAAATATACGGTCAATACTTCACCTTGATCAATAGTAGTTAATGGGGTTATCCTATCATTCAAAACAATTTTAAAACTATTTATCCCAACATTATTAAAACTAATAGCAAATCCTGGACCAGTTAATGTGCTATTTGGCAAAAAGATATTTAAATTAGCATTAATAGCAGATACATCTATCATATCAGCAACAACAAAATTACTAGTATTTGCTGAATATGGATAATCTAATTGAATATCTGCTGCCAACAGTAATTCTTTACAAGTCTGTGATGGTGGATAAAATGCCATTATCTAACTGCACCTATTGTATGTTTCATTGGATCACGATAATTATAAGCACGTGAACTAGTTAATCTTTCCATAGATACTTTGTCATTTTCTTGCTTTTCTTTATCCCCTATAGTTTTTTCTCTTTCTAAAAGAATAATGTCACCTTGACAAATAAATTTACGAGATAACGGATTTCTTTCTAAAATATCACAAAATCTATCTGGATCTCTATCGATAGGTACAGGTAACCAACCTCTGCGTAATGCTGCATCTAATGCTGAATCTGTTTGACCCCTAAGTGATGTTCGTTCCCAATAATAATCAAAACCTTCTTTTTTAATATGTTCAGGTACATCAGTACTGCTAACATAACCCATATTATATTTTGATCTTTTATCTTCTTTTTCAGCAGCTCTAACTTCTAAGCCTCTTGATTGCCTTTCACTTTTCATAATTACCTTCTATTAGATTCTTTTATATCTTCAATTTTATATTTTAGATATTCTTTTTCACTAATACCTAAATTTTTAGCATAGTTCTTATCAAATTCGGTTAGTGTTACTTTTATTGACCCACTTGATGATCCATTAGAAAAATTATTTCTAACCCCACCAACATTAGAAGTTGTATAGCCATCTTTTGACCTATTTATTTTTACACTATCAATAAATTCATCAAGAACATCTAAATAAGCATCACTTAAAATTTCATCAGCTTTACCATTTTTTCTTAGTTCTCGGTCAAATTTATCTACAAATAAACTTAATTCTTTTTGAATTCTTGGATTAAAATTATGAGACCCTTCCACTAATTCAGAACGTTCACTTAACCAATCGTCAGCATTTGATAATTTAACTTTTTCTTCATAATCTTCAGTAGGTTCTATTTCAGTACTATCTTCAGAAGAAGTTCTACTTGCAACATAACTTTCAAACTCGTTTACTTTGTGTAAAAGTTTTTGGTGTATTTCATCTGCTTCAAGTAATAAATCTGGATCATCACCGAGTAGTGCTTGTTTCTTTAAACTTTTTGCTTTTTCTAGATCATTATAAAGATCACGAGCATATAGTTTAGTATTACTATCAATAGTTCCATTAAGAGCATTTTTTAACTGATAATTTTCTTGCTCTAATTTCTGACGATCAGCTAAAACGCTTTTTCGTTTTTTCTTTTCTAAATAATATTTTTCTTTATAAAGATCTGTTTCATTAACGGAGTCTTCCTCTTCTATGATATCAGGTTCAACTTTATTTTCACTATCTATTTCTTCAGAGTCTTCTTCAAGATCTTCACTAATAGTATCATCATAAGAATCAATTTCATCAATAACTACATCATCTTGTGTTTCTTCTTGAATATTTTTTTCAATATCCTTCATTACTGTAGATAGTTCCTCTTCAGGACTTATTCCGTAATTAGCGTTTTCCATTTATTTAACTTCCCTTGGATCTTTTATTATTAAAAGTGGAGCATCATCAACTATTGAAAATACTGGCAATTTCTTATAAGTAAATCTTATCCCAGCATGTCTTGGGAATACCACCCAATCACCAACGTTATACCAATGTCCCCAATCTTTGTAACGTTCACCACTAAAACAACATGCACCTATTTTGGCTACATAACCAACTATTTCATTGTATATGCCTTTAGAATTATCAATAATAATACCACCTTTTGTTTTTTGAGGTTGAATATATAATCTAATCAATATCTCTGTAGGCTTTGGCGTACAATCTTCAAATAATTTTAATTCATCATTTACATCAAAATTATCAAAATCTATACCTATCTCATCATCGTTATACATAATTAATCTCCCTTACTCATTTCATTAATTGAATCACACAGTGAACTCAGAGTATATCTAGCACCCAAATTATATTTATAGTCCTCTATATGGCATATGTTACCATTAATAAGTCTATTCTCAACACTTTCTAAATTACTCTTAATTATCTTTATTAACTCATCTAAAATATATTCTGAATCTCTCATTATAACCTATTTTTTAATTTCTCTATTTCTATTCTTGCCTCAAGTAATGCTTTCTCTTTATCTGCTTTTAATCTTTCTTTAGTCTCTTCAAAATGTAATTGAGTTTTGAACACATCTCCTTCAAGTTTCATATCAGCAATTTCTTTTTGGATATTACTATGTTCACGTTTTTGATCAATATCAGCTTTTAACAATGCATTAGGGTTTAACTCATCATCCTCATCCATATGTTTATTTAAACCTAAACTTTCAACTGCATGAGCAGCCTTAATAGCTATCATATTTTGCATTTCAGGATCATTAGGATCTATTTGATTTAAATCAATACCCATTTCTTGCTGCATTTGTAACATAAATTTCATTGCAGTATGTTCTTGTATATGCGCTTTAGCTTGATCATTATCTACAGCCGAATGTACAACAATATGCGCATCATGATTTTGATCTAAACCAGCTTTAACAGGTTTATTCTGCATCATATTCATATTCTCACTAACTGGATCAGTAGGTTGTACTTCATTTTCTTGTACAATAAGACTTTCAATAACATCAGTTGCTAAACCTTGAGCTTTAAAAATCATCTTTAAAACTTCAATAGAATTAACCTTATCAGGCATTTGCATTGCTGTTTGGAATACAGCTTCTGCCCTCATTATTCTTTGAATATTAGAATTAACTGAAGGATCTGAAACAGGAATTATTTGAACAGAATCAATAAAATGTTCTTTGGTGATAATATAGTTTTCACCATTAATAAAAAATTCTTCCCTATCAACTACTTCTTTAAATATGTCATCAAGCAAACGTAACTCTTCAGAAAAAGATACGTGCAAAGATTTTAACACTGAAGATTGTATCTTATTAGTTTCCTCTAAAAATGCAATTGCTGTCCCTGTTGGGATATCTTCTTTACTTTGCATCATACCAAGCTCAGTAGTAGATAATTGATCTTGCATTTGACCAATAACTTCTTGTCTTAACTGCATCAGAGCTTGTGATGGACCGTTACTTGGTAATGGTGAAAATAAATCTTTTATATTCCCAGGTCCATCAAGGAATTGCCATTGTCCAGCACCTAAGGTAATGTCTGTTTTTTGTTGTTTACTTGTTCCTTTCTGAATAAAACCAGCAGGTAAGTTTTGATAAGTCGCAGCATCTATTGTTTGCCTTAACATATTAGTAACTGCTATTGCATTTGTACCAGACATACGAGCCAAACCTAAACCCCAAATATCAAAACCTGTAAAATATTGATATGCTACAAAATATTTTCTACGTGTGAAACTATCATCTTCTTTTTTCCAATTACGTTTAATGCAAAGTATTTCTTTACTCTCTTTATCAATAGTAACTATATAAGGTTTCGGAACTTCGCTTATTTCATCCGAATTGTAGTTAGGTTCAAACGTTTCTAAATTTAAATAAATATGACTCTCATAAACATCATGTAATGTCCGTTGTGCATAATTATCAATATTGATAAGACTATTATTTTCAGATTTATCTAAATCATCCATCTCATCGCTATTGTTACCACCATCTACTTTCAAATACGGTAACTCAACATCTCTATAAATCTCATTCTTTTGATTTATTAAGATATCTCGCGTGGATAATTTTAAAATATGAGTTAAACGATCTGATTCAAGTATTGATGTACAATCAATATTAATTAAAAAATTCTCAGGTAATATAAATCTTGAAATAGGTTGTTTAAGAATATCATCATAATAAACTTTTTTAATAACAGTGCCATAAAACCCAATATAGTATAATGATTTCTCATAATCTTTATAATAAGCAGAATCCTTTATTGTTAGAAAATAATTAAGCCACTGACTCCTAGTCTTTGCAATGTCATCAAGCTCATCGTTACTTTGACCGACTATTTTATATGAACACGGTCCGCTCTCAGGCAATAATTCACTCCGAGAAGTTGCACAAAATCTAATAAGTGCCGTACTAAGTGTTGTATCAAATGTTCTACACGCTTGAGTAAACGGACTATCAGTTAAATCTTCTAAATTATGACCAAGATACTTTTTAACTTTATTATGAATATCAAGCCAAGGTTGTCTTGCTTCAATATCTTCTTCCAAACAATCTAAAATATAAGACGATATTTTCTTTAATGTCTCGTCTTTCATTTTTAAAGCTAAGTTATCATCAAATTTATCAGGCACAGACTCTTTAACTTCAGGTTTGCCTATCTCATAAACAGTTGAACCGTCTTCTAAATCTTCAACTTTATTGATATCTTCATCAGTTATATTATCAGGTATAACTTGGCTATTAAGTTGAGTATCAATTGACTCATTATCCTGCATTAATTTTAATCGCTTATTATTTCTTTTCATTTATAAATCTAAGTTTATTTCTTCACCAAAAGTTACACTATCAGATAAAAGATCATTAACTGAAAACTTATTATTAATTAAAGAAACATAATAATCATTATTTCCTAACCGCAAAATAAACTTATTAACATCAGCTTTAACCAATCTTATTTCAATATTTCTTGTAGCTACTTTGCTTGCCTTAATACTTCTTGGAACTAAATTATCGCTCATAATATTTTAATCAATTTATAGTTTTCTAATTCCATAATTTAAAATTGTACGTATCTCATGTGCTTTTACAAAAATTTCAGTAAAAATATCTGATAAAAGTTCTCTATCACTAGTATCTATAGTAAATGATTTACTTCTAGCTACATCTGCCAGTGCAATTATATCTTTTAACAATTGAAGTTTTAATTGATCATTTACATCAAAACAATCAATTTCGCTATAACCAAATAAATCATTGTAACAACTACCATTAGGTTCATCATAAATAGATGATTGATCTATATAGGATAAATCTTTACAACCACTAAGACAACGCATTATATTTCTCATCTTCATATCACTTGGGGTATTTCTATTCGGAGTTATCTGCATAATATTTTCTTTTAATTATTTAATAAAATCTAACTGTTTCTTTAAACTCATCAGCAGGATCACGATAATCTTTCGGATGAGCTATCCTGCTACCATCTCTTAGTACAATCAATGCTTGTGTCATCGTATCAACATAATCCCTTGAACTAACATTCGGAAAATAACTTATGCTTGTTACAAACTCATCAGCAAAATCAGCCATTTTGTTTGTGTTATTCTTTTGACAAGGCATCCACACTATACCACTTTCAATTAAAGATGTGATCAACCTAACACGCTGTATCTTATCACCATGTTTGTTGGGAATAAAGGCCTGAGCATATATACCACCACGTCTTAGATCTTGTATTAAAGGATCACCCGAGGCTTTAGCTTCAATTACTATTAAGTCAGGTTGATACTTTATAGACACAGGCAAAGTATTAGTTGCAGTGTCTCTATAATTATTAGCAAGTCTTTTAACTCTATCTCTAAGCTCTGGATATTCTAACTTATCACGCCAGCTCGAAAGTAATATCACATTTTCATTATCGTATCTATCTAAAAATACTCCCCATGTAGTACAAGCGGAATAGTTAGAATCATCATGAGCAGTAAGTGCAGTGTCCCATGATTGTATTACAAATTCCAACTGCGGAAGTTCTTCATATTGATATAACTTAAACCAATGTTTTTTAATCATTCCACCTTCAAGCGGAGCTGGTCTTTGTTGATATTGAGCAGCATAACCAGAAGTACCCATCTCTCTTTTCAATTGTCTAACAATTTCAGGAGTATCACGACAACTTAATAATTCACCCTCAACAGTTCTTTTATCATTAAAGTTAGACTTAATAGTACTTTCGTACTCCATGGGTAATATGAACTTAGTCCACAAATTATCTATATCATTTTTAATTATATTACCTGATAAATCATTCTCACTTTGAGAACGTTGTTGTACCATGATACGTATTGCAGTTCTAGCATCATTGACACGATTAAACATTTTTTGAGACCACCAAACATTTACCCGTTCAGTTGTTATTTCAGATTCACCACTTGGATCGTTACCGTCATCGACTATAATAACTGAGCCTCCTGACCCCGTTACAAAAGAACCTGCACTTGTCGACATCCTATAGCCAGTTTTATTATTGGCAAAATAACTCTTACTATTTTGATCTCTACGCAGTTTAAATCTATCACCCCAATTAGTTTGAAACCATTCACTTTCAATAAGTAATTTACTTTTATCGGATATTTTTAAAGCAAGAAAATTAGTATAGGATGCGCAAATAAACTTTTCTTCTGGGTTATGAAGCCAAACCCAAACTGGAAATGCTATTGAAATTAAATTGGTTTTTCCTTTTCGAGGGGGGAGATTAATTAATAAATTTTTAATCTTTCTATGATAACAATCTTCTAATGATTTTGATATTTCTTTTAAATACCATTCATCAACGAACTCGGTATGTCCTTCAATGACGTGCCATGCTTGCTTAAAGAACTCATATAAGCTAGCTTCAGCAATATCTTTATCAGAAAATAACATTGTTTTATCCATTTTGTTTAAGTATCATTAATGCTATTCTAATTATGCCAATGGATATAAGCAATTAGAATAGCATTAATGATATTATTCACTTATCACAAAACTATTGGTAAAT
>SXGS01202001.1_pt1 | contig 11072 bp, 7 predicted proteins | sample 3174681 | NCBI WGS metagenome assembly SXGS01 (sample SAMN11356861, study PRJNA531348) | freshwater metagenome | isolation source: freshwater sample F1-80 | place: China: Fuxian Lake, Yuxi | collected 2017-12-25 | reverse complement strand
CGTTGTTGACGAGGATGTCGAGGCGCCCGTGGCGCTGCACCGCGGCCGCGACCAGCGCCCTGCACGAGGTTTCGCTGGCCACGTCGACCTCGATCGACGAGGCCTTGCCGCCGGCGTCCTCGAGGTCCTTCACCGCCGCCGCGCTCTTTGCCGCGTTGCGTCCGGCGATTACCACCGTCGCGCCGGCCTGCGCCAGCCCCTGCGCCATGCCGAGGCCGATGCCGCCGTTGCCGCCGGTGACGATCGCCACGCGGCCCTTCAGGTCGAACAGTGTCATGCGGTCGGTTCCTTGAGTATCGGACCCCGATGATAAACAAAGGCCGGCCACCTTAAGGAATCGCCGCCGGCGGTCGATATGCAAGCCAGGGGAGGCGCGCGGAACCAAATTGTTCCGTGCCGGCCGCGATGCTGCATTGCGAAGAAACCATCGACGAAAGCGAAGCCGCCGCGGCGCCGTCCGCCGCGGACAACGTCGCCGGCATCCTGCGCCGGCTTGGCGCGGCGCGCGAGACCGTGGCGCTGGTGGTGGACGATTCGCCGACCAGCCGCCTTTACCTGTCACGGCAGCTTCAACGGTACGGCTACCAGGTGCTGCAGGCGGTCGACGGCGTGGAGGCGCTCGAAGTCCTCGAGCGCCGAGACGACGTCACGCTGATCGTCTCCGACTACAGCATGCCGCGCATGGACGGCTTCGAACTGGTGCGTCGCGTGCGGGAGCGCTGGCCGCGCGACAAGCTCGCGGTCATCGGGCTGTCGGCGACGGGCGACGCGACGCTGACCACGCGCTTCCTGCGCTGCGGCGCCAACGACTTCCTCGTCAAGCCCTTCGTCGAGGAGGAGTTCCTCTGCCGCGTGACGCAGAACGTCGAGATGCTCGAGTGCATCCGCGCGCTGCGCGAGGCGTCGATCCGCGACTTCCTCACCGGGCTGCACAACCGCCGCTATCTCTTCGACGCCGGCGAGCGGCTGCATGCCAGTTCGCGCCGCGGCCAGATCGCGCTGCTCGCCGCGATGATCGACATCGACCACTTCAAGAAGGTGAACGACACCTGGGGCCACGACGCGGGCGACGAGGTGATCCGCCGCGTCGCCGCGCTGCTGCGCACTCGCTTCCGCGGCACCGATATCGTGGCGCGCTTCGGCGGCGAGGAGTTCTGCGTGCTGGCGGTCAACTTCGACGTTGAAGCGGCGAACAAGGCGTTCGACGGGCTGCGCGCCGCGATCGCCGAGGAGCCGATCGAGTTCGGCGGCCGGAACCTGCCGGTGACCGCGAGCATCGGCGTGTGTTGCGCCGAGCACGATTCACTCGAGGCGCTGGTGAGCCGTTCCGACGAGATGCTCTACGCCGCCAAGACCTCCGGCCGCAACCGCATCGCCATCGCCGCCTGAGCCCGGCGCCGCGGTGCGCGGTGCTACACTCGTCCGCCATGGATACGAGTGCGAAGAATCTCCGCGTCGTCGTCACCGCGGGCGCCGCGGGCATCGGCCGCGCCATCGCGAAAACCTTCCACGAGCACGGCGCGCGCGTCCACATCTGCGATGTCGACGCGAAGGCGCTGGCCGAGGCGAAGCGCGAGCTGCCCGCCGTCACGCAGACGGTGGCCGACGTGGCGCGGCTCGCCGACGTCGACCGCCTCTTCGCCGACGCGGCGCGCGAGCTCGGCGGCCTCGACGTGCTGGTCAACACCGGCTGCATCGCCGGCCCCACGGGCCTCGTCGAGGAGCTCAAGCCCGAGGACTGGGACCGCTGCATCGACGTCGACCTGAACGCGATGTTCTACTGCACGCGCCTCGCCATGCCGATGATCAAGGCGGCGGGCGGCGGCAGCATCGTCAACCTGTCCTCGGTCGCGGGCCGGCTCGGCTTCGCGCGGCGCACGCCTTACGCGGCGGCGAAATGGGCCATCGTCGGCTTCACCAAGAGCCTCGCCATCGAGGCGGGGCCCGACAAGGTGCGCGTCAACTGCATCCAGCCGGGCAACGTCGAGGGCGAGCGCATCGAGCGCGTGATCGACGCCAAGGCGCAGGCGCTCGGCATCACGCCGGACGCGATGCGCGACAAGCTGATGGAGAGCGTCAGCCTGCGCACCTTCGTCTCCGCGCAGGACATCGCCAACATGGCGTTGTTCCTGGCCACCGACGCGGGCAGGCACATCACCGGGCAGGCAATGTCCGTGTGCGGGGGTATCCGCTACGCGGTTTGAGGCATGGTCGGGCTCGGGGTGCCTGACGGAATACCGGCAGGTGCGTCGAACTGTGATACGGAGCAGACCATGAGTAGGCAACCCGTTGCGTTCCTTGCCGCGATTGCGCTTGCTGCGGCGTTGGCCGCTTCGCCGGTTTTCGCCGGCGAAGCGGAATGGCAGGCGAGTATGGAGGCCGGAATGGCCGCCTACCAGCACGGCGATTTTCGTGGTGCTGCCGCGTCCTTTGCTACGGCCTTGAAGGAGGCCGAGGCCTTCGGTGAATCCGCCCCGCGACTCGCGGTGACTCTCAACAACCTGGCGGAGCTCTATCGCGCGCAAGGCCGCTACGCGGAGGCCGAGCCGCTCCATCGGCGTAGTTTGACGATCCGCGAGAAGGCCCTGGGTCCGGATCACTCGGATGTCGGGCAATCGTTGAACAACCTGGCGCTCCTTTACGAAGCGCAAGGCCGATACGCAGATGCCGAGCCTCTCTATCGGCGAGCCTTGAGCATTAACGATAGAGCGCTGGGCCCGAATCACCCGAGCGTGGGTACGACACTGAACAACTTAGCGGAGCTTTATCGCGCGCAAGGCCGCTACGCGGAGGCCGAGCCGCTCCATCGGCGTAGTTTGACGATCCGCGAGAAAGCGCTGGGTCCGGATCACTCGGATGTCGGACAATCGTTGAACAACTTGGCGCTCCTTTACGAAGCGCAAGGCCGATACGCAGATGCCGAGCCTCTCTATCGGCGAGCCTTGAGCATCAACGATAGAGCGCTGGGCCCAGATCACCCGAGCGTGGGTACGACGCTGAACAACCTGGCGCACCTTTACGATGCGCAAGGCCGCTACGCGGAGGCCGAGCCGCTCTATCGGCGCAGTTTGACGATCCGCGAGAAAGCGCTGGGCCCAGATCACTCGGATGTCGGGCAATCGTTGAACAACCTGGCGGGCCTTTACGAATCGCAGAACCGCTTCACAGAGGCCGAGCCGCTCTATCGGCGTAGTTTGATGATCCGCGAGAAGGCGCTGGGCCCGGATCACCCGGATGTCGGGCAATCGTTGAGCAACCTAGCGTTCTTTTACAAAGTGCGAGGCCGCTACGCGGAAGCGGAGCCGCTCTATCGACGTAGTTTGACGATCCGCGAGAATGCGCTGGGTACGGATCACCCGGATGTCGGGCAATCGTTGAACAACCTAGCGGGGCTTTACGAATCGCAAAGCCGCTACACAGAGGCGGAGCCGCTCTATCGGCGCAGTTTGACGATCCACGAGGGAGCGCTGGGCCCGGATCACCCGAACGTGGGCACGACGTTGGGAAACCTTGCTTATCTGTACCGTCAGCAAGGGCGCTGGGGTGAGGGTCTGGGCTTGGCACGGCGAGCAACGCAGTCGCTCGCCGTGCGCTTCACGGCCCGCGGCGAGGGCGGCCGCGAAGCGGTGCTATCCGAACAACGCGCGAGTTCGTGGCAGTTCGAGCTGCACGTCGCTCTTCTTCGGGACGCGCACGGCAGCGAGGCGCAGGCGGCCGCGGAGGGGTTCGAAATCGCGCAACTCGCGCGGGCGAGCGACACCGCTGAGCAGGTGGCGGGCATGGCGGCGCGTCACGCGGCCGGAAGCGATGCCTTGGCGCAACTCGCGCGATCGAGGCAGGATGCGGTCGCGCGAATGCAGGGGATCGACGCGCGCCTCGTCTACGCGTTGTCGCGGGCCCCTGGCCAGCGCGACGCGGCGGCAGAGGTCCGGCTGCGCGACGAGGCGACCGAAGCGAGAAAGTCGCTCGCCGCGCTCGATGCGCGCGTGGAGCGCGAGTATCCGCAGTACCGGGAACTCACCGATCCAAAGCCGCTTGAACTGGCAGCCGCGCAGAAGCTGCTCAACGAGGACGAGGCACTGGTGCTGCTGCTCGTCTCCGGCGACGCGAGCTACCTGTGGGCGCTGCGGCGTGGAGAAGCCGGGTTCTTCAAGCTCGACATCAAGCGTGGCGAACTGGCCGATGCGGTGAGGAAACTCCGTGCGCAACTGGATCTCGGTGCGACCGAACCCGCCCGTGCATTGGAACGCGTTCAAGGCCCCGCCCAGGGCGTGTGGCGATTCGACGTCGCGCTGGCGCACGACCTCTACCGTAGGATCCTCGGCCCGGCGGACAAGCTTCTCGCTGGCGCAAAGCACCTGATCTTCGTGCCGGACGGCGCGATGCAGAGCCTGCCGCCCGGCGTGCTGGTGACGGACCCGCCGGCGAAGCCGTCTGCATCGCTGGGAGAGCACGCGGACGTGGCGTGGCTGGCGAAGAGGGTCGCCATCACCGTGCTGCCCGCGGCAAGTTCGCTGCGCGCGCTGCGCCAGTTCGCCCGGCCACCGGCGTCGCTGGAGCCGTTCGGCGGCTTTGGCAACCCGGTGCTATCCGGCAGCCGTGGCGTGGTGCGGGGCGCGATTCCGGCGACCCTCTTCTCGCGCGGCGCGGTCGCGGATGCGAATGAAGTTCGCAAGCTTGAGCCGCTGCCGGAATCCGCGGATGAACTGAGGGCCATCGCCACCGCCCTGAACGCCCCGGCATCGGCGCTCAGGCTGGGCCCTGCCGCGACCGAGCGCGCGGTGAAGGAAGCGCCGCTCGCGCGCTACCGCAACCTCGCCTTCGCCACGCACGGGCTGATGGCGGGAGAGTTCAAGGGGCTCGGGGAACCGGCGCTGGTGCTGACGCCGCCGGAGACCGGGAGCGACATCGATGACGGCTTGCTCACGGCGGGAGAGATTTCCCAATTGAAGCTGGACGCGGATTGGGTGGTGCTATCGGCGTGCAACACCGCTGCGCCAGATGGAGCGCCCGGCGCTGAAGGACTCTCGGGTCTCGCCCGCGCGTTCTTCTATGCTGGAGCGCGGTCGTTGCTGGTCTCGCACTGGTCCGTGAGCTCGGATGCGGCGGTGGCATTGACGACGCGCATGTTCGATGAGACCGCAAAGGGCGTCTCCAAGGCGGAGGCGCTGCGCCGTTCAATGCTCGCGCTGATGCAATCGCCCGGCAAGCTGCAGTACGCCCATCCAGCGTTCTGGGCGCCCTTCGTGGTGGTCGGGGAGGGTCGATGAAGGACGCTGGACGATAGTCACCGCGCTGCCGACTCCGTGCCCATGATCTCGACCTCCACGCGGTCGGTGCCTCGCGTCATGTCGGGCAGCGGGCCCTTCTGGAAGGTCGCGATGAGGTTCACCGGGATGCCCCTGCCGGCAAGCCACTGCTTCACCGCTTCCGCACGCGCTTTCGCAGGGCCTTCCATGTCCTGCAGCCCGGATCCCGAGTCCGTTAACGAGCGCGTGACGACGATCGCGACTTCGATGGTCCGCTTGTGCGTCGCCGTGGAACGCGCACTCTCCACCAGCCTTGCCAGGCGGAGCTCGACGTCGCCGCCGATCGCCGCGGCGTTCGGAAGGTCGAATACGTCCTTCAGTTCGAGCTTCGAGACCACGGCCGGAGGCGGCGTGGCCGGCCGCACGAAGGGCTTTGCCGGCGGCGGCGGTGGGGCCGGAGGAGGAGGCGGCGGCGCCTGCGCGAACGCGGAGGCGGAGGCGGAGGCGACGAACATCGCCAAGGCAAACGCGAGCGCGCGCATCGGGTAGCGGAATTCGAGGGCGTTCATGACGTTGTCTCCGCGTCAGGTTGAAAGCAGCCGGGAGTTGCGGTGGTGCAGGCGTGAGGATACCTTGGCGTTCACGCCTGACAACCCGCCCGGCGCGGCGTCCCAAGAGGTGCAGGGTTCAGTCGAAAGGGAGATCCGATCGTGCGAGACATGTCGCAATGGCCAGCCCCGAAGCTGCGCATCGGGCTGTTCGCGCTCATCTTCGCGTACATGGTCTACGCATTGTTCAACGGCTTCGCCACGGGCGACAAGGGACAGATGGCGACGGCTGTGTTCCTTGCGCCTTCGGTGGCGCTGGTCGTCCCTGAACTGGTCGGGATGTTCCCGTGGCTGTGGCGCCAGGGCAAGGCGCACATCTACGAGCCGGGCGAGAACGACCGCATCTACTGCTACGGCCTGATCAACATCTGGATGCGGATGGAGGGCGAGATTCCCTGGTTCGTCGCGCGCGACATCGGCAACGCGCTCGGCGTGAAGAACCTCGCCAACGCCGTGGAGAAGATGGGCACGACGGAGAAGCACCTGTTCGAGGCGGACGGCGAGCTCTGCCTGTCGGAGAAGGGCGTGCTGCGCCTCGCGTCCAGTTCGCGCAACCCCGACGCGCCGAAATTCCGCCTGTGGTTCGAGCGCGAGGTGATGTTCCCGATCCGCCGCAAGCAGGAGATGGGGCGCCGCTGAGGCGCGGCGCTACTTGAACAGCCCCTTGATCGCCGTGCCGGCGTCCTGCAGCGCCTTGCCGGCGGATTTCATCAGCCGGTCGAAGCTGATCGACGCGGCGAGCCGCTGCTTCAGCGCCTCCGCGATCGTCTGCCCGAGTTCCGCGGGGGTGACGCCGCCCTTGGCCTTGCCGATGTCGCGCAGGTGGATGTCGGGAAGCGGCACGGTCACCGTCTTGCCGGCCATGAACGCGGCGCTCGCCTGCGCGCGGGCGTTGCGGATGACGAGCTGCTCGACGATCAGCTTCTTCCCGGGCGAGGCGTCCTTTTTCGCCGGGCCGAGGTAGGCGGCGATGTTCTTCTGGATGGCGTCGAAATTGGTCATTGCGTCGCCCTTCTCGTAGATCACGTCGGGCGAGTCGACGACGATGCGCTTCACGACCACGACGTCCTTCGCCAGCGTCAACGGATCCACCACGAGCTGCACTTCGCCGACGCTCAGCGCATGGGGCGTCCTGAACCCGGGCGGATTGCCGACGACGAGCTTGCGGATCGCCCCGGTGCCGTCGGTGGCGCGCAGCTCGACTGCGCCGACGCTCACCTTGGCCTTCGTCGACTCGGCGCCGTAGTGCTCGATCGCGGAGCGCACGAGGTTGTCGAGGTTGCCGTGCAGCCACCAGGCGCCGATCCCGGCCGCGGCGGCGAGCGCGAGGGCGGTTCCAATCAGTGCTTTCTTCATGCTGCGCGGAATTCTACAATGCAGCCCCGCCGGCTCGTTCCCGATGCCGGCCCACCCACCGCGGAAGGAACGGATTTGCACCGTGCAGGCAGGATGGTGTTCGCGTTGCTGTGCGCGTTTGTGTTCGCGTCGGCCGCCGCGCAGGAACCAATGCGGCTGGCGGCGCCGTCGGCGCACCAGGGCGTGGTCGAGTCGCTCGCCATCTCGCCGGGCGGCGATCTCGTGGCCACCGGTGGCGGCGACCAGCGCATCCATCTCTGGCACCTGCCCAGCGCGCGGCAGTGGCGCACGCTCTCCGGGCATGCGGCCGGCGTGGTCGCGCTCGCCTTCAGTCCCGACGGCACGATGCTCGCGAGCGGCGACGGGGAGGGCGGCGTGCGCATCTGGCGCGTGGCCGATGGCGCGAGCCTGTGCAGCGTGCGCAACCCCAACGACCGCGACGGCCTGCTCGCCGGCGCGCAGGAGATCCGTCGCGTGGCGTGGTCCGGCAACGGGGAATTCTGGAGCGCGGGCAACTATGGCATGGCGCGCCGCTGGCGCGTCGCCGGTTGCGCGGAGGCGGCGCGCATCGCGCTGCACGACGGCGCGCTGCGCGATGCCGCCGTGGTGGGCGACGGCTGGTGGATCGCGGGCGCGCGCGAACTGATCGTCGCCGATGTTGCCGGCAAGGTGCGCGCGCGCGTGCCGCTTCCCGCGGATACGAACCGCTTCATCGATCCCGCGTCGCGCGGCGACCAACCCGCGCTGATGCTGGACGACGGCTCGGTGCAGCACCTCGAGGCCGATGGCAGGCCCGCCCGGCGGGTCGAGGACCCGTCGCGTCCGCGCTCGATCGCCCTGCTGCCGGGCGGGTGGATCGCGGCCGACGACAACCGCGTGCTCACCCTGAACACCGGCGGCGCGTCGCGCGACCTGCGGCCGATCGACGACGCCACGAGCGGCAATGCGATCGGGCGCATCAGCTCCCTGTCGCTCGTTGCGGCAGTGGGTGAGCTCGTCGTCGCGGCGGGCGCCAGCGGCATCGTCGTGCTCGACGCGAAGAGCGGCGCGGTGCGCGTGCGCATCGACGCCGGACAGGGTTACTACAGCGGCGTGCTGGCGGCGAGCCCCGACGGACGCTGGCTGGTGCAGGCCGGTATCTCGGACGCGGTGCTGTGGGACCTGCGCAGCGGCCGCGCCACCGGCACGCTGAAGCTGCCGACCGTCGGGGGATGGGTGCGCGCCGCGCAGTTCGACGCGGCCTCCCGCAACCTGCTGCTGCTCGACTACGACATGGCGAAGCGCCTGACCACGCTGCGGCGCTTCGACCTCGCCGAAGGCCGTTTCGCGGCGGCGCGCGCGATCGCCGGGGACGCCTTCTCGCTCGCCGTCGATCCGTCGAGCGGGCGCGCCTTTGTCGGGCAGTCCGATGGCGTGGCGGTATTCGGGGCGGGCGACCTCGCGCCGGCGGGAAAGCTGCCGACGCGCGGACAGGCCCTGCGATTGTCGATTGATGCGAAGGGCGGGTCGCTGCTGTCTAGCCATGGGAACGGCGTCGACCTGCTGAAGCTGCCGGAAGGCACGCCGATCCGGTCGATCGACGCGCGAGCGGCCGGCGGTCCCGTGTCAGCGGCGGAACTGTCCGCCGATGGCGGCACGATATGGATCGCCGCCGGCGATGCGGTCAGCGCCTATGCGGCAGACGGCGCCCTTGTTGTATGGAAAACGTCGCTTCCCATCTCGTACGGCATCGTCCTGCGTCGCTCTCCAGACGGACGGCGCCTGCTCGCGTCGGGCAGCGAGGCCGCGATCCTCGATGCGTCCAGCGGGGCGATCACGCCGTTGCGGCAACCCGCGGGCGCGAGCGACGCGGCGTGGCTCGATGCCCGCAGCGCGGTCGCGCTCGGCGCGGATGGTTCGCTGCGCCTGTGGCGCGACGGACCGGCGCCGCTGCTCGAACTGCGCGCGATGGAACGACCCGTGGGAACCGGCTGCGTCGACGCAGGGCTGTGCCAGGTCGTGCCCCCGTGGCTGGTCAGCAGCGCCGACGGCCGCTTCGACACGGGCGATTTCGCCGCGCTGGACGAGTTCGCGTGGTATCGCGCGGCCGAACCTTTCCGCGCGTTGCCGTTCGGGCTGTACGCGCGCAACGGGTTCGAGCCGAGGCTCCTCGCGCGCACGCTTGCGGCCGGGCTGCCGCCGCGCCGCGACGCGCCGCCGCGCAAGTACGACCCTCCCGGCGTGCGCATTGTGTCCGTCGGCCCGTCGAAGGAGGATCCGGCGTCTCTGCGCGTCGAGATCGAGGTCGAGCCGCGCGGCGCGGGACTCGCCAGCGTGCACCTGCTGCGCGACGGCGTGCGCGTCGCGCGCGTCGAGGCGGCGTCATTGAAGGGGGCGCGCACGCTGGCGGTCGACCCGGTGCGCTACACCGGCTTCACGCTCGCCGCACCCCTTCGCTTCACGGCGATTGCCTACGACACCGAGGGCGCGCAGGGCACGGCCGTGCTCGACCACAAGCCGCCGTTCGACGCCAGGCGAACCATGGGCACATCCCCACCCACGCAGTTCGTCGTCAGCGTCGGCGTCAACCGCCACGAGAACCGGTCGTTCGACCTCGCCTACGCGGCGAACGATGCGCGGCGCGTCGGCGACAGCCTCGCCGCGACGCTGGCGCGGGAGGGTGGGGCGACCTCCCGCGTGGTGCGCGCGATGCTGGTGTCGGACGACGCCGGAAACCTCGCGACCAAGGCGCGCATCCGCGAGGCGCTGCAGATTCTCGCCGGGGCGGCGCCGGCCAGCGCGGATCCCGCGCTGAAGGACCTGCGCCGTGCCGGGCCCGACGACACCGTGATCGTCAGCTTCGCCGGCCACGGCTTCAACGGCGCGGATGGCGAGTTCCACCTGGTGGCCGCCGACACCGGACCGGGCAGCGGGCAGGCCGTCACGCCGGAGTTGCAGCGGCGCGCGATCTCCAGCCGCGAACTCGCCGAGTGGCTGGACGGCCTCGATGCCGGCCGCGCGGTGCTGATCCTCGACGCCTGCCATGCTGCTGCCGCCGTGAACGTGCGCGACTTCGTGCCCGGCCCGATGGACAGCCGCGGCCTCGGCCAGCTCGCCTACGACAAGGGCCTCGCGGTGCTGGTGGCGACGCAGGCCGACGACGTGGCCCTCGAGAGCGGCAGGCTGCAGCAGGGCATCCTCAGCTATGCGCTGGTCGCCGAGGGGCTGGAGAAGGGCGCCGGCGACTTCGCGCCGCGGGATGGGCGCATGGGCCTCGTCGAATGGCTGGGCTACGCGGTCGGCCGCGTGCCGGTGCTCGCGCAGCAGGTGAAGAGCGGCACGCTGCCGCTGGCGCCGGGTTCGCGGGCCATCGAACGCGTGTCCGCGCCCGCCGCGCCGCCGCTGGCGCAGACCCCCGCGTTGTTCTATTTCGCGCGCGGCCGGCCGGATGCGACCCTGGCGAGGACCCCGGCGCGCTGAGCCGCGGCGCCGAGGTTAGACTTCAGCCCTTTCTCGCAAAGGAGATCCTCCAATGGCTGCTGCCCAGGGCAAGGTCATCATCACCTGCGCCGTCACCGGCTCGATCCACACGCCGAGCATGTCGCCGCACCTGCCGGTCACGCCGGCGGAGATCGCGGATGCGGCGATCGGCGCCGCGCAGGCCGGCGCCGCCATCGTCCACCTGCACGCGCGCGACCCGCAGAGCGGCGCGCCGACGCAGGACCCGGAGATCTTCGAGCGCTTCCTGCCGAAGATCGCCTCGGCGTGCGACGTGGTTGTCAACCTCACCACCGGCGGCGCCGCCACCATGACCATCGACGAACTCTCGGAAGCCGCCGGCATTTCGGTGGCCACCGCCAACCGCTTCGCCCATGCGCTG
>SXGS01696023.1_pt1 | contig 11074 bp, 6 predicted proteins | sample 3174681 | NCBI WGS metagenome assembly SXGS01 (sample SAMN11356861, study PRJNA531348) | freshwater metagenome | isolation source: freshwater sample F1-80 | place: China: Fuxian Lake, Yuxi | collected 2017-12-25 | reverse complement strand
GGGTGTGGCTCCTGACCATGCGCACTCCCGACGGGTTTGCCCCGGTCAGCACCTCCACTACGATGTTCGGCAGGTTGGGGAATTCTCGTCCCGAAACCGCGATCCCCACTACCGGTTGTGCGACCTCAATCGTCAGCTCACTGTTCTGCTCCCGGTCGGCGATCTGGTTCACCAGTTGCGCAAGGGAGCGGGATGGGGGCCGGGTCACCTGCATCGTCTGCCGCACGCGCTCTGCCGATGCTCCCCCGGCCACGCCCACTAGCAGCCGTCCCCCCGGGATGTTGCGCGGGACCCGCACCTCGAGTTCGCGCACTTCGCGCGGCCCGTCCACCGGCTGGATGACCACGCCTACCTTTACCGTGTCACCCGGCTTCACCCGCTTGCGGTCCGCGTAGGCGCGCTCGATTGTCGCGGTGCGGCGCTTCTGCGACACCTCAACACTCACATTGAGGCGCTCCACCGGCACCGCCCCAAACTTGTTGTTGTCGAGCAGATCCATCAGTTGCAGAAGTTCGGCCAGCGGCAGGCTGGCGGAGGGATCCAGGAAGAGCTGCTCAAAGGCCGTACGGCGCTCGCCGATGGCGAAGACGTTTTCGCGCCGGATGGGCGCCAGCCCGCGGGGGAAAATCTCAAAGATGCCCCGGGTGGTACCCGTGGCGGGGGGAGAGACGCTCCCCACGGCGCTGAGCACTGCGCTGAAGAGGAGATTCGGCGTCAGATCGCGCTGCACCGCGGCCGTGACCCGGTACTGCGCCCGGACCCCCCGGTCCAGGTCGCGAATCTGCAGGTCCGCCGGGATCATTCGTGAGGCAGGGCCCACTCGCCCGCCGATGCTCCAGTTCCGATCCTGGCTCACCGTCCCCACCGTCTCGACCGGCGAGCCCATCTTGAACGAGACCTCCTGGCTCGGGATGATCCCGTGGATGAAGGCCGTGGTCATCGGCAGGTCAATGGTGCCCAGCCCGAACATCGGGTGACCGAACGCCACCACGTGCTCTCCGTCCACGTAGGTGACGGTGCCGATCCCGGTGGCATCAATGTCGCCCCCGAGCAACTGCACGCCGATGGCGGAGCCCGGCTCGATCTTCGGCCGCTGGTCCGGCGGCAGTTCCGTCTTGCCGGGACCCTGCATGAACGCCACCGGCAGGTTGCGGAAGCGGCGCTGCAGCGCCTCGATCCCGATCCGGCCCATGCCCGAAACCATCACCGGAGTCCCGACCGGGGTCAGATACAGGGTGCCGGGACGGCTGCCCCCCACCGCCAGCGCCCGATCCGGCACCACCATCGCCTGCGAGAAGAGCTTTCCGTCCAGGCGCAGCGGTTCCCCCTGCACGCGCAGGTCCCCCGACATTCCCGACGGGACGGCCAGGGCGCTGTCCGCTGCGTTCATCCCCGGGGGTTTCGGCGTGGAACCGGGCTGATAGTTCTCGAGCATCTGGGAAATCGGGGTCACCCCGGCGACGGGCTGTTTCGCAAAGGGCCACGCAAACGCCAGCGCCCCGATGAGCTTCCCATCCACATAGATCGGACTGCCGCTCATGCCCTGCGACACTCCTGCACCGGAGGTCACTGGAGGCCCATCGTCAATCCGTATGAGCACCATGTCGCCGCCGAAATCAACCTTGCGGAGCACGCCCAGCACGGTGACGTGGAACTCTTCGATCTTTGTCCCCTCGAATACGCTGCGCCCGACGCCCTTCATCCCGGGCCGAATCCGGTCCACCGGCAGCATCTTGTCCGGAGCAATCAGGAGCTTCTTCTCCGCCACAACCGGTGGGGGGAGCGTTGGGACCGCAGCGCCCCCTTCCCCGGCGCGGACGGCCCCGGCGAACATCAAAATGAGCAGGGTCGCCAGCACGCCGCGCCACTGTTCGCCTCCCGCCGGTCGGCGTGCGCCATTCGGGTGCGTCCCGGACTGTGATGCTGTCATTTCCGGGCCCCGCCTTCCTGCAGCGATTGGACAAAATTCAGTCTGAACACGTTTGCCATTTCTCCGGCGTCCGGGCCGAGGCTCGATAGATCCAGCCGCGTCAGCACCGTCGCGGTTCCGGAGGAGTAGACTTCGTGGCCCGCTGCCGGGTCGAACAGGCAGGTGACGGCGGCGGTCACCTGCCCTTCCGGCGCGAGGCCTGTCGTGTCCGCGTCGCCTTTCGGCCCGAGAGCGATCGGCATCGTCAGCGAGAGCTGGAAGCGCGCGCATTGCCGGCCGCGGAACGTCTCGCGCCCCACGTACTTTCCGGTGAGGCGCACGACTCGGGGGCCCAGATCGGACCGGACCTGCACGTTTTCCTGCCAGGTGTCGCCCGGCTTCAGGTCCTGATCCGGAAACGCCAGGCCGAAGAGTGCGTCCATCGCTTCGAGGCCGGGCATGGACGCGCCCTCGCCCGCAGTCGTTCGGGACAGGAATTTCCCCCGGTCCGTCATCCGCACCACATAGGTTTCCGGGCGGCGCTCGCGGAGCGACTGCGTGCGACCCATCAGCGTCATCTGCCCGGACTGCGTCAATTCGCTGACATGCACGGTCACCTGCCCGTTCCCCGAGGCGCGGACGCGCTGGGTTTGAAGCACCTGCGTGCGGAACTGCATCTTCACCGGTTCCGCCTCGCCGCGCGTGGAGAGCGAGGCTGCCGCCACGGAGATCCGATTCCGCAGAGTCTGTTCAGGACGCAGCTTGTACTGGAAGCGCTCGGCCCGGGCCGCTGAAGCCATCAGCAGCGTTACGAGAGCGGGCAGTAGAGCGCAGCGAAGCCGGGCCATTGGAGCGCCTCCTTTCAGGATACGAACTGGTAGACGGGAACGTCCAGCAAGGAGGCTCCGATAGACCACAGCGATTGACTGGCCACATCCCCCAGGATCAGGCCGAACACAAAGGGGAGCGCCTGACGGTAGAGTCGCATGCCGCCGTAGCGCAGCAGCAGCAGTTTACAGAGCCAGGCGCAGAAGTAGTGGCTCCAGAAGGCATGTGCGGTGACGGTGGCGGCCATTGCATACCCGATCGGGTGCAGCGGCCACCACACAAAGCGCTGGCGGAGCACCCCCAACAATAGTGTAAAGCCCGCGCCCCCCGCAATCCACCCTGTTTTGTCCCAGCGCGGCGCCGTGGGATTGGTGAGCCACAGATTCGCGAGGCTAAACCCCGACCGCAGCCCTCCCATCGGTCCCGCGTAGGTCTTGGCTGTGCCCCAACCGTAGGTATAGGAGTCCTGCACGATCCAGAGTGGCGCAACGATGGCCGCCAGCACGGTAGCCGCGGCGAGCAGCGCCAGCACCTGGCGGCGCTGCATTCCGCCTGCGTCCGCCAGCTTGAGCGCATCCATCTGCGCCGGCATGAGCGAGAAGCGGAGATCCCACCAGAGCCACTGGAAGAAGCCCAGGAGCGCTACATCGCGGGGCGCCAGTCCGATGGAGCCATGCCCTCCGATCACGATGTGTCCCAGGCTTGCCACCCCACGGTCCGGCCCGTAGGCCCACGAGAACCCTGCCTCCGACCGCACGCGTGAAATGGTGATCACCGTAAGAAAGTAGAGCAGCAGGAGCCCGCCCGCCAGCGCGGCGGAGAACCCGGAGATCACCAGGAACGCAAACACGTACGTGATGGAGAGGCCCAGTGTCCACCAGAGGACACGATGGAGTGGGGGGTCTTCCGTGCCCGCCGCTCGGGTACACGCGTGCAACAGCCCGCGCCCGAGCAGCATGGCCCCCAGACCAAGAAATGCTCCGACGGTCTGCTCGTTCAGATACGGGGCCCCCCGGGCGCCCAGGTCGTTCGCATCCATCCACCCGGTCCAGAACGCCGCGAGCCGCTGCGCCTTGCCGAGCCAGTAGAACGCCCACACTGAAAACGACACGTCCAGGGGCGCCAGAAATGCGAGGCCGAGGATGAAAGGTGTAGATCCCACGACGATGGGGCGGAGCACGCTCCAGGGCGGATCGGCGGGCGTGGGAATGATGTCCTGGTGCTTGTGCGGGTAGGCGGGAATGTCCGGCCAGTAGTGGTGGAGCGCCAGGAGCGAGTTTTGCACCACCGGCAGCAGCACCCCCAGCCAGAGTACCCGGTTGCGCCACAGGGGAGTGCCCTGCTGGATCATTTCCAGCGGGAGCGCGGCGATGGGAAAGGCGAGGCGCTCCTTCCGAATCCAGAGATCCGCCATCAGGGCGTTCAGCGCCAGCCCGGCCAGCGCCAGCGCTGCGACCAGGGTGCTCCAGAGCAGGAGCGGAGCAAGCCAGGCCTCCCACGGCACGACTGACTCGCCGTGAAACAGCCCCCGGAGGGCGTCATTGTCCTGCGGGAGGAGCCAGGCGGGCACAAAGTCCAACACCCGCCCCCAGCGATTCTCGACCGAGGCGAGGAACGGCGAACCGAGCAGGGGCACCAGGAGCTGCAGGAAGTTATAGCCGGCGAGGGTGACGGTGGCGCTGGTGGCCACGAACGCCGCCATCAATTCTGCGCGCCCGAGCGGCCGGCCGCGGCGGATGCTGTTCCAGAGGAGCAGCGACACCAGCAGCAGTACGCCCGGCATGGAGAGCGTCCACGAGCTGAGGAACACCCGTCCGGTCAGTTCGCTGCGCACAACCCAGATGAGGATCACAGCCTGCGTCACGAAGGCAAGGCACCAGCCGCGCAGGCCCAGCGGCGCCGACCGTGCTTCCGTTCCGCCGGGCGAGCCGGGCAACTCCAAGGCCGCCGCCTGCGCCCCCGGCGTGCGCTCCTCCTGCATAGTGAACGAATCCTCCCGGCGGCGCGCACCGCGCCGCCGGGAGGATTCGATGCCGGGATCAGGCGATGGTTACACCCCTCCCGTTGAAGACACCGCCTGTTTCGGAAACTCAGCCCGGGGTGCTTGAAACCACCGCCGAGTCACCCGCAGGCGCCGCGTCATTTCGACGCCTGCGAAGGGATGGCGGCGGCGCTGTCTCGCTCTGTTTCTGGCGCAACTGAATGAACAGCGCTCCCAATTCCGGATCGAACTGGCTGCCGAGTCCCCGTTGGATCTCCGCGAGCGCCTGTTTCTCCGTCATCCCCTTGCGATAGGGCCGGCAGGTGGTCATTGCGGAGAAGGCATCCGCCACGGCCATCATCCGCCCGATCAGCGGGATGTTGACCCCCGAAAGCTTGTCCGGATAGCCGCGCCCATCCCAACGCTCATGGTGGTGGCGCACGCCCAGAATCACCTCGTCCATCCCCGGCATGGAACCCACGAGTACCGCACCAAAGACCGGGTGCTGCGCCATGATCCGGAACTCCTCGTCGGTGAGCCGTCCCGGCTTACGGAGAATCTCGTCCGGAACGCCGATCTTCCCCACGTCGTGCAGCAGGCCGGATACCTGGATCGTTTTCAGCATCTCGTCGTCGAGTTGCAGCACCCCGGCGAGTTGCAGAGAGTACTCCGTTACTTCCTCGCTGTGCCGCCGGGTGTAGCCGTCCTTGTTGTCTACCGCCGTCACCATCGCCTGAAACAGATCGAGACCGCGGCTGTGCAAGACCGACAGGCTGCTTGCCGTGGCCACACCGGCTACGATACAGTTGCCCCCCTGACATCGGGCTCGGAAGAGATTCGTGTCGGCCACCGACACCAGCTTCTGCACATCCCCGGCATTGTCGGGGAAAACAGCAACCCCATAGCTGAACCCGATCGGCAGCGGATCGGAGTCCTGGCAGCGAAACTTTTCGCGGGCGAGCGCGGCCTGGATCTTCTCGGCGCAGCGGATGGCTGCCTTCTGGTTCATATCGGTCAGGATGACCACGAACTCGTCGCCGCCGTACCGTCCCAGAATGTCCTGTTCTCGGCAGGTGCGTCGCAGGACTCCGCTCACGCGCTTCAGCACCTCATCGCCGGCGGCGTGCCCATAGGTATCGTTATACAGCTTGAAATTCTCAAGATCCATCATCAGCACCGCCAGTGGCCGCTCTGCGGCCATGTGGCGATTCAATTCGGCGTGCAGGCGCTGGTAGATGGCGCGATGGCCGTGCAGGCCGGTCACCGGGTCGCGGTCCGCCAGACGCCGCGCTTCACTCACCAGGCGCACGCTCCGCACGCCGGTGCCCACATCGCTCGCTACCGCTCCTACCATTGCTGCATCTGCGGCAGTGAAGTTGCCCCGGCAGCGCAAGAACACGAGATACCCGAGTTCCTCGGTGTCATGCCCCAGTCGGGCTGCCAGGCAGAGCCGAGAGCCGGGGAACCCGGGAAGTTCCGTCGCTAATGTGGTGGCGCGACGCTGCTCTTTCTGAAACGTGTTGCGGAGTTCCGCCAGAAGTGCATCCCGCGCAGAGGAGTCGTCCAGCCCACGGTGCTCCACCAGGATGAGGCGCCCTTCGGCACGCGGGTCGGGAAGCCAGAGTCCGCTGGCATCCGACTCCAGGACGCGCTCCATTTGCTCCAACGCCGGTCCGAGCTGGCCCCCAAGTGCCGGCGCCACGTTCAAATTCGAGACGATGTCGCTGACAGTGGTAAGACGTTCCTCTTCGCGCCGGACTTGCCGCTCGAGGTTGAGAATCTTCCCGAGTTGGCGGGAAAGCACAGCTCCCAACAGCGCGACCCCCAATGTACCTGCGGCAAAGGTCAACGGTTGGGAGCGGTCGAGACTGGCGAAGAGGAATAGCGTTGCCAATCCTGCTACCAATACCGGCGCCCCGATGTGCCACTTGAGCGCCGGGCGCCGGCGCCGGGTCGGCGCAAGGGCATCCGCCGCCTCGCCGCCGTGGGCCGCGAGGGAGTCCAGAGCGCGCGGCGGCGCGGTGTCTGCGTGAGTGAGTGTATTGGCCATAGTAGAAGAGGGACGTGTTCCGGAGTTATTGGCGGAACGGGCTTGCCACAGGAGGCCAAATGGAGCGGGGACTCCGGCGGCATCCACTGGGGGAAACTGCAACTCTCGTGCCTGAACGGCACGAACCAGGTCGAGTTTTCGATTCCCGGGAAACTTGCAACTTCAGGCTGTCCGCCGAACTCATAGTGCGTGGGGCAGGTCGGTCAGTAGCCCTGCCTCGCAATGGAACGAGCCCATGTTGTGCATCGGAGAGCAGCGCCAGGAGTGGTGTGGTGGTGTGCGCCGCCGTGCCCTCGTCCAGGCTGGTTTCCTGGGAGCGCTTGGGTTGACGGCGCCGCAGCATGCAGGTCTCTGCTCAGCGGTCGCGGGGCGCGCCGTCATCCTCCTCTGGCTCTGGGGCGGTCCCTCGCATCTGGACCTGTTTGACCCGAAACCAGATGCCCCATCCGAGTATCGCGGCCCTTACCCCACCCTGGAAACGAACGTATCCGGGATGCAGGTGACCGAACTCCTTCCGGCGTTGGCCCGACGCGCACATCAGTGGGCGCTGGTCCGCTCGCTCTTCCACCAGCAGAACGATCACGGGATCGCCGGCACGATTCAGATGACGGGCCGGAGTCCGCAAAACGGGCGGGTACACCCCCACGCCGGAGCGATCGTGAATCGCCTCCGGGGGAACCCGCGCTTGCTGTCCGGCTTTTTCGTGCTCGGAGACCGGCTGCAACAGGGCCATCGGCTCATTCAGGGGGAGGGGGGCGGGCAACTCGGGGTGGTGTATGATCCACTCCGCGTGACGTATGATCCGGTTGCAGGTGTCCAACTCGGCGAGGTGCAACCGCCGCGCGGCGTGGATTCCGCCCGTGCCGGGCGGCGGCGCTCGCTTCTGGATCACCTGGCCGAGCGGAGCCCGACACCGACTCCTGCGCGGGACGCAGAAGCCCTCGGCCAGATGTACGAGAAGGCATTTTCGCTGATGACGAGCAGTGAGGGCCGCCGGGTCTTCGAACTGGAGCGCGAGCCTCCGAAAGTACGGGATGCGTATGGACGCCACCGCTTCGGGCAGAGTTGCCTGCTTGCCCGGCGCCTCGTCGAAAGCGGTGTACCCTTCGTCCAGGTGAATTGGAGTACGCATGTCGAAGCCGAGGAAGATGCCGGCGATGGGGGGTGGGACAACCACTACCGGAACTTTGAGATGCTGGCTGATCGGCAGGCGTGGCCCTTCGACCAGGCTTGCGCGGCCTTGCTGGACGACCTGGCGCAGCGTGGCCTGCTGGGCACCACGCTGGTCGTTGCCGTCGGCGAATTCGGCCGCACGCCCAAGATCAACCCGAACGCGGGGCGCGACCACTGGCCGGGGTGCTATTCTGCGCTCCTGGCGGGGGGCGGGGTGCGTGGCGGACAGGTGATCGGCGCCAGCGATGCCCGGGGCGAGGCCCCCGCCGCGCAGCCGCACACCCCTGAGGATCTCTGCGCGACGGTGCTTCACAGCGCCGGGATCAGTCGCACGGATGTGCTTGCTCTGGGCCTGCCTGTTGAGGGTGAGCCGATCCACGAGCTGTTTTAGCCCAGTGTCCTGCTCTTCTTGGGCTGCGGCGGCGCGGCGGTGCAACCGGTGGGTTCTCGGTGTGCTCGCGGCCGCGGTTGCGGCGGGCACAGCGCCGGGGTCAAGCGTCCGCGCCGCACCTGGTCCGCGGCGGATCACGACAGACGGCCGTCGGAAGCAGGATCTGGCCTGGTCGCCGGACGGGCGGTTGCTCGCGTGTAGTCTCTACCACACCGCGGGACAAATCGGGGTGGCGCTGTTTGACCCGGCCGGGCGTCTCGTCCGCCTCCTCTCGACCGATCCGGTTGAAATGGCGCCGGCCTGGTCACCGGACGGGAAGCGATTGGCGTTCGTGCACGTGACCCACTCGGGCACCGACGGGGAACTGGACATCCACGAGATGGACCTGGAGGGTAAGACGCGCAGGCCGGTGATCGAAGAACGCAAGGCGTTCGACATGTATCCCTCCTGGTCGCCCGACGGGCGGCAACTGCTCTTTACGACCACGCGTGATCGTACCCAGGAGATCTACGTGTCTCGCGCCGACGGCACAGCGCCCCGCCGGCTCACGTCGGACCCTTCCCTGAAACAGCACCCCTGCTGGTCCCCCGACGGCAAGGAGATCGCCTTCAACAGCAATCGCGATGGGAACTTCGACATCTACACACTGGACATCGAGGGGCAAAATCTGCTGCGTCTTACCCGGGAGAGAGCCTCCGACACCTGGCCGGCGTGGTCTCCCGATGGCCGGCACATCGCTTTTGTCAGCCGCCGCGACGGCAACCCGGAGGTGTATGTGCTGAATCGGGACGGCGCCGGCGCCCGCAACCTCAGTCGCGCCCCCGGGTTTGATGACTGTCCGGCCTGGATGCCGGATGGACGCACACTGACGTGGGTCTCCGATCGCGACGGCGGTTGGGACGTGTACGTGCTCCAGCCGTGAGCGACGCCATCCCGCACAGCCGCCCCACGCTCCCTGTAGGCCCTGAGTGGGAGCAGGTGACTTCGCGGCTCGTCCCCGGGTGGATTGCCGATGGTCCCTGCGTCGCTGCATTCGAAGCAGCGGCAGCGGAGTGGCTCGGGTGCCCCGGCGGCGTCGCCGTCGCGTCCGGAAGTGTCGCTCTTCAACTGGTTCTGAGCGCGTTGGGAGCGGGGCCCGGGCGGGAGGTCCTGATCCCCGCCTATTGCTGTGCGGCGCTGCTCAACGCCGTCGCGTTGACCGGGGCTGTTCCTGTGCTTGTCGATGCGGAGCCCGGGGGGTTCCAGATCTGTCCCACAGACACCTCCCGGCGGATCACTCCGCGCACCGCGGCGGTGGTCGTAGCGCACCTGTTCGGGGAGCCGGTCCCGATGCAGCCGTTTCTCGACCTCGGGGTTCCGGTCGTAGAGGACTGCGCGCAGTCACTGGGCGCCCGCGAAGGCAGCGAGTTCACCGGCGCGCGCGGGCACGCCGCCATCACCTCATTCTATGCAACAAAGGTCATCACCACCGGGCATGGCGGACTGGCGACGGGTCGGGACCCCGAGCTGCCGGCGGGGGTGCGAGACCGGGTCGAGTATGACAACCGCGAGGAATGGGAGCCCCGCCTGAGCTGCCGCATCAGCGAGTTGCAGGCCGCGCACGGGCTGTGGCAACTCGAGCGCCTACCCGCGTGGTTGGTCCGGCGCAGGGCACTGGCCACATTCTACGATGAATGCCTTCGCGGCGCCGGACGACCGATCCCGCACCGCCAGGCGGCGGGGGCGATTTTCTACCGGTACGTGGTACGCGTCCCGGATGCCGACCGGGCCCTTCAGGAACTCGCGGCCCGGGGGATCGGCGCGCGGCGACCCGTGTTTCGGCCACTCCACCGGTATTTCCCGGACCTCGCCGGCGCGTATCCGCACGCCGATGCAGCAGACCGGGAGATTGTGAGCCTACCGCTTTATCCCGGGCTCACCGAGGGCGAGGCGACGCGGGTCATGACCGCGTTCCTCGCCCTCTGAGTGGATCCGACTAGAGGCCGGTCCGGGATACGAGCTGGTCATGAACGCGGTAGATGACCTCGTTCAACCCATAGCCCTTCGGCAGAATTACCAGCGGCTTCTTTTGCTCCGCACAAATCCGCCATGCTTCCTTCGAACGCCGGCGATTGAAGCGCGTCAGCAGCACGAAATCCGCTTTTTCGATCTCCTTCGCGCTCTTGTCGAACGGATCGTCCGGCTCGGTATCCGGCCAGCGCAATTCGGCGAAGCCGAGCCGCTCTTCCACCGCTCGCCGGCTGGATTCCCGCGCCGTGCCCCCGATCATCACCGCACGCTTTCCGCGGGTCAGCGGCAGGATCTCCTCCAACTGCTCCTGGAGGTCAGGTGACAGGGTCAGACTGGTGTCGTCGTCCAGTCCATCGGCGTTAGCTAGTGCGGCGGCGCGCAGGCGATCTACCTCCTCGGTCACCGCCAGATACAGCCGCTCGACGCGCGGATCCTCTTCCAGCATCCAGGCGAAGGGTGTCGCAAGGTCACGCAGTCGCCGATCGGACGCAGGCACGCCGGCCTCAAGACAGTCGAACGCCGCTTCGCACAGGGCGTCGGCATCCTTCTCCCCGCTGCCGAAGCGCGGGTCGGTTGTGAGCACCTGGAACCGATCCAGCGCGTACGTCTGGCGCCGTCGTCGTTCCACCGCCCCACTGACGGACTGGAAGCGCTCCTCGAGCCGGGCGACTTCCATGTCCAGTTCAGCATCCTTTACCTTATCTTCGCCCTGGAGCAACCGGAGGAAGAAGC
>SXGS01120233.1_pt1 | contig 11076 bp, 9 predicted proteins | sample 3174681 | NCBI WGS metagenome assembly SXGS01 (sample SAMN11356861, study PRJNA531348) | freshwater metagenome | isolation source: freshwater sample F1-80 | place: China: Fuxian Lake, Yuxi | collected 2017-12-25 | reverse complement strand
GTGACGCTGCCGGGCGCTGCCGACATGAAGCCGGGGTCGACCGGGCTGCCGTTCTTCGGCGTCGAGGCGGCCGTGGTCGACAAGACCGGCGCCGAGGTGCCGGCGGGCGCGGGCGGTCTGCTCGTGTTGCGGCGGCCGTGGCCCTCGATGTTGCGCACCGTCTGGGGGGACGACGAGCGCTTCAAGCGGCAGTACTTCAGCGAAATCGAGGGGGCCTATTTCACCGGCGACGGCGCGCGGCGCGACAGCGACGGGTACTACTGGGTCGTCGGGCGCATCGACGACGTGCTCAACGTGGCGGGTCATCGCAGCGGTACGGCCGAGATCGAGAGCGCCCTCGTGTCGCACCCGCAGGTCGTCGAGGCCGCCGCGGTGGGTCGCCCGGACGAGCTCCGGGGCCAGGCGCTCGTGGTGTTCGTGACCTTGCGAAACGCGGTCGCGCCAAGCCCCGCGCTCGCCGAGGAGCTCTGCCAGCACGTGGGCGAGCGGCTCGGAAAGTTCGCGCGCCCCGACGCCGTGCGCGGCGCCGAAGCGCTGCCGAAGACGCGCAGCGGAAAGATCAGGCGGCGCCTGCTCAAGGACGTGGCGGCCGGCCGCGAGGCGACGGGGGACCTGTCGACGCTCGAGGACCTCGGCGTCCTCGCCAAGCTGCGCCACGAGGAGGAGTGAGCTCCGGCCCGGCTTCGGTTAGCCCGTCCGCGTCGGCGTGCCCGCGCCTTCGCTTGCTCTCGCATGCCAAAGGCTTTCACCGCGCGAGCGCGACGCGGTAGCCTCCACGCATGCGTGCCTCCCCTAGCCGATGCGAGCGCCTCTGCCCCTTGCTCGTGAGCCTGGCCCTCGTCGCCCTCGCCCCTCTCGCCCGTGCCGCCGAGGCCTGCCCGGCACCGAAGGCCAGCCCCAACGAAGCCGACCTCGCGAGCGCGAAGCAGCACATGGAAGCGGGCGTCGCCTTCGTCCGCGATCCGGACGGCGCGCGCTACGAAGAGGCGTACCCCGAGTTTCGTAAAGCCTACGAGCTCTCGGGCTCGCTCAACGCGCTACAAAACCTCGGGACCTGCGCGATGAAGCTCGAGCTCGACGGCGAAGCCATCAGCTGCTTTCGGCGGTTTCTCACGAAGAAGGGCGCGGACATCGACCCCCAAGACAAGGCACAGGTCGAGAAAGATCTGGGCGCGCTCGACTCGTCGGTCGCGTGGGTGACGTTCTCGAGCGATCGGCCCAACGTGCGCGTCGTCGACGTGCGCACGCCTCGCCGCGGGCAGGTCGTCCGCAGCACCTACACGATCGGGCTCGAGGTGATGACGCTCGGTGTTCACCCGGGCAGCCACGAGGTCGTCGCCTCGGCGGATGGATTTCCCGACGTGAAGTGGACCATCGAGATCGCCAACGGCTCGAAGCACAACAAAGAGTTCGTCTTCGAGCCGAACACGCCGATGACGCCGCTCGACAAGCCGCCGCTTCCCAAGGATCCCGTAGTGACGCCGCCCGACGACGGCGAGCCCAAGGACGGCGCCGTGACGCCCCCTGGCGCGGACAAGCCCCCGGTCGTCGAGCAGGACACGTCGCGCCCCATCCCGGTCTACGTGTACGTCGCCGGCGCCGGAACCCTCGCGGCGGGCGCCGTCGGTGGCGTCTTCGCCGGCCTCGCGTCGTCGAAGGGGAGCGAGTACGAGGCCGACCTCCGCGGCAGAGCCCCGCTTCACGTGCAAGAGGAAGCGCGCGACGACATCAAGACGAAGAACCTCATCGCCGACGTCATGTTCGGCGTCGCCGGAGCGGGCGCCGTGACGACGGTCGTGTTGTTTCTCATGCGGCCGGAGGCGACCGTCGACGGAACCGCCGAGGCGACCACGGCGAGCGGCTTCGGGCGCGATTGGACGGTCGCTCCCTTCGTCGGCCAGGAGGCCAGCGGCGTGTCGCTCTTCGCCGCCTTCTGAGCTGGCTAGCGATCGGGGGCGCGCCTTGTCCATCGAGCCGGGAACCGTCGTCGCGGGCCACTACCGCGTGCTCTACCCGCTCGGAAAGGGCGGCATGGGAGAGGTGCTCGCCGCCGAGAACCTCCGCACCGGGGGGCACGTCGCGCTCAAGGTGCTGCACGCCGAGTCGAAGCGAAAGCACACGGCGATCGAGCGGTTTCGAAGGGAGGCTCGCGCGGCAGCATCGGTCGTGAGCCCGTTCGTTACCCAGGTGTACGACGTCGAAGACGACGACGAGCGTGGCATCGTCCTCGTCTTCGAGCTGCTCAAAGGCGAGTCGCTCGTCGAGCGGCTCAAGCGCACCGGCCCCATCCCGTTTCCCGAGCTCTGGACCATCGTCGAGGCCGTGTGGACGGGCCTCGCGGACGCGCACGCGGCCGGCATCATCCACCGCGACCTCAAGCCCTCGAACGTGTTCCTGGATTTCTCGAGCGGCACGCTCGGGGTGAAAATCCTCGATTTCGGAATCTCGAAGCTGCCGAAGGAGATGACCGGAGAGAGCCTGACGCAGGCGGGACAGAGCCTCGGGACGTTCTCTTTCATGCCGCCCGAGCAGGTCGGCAAGGCCAAGTCCGTCGATCTCCGCGCCGACATCTATGCGTGCGCCACGCTCGTGTTCCAAGCGCTGACGGGCAAGCTGCCCTTCCTGGCGAAGAACAGCGTCGCGATGATGGAGCTGAAGCTGAAGCACGACCCGCGCTCGATGTTCGAGGCGTCCGGGACGGCGTTCGACGAGAGGCTCGAGGCCTTCGTGCGCAAGGGCCTCGCGCGCGATCCGAATGCGCGGTTCCAGACGGCGCGCGAGGCGGTCGCGGCGTGGCGGAGCCTGCGTCCCGAGGGTGCGCTCTCGCTGATCCCGGCAGCGAACGCGCCGCCGGACGAGGAGAGCGCTCGGCCGGTGTATCGGCAGCCTGCGGCGGAGCGCGCCCTCGCCGTCACGGTCCCCATTCCTGCGGCGAATGCCGCGCCGGCGCTCGAGCACCCCACGGTCCGCACAGTCCGCGCGGTGCCCATGATCTCGACCTCGGAGCGATCGACCACGACGACGAACCGACTGCCGTCGATCGACACGCGCCCGGAGGCCGCGACGCCCGAGCCGGCGACGCGCGTGACGCGACCCGACGCGCCCGCGTCCGCGAGGTCGCACCCGGGCGCGCAGCATGCCGTCGAGCCCGAGCCGGCGACAGTGCCACTTCCCGCGGCCGGTCGCGCCGTCGCCATCATCGAGCGGGCCCCCCGCAGCGCGTGGGTCTCGCTTCGCTGGCCGCTCGCTGGAGTCGCTCTTCTCGCGCTCGGCTTCGGCTGCGTGACGCTGATTTTGCGATTCGTGCGCTGACCGCCCCGCGGGTACTTCGTTTCGCGCGCTAACGCCCCGCGGGCACTTCGATTTGCGCGCTGACGCCGGCGTCACTCGGCGTCGAGCGCGTGCGCGACCAGCTCGTACAAGTCGAGCGCCGGTGCCCCGCGCGAGCGAAATCGCCGCAGGCTCGAGGCGCACGCCGTGACGAGCGTCCCGCCGCCGCGTCGCTCGTGCTCGCGGAGGCGCTCGTCCGCGATGGCGCGCGACGTCTCAGGACGCGTCACGGGCAAGAGGCCCCCGGCCCCGCTGCACTCGCCCTCGCTTCGCTCCCTCAGAAATCCCTCGGCGGCGGAGCCGAGCAAGCGCGCGAGTACGGCACGCGGCTCGTCGTAACGACCGAGCCCACGACCGAGCTGGCAAGGGTCGGTGTATCGGAGCCGCCGTCCCTCGAGCGCGCGCGCAGGGAGCCGATCGAGCTCGCGGTAGAGGACGTCGATGAGAGGGAGCACGCCCAGGGCGGCGACGCCGAACCGTGGATAGGCGTGCGTCATGGTCGCGGCGCACCCGGCGTCGATGGCCACGACGCGCTCGGCTCCATCGCATTGTTGTGCCGTGCGCGTGGCGGCCGCAACGAAGCCCTCGCGATCTCCGCACTGATACGAGGGGAGCCCGCAGCAGCTCGAGACGAGCCGCACCTCGGGTCCGAGCATTCGCTGGACGAGCCGCCAGATCGACCGCGCGACGTCGGGATGGTGCCTCACGTAGGAGCAGCCGAGCACGACCGCGATGCGCGCCCGGGGCCCAGCGGCGGGCTCGAGCGTCGCGAGCCCGCGGGCATATTCTTCGTCTCTGACACGCGTCTCTCGCGCGACGCGCTTGGTCACCCCCGGGGCGACGCCCCTCGCGAACGCCTCGGCCCGGACGTCGGCGAGCACCGTCGCCACCTCGTTGTGATGCTCGCACCGCTCGCGGCACGCGTAACAGCCGCTGCAGGCCCAAGCCGTCTCGAGGTGCTCTTCGTCGCGCGGCACGGTGCCTCGCCCCGCAAAATACGCGACCGACATCTTGCCCCACGGCGTCACGGTCTCCGAGGCCTCGACGTTGGAGACGGGGCACGCCGCGCGCGAGAGCTTGGGGCAGTAGACGCACCGCTCTAGCGCCGCGGTGTGTGGCTCGAGGAGTGGGAGCGCGAAGAGCTTCACGGGAGAGCGGGTCGGGTCACCCTAACACGCTATTCCGCGGCCCGCGGGCGCCGACTCTGCGGATTGCCGCGCGGCAGGCCGACGCTGAAGATGGTGCCCGCCGGCGACGTCGCTACGGTGAGGCTCCCCTCGTGCTCATCGACGATCTGACGGGCGTTGAAGAGACCGAGCCCGGTGCCCTCCGGCTTGCCCTTGGTGACGAACGGCTCAAACAGGCGCCGCCCCACGTCGGGCGGGAGCCCTGGCCCCGTGTCGGCGACGTCGATCACGACGCGCTCGTCCTCGCGGCGCGTGCGCAAGGTCAAGACGCCTCCGTCCTCCGCCATGGCCTCGACGGCGTTGTGCATCAGGTTCAACAGCGCGCGGGCGAGCTTGCCCGCGTCGAAGCTGGCGCTGCCGGACTCGTTCAGCTCGAGCGCGATGTGCACGCCCGCGCGGCTCGCGTCAGGTTGCACTTGGCCACGGAGATCCTCGAGAAACGGCGCTAGCTCGGTGAAGCGCTTGAGCAGCGTCGACTCGCCGCGCGCGTACGCCAGCAGATCTTGCTGCATGTCGCGAATGACCGCGAACTGCTCCTCGACCGTGCCGCCGAGCCGCTTGCGGCGCGCGGCGTCGTCGCTCAGCTCCATCAGCTGCGTGTTGCCGCGAATCACGGTGAGCGGCGTGCGGAGATCGTGCATCACGCCCGAGAGCAGCCGTCCAATGGTCTCGAGGCGTCGCGCGCGCTCGCGGGCGTCTCGCGCCTGAAGCACCTCGAGCTGAGTCGCGACGTTCGCGGACACGAGCCGCAAGAGCTCCTGATCGGCCGGGCCGAAGCGCTTCGGGCCGGCGGCGTACATGGCGACGGCCCCGCCAACCTCCGCGCCAAGCGGCTCGGCCATGGCGGCGGCGACGTCGTGCCCAAGGCGCGTCGTCAAGCGCCGAGGCTCGGCGGCAGGCCTGCCTTCGGCGAACTGACTCTTTTGCTCGTCGTAGGCGCGCGCCGCGATCCCCTCGCCACGCCGCACCGGCACCGCGAACACCTCGCCCGGGCTCGCGGCGCTCGCCATGAACTGCACGAGGCGCCCCTCCTTGGTCGCGTGCAGCACAGCGCCTCCCGCAGCGCCGCATGCGGCGGCCACCTTGGCGATCACGCAACGCGCAAGCTCCTTCACCGAGTCGGCACGGCTCATCGCCGTCTCGAGCTCATACAGCAGCGCAAAATCGCTGAGCGTGTGCTCGAGTCGCGTCGTCGTCGCCGCCATCTGGGCGAAGAGCCGCGCGTTCTCGATCGACACGGCTGCCTGCGCCGCGAGCGCGCGCAGCAGATCGGTGTCGTAGCGGGTGAAGGGCAGCGGCTCGCCGTCCGCGCCGGTCTTGTTCAAGACCTGAATCACGCCGACGCTCGCCCCCACGTGGTCGCTGATCGGCACGGCGAGCACCGAGCGCGTCCGGAACCCGCTCTCCGTGTCCCACGACGGATCGAAGCGCGGATCGGCGTACGCATCCGCGATGCGCATCGCCCGCCCGGTCTTCGCGACGTGCCCGGCCACGCCGCGGCCGATCGCGACGGCGATGCTCCGCTTGGTGTCGCCGACCTTCACGCGCGAGACGAGCTGCTCGCCCTCGCGCAAGTACAGCGTGGCGCGCTCGGCGTGGAGGACCTGGGTCGTTACATCGACGACGAGCGCGAGCAGCGCCTCCAGATCGTCCGTCGTGCCGACCGCCATGCCGACGCGCCGCAGCCCGGCCTCGGCCTCACGCGCGCGCTCGAGCGCCGCCTCGAGCTCGGCGACGCGGCGGTCGCGCCGAAGCGCTGTCGCGCGCTTGTCCACTCCGCCAAGCTACAAGAGAACAGGCCGTGATGCGCGCCCCTCTCCTCGTCGGGCCCGATCTCCACGGCTCAGCTGCCGTGCTATGGGTGCCCTCGTACGGGCACCTCGAAGCGAGGCGCGGCCCGAGCGCAAGGTCGGGAGCGATTGGCGTGGGTCTCAAGCAAGTCCAGCTGCGTGTGTTCGGTCAGGTTCAGGGCGGCTTCTTTCGCGCGTCCGCGCAACGCGAGGCCAAGCGCCTCGGACTGACCGGCTGGGTGAAGAACCGCAAGGACTGCTCCGTCGAGCTCGTGGCCGAGGGCGAAGAAGAAGGGATCCGTGATTTCGTCGCCTGGGCGCACCGTGGTCCGAGCACCGCGCGCGTAGACAAGGTCGACTTGCGCTGGCGCAGCTTCGACGGCGAGTTCTTCGACTTTCGCATCCTCGACTGAACCATGGGCTCCGCTCGCGAGAGCAGGCGTCGCGCCGCCGGCCCGCGACGGAACAGCATCGCCCCGCGCGGCATTGCAGGCTTCGATATGCCTCGACCGCACGCACGCTCTGCCGCGCTCTTCCTCGTCGCCGCGGCCGCCGTCCTTCCCGTCCGGGCCAGCGCGGACGGCCGCACCGCAGCGACGGCATCGGCCGCCCCGAGCAGCGCCCCGCGGATCCCCCTCGCCGAGCTGCCCACGCTCGCGCCCATCGGTAAGCCGCAGGCGAAGCCCGCGCTGGTCGCGAGCCTCGAGGGCCGCCTCGATCAGCTGCTCGCGATGCGCCTCGCGCACCCGCTCGAGCCGACCGCGGATTTCGCGTTTCTCACGATCGATCTCGAGCCCGACATCGCCGCGGCCATCGCGCTCGAGCTGTCGGTGCTTCGCGAGCGGCTCGACGGACCTCGCGCGAGCCGTCTGCTCGAGCGCGCGCGCAAGGAGGGCTCGGCGGCGCTCGAGCGGCGCGACAAGAAAAAAAGGTCTAAGTCCAGCGACAAGAAGGTCGCGGGCAGGCCCGGCCGCGCGGACCCAGCGGCGGACGCGGGGCCCGGGCCGGCACGCGACGCCGCGTCGAGCGATGGCGACTGGCTACAGTTCGTGCTCGCGCTCGGCACGACCGATGACGAGAACTGGCGTGGGCTCGCGCGCCTCTACGGGATGCTCCGCATGCTCGAGGCCTCGGGCACGACCGCGGCGGCGCGCACGATGATCGACGCGTACGCATACTTCGGCGAGCTCGTGCGCATCGATCTGCAGCGCGGCCTGGAGCGCATGAAGGACCGCGCACTCCCCGCGCTCATCGAGGCCAAGGAACACGAGGCGCGCAAGGTCCGCGACTGGGCGCGGCGCCGCCTCGACGCCATGAGCAAGGCGATCCCGGGCGAGGCCGTGTCGACCGCGGACCACGAGGCGCTCGCCGACATCCTGCGCGCGTTCGCACGCGTCAAAGATCTCGACGCCGCGCGCGTCGTGCTCAGCTACACGAACAGCGAGCGCGCCCAGCTTCGCATCGCGGCGCGTGAGTCGATCGTAGCCTTCGGCGAGCCCGCGCTGTGGCACGTCCGCGAGGCCTACGAGAGCCTCACCGGCGAGAAGCCCGCCAAATCGTGGGACGCGCGGCGAGCGCTCCAGGAGCTCTTTCGGCTGCACGACGAGTCTCGGCTCACGAGCGTGTACGCCGCGTTCTCCGAGGGCGAGGCCGCCGTGAATCGCAGGGATTTGCCGGCCGCCATCGCCGCGTTCGATCAGGTGCTCGCACGCGCACCGCTCTTCGAGCGGAGGGCCGAGATGGCCACTACCTATGGGCTCCACGCGGCGACCCTCGAGATGGCGGGCAAGGACGACGACGCCATCATGGCGCTACGCAAGGCTCGGCGCCTCGACCCACAGGCCGCCGACCGACCACGGCTCGAATCCCGCATTCATTACCTCGAGGGCAAGGCGCTCGCGGCGCGCGGCACGCCCGACCTCGGCACCCTGCGCACGGCGATCGAGCTCGACCCCCAGAATGCCGAGGCGCGCGCGCTGTTGACCTCGCTCGAGACGAAGGTCGCGACCGGTGAGACGAGGATGAAGCGCTACGCCGCAGCCATCCTTGCCGCGCTCGTCGCGTTCGTCGGGACGCTGCTGCTCGCCCGCCGGCCGCGGCCAAAGCAGGCCCCCGTTGCGGACACTGCAACCGGAGCCACGGCTGTTCAGCCCAGCCCAAGCGAGCCCAGCCCAAGCGAGCCCAGCCCAAGCGAGCCCAGCCCAAGCGAGCCCAGCCCAAGCGAGCCCAGCCCCAGCGAGCCCAGCCCCAGCGAGCCCAGCCCGAACGAACTCAGCCCAAGCGAAGCGCCCCGAGACTGAAGGGGCGCTCTCCCGCGATCAGCCTTCTTCGACCGGTGCCGCTTCGGCCTTCTCGGCCTCGAGCGGGACGACGGGAGGCGCATCCACGAGCTCGATGATGCTCATCGATGCATTGTCTCCGCGACGCGGCCCAAGCTTGATGATCCGCGTGTAGCCGCCCGGGCGGGTGGCCATGCGCTGGCTCAGCTCGATGAGGAGCTTCTCCACCAGATCGCGCTTCCGACCGTCCCGCTGGACGCCCCAGCGCGGCAAGAAGGCACCGAGCTCACGGGCCACTGCGAGGCGCCGTGCTTGGTCGCGAGCGTCGAGCTTGTCGGCTGGGGTATGCGCGCATGCGCCGAGGCGTTTGGCCTTGGTGATGAGGCGCTCGGCCACCCGCCGCACCTCTTTCGCCTTCGCGTCGCTCGTGACGATCCGCTCGTGGTTCAAGAGGTTCGCCGCCAGGTTCCTGAACATCGCGCGGCGGTGCGCGGTGTTTCGGCTGAACTGTCTTCCGTCTTTCGCGTGTCGCATACTACGACCCCAAGCTCAGTAACGTTCGATGCAGAATGTGGGCGCACTCGGCGCCCCGTGAGTTCGCGCGTTGCGCGTCAGGCACACTCAGTGGTTGCGGGCGGCCTGCCAGCGCTCGAGCAACAGGGGCCAGCTCTCGACCTTCATGCCGAGGCCGAGACCCATGCTCGTAAGGATCTCTTTGATCTCCTTCAGCGACTTGCGGCCGAAGTTCTTCGTCTTGAGCATGTCCTGCTCGGTGCGCTGAACCAGCTCGCCAATGAGCTGGATGTTGGCGTTCTGGAGGCAATTCGCCGAACGTACGCTGAGCTCGAGCTCGTCGACCGAGCGGAAGAGATTCTCGTTGAGCGGCTCTTCGTCGCCACCGACCACGTGGTACGTCTCTTCGATCTCCTCGAAGTTGATCCAGATATTGAGCTGCTCCTTCAGGATCTTCGCCGCGAACGCGACCGCGGTCGCCGGCGTGACGGAGCCGTTGGTCCAGACCTCGAGCGTGAGCTTGTCGTAGTCGGTGATCTGGCCGACGCGCGCGTTCGTGACGGTGTAGTTCACCTTGCGGACGGGGGAGAAGAGCGCATCGACCGCGATCGTTCCAATGGACATCATCGGGGTCTTGTTGCGCTCTGCCGTCACGTAGCCGCGGCTCACGCTCACGGTCAGCTCCGCCTGAAACGGGCCCTTCTTGTCGAGCACGCAGATGAGATGATCGGGATTGAGCACCTCGAGCCCGTCGGCGAGCTGGATGTCGCCAGCGAGCACCGGGCCGGGGCCGGCCTTGTCGATAAGCACGGTGTAGGTCTTCGGATCGCGCGCACGGAACACAACCTCTTTGAGGTTGAGGATCATGTCGCTCACGTCCTCGACGATGTCGGGGATGGTCGTGAACTCGTGCAGCGCGCCGGTCACCTGCAGCGCCGAGACCGCCGCGCCCTGGAGCGACGAGAGCAGCACCCGCCGCAGCGCGTTGCCGATCGTGGTGCCGTAGCCACGCTCGAGCGGCTCGCAGATGAACTTCGCGTACGTCTCAGTGGCGCTGTCTGCCTCCATCGTGACGCCGCGCGGACGGATCAGGTCGCGCCAGTTGCGGGAGATCATCTCTGGTTTCATGGTGCTCTTGTGGCTCTCTGGTTAGGGTCGTCTTCGCGCGTAGGTCCCGCTCCGGGCTCCGCACTCGAAGCACCGGAGCCGCCTCGGCCCGCGTGGTTCGGGGCGATGGTTCGCCCCGGGGAACAAGTCAGGTGGCTCCGGCGCGTTCGCGGGAGCGCTCTCAGCGCGCGCTTCGGTCAGCGCGAGTAATACTCGACGATCATCTGCTCGACGATCACGGGCTCGTTTAGCTCGTCTCGAACGGGCGCGCCCCTGAACGTGCCGCAGAAATTTCCGCGGTCGACCTCGAGCCAGGACACGACCGGACGCGACGCGGCGCTCGCGAGCGCGGCCTCGGTGCGCTTGAGTTTGCGCGCCGACTCGATGAGCTCGATCTTGTCACCGACGCGCGCGAGGTACGACGGGATGTCGACGCGGCGGCCGTTGATGTGAATGTGGCCGTGCCGAAGCAGCTGCCGCGCGTCGCTGCGCGAGCCGGCGAAGCCGAGTCGGTACACGACGTTGTCGAGACGGCGCTCGAGCAGCGCGAGCATCTCTTCACCCGTGCGGCCCTTGCGGCGCGACGCGTTGTGGTAGTAGCCGCGGAACTGCTGCTCGAGCACGCCGTAGATGCGGCGCACCTTCTGCTTCTCGCGGAGGCGAATCGCGTACTCGCTCAGCTTGATGCGCGCCAGGCCATGCTGACCAGGCGGCGTCGGGCGACGCGTGTAAGAGCACTTTTCGGAATAGCAGCGATCGCCCTTGAGGTAGAGCTTCATGCCCTCACGGCGACAGAGCTTGCAAACGGGTCCGATGTAGCGAGCCATGGCGAAAGATCCTCAGACGCGGCGGCGCTTAGGCGGGCGGCAG
>SXGS01420438.1_pt1 | contig 11077 bp, 2 predicted proteins | sample 3174681 | NCBI WGS metagenome assembly SXGS01 (sample SAMN11356861, study PRJNA531348) | freshwater metagenome | isolation source: freshwater sample F1-80 | place: China: Fuxian Lake, Yuxi | collected 2017-12-25 | reverse complement strand
TGTCGAGGCTCACATTGTCCGGCCAACTGTTCAACGGGGCGAAGCGTTGCTGGCCGCGGCCGCCGCCGCCACGTCCGTCACCGGAGCGATACGTGCCGGCGCTATGCCACGTCATGCGGACGAAGAGCGGGCCGTAATGCCCGAAGTCCGCCGGCCACCATTCCTTCGAGTCGGTCATCAACACCGCGAGATCCTTCTTCAAGGCCGCGAGGTCGAGGCTCTTGAACTCCTTTGCGTAGTCGAAGTCCGGGCACATCGGGTCGGACTTGGTGGAATGCTGGTGAAGGAGTTCGACCTTCAACTGGTTCGGCCACCAGTCCTGGTTCGCGGTGCCGCCGCCGGCGGCGTGATTGAACGGGCATTGGGATGCGTTCGACATTTGATTCTCCGTAGCTGTGTTGACGTGGTTGGTTCGTTTGCTTCGGGCGCATCAGACCATCGGCGGAGCCATCGTTGAAATACTTGTTTCCTTCCGACACCATAGGTATTCCCTATGGCACTGGAACGCGCTGAGTTGGAGACCTTCGTTCCGTCACGGGACTGAATCATGGAAATGCATCAACTTCGTTATGTGGTGGCGGTGGCGCGGATGGGAACCTTCTCGCGCGCGGCCGAGCAATGTCATGTGGCCCAGCCGTCCCTTAGCCAGCAGATTCACAAGCTGGAGGAGGAATTGGGCGAACGACTATTCGACCGTATGAAGCGCGAGGCGCGACTGACGTCGCACGGCGAGGCGTTCCTGCGGCGGGCGGTGCGCATTCTGGAGGAGGTGGACGCCGCCAAGCGCGAGGCGACGGACGCGCGCGATCTGCTGCGCGGGACGCTGACGGTTGGCGTTCTGCCGACGATCGCGCCGTACCTGCTCCCGCCGGTGATGGTGGCATTCGTCGAGAAGTTTTCCGGAGTCGAGCTTGTCGTTCAGGAGGACACGACGGCGCGATTGGTGAAACTGGCGCTCGCGTATGAGATCGATCTGGCACTGGCGAGCGTGCCGATTGGCGACGAACGGCTGGAGGTGCGGGAGTTGTTCGCGGAGGAACTGCTGCTGGCGCTGCCCGAGGGTCATCCGCTCACGCGCAAGCGGACGGTGAAGGCGGCTGACCTCGCTGGTGAACGGCTGATCGTGATGAAGGAAGGCCATTGCCTCGGCGATCAAGTGCTCGGCTTCTGCGAGCGGCGAGATGTTAAACCAGCGGTCAGTTTTCGCAGCGCCCAGTTGGAGACGATTCAGGCACTGGTGAGCACGGGGCTCGGGCTTTCGTTGGTTCCGGCAATGGCGGCGAATCGCGACCGGGAGGATCTGCCGGTGTATCGCTCGCTGGCTGCCCCCAGGCCGGAACGGAAGATTGTCGCGGTCTGGCCCCGGCAACGTCCGCCGGGTCGTGCGGCCGCGGAGTTTCTTAAACTTGTCGCCGCGGGACGGAGCACATCGCGGTGACAAGGCAAGGGCCGCGCCAGTAATGGCGCGGCCCTCGTGAAGTTTGAAACCGGCTCGCGCGGTGCGCCTGCACCGGTTGCCGGAACGCCGGAACGCCGGCTACTGCCGCGGCGTGACGACGCGGTAAAAGCGGTTCGTCTTCCAGTCGGGGTCGGACAGCGTGTGGACTATGTTGCTCGTTCGCGCGACGAAGTCCCGCAGGCGCGACCACTGGCCGCTGGCAATGCTGTCAGTGTATTGGACCGTGTAGGTGCGGTTGGACGTGGCGGAGAATTCGAGGTTCGCTGCCAGCGGAGTGATGTTCTCGTTGATGCGCAGGTAGCTCGCGGCGTCGCCCGGGTTGGTGCCGGCGATGGCTTCGGCGGAGTTGCTCATGCCGTCGCCGTCGAGATCGAGCAGGCCGTCAGCGGCGTTGTTCGGATCCAGGCCGAGGTTGGTTTCCATCACGTTCGGAATGCCGTCCCGATCCGTGTCGGCGAGGACCGTGACGTTGAAGACCGCGTTGACGCCGTTTGAGGCCACCACGTTGTAAACGACGATGCGCATGGCGTAGTTCGTGGACGTGATGCCGTTGGTCAGGAAGAGGCGGGCGGCATCGGTGGTCATGGTGACAAAGTTGGCCCGGTAGTCGCCTTGATTGGTGGCAATGATGAGCGAGCCGAGGTTGCGCCGCCAACTGAAGGAGAACGGGGTCGGGTTGCCCGTGGCTTCGACGCTCATGGTGAACGTGCTGCCTTCGGTGAGGATCATGTCGGCGGGCCGGAAGGTGATGACGGGCGCGATGAGGAGCGTGAGCCGCGCGCTGGCGATCGCGGAGTTGATGGGGTTCGAGACCACGGCATCGTACACGCCGTCGTCCGCGAACTGCACGTTGTTGCGGACGAGCGTCGGGCTGGTTTCACCGGGGAGCGGGATGCCGTTCAAGCGCCATTGATAGCGCAGCGGCGCTGAGCCGCGAGCAGACACGGTGAAGACGATGTTGCTGCCGGGCCGCGAGCTCACGCTGACGGGGGAGGTCAGGATCATCACGGGCACTTGCACAGCGACACGCGCGGCAGCGCTCAGGCTTGCGCCACCGGGATTGCTGACAAGGCAGTCGTAGTTGCCTTCGTCGTCGAGCACCACGTAGTCGAAGACGTAGGCTGCGTTCGTCGCGCGCGGAACTGCGACGCCGTTAAAGCGCCACTGGTAAGAAAGCGGGCCGGTGCCGGTCGCGGTGACTTGGAGTGACGTGGCTTCGCCTTCGAGCGCGCTCTGGCTTTCCGGTGAGGCGGTGATCGAAGGCGGAGTGGCGACTCCGGGGCCGTTGGCGGCTCCAGGAGAGGGATTGGCGGCACGCCAGTTCAACGGCTCGTTGCCGTAGAGGTTGCCGCCTGTGCGCGAAAGCGCCAGCCCGCCGCCGTCCACTGCGCCTGAGGGCCACGGGGCGGCGTCATTGTAATTCACATAATCGACAACGACGTAGGGCACATAGCCGGCGTCGGGTGACCCGGGCGGCTGTGTGGTGTCGGGCTTGAGCAGCGTGATTTCGTCGCCTTCATTGCCGAGACTGCGGCTGTAGGGGCCGAAGATGCGCGTGTTCACCGGGACGTTGTAGTGCGTGACGAAGGCGGCGCGGGCCACGACATCGGCCGGGTTGAATCCAACGATGACGAGCTGTTCGCCTGCGGCGATACCGGAGGATTGCGGGCTGGCGATCGGGAACGTGTAGTCAATGCCGCCGGCGAGACGCAACAGGTTCGTGACGGCCGGGAAGGCGGCGTCCACGCGGGCCCACGGGACGGACGAACCGGAGACGTTCTGGATCTCGATGTATTCCGCCGCGCCGTTGGTCGGGTTGTACATTATCTCGCTGATGACGAGCGGGCCGACGAGCGGCGTAGCATTGGCCTGGCCGGGAGTGCGGGCGGAAGCGGCGGCGTGGTCCACGCCTACCGAGGTGACGACGCGGCCGAAGGCGACGCCATTCTCCGCCGCGCCGAAGCGCGCCCCGGCGCGGTAGCCGGTAAGGTTTCCGGCGGGATCGGCGGCGGAGAGCCACGCTTCGTCGCCGCGAACTGAGTCGAAGGTGAAGCTTGTCGGGCCGCCCGCGTTGAACTGGCTTTCCGCGAACACCAGATGACCCCCGGGCGCGATGACGGTGTTGTCCGGGATGCGGAACTTCTTGAAGTTGTCCTGCGCGTCGCTGAGGAACCATCCGCCGATGTTGATCGCGGCGAGGCTGTTGTTGTGGAGTTCGACGGAGTCTTCGAGCGGCGCGTCGGTGTGCGTCAGGATCTCGTTGATGACGACTCCAGCGATCGGGCGGTAGTTGCTCTCGCCGGGCGTAGCAGAGCCGGGGAAGGCGACGATGTCGAGTTGGCCGTCAGGGAGCCGGCCTTCGGAGGTGGCGAGAGGCTGGGCGTCGAAGACAACGGCGTCGATGACCGCGTTCGTGGCCGTCGCGCTGCGGAAGAGCCAGAGCGAGTCGCCGTCGTCATCGAGGCTGAAGTTGACGTGGTCCCGGCCCGCGCCCGCGTTGCCGTCGGCGATCCATTGCACGAAGCCACCGGGCGCGATGTAGCTCAGAGCCGCGATGCGATGCTGGCCCTGGCCGAACATCGACGGGTCATCCGTGAGGAACAGGCCGCTGAGTTCCACCGGGGACGCGGAGGAATTGTGGAGCTCGAACCAGTCGTCGCCGCTTTCTGGGCGCGCCATCCATTCGTTGAAGCGAAGGACCGAGTTCGTGCCGAGCGCCGCAGTGGCGGCGTTAGCCGCGCCGGGCGTTGCGGCTGAGAGCAACCGCCACTGGCCGGCGGCGACACCGACGGGGCGGTCGGCGATTTGGAATCCGTATTCGATCGTGCTCACGGCCTGGCCTTGGGCGTTGAAGAGATAAACGCCGCCACTTTCGCCATCGAGCGAACGGCCGGTGTTGAGGTCGCCGCCGAACTGGGACACGGGGCGAGAGGCATCGCACCAGATGACGAGGTAGCCGTTTCCGGGAACGCTCGTGCCGGGCGCGAAGATGAACTGGCCGGGGCTGGACGAGTTCACGCTCAGGCTCATGCCGGCGATGGAGAAGGGCGCTGCGTTGGTATTGAAGAGCTCGACGTAATCCGCCGTGGAGCCGGCGTTGGTCACGGCGCTGACGTTGCGCGCGAGGACTTCGTTCAGGACCGGCCCGGTGTAGGTGTTGACATAGTTTGTCGCACTAGGGCTGGCGCTGCCGGGGAAGTTGACGATGTTCGCCGCGCCATCCGGCAGGCGTCCGCGTGTGAGACCTTCAGTCGCGTTCGTGTAGGTGACGGTGTTCACCAGCGCCGCGACCGTGTCGTAAAGCGAGATGACTGTGCCGACGGCGGGGAGCTTGAAGTCGAGGTGATCCGGGCCGGCGACTTCATCGGCGAAGAGTTGCACGAAGCCGGACGCGGGAACGAACGAGAGCGAGTTGATACGCTGCACGGCGGCCGTGGTGGAGAGGAAGCAGCCGCGCAAGGCGACGGGCTGCGCAGCGGAGTTGTAGAGCTCGATCCAGTCGCTCTGTCCAGCCGGCGCGCTGGCCTGCCATTCGTTGATGGACAGGTTCGAGGCGGAAGCGGTCGCGGCGGCGGAATTCTCCGAACCGGGGGTGGGCGAGTTCAAGATCCAGTCGCCAGCGATGCGGCCGACAGAATGGCCGGCCAGTTGCAGGCCGAAGGAGAGGGCATCGACGCGGTTGGTGGCGGTGTCGAAGAGAGACACGTTGTCGCCGCCGCGCTGGAGGGAGAATCCGGTGTGCAGGCCCGGCGAGGTGTTGGTGGTGTCGTCGCACCAGACCACGAGGAATCCACCGGCGGGAATCTCGACGGACGGAAAGACGAACTTCCGCGCATTGCCATCGTCGCTGAGGGACCAGTCGGCGAGGTTGACGGGGGTGCCGCCGGTGTTCTTGATCTCGACGTAGTCCGGGAACGTGCCGCCGTTGTTCACCGCGCCGCCGTTCTCGGCGAGCACTTCGTTGATCTGCACGACGGGCGTTGCGACGGAGGAATTGGCGTTGCCGGGAGAGCCGCCGGCGGTGGAGCTGGCGTGCCAGTTCGCCGGATCATCCGGGTCACCGAAGACATCCGTGATTTCGAGGGAGGTGCCGCCGCCATCGGGCGAGGTCGGCCAGCCGCCCGCGTCGTCGTAATCGACGCTGAAGATAATGTTGCCGCCGCCGTCCTTGAGCGTGATGCGCTCGCCGCCATTGTTGAGGTTGCCGCCGTAGTAGCCGAAGACAGCCACGCCGGGATACCTCGCGGCGAAGAGCGCCGGGCTGAAGTCTGAGGCAAGGACGATGCGCGCGCCGGGCGCGATGGAGGCACCCGCGTTGAAGGTGTAGGTGATGCCCTCGAAAAACAGTCCGCTGAGGTTGATGGGCGTGGAGCCGACGTTCTGCAATTCGATGAACTCATGCGCGGCATTGGTGGGGTTGTAGTTCAACTCGGTGACGCGCAGGGCGATGCCGCGCGAGGCGACGGAGAAGTCCGCCTCGGTGAGCGCGCTCCAGTTCGTGCCGCGCCACAACGCGCGGGCGCGGATGCGGGCGGACTGGTTGAGCGCGATGGGCGCGGAGTAGGCCGCGGCGGAGTTCGACACGGCTCCGGTGAACATCACGCGCGGGTCGTCGCCGTTGGTGGTGTAGTAGATGACGCTGTCCGCGATCGGCGCTGTGATGGTGAGGCTGAAGTCGGGCGTGACGGTGCCGCCGTGCTGGTTGAAGGACGGCGCGTTGGAGGACGCGAAGACGCCGTTGACCGCGTTCGAGAAACCATAGAGTCCGTAGGTGTTGAGCTGCGTGAGGTAGATCGCACCGCGGTCGCGCGCCCAGTCGAGGATTTCGGTATCCATGCTGGGGATGTAGCCGGTGAGCATCTGGCGGAGTTGGTTGTAGCGGTTGGTGATGTTCTGTCCGGTGAGAGCGCCGCCGTTGAACATGTGCTTGCGGATGCGATCGGCGACGAGCAGGCGGAACTCGGGGTTCACGCGCAAGGCCTGCCAGGTGCGGGCGATCTCGGAGTTGCCGACGCTGTTCAGGCCGGCGTCCTCGGTGCCCGTACCGCTGAAGCCGAAGGAATCGCGGGTGATCGCCAGGGCGTAGATGCCGAAGGCCCATTCACAGTCCCACGCCACGTAACGCCAGAGCGCGCCATTGGTGCGTTCGCGACCGGCGCGCCAGTTGTTTGCCGGCCAGTCGCCCATCGCGACGAAGGCGTTGAGCAGCGCGTAGTCGGCGAAGTTGGCGAGGTTGAGGCGCTTGCTGACTCGCTCGTAGGCGGCCTGGTTCGTGATGAGCCTAACGGCCGAACCGTTCCAGAAATTGGTCATGAGATTCGCGAAGTCATTGCGGTCGCCATCGATGACGCCAAGGCCGCTGGCACTGGTGGCGAAAGCCGGCGCGACGATGTCCCACTCCGGGCCGCCGCCGAGTTGTGATTGCATGAACTCCTTGGTGACGCGCTCGGTGGTGTTATAGACGGCCACCGGACCTGAGTTGCTGTAAGCGGCGCTGTTGAGGAGGACGAGCGCCATGCTGCCGTGCGCGGCCACCTGGCCCATGTCGTGCGAAAGGCGGCGGGTGATCTCGTCGCGGATGAAGGGGTTGGCGTTTTCGTTGAAGCCGGCGCGGAGGACGACTTGATCGAACTCCTCGACCGACGTGAGCGGGAACATCGGGTAGTTCAACTGCGCGCTGCCGTAGTCGCCGCGGAAGTAGAGGCGGAAGGAAAACTTGCTCGTGGCGGTCGTGCGGGGGCGCTGCCAGTCGCTGCCCTGCACTCGCAATCCGGCGTCGATTTGGAAGCCGGAGTTGTCCTCGGGCAGGATGTATTCAACAGAGACCGGGCGTTCCCACGCGATGCCGTGCATGGATGGATTGTGAAAGTCTGTCGCCGGGTTGTTGGTGATGAAGGCACCGTCGCCGGAGCGTCCGCCGCCGCCCATGCCAATGATGCCCGTGCGGCCGATGAGGTTGTTCGTTGCAGTGACGAGGTTGATGAACGGCACGGTGCGCTGCGCGGCGGTGAAGTCGTAGAGGTAGCTGTGCGTTGAGACGACCGATGGCAGGAGGTTTGTCCGGAATGCGCCGGCGCGAACGTGGGCGCGGCGGTTGATGAAGATGGGGTTGGAGTACGGCACGCCGTTGGTGAGGGAAGGCAGGGAACCGTCGGTGGTGTAACGAATCTGCGCGCCCGGAGTGGGGCAGGTGAGGACGAGGTTGAACGGCTGCGTGTAGAAGCCGCGCGTGGAACTGAAGTGAACGGGTTCCACCACACCGGTGATGGTGCTGATGCCGTTGGCTGCACCGGGCGTGGGCGTGCCGAAGTAGCGCGCATTGCCGCTGGCGTCGATGCCGTAGGAGGTGTTGTTGCGTTGTTCAGGGAAGGTCGGGCTGAAGCCGCTGATCAGGACGCGCGGGGAGTCCGCGTTGTAAAGCCCGAGGAATTCGCCGCTGGCGGAAAGTTGGAAGCTTGTGTGCAGGCGGTTCGTGCCGGTGGCGTTGCGACGATCCTTGCCGGAGGTGTAGACGATCAAGTAGCCACCGCCGGGAACGGCGACCGCCGGGAAGATCCAGCGGCTCGGTTCCTCCGGGCTGTCGCTCAGGGACCAGCCTTCGAGGTTCACTGCAGCCGTGCCGCGATTGTAGATCTCGATCCAGTCCTCCGTGTCGCCAAACTCGTCTGTCAATCCGCTGATGTTGGCGGCGACAATTTCGTTGATGACGAGATCCCCGACGACGGCATTGGGATCAACGGTGTAACTCCACGCGCCGCCGGCGAAGGCGTTGGGCACGCTGGCTTGATCGGCGATGCCGTGGCTGGCGGCCCACTGGAGATTCGCGCTACCGGCGGGTTGCGCCGGGAACTGGAATACATACGGGCCGCCCGGCGTGCGGCTGACGCTGGTCGCGGGTTGGCCGTTGATGATCAGGTCCGATGCGGTCACGCCGTTGACCTCTTCGCTGAAGCGGACTTCCACTTCGCTTAGAGCGCGGACGGTGCTGCCGGAAAGAGGGAACAACTGGATGACTGTGGGCGGGACATTGTCCAGCAGGGTGTATTGCCACAGTGCGCCCGCCGCCGTGCCGTCGAAGGCGTTCGGGATGATCGCTTCGTCCGCAATGCCGTGCCCGGGGAACCACGAGAAGGAGACGTTGCCGTAGAGTGGTTGGGCGAAGGTGAAGGTGTAGGTGGTGCCGCCGCCGGAAACGGACGCGGCGGGCTGCGTGTTGATCAGCAGGTCGTCCTGATTCACGCCTTGCACGGATTCCGAGAAGGTGACGGTGACCTGGGTCAGCGAAGCCATAGAACTATTCGGGGCCGGGCTGACGCTGGCGATGGCGGGCGCGACCGTTTCGGAGACTACGGAGGAGAGTTCGCAGTCGAACCCGAGGTCGCTGCTGGCGAGGCTGGTGTTGAACACCTGGACGGCGACCGTGTTCGCGCCTTCCTGCAACAGTCCTGCGATGGAGGTGTTGAACTGGTTGGTGAAGACCGCCGGGTCGATTGGCTGGTTGGCGGCCACTGAGTTGGTGGTGGGGTTGGTTTCCGCGATGTTCTCGGAGAAGACGCGCTGGCCGTTGATCCACATGATGAACCCGTCATCGACGTAGTAACGAAGCTGGAGGATGTTGATCGACGCGGCATCGGTCACCTGAATGGTCTTCCGAAGGAAGAAGGTGGTGTAGCCGTTGAGCATGTCGGTCAACTGCGTTCCACCAGGGCGGACGTCGCCATACCAGAACGGTGCGGGCGCATCGGCGAAAGCCGCGTCATTGAAGCCCGCCAGACGCCACGCGGTGATGTCCGGTCGGGATGCTTCGTTCGTGCCGCGGAGGAATTTCCAAGTGGTATTGGTGGAAAGCAAAGTCGCCGCGTGGGCAGGCACGGCAATACAGAAAAAGCCCAAGACAAGGAGACGAGTGAACATGCGTATTGGTTTATCATATCATCGGCACCGGTGCATCATCATTCTCGCCCACACGGGATGTTTTTTTGACCGCGTAACACTACGTAGCACAGGACTCTGCGATTGTTGCCGCGCTTGCCTCGCCGTCGCGCGCTTCGTAGCATCCGCCCCTTTGAAAGACTGACGATGGACTACAAAGACACGCTCAATCTGCCGCGCACCGACTTTCCCATGAAAGCCGATCTGGTGACGCGCGAACCGCAACGCCTCGAGAAATGGCAGGCCGCCAATCTCTACGGCAAGATTCAGGAAGCCCGCGCCGGCAAGGAGAAATTCGTCCTGCACGATGGCCCGCCGTTCGCCAATGGCGACGTTCACATCGGCACTGCGCTGAACAAGATTCTCAAGGACATCATCATCAAGTATCAGACGATCAGTGGCAAACACGCGCCCTATGTGCCGGGCTGGGATTGCCACGGTCTGCCCATCGAATTCAAGGTCTCGCAGGAGATGCGCAAGGCCGGCGACACCAGCGCCGACGCCGCGACGATTCGCAAGGCATGCGAGGCTTACGCGCTCAAGTATCTCGACATCCAGCGCGTGCAGTTCAAGCGCCTCGGCGTGCTCGGCGATTGGGAGAATCCCTACGTCACGCTGCGCAAGGAATACGAGGCGGACGAACTCCGGCTCTTCGCGGACATCGTGGATAAGGGCTTCGTGTATCGCGGCAAGAAGCCGGTGTATTGGAGCATCCCGTGCCGCACCGCGCTCGCCGAGGCAGAGGTCGAATACGCCGACCACGTCAGCCAGAGCATCTATGTCAAGTTCCCGGTCGTCGGACAGCCCGGCGTGAACGTTGTCATCTGGACGACTACGCCGTGGACGCTGCCCGCGAACCTCGCGGTGGCCTACAACAAGGACTTCCAATACGTGCAGGTCACGGTTGGCGACGAGAAGTTCATTCTCTTCCGCGGCTTGCTTCCCGCCGTCGCGGAGAAGTGCGGCTGGACGGACTACACCGAAACGCCGTTCGCGACGGAGCAGCTCAAGACCATTCAGTATCAGCATCCGTTCATCCCGGCGCGCACGGGCAAGGCGTTCGAGGCGGACTTCGTGACGAGCGACACGGGCACGGGCTTTGTTCACATCGCGCCCGGCCACGGTCTGGAGGACTACGGTCTCGGCAGCCGCAACGGGCTTCCCATCTATTCGCCGGTCAATGACGACGGTGCGCTTGCGCACACCAACGACCTGCCGGTGGAGCAGCAGATGCCCGCCGAGATGCTCGGCAAGAGCATTCTGGAAAAGCACGGCAAGAGCGACGCGAACGAAGCGGTGCTGCACGAACTGCGCGTCCGCAAGGCGCTGCTGAAGCAGGAGAATTATCATCACAGTTACCCGCACTGCTGGCGCAGCAAGACGCCTGTGATCTTTCGCGCGATGGACCAGTGGTTTATCCGCATTGATCATAAGTTGCCCGAGTGGATCGAATTACTGAGGTCGCGTGCAGAGGAGTTTGTTGCTTCAACGACGCAATCCCAGCAGAAGGTCCTTCACGCAATGGGGTTTGATTTGGACGCCAAGGTCAGTCCGTACGACACTTTCGGAGGACTCCGGTCTCGCGCTCAAAGCGCGATAGAGTCCGAGGTGCGCTGGGTTCCAGATTGGGGAAAGAACAGGATCTCGGCGGCAGTAACATCCCGTCCCGACTGGTGCATCAGCCGC
>SXGS01509278.1_pt1 | contig 11085 bp, 11 predicted proteins | sample 3174681 | NCBI WGS metagenome assembly SXGS01 (sample SAMN11356861, study PRJNA531348) | freshwater metagenome | isolation source: freshwater sample F1-80 | place: China: Fuxian Lake, Yuxi | collected 2017-12-25 | reverse complement strand
CCCATTCGTTGCCTTGTATCGTCATGAACCAAACCGCCAGTGCCCACGGCCACGGCCAGTGTGAAATGCCGCGATGTGGCAGCCCTACCATTTCCACACGATCGGGAAGCGTGGCACCCAAGGCGGCGGCGGCGATCCCCAGCGGCGGTGCGCCCAACAACACGGCCCCAGACGCCGCCATTAACCGATGCGATTTTGCTAACATAATGCGCTTCTATGACGAAAGCCCGCGCTTTCGCAGATATAAAAGAAATTCCTTGTTGCCTTTCGGTCCTAAGAGCGGGGATTCCATAACCCCGATCACTTCGACGCCCCATGTCTCAGCCTGACGGCGCAGGTTCTCGACGACTTCGGCGTGCAGCAGCGGGTCGCGCACGACACCGCCTTTCCCGACCCGTCCTTTGCCGACTTCAAACTGCGGCTTAATCAACGCAACCACTCGCCCCTGTAGAGCGAGCAGCTCCAACACCGGAGGGATCACGAGAGCCAACGAAATGAAGGAGGCGTCAATCACCGCCAGCTCAGGCACTTCGCCGAGATCCGCCAGCGTCAGCGTGCGGATGTTGCGCCGCTCGAAAATGACGACGCGCGGATCTTGCCGTAACGACCATGCTAACTGCCCATAACCAACATCGACGGCATACACCTTCGCTGCACCATGTTGGAGCAAACAATCAGTAAAGCCACCAGTCGAGGCACCAACGTCGAGGGCCACAACCCCGGTTACATCGACAGGGAAACCACGGAGCGCGGCTTCGAGCTTGTGTCCGCCACGGCTCACATAAGGCGATTGCGCTCCATCTTTCACCCGCAGCTCGGCAGCAGGGTCAACGAACGTACCGGGCTTATCGACGCGCTGCTCATTGACGACCACGGCACCAGCCATGACCAGCCGTCGAGCTTGTTCTCGGCTGGTGGCAAGGCCACGCTCGGCCATTAACACATCAAGACGGAGGCGCTTGCTCACACGCTATGGTTGCACGGCGCGTTCGACGATGAAAGTCGCGATCTGCCGCAAAGGGTCCGCCGCCGGTCCGAACGAGGACAAGGCATCTAAAGATTCGGCCAACAGTTCTCGTGCTTTCTTCTTGGCATTATCCATCCCAACGGCAGCAGGGTACGTCACTTTTTGCCGTTCGGCGTCGCGCCCTTCCCGCTTCCCGGTTTTTTCTGTACCACCTTCGATATCGAGAATATCGTCAGCCACCTGAAAAGCGAAACCAACGGCGACACCGTAACGGTCGAGACGCGCGAATTGCCCAGGCTTGGCACCGCCAACCCAAGCTCCGGCACGCACCGAGGCACGCAAGAGCGCACCAGTTTTCCGCGAATGGATATATTCGACCAACAGGCGCGTGGGCTTTTTCTTTTCGGATTCGAGGTCAGCCACCTGCCCGCCAACCATACCGGCAGCACCAGCACCAGCAGCGATCTCGCGAATCGCACGCAATGCAGCAGAGCGATCTTGACCGGCGTGTAAGGCACCTTCAGCCATCACCCGGAAGGCTTCAGTCAAGAGACCATCGCCAGCGAGGATGGCCATCCCTTCGCCAAAGACCACATGGTTCGTCGGCTTGCCGCGTCGCAGGTCGTCATCATCCATTGCCGGCAAATCAACAAGCACCAAAGAGTAGGAATGAATCATTTCCAAAGCGCACGCGAACGGCATCACGCGATCCAGCGAACCGCCTACAGCTTCACCACTCGCGAGAGCAAGAATAGGGCGGATGCGTTTGCCACCAGAAAAGAGGCTGTAGCGCATCGCTTTGTCGATTGTGCGCGGAAACGACCCCCCGGCACCAAGCATCTGCTTGAGGGAGCGGTCCACCAAACGGCGACGTTCGTCCAGATATTTTTTCAGATTCACGCGTCTTCGTCCTCGTCTTCCAGCAGGTTTTGCAGTTGAAATAGGCCGCTGGGTTCGCGCGTCAGCACCTCGACACGTTTCTCCACCTCAGTCAGCTTCTCGCCGAGATGGCGGACCAGCGCCACGCCGTCCTCGAATGCGCCGAGCGCTTCATCGAGAGACAACTCGCCGGTTTCCAGCTTCTCGACAATCCCTTCGAGGACGCGCAGTGCATCTTCGAACTTTCGATTGGTTACCTCTATCATCTATCCTCGCGTTTCTTCTACCCGCACCCGCGCTTCTCCCTGAGCAAACGTAATCCGTAGCAGTTGCCCAGAGGCGAGAGTACTGGCATCCGTCACCACCGTTCCTTCATCCACTCGCCGCGTCAAACTATAGCCCCGACCAAGCACAGCCAACGGGCTGAGACTCTGTAAGGCAACAGCCAACTCTTGTAGGCGACCACGAGATCGTTCCTGGCGACGGGCAAGCGCCAACTGTAGTCGCACTGCCGAGGAATGCAGTTGGTCACGTAACACGGCGGCTTGACGGCCTGGATGACGCAGGCGTTTGCTCAGATGTGCGATCAATTCTTGTCGTTCAACAAGAAACCGTTGCATGGCCGTATGCAACGCCTGAGCGTCGCTCCCTACCTGGGCCTGCAAATCTGCCCAGCGCGGCACGACCATTTCGGCGGCGGCAGTTGGCGTTGGAGCGCGGCGGTCGGCGACCAAGTCGGCGATACTCAGATCAATTTCGTGCCCGACTGCGGCAATGACGGGGACGGCAGAGGCAGCAATCGACCGCGCGACGACTTCTTCGTTGAAGGCATTGAGATCTTCGCGAGAACCGCCGCCACGACCGACGATGATGACTTCCACCTCGCCATGTTCGTTGAGATCCTGAATGCTCGCGGCAATCTCTACGCCAGCACCAGCACCTTGCACCTTGGTCGGGCGGATAATCGCTCGGGTGTAAGGGCAGCGCTGATACAAGATGGTAAGAATATCCTGAATCGCTGCGCCTCCCAGCGCAGTGACCACGCCGATACACCGAGGAAAAAAAGGCAGCGGGCGTTTACGTTCTTGAGCGAACAACCCTTCCGCCAGCAGCTTTGCCTTGAGCTGCTCAAATGCCAGTTGTTGTTCACCTACACCGCGCGGGTCCATGCTGGAGACATAGAGCTGCAAATCTCCCCGCGCTGGGTACACACTGACGTTACCACGCACCAGCACTTCCAGCCCATCCTCCGGACGGAAGCGTAACAACCCAGCATGTCCACGAAACATGACGGCACGAATCTGACTTTGGTCGTCTTTCAACGTGAAATAGAGATGGCCAGACGAAGGTACACGTAAGCCGGAGATTTCCCCGACCACCCACACGGTTTGGAACCCTTCATCCAGAGAGGCCTGGATAGCTGTGGCCAATTCAGACACAGAGAGCGTAGGGGGGCGCGGGCGCAGCACAAGCTCAGCCATGAGATCGTCGTGTTCGGTGGGAGGACGGCGAAGCCGCCGCCCCCCAGAAGTGGGAGAGCGCAACCGAGTTACTTTCCTTCAGTTGTCGCTGCGTCGGTGGCGGGTTTCTTCGCGCTGGCAAGCGTTGTCTTGAAGGCTTCCCAATTTTTCAACAGGTGCAGCGCACGATCCAGTTGCGGATCTTTGCCCAGCTCTCCTTCTTTCACCTCTGGCTCTTGCGGGGTTTCCCCGCCTTCCGTGCTTTTGGTCGCCTCGCCGGAGGTGTCCTGTTCCTGTTCTTTTTTCATGGCTGGCGACGACGGCGCTTTCTTATTATTGAAATGCCCACGCAGGTTTTCTTCGCGCACCTCACGTTGTTCCCGCGTTGCTACTTGAGCAGGCGGGGCGTTATCGACAGTCACATCCGGAGTCACACCCGTCACTTGGATGGAACGACCATTGGGCGTGTAGTACAGCGCCGTGGTTAAACGCAAGGCAGCTCCGCTTTCCAGCGGCAGAATCGTTTGCACCGACCCTTTACCAAACGTTTGGATTCCGAGTACCACCGCTCGCCCATGATCTTGTAGCGCCCCAGCGACGATTTCTGATGCACTGGCACTCCCACCGTTGACAATCACCACCATCGGCACATCAACATAGCCTCCGGCATGGGCAAAATACTTTTGCTTCTGATTATCCAAGCGCCCTTCCGTGTACACGACCATCCCGGAGTCGAGGAACATGTCGGACACCTTGACCGCTTGGCTGAGGAGTCCACCCGGATTGTTGCGCAAATCCAAGACCAGCCCTTCGAGTTTGCTGTTCTCTTGTGTCAGTTTGGTCAGGGCAGCATCCAGGTCAGTCCCGGTGCGATCTTGAAATTGCGTTAAGCGAACGTAGCCATAGCCTTTTTCCAGAGAGCGCGACTTCACACTTTGGACACGGATAACTTCGCGCACCAAAGGAAAGTCGAGAAGTTTATTGACCCCTTCGCGGCGCACCGAAATGACGATTTTACTGCCCTTCGGTCCCCGCATTTTTTTCACGGCATCGACCAAACTCATGTCTTTGGTCAGCTCGCCTTCGATTTTGACAATCTGGTCGCCAGCTTTAACTCCCGCGCGATGCGCCGGAGTATCTTCAATAGGCGACACCACCGTAAGCACCCCGTCGCGAACGGTAATCTCGATTCCCAAGCCGCCAAAACTGCCCTCAGTATCGACTTGCAGCTCCTTGTACAGGTCCGGCGTCAGATAGGCGCTATGCGGATCGAGTGCATTCAACATGCCATTGATCGCTCCATCGACCAGCTTTTGCGGCCCGACCTCTTCAACGTAATTTTTTTGTACGATAGCTAAAACGTTGGTGAACGCCTCTAGCCCTTCATAGGTGTCACGACCGACAGCCGCCACACGCTCCGGCCCCTGCCCGCCGAAGAGCATGACACCACCTACCACGAAGCAGGCGAGCACTCCAGCGAAAAATCTTTTACGTGTACTTTGTATCATATCCGTTCCTTTGTTCCCCTATTTTTCGACGACGAGCTTCCTTGCCACCAACAAGAGCCCGCCTACCATACCACAGCAGTGCGGAGCGGGAAAATATCGTTTGCCGGGATTGTTGTACCACGTGCAGGTTTTTATTGACAGTGAAATTGAAAATCATTATCATTCGCAGACTATGAAGACTCTGGCGGATCTCAATCCTTCTGAAGCCGGTTGCATCCATTCCATCTCTGGCCTCGACGGCCTCTCGCAACGGCTAGGAGAAATAGGGTTCACTCCCGGCCAAGCCGTGCAAGTCGTGCGCTGCGCACCGTTGGGCGACCCCATGCAGATTCGCATTCGTGGATTCGATGTTGCGTTGCGGAAAAACGAAGCCCGCCGCGTCACCCTCACTTCGTAGTTGCGGATCACTCATGACATCGGTGGCGTCCCTCGATCCTGCTTCTCAGTCTGCTCGCGCCACGGCTTCCCAAACTTCTCCTCAACGCCGTTACACTGTCGCCGTGGTTGGCAACCCAAACACTGGGAAAACCACGCTTTTCAATGCACTCACCGGTCTGTCACAACACACGGGGAACTATCCCGGGGTCACAGTCGAAAGTGCGCTCGGAGAATTTACCAGCGATGGACAGCACTTCCTGGCCATCGACTTGCCAGGCACCTACTCGTTGGCACCGCGTGCTCCTGACGAAATGATCGCCGTCAGTGTCCTGTTAGGACTTGGCGAGAATGTTACTGCGCCGGATGTCGTGCTCTGTGTCCTCGATGCTACCCATCTTGATCGCAATCTCTATTTGTTGACGCAGGTGCTTGAGGTCGGTCGGCCAGTCGTTGTTGCCCTGACCATGACCGACATCGCTGGCAAACAGGGCATCGTGTTAGACGTTCCTGCATTAGCACGCCAACTTGGCGTTCCAGTAATTCCCGTACACGCCGCTAAACGTCTGGGTCTGCCCGAACTCAAACAAGCTGTAGGGCGTGCTAGCCGTATTGCCTTCGTGCCGAATCAACCGATTCGTCTCCCCGCAGCCTTCGTTACAGAAGTGGAGCAACTCTGCGCATTGTTCGCCAAACATAGTCAGCACGATACTCCGTCGCGCTTCCTGATTGAGCGCCTCTTGATCGATGCCGGTGGTTCGGTAGAGCAGCTGCTTGTCCAGGATCTCGGTGAGACGATCCTTCCACAAGTCACTACTGCGAGAGCACGCCTCGCGACAGGAGGGGTCTCGCCGCAGCAACTGGAAACCGACACCCGCTATCGCTGGATCTCTCAAGTGATCGCGGCCCCCGGTCGCCAGACACTGGTGGCAACCTACACGTGGAGCGACCGCATTGATGCCGTCGTCACTCATAAGGTTTGGGGACTTAGCATATTCCTCCTGACCATGGCAATTCTCTTCCAGGCCATTTTCTCTTGGTCAGCACCCCTCATGGGCGGCATTGAAACGATCTTCGGGGCGCTAGGTGTCTGGATCAGTGGCTTTGTGACGGAAGGACCTCTGCAAAGCCTCTTAGTCGATGGCATCGTCGGCGGAGTTGGGGCTGTAGTTGTGTTCGTCCCGCAGATCGCGTTGCTCTTTGGGTTGATCGCCGTGCTCGAAGATTCCGGGTACATGGCGCGAGCAGCGTTTCTGATGGACCGCGTCATGGCCAGTTTCGGTTTGTCGGGTCGCAGTTTCATTCCACTGCTGTCGTCGTTTGCGTGCGCGGTGCCGGGCATCATGTCCACTCGCAGCATCGACAATCGTCGAGATCGTATCGCCACCATTCTCATCGCCCCGCTCATGAGTTGCAGCGCACGCCTGCCGGTCTATGTCCTCTTCATCTCCGCCTTCATCCCAGCCCAAACCGTGGGGGGAGTCTTTGGCTTACAAGGCACGCTGCTCTTTGCCATGTATTTGCTCGGCCTCGTGTTCGCTCCGCCTATCGCGTTTCTGCTCAAACGCACGATGCTCAAAGGCGAATCCGTTCCCTTCTTACTCGAACTTCCCCCGTTCCAAGTGCCAGCGTGGCGGGTGGTATTGTTCCGCATGTACGACCGTAGTTGGGCATTCATCAAACGCGCCGGCACAATTATTCTTGCCACCACAATTTTGATCTGGGCATTGTCCTATTACCCGGACCAGCCCCAACTCGCGGAAGAATTTGCCGCTCGCCGCGCCAGCGCTGCACCCGAAGCACTAGCCAGCCTCGATACAGAAGAAGCCGGGGCACGACTACGCGGCAGCTATCTCGGTCAAGCTGGCCAGGCCATCGAACCACTGGTGCAACCGCTCGGGTGGGATTGGAAAATTGGGATGGCCACGCTGGCCAGCTTTCCCGCCCGCGAAGTCATCATCGCCGCACTCGGCACCATTTATAATTTAGGCAACGAGCAAGACGAAGAAAGCGTGCAACTGCGAGACGCCATGCGTGCAGAACGCTGGCCAGATGGGCGTGTCGTCTATACTCCAGTCGTCGCCGTCTCCGTCATGGTCTTCTTTGCCTTATGCTGTCAATGTGGTGCGACGTTGGCGACGATCAAACGTGAAACCGGCTCCTGGGGCTATGCCGCGTTCACGTTCATCTATATGACCAGTTTGGCATATGTGGGGGCGTTGTTCGTCTATCAAGTTGGGAGCAGATTATTTGGCACCTAGCGCCCCCCGCGAAAAAGCAGGGGCATATGGAGCATCACGTGGACTCTCAGACTATCATCGTATTCGCGGTTATTCTTCTCGCCGCCATCTATGTCGGGCGTCGCCTCTGGCCCACGAAGAAAGTCCAGTCCGGCTGTGGCATGTGCCCACGCAACCACCAACGCGCGGATGATTACGCGTGAAGAGGGTAGCAATGCGGATCGAGCAGCCCGCGCGAGCTGGGCGTCGGATGACAAATTTTGAGGAATATCGTTCATGCGTCCACAACAGACGATAGCACCGCAATTGGATGACCGTGACCTCTTTCACTACCTCGATGGCGATAACATCCGGCCTCTGTTCATTTCCGGCGACGCACTGGAAGTATTGAAAGCCTTTCCTGACGAGTCGATCGATTGTTGTATGACGAGTCCACCCTATTGGGGTCAGCGGCAATACGCAGTCACTGGCATTGGATTGGAGGCTGATTACCGCGATTACATCGCCAATCTCACCCGTTTGTTTCTGGAAGTGAAACGGATACTGAAAAACACGGCATCCTTGTGGTTGAACCTGGGCGATACCTATCACAACAAACAGCTTCTAGGGATTCCTTGGCGCGTTGCTTTCGCACTCACGGATCAACAAGACTGGATCCTCCGCAATGAAGTCATCTGGAACAAAGTGAAAGGCGGGCCAGATAATGCTCGCGACAAGCTGGGCAACGTTCACGAACAGATCTTCCACTTCGTGAAAAATGCCAAAGACTATTACTATGATGTCGATGCCATTCGTTCGAATCCAAAGAAAGTCAAAGTAGTGAACGGCGCGGTGGTTTCTGCGACCGGCGTTAGCGGCGTGAGGTATCGGCGACAGCTTGAGCTATCGACCGCATTGACCCCCAGCGAGAAGAAAAACGCTTTCGCTGCCCTCGAAAAGATGCTCAATGACATCCGGGAGGAAAAGATCGCGGATTTCCGCATGATTATTCGCGGGCAGCAGCGCACCACCCATTCCGATGCCGAGAGCGTGTCCGGACGAGCGCGAGAACTCACCGAAAAAGGTTATTACTTTTTGCGCTATCACCCTGACGGCAGCAAGCCAAGAGACGTCTGGGATATCTTGCCCGAAGACACGCAAAAGCGGGACGAGCACTTTGCGCCCTATCCCGAAGACCTCTGCAAAATTCCGCTTCTAGCGACGTGTCCGAAAAAGGGGATTGTGCTCGACCCATTCTGCGGTACGGGAACAACCATGTGGGTAGCTCTGAAGCTGGGGAGAAGGTCCATCGGGATCGATCTCTCGGAGGAATACCTTCACATTGCTGAGCGCAGATGTCACGTCTTGCTATGATGGACCATTCATGGTGACCGAAAACAAAATACTTGAACTCTTCGGCAATCCGCACAAGAAAGTCCAGGGAATCAACTGGCAACAAGTCATACGGAAGCAATGGTGTCCATTCACCAACACCAAATGCTTCAAGGTCCGAAAAAGTCAGCCGGAGATCTCGATTGGCACCTGTACTGTTCGCTACGGCAAAGACAACAAAGGCGTCATCATCTGTCCGAACCGTCTCTTAGAGCGCAAACAGATCTTCACCGACTGCGTTCATCTTCTCACGCTTCATGAGCCTGGAAACGAGTTTCACGTGGTATCGGAAGTTTCGGTGCCAGGTGGACGCGTCGATTATTTCTTGGTCTCGGCTAAAGGCGGAAAGGTTCGCGATTTTGTGGCAATCGAATTTCAGACGCTCGATACCACTGGGACAGTTTGGCCAGAGCGGCAACGAGCACTGAAGTCCCTCGGTTTGTCCAGCCACCCAAAGGACGTACAGTCAACAAAGGGTTTTGGCATGAATTGGAAGATGACAGCCAAAACCATTCTTATGCAGCTCCATCACAAGGTTCAGACGTTCGAACATATGAATAAACATCTCGTCTTAGTAGTGCAGAACCATTTGCTCCATTACATGCGTGCGGAATTCGATTTTACGCATCTTGGCACCCCCCGCATCGGAGATGCCATGCACTTTCACTCCTATCAGTTGAATGAATCGGAAGGCGTTTGGCGCTTGGAACTCGAATCACGAGCTAGCACCGATGCCGCAGGCATTGCCAAGTGTCTCGGTTTACAGGCGGAAGCCAAAGTGGAACTCGCCGTAGTAGTCGCCGAATTGGAAAAGAAAATTTCAGCTAATACGATTTTCACTCTCTGACCGACGCCGATCACGCTCATGGAGCGATGTCGCGCTAAGCAGAGAAACGGAATCCCGACCCGGGCTCCGACCGACCAGTTGCTTCGTCACCGTAGCGGCGCTTGTTCCCCGGCCGCACTCCCTTCCGGCCAGCCGGCCCACACACCTTGGTCGGCTAATTTGCGCAGTGCGGTCTCCACCGCTGGTCGCGCCCAATCGTTGTAGCCAATGTGCCGATGTACAATCACGCCCTGGCGGTCAATGATAAACGTCTCTGGATAGCCGGTCACCCCGTACTTCTTGCCAGTTTCACCGGTCACATCGAGCAAGACCGGAAAGGTGAAGCCCTGCTCGTGAATGTACGGAGCTACGGTCTTTTTGCCGTCGATGTCCTGACTCGCCGCGAGCATCACGAAGTCCGCATCTTTCAGCTTGCGATACAGCACTTCCATCGTCGGCATTTCTTTGCGGCATGGCGGACACCACGTCGCCCATAGGTTCAGCAGCACCACCTTGCCCTTGAGCTGCGAAAGCCGCACGACTTGGCCATTCATGTCGGGAAGGATGAAGTCGGGTGCCACACTCGGACCTGTTGACGGCGCACGAAACAGGGTCAGCAGCACTCCGGCCACCAGCACAACCAGCGCAAGGATCAACACTCGTTTCATCGTCGTTTCCCCTGCGTTGCTGTGGCGGCAACAGATGCCGACCTGCCAGTCTCACGCCCACGGAGAACGAGAAAGGCCCCGGCAGAAACAAGAACAATGCTCAGCACCTGCGCTTGTGTGAAACCGAACGCCAACGCTGGATTCACGCGCACGAATTCGAGAAAGAATCGAGCAGTGCTCGCCAGCACTAAATACCAACCAAACTGAGTACCCGGCTGAGGCGACTGCCCCCGACGTATCCACAGGAAGGCAAAGACCAACAGATACGCCGTGGTTTCGTACAGCGGCGTCGGGTGGACATAGATGCCAGGAGGGTAATCCCAACCGACAATCGCGTTCGGATACGCCACTCCCCAAGGCAATGTGGTCGGCGGCCCCCAATCACCATCTCCCGCCAAATGACAGCCGATGCGCCCGACACCATGTCCTAAAGCAATAGATGGAGCCACCGCATCCATCATCTCACCCCAGAACAAACCGTAGCGGCGAATGCAGAGGCTCACGCCGACAATGCCACCGAGCAGCCCGCCATACCACACGAACCCTGCGCCAGTGACCAGCAACGCCCACGGGTCAGCGAGAAAGGCGCGCCATTCTTGCAGCACGAAGAGCAAACGCGCACCTACCAACCCACCGATGGCTGCCCACAAAACAAAGGTGGAAGCGAGATTGGGATCTTTCCCGCGACGCTGCAACTCGCGTCCCAGCGCCCACCCAGCGGAGATGAATCCCAACGCCATCATCACGCCATAGCTGTAGATTGTAATCGGCCCGATTTGCAAAAGTACTGG
>SXGS01000415.1_pt1 | contig 11086 bp, 8 predicted proteins | sample 3174681 | NCBI WGS metagenome assembly SXGS01 (sample SAMN11356861, study PRJNA531348) | freshwater metagenome | isolation source: freshwater sample F1-80 | place: China: Fuxian Lake, Yuxi | collected 2017-12-25 | reverse complement strand
TCGGCCGGGACGGGAGGCTGCCCCCAGGCGACCGAGGGAACCGCCAGCAGGGCGAGCGCGAGTCCGGCGAACCGCATGGTGTCTACCTCCACACTCGGGAACGGATCGACGAAGGGCTGGCTGACGCGCTCGTACTACTGTAGCGGCCCGGTCACGGCAACTTCGGGGGGCCGCGGCGGCTGTTCCGCGGGTCGGGCGTCCCGGCGAACCCGCCGATGATGTACGGGTACTTGCCCGGCGTCACGTGGTAGTGCCAGCCCCGATCGTCGTCGTACCGCATGTTGAAGTCGTCGAGCGGTTTGTCCGTGTCGTCCTTCGCCATCAGCCCCTTCGCCACATACGGGCCGTACAGCGGGAACCCGTCCAGCGCGAAGCCGATGAGCGGCGAGTGGCCCTCGCCGTCGTCCACGAACGGCGACTTCACGCACACCGGGTACTTGTGGTAGTGGTACTGGTTGTTCGGCGCCGGGTGCCCGCAGCACCGGTCGAGGATGTCGATGGCTTCGGTGCGCTCCATGTCGAACGGGTTAAAGAACGCGACCCCGTTGACCGCGAACCCGATCGCGCCCATCGGCAGCGCCCGGTTCGAGTTGGTCTTGTCCATTGCCACGGCCTTTGGGTTCCGCACCGGCTCCAGAGGCAGGTAGTAGGTGCGGTCGCACTCCTGGATCGGGTTCGGCCCCGCGCCACGGCCCGGGAAGATGGCCGTCGGGTGGTTCGGGATGTTGCGGGCGTGAACCACCAGTTCCTTGCCGTCCTTGAACTCCAGAACCACGTTGTCCGGCAGGAACCGGTCCTTCTCGACGCGGTTGCCCTTCAGGTCGAGGTGCCCCTCGCGGAGCCACGCGGTCATGTTCTCCGCGAACGGGTTCGAGAGCCGACCGTCCATGTAGAAGAGCCGGTCCGCGTTCTTGGCGGTTACCACGAGCGTCGCGGGGCGGTCCTTCATGCCCGGTTCGGGGTCGTAGTACCACCGCCCGCCGAGTGGAATCAGCGACTTGAGATTCGGCGCCGGTCCCTTCTCGGTCTTCACAACCTTCGGCGCATCTTCGGGCGCTGGGATCGGAACCAGCGCGAACTCCGTGACGAAGAACTCGGACCCGGTCTCGGCCTTCGCGGAGCCGTTCTTGAAGCCGACGCCGATGTCGAGGGTGTCGATCTCCGCGAACGGGAGCCGGAACTCGAGCGCATAGGTCTTCCAGACCGCACCGCCGTTCTTGAAGAACTTGCCGTTCGCGGCGAGTTGTTTGCGGTCGCGTTCGACCAGCGGGTAGATGTTCTGTGTCACGCCGTCGAGCGGGTTCGTGCCCTTCTTGCCGAAGTACTCGACCCGCATGAAGAGCGCGTCCTTCTCGACCTCGAAGCCCGGTTCCGCCAGCCCGCGGAACGTGAACCGGAACCACTTCCCGACCCCGCCCGCGAACCCGGTCACCCGCTGTGAAACCGACCCGGAACGCTGGCCGTCCTTATTGAGGTCCTTGCCGGAGTAGAGCGCGACGCCGGATTCGGTGTCCTCGCCCGTGGCGCCGGTCCACACCCACTTCGCGTCGCCTGCCAGAGTGTAGTAGGCCGGGACGTTCACGTCGGCGCTCTTCTCGAAGAACCGCGGATTCTTCACCAACCCGACCGGCGGCTCTTTCAGATCGACCTTCAGGGCTTCGGGCCGCTCCTTGACCTCCTGCGGTCCCTTGAACTTCCCCTTAGGACCCTTCTCGCCGCCGGGCGGCGGTTGCGAAGTTGCGAGACCGACCAACGTTGCCGAGAACAGAGTCGCGGCCAGAAAAAGCCGGATGCGCATCAGCAGTCCCCGACAAGAGATCAGTACGAGTCATGTGCCATTAAACGGAAAAGCAGATGCCCTCGCGACAGGTCGGCGCCGATGACCGACGTGCACCGCACGTTCAAGGAGGGCGGGAGCCTGCCCGCGGGCTGCACGTCGCTCCTTGACGGCCAACCGCTCAAGGGCCGCAAGCCCGACGACGCGGCCAATCACGACCTGATCGCGCTCCCGGTCGCGTGGGTCAAGCTGCTACAAGTGACCGCGTCGATCTCGTCGCGGTCGCGCTGACGGACAAGGACGGCAAGACGCTCAACACCTGGACCGCTCACGCACCGGAGAAGAAATGATGCGATTCCTCCTCGTTCTCGCCGCGCTGGCGGCTGGCCTGACTCCCGCGCGCCGTCGAACCCGCGAAGGAGCCGCACGTCGTCAGCATCTTCATCGACGACGGGTTAACGGCTCTCCGCCGGAAGTGCGATTCGAAAGCCGAGGTAGGCACCCCGGTAGGAAGCGGGGTCGCGGCCGACGCGACTCGCGGAGCGAGTGCGGTGCGGCGCGCTGGACCACCCGCCGCCCCGCTGGACACGCGCCGACCCTGTGATCGGCCCCGTCGGGTCCTTCACCTTGTCCGTTGTGTAGCCCATCGGGTCGTACCAGTCCTCGCACCACTCCCACACGTTCCCGTGCATGTCGTGTAACCCAAAAGCGTTCTTCTTGAACTGCCCGACAGGGGCGGCGAAGGCGTGACCGTCCTTGGCCTTGATGCCGAGCGTCCACGCCGGAAACTTCGCCCGCGCCGTCGCGTCCCCCACGTTCCCCCCCGCCGACAGCCCTTCCGGGTCGTCCCCGTGTGCGTAAGCCGTCTTCGTGCCGGCCCGGCACGCGTACTCCCATTCGGCCTCCGTCGGCAGGCGGTACGTCTTCTTCTCCTTCTCGCTCAGCCACTTGCAGAACACTTTCGCGTCGTCCCAGCTCACGTTCACAACGGGATGCTCGTCGGTCTGCTCGAAGCCGGGGTTCTTCCACGTAAACTTCGCGTCCATCACGAACTTCCCGACCGCGTCCGGCCCCCAACTCCCCTTGCCGTCCTTCTCCGCGTCGGTCTGGTGATTGGTGGCCTTCACGAATTCCCTGAACTGCCCGACCGTGACCTCGTGAGCTCCGAGGTAGAAGCCCTTCGTCAGTTCCACCTCGTGTTGTGTCTCTTCTTTCTCCCGGCCGGCCTCCGTCTGCGGCGACCCCATGAAGAACGTCCCCGATGGGACGTGGACCAGCTTCATGCCGAGGGTGTTCGTGATCTCTCGGGGCCGCCAGCCGTACGCGGCTTGTGAATTGCCGTGGAAGAACTTGGTGGCAGCCGTCTCGCCCTTCGCGGTGAAGTAGTCCTGCACGATCCCGACGACGGTCTCGTACGGCGCGCCGCCGTTCGAGACCGGCCAGTTGCTCCCGAAGATGAGCCGGTCATTGCCGAAGAGTTTCCAGAGCGTGTCGAGGACGGGGCTGTAGTACTCCACCTCGCGCGGGGCCGGCTTCTTGCCGGTCTGCTCGACGAGGGCCGACACCTTGCAGTAGACGTTCGGGTGCTTGGCCGCTGCCGCCATCCCTTCAATCCACTTCGGGGGCGGTTCCTTCCCGTCGATCCGCAGGTTCGCGGCGTGGTTGATGACGATCCGCAACTTCGGCAACTTTTCGGCCAGGAGGGCGACATCCGCCGGCATGTCCGGCCCGCCGTTCACATCCAGCGCGAGGTCCAGTTCGATCAGCAACTTGCACCGCTCGACTAGCTTCCCTTTCAACCCGGCTTTGAGGTCGTCGTGCGAGATGCGGATGCCGCGGAAGAGCGGGCTCTTCGCGAACCGGCGCAAGTTCTTCTCGAAGTCGTCGGAGGCGGGGTCGAGCCGCCCGACGACGCCGACGATGAACGGCTCCTTCGCGGCCAGGTCGAGCAACCACTGGTTGTCCTCGACCCACGAGCTGGCCTCGACAACGATGGTACCGACGACCCCGTGGGGCTTGCTCAGCTTTTCGAACTCGCCCGGCAGCACAGACCGGTAAAGCAACTTGTCACCTTTTCCGGGCCAGGGCACCCCCTCCTTCCGCGACGGGTCGTAAAAGTGCGTGTGCGTGTCAATGATGTCGAGCTTCTTCGCTCCCTTGTCGTTCGATTTCACCGCCAAAGGGTTCGTTGAGAGCAGGCAGGCGACAGCAACCGTCAACGAAATCGAGATGAATTGGACCACGCCGATACTCCCGATGGTGTATGTCGTCTGTCTGCGGAACAGGCAGTGCGTCCGCTTCAAGGCATGCAGACGACACGAAAACCGCCGTTGCCGTAGCGGCCGTTGACCCCGACGAGCCAGCGGAACGCGCAGCGACAGTCACCGGGGTTGGCGTAGCAGGCTCCGCCCCTCATCACGGGGCGATCCTGACCTTGCTTCACCGTCTGGAGTTGGTTCCGTTCCTTCGGCAGGTTGGCGTACTTGCCGTAGTAGTCCTCGCACCACTCCCACACGTTGCCGTGCATGTCGTACAGGCCGAAGGCGTTGGGCTTGAACTGCCCGACCGAGGCGGCGAAAACATGGCCGTCCTTGGCTTTGATCGCCTTCGGGTTGGGGAACCGTTCGTTCCACGTCGCATCGGCCACGTTGGCGTACTCCGCCAGTTTCTCTTCGTCGTCACCGAACGAGAACCGGCCCGTGCCACCCGCCTGGCACGCGAACTCCCACTCCGCCTCGCCCGGCAGGCGCACCTCACGCAGTTTCATCTTGCCGTCCGCTTTCTTCCCAAGCCACTCGCAGAACTTGCGTGCGTCGGTCGGTGTGATGTTAGTCACGGGGTGCTCGTCACTCTGTCCGAGGGAACCGGTGTTCTTCCAACTGTATTTCTTGTCGCGCCCCTCGAACTTCTTCAATTCCTCGCTCCAGCCGTAGCCGCCGTCCGTTTGTTCGGTCTCGGTCTTGTATCCGCTGTCCTCGATGAAGCGGCGAAACTGGCCACGGGTGACCTCGAACTGCCCGATGAAGTAGTCGTCGGTCAATGTGACTTGCTGCTCGTTCTCGAACTCCATCGAGTCGGGCCGTTTCCCGGAGTGGTATTTCTTCACCACCTCGTCCTGCTCGTCCTTGGAAGAACCAATCATAAACGTCTTCCCCTTCGCCGGCACCTTCACAAGCCTCAACTCAACGCCCTGGCCGAGGTCGAACACGAGGTACTCGAATTCCCGTTTCAGCTTGGCATCTGTGGCATTCGCGACACGGGGATTCGGCTCGGTGTCGGCCGCACGACCGACACCGGCACTGACGGCAAGCACCAGCGCAACGAGCCTCATCCGCCCAGAGCATCCGAACGCCATCACACGCCCTCCCGACCTCGGTTCCGGGTAGCCCGCCGGCAATCGCGGCGAGGGTGATCGCCACCGACCGGGTCACTTTCCGCCGAGCGCCGTGAACAACTCGAACTTCTCCAGGGCACGCGGGTCGGTGAGCCGGTACTCGTTCGGCACCTTGACCGCCGGGTCCCCCGGGCGCGCGGTCGATTTCCCGTCGCGTGTTTCCTGACCCGTGGCCTTGCGCCAGTCGTCCAGAGCGGAGTGGCGGGTCGGCCCGTGGACGAACAGCCCCCTAGCCCCCGGTGCCTGGTACGAGTTCCCCTCGAATCGAACGTCCTCGACGGCAGCGGCCGCGAGGTTGTTGCTTACCAACGGAACGCCCGCCGCGTCCGCGACGGCCACGCAACCCGTGAACGCGCAGCCCCGGATGTGCGTCTTGTCGGCCCTGTCCGCGAAACCGGCGAGGGTGGTGACGAACAACAGGCCTTCGGACCCTTTCGGGGCTTCGGTCGTCACCGCGGCCAGACAGTTCTCGACGCGGCAGTCGTCCAGCCCGCCGCCCCACGCCACGAACCCGAACCCGAACGCGGGCGCCTTGTCCTTGCGGCCGTCGTTGATGCTGACGCACGCGCGGATCACGTTGCCCGCGGTGCGGCCCGCCTTCGGGTAGTCGCAGTGCATGAACCCGGGGCCGTGGTTGTCGTAGCTCAGGCACCGCTCGACCACGCACCCCAGACACCCGCCGTCCAGATCGAACCCGCCCCCGTCCTTGCCCGCGGTTCGGGTGCCGTGGGCGATGCAGTGGCGGAACGTGACCTTCTTGGCGTCGTGCGCCCACAGCCCGACCCCGCCCCCCTTACCGGTGTGGCCCGCCGCGAGCGTGTACTCCACCAACCCGCCCTCGACGCCGCTCACCACCAGCCCGGACCCGGACCGGTTGCCCGAAACGACGCAGTCGCGAACAGTCACGTTGCGGTGCGCGTACGCGGCCTGTTTCTCGTCGCGCTGGCCGAAGAAGTGGATTCCGATTCCCCCGTTGTCGCGCGCACGAACCGCACCGATGGTCACGTCCTCGTAGCCCGGCTGTCGGTCGTGCCAGGAACCGATGCTCACGCCCGCGCCGCTGAACCCCGACACATCCACGCGCTCGATGCGAACGTGCCGGTGCCGCTTCCCGGTCGCGTCGTCGGTGTAGAACTGGATGCCGGCGACGGGCTTCTTGCCTTCCTCCGGCGGCGTGCCTCTCAGGTTCAGGTCGCGGACCTCGAACCCGCCGCCCGTGGCCTCGATGCCGGGCGTTCCGTCGGTCACGATGGTGGCCCGGCGCGGCCCGCCGCCGCGGATCACGATCGGCTTCTTCGGGTCGCCCGCGACGCCCGGAGGGAGCGCAATCCCGCCGCGGAACTCCTCGCCCTCGGCCAGCACGATCTCGTCGCCCGGCACCAGATCGACGCCGCGCAGTTTGTCGAGCGACTTCCAAGCGCGCGCCGGCGCGGTGCCGTCCGCGTCGTCGTCGCCCTTCGCGCTGAAGTGGAACGCGCGGCCGGCCCGCGACTCCCCGCCCTTCTTCGGCGGGGTGTCCTTGCCGTGGAGATCGAGCCACGCGGCGGCCATCCGCGTCCCGATGGCGCGGATCCCGTCGGCGTCGAAGTGGACCGGAGCGAGAAACTTGTCCTTGTCCATCAGGTCGAGCAGCACCCCGTCGTTGAACGTCTTCCGGTCGGTGCCCTTCTTCTGGTACCACTCCTTCGTGAGCAACTTCAGGTCGCTCGTCTCGACGACCGCGGCGTTCCCGACCGCACCGGCCACCTTCGCCTGCACCGCCCGGACCGTGTCGATGCCCTTCTTGCCTCCGCCCCACACGACGCCGTAGTTGCGGTCGGGGTGCCCCGGGTGAATCTTCGCGATCACAACGGGCAGTTTCGGGGCACCGAAGTCCTTGCGAAACTTGGCGACGAGTTCGGTCAGGTTGGCCTCGTAAGCTTCAGCGTGAGCACCCTTGACCGCGTCCGATTCGCCTTGCAGCCAGAAGAACCCGGCCACCTTCGCGCCGGGCTTCGCCGCGAGCGCGAGGTCCACCCACTGCTTCATGGCCGCGTACGCCCCGTACCCCTTCCACGAGTCGCTCAGGTCCCACTGGTCGGCGAGCGCGGTGCCGCCCGGGGCGTACTTCACGATGTAGATCGTGTCCTTCGGCCGGGCCGCGGCGACCGCCCGCGCCACCTCGAACTCCGGGCCGTACTCCTTCACGTCTTCGCCGGAGGTGAACTTCGCGGCGTTGGCCCACGGCTCGGCGGGGTTCAGCCCGAGGTACCAGAACTCGCCCTTGTCCCCGTGCTCGTAGGCGTCGGCACCCTTCCAGCCGTTCTTCCAGTAGGCGTAGTCCTGCCACGTTCCGTTGACGGGGGGGAACGTGGCGTCCTTCCAGGTGGCCCAGTTGAACCAGAACTTCCCCTTCGCGTCGTACAGCTTCAGTCCCCACGGGTCGGGCTTGCCCTTGTCCGGCAGGGCGTTGCAGTAGAACCCCTTCACGTTCGGGACGACCGCCTTCTCCTTGTCGGTGAGCTTCGACGCGGTGTTCGCCGTCCCCTTGCCTTCCATGTTGGACTGGCCGGCGAACACCAGAACCAGATCGTCGGCTCGCCCGGTCCCCGGTAACGCGCCCGCGAGCGCGATCGCGGCGAGTGTGCCGACGAGGCTGCGGATCGTTCCCCCGACGAGCGACGACATGAGATTCTCCGAAGGGCCGAGATACCTGTGCGGCGCGGCTTCTGCGTTCCGCACTCGTACAGACGACGATCGTCGCATTTTTCAACTGCTTCTGGATCACCCCTTCGGTTTCGTCCATGTTTCCGACCACGCCAGACAGCAACTCGACGCGGGCTTGCCGAACCGGTCCTGCGGCACCACCTGTCCGGCGGCGGCTTCGCCATTGATGGTGAGTTGCGCTTCGCGGGCGGGGAGGAACGTGGTGTACACGCCCAGCGGCCGGCTCAACGCCCCCGGCGGCAGCGTGAGAACGAACGGGGCCATCAGGTTCCACCACGACAGGACGATCGTGTCGCGTGCGGAAACCACCCGCTCCTCGACCGTACTGAGCGAGTGGCCGGCGCGCTCGAACCGCGCGTCGATGATCGGCAGCGAGTCGTCCGCGAACGGCTTGTGCAGCATCACCTCGATGGTGCGCTGGAGGAATCGCGCCACGCCTGCGTTGTCCGCGAACACCCGCGGCACGCCGCCGAGCAGTGGGCTTTCGACGAACAGCACGTGCCCTTGACCGGCTGGCGACCAGAGCACCCGCCAGTGGCTGGTGCGGTGGACGAACGTCTGCCCGCCGTCGGTCGAGAGGCGGAGGAACGAGTTCTCCCCGGTCATCACCGGGTCGTGCGGATCGACCATCTGAGGGTCCGGCATGGGAATCACCTTTCTCGTGTGCGACGCGGTGCTGCTTCTTACCGACCCGTCAAAGCGTAGATCACGACTTGTCGTGTACTGTCGTCCGCGGCGGCCAGGCACCGCCCGTCGGGCGAGATCGCGATCGATGTGATCCAGTACCCGCGCTCCGCGAATTTGCCGAGATCGCGGACGAGTTTGCCGTCTGCGAGTTGCCAGACCTTCACGAGTTGGTCGCGGCCCGCCGAGAAGATGTGCTTGCCGTCGGGATGGAAGGCGATGTCGGTCACGCCGCGGGAATGGCCGGGCGTCAGTTCGCGAATCTTCTTGCCGGTGGACGGGTCGAGGAGAGTCACCCTGCTATCGGGGCGTTCCACTTCGATGTTGCCGCGGCCCGTCGCCAGCCATTTGCCGTCGGGGGAATAGGCGATGGCGGACATCCCGCCGGTGACTTCTTTGGTCAGATCGACTTTCATTTCACCGGTTTCGAGGTTCCAGAGGTGAAAGCTGGGCGGAACCACAATTTTGTCTCGCCCGGGGACGTGCTGCGAGGCCGCCACGGTCTTGCCCTCGGGCGCAATCGCCAGGCTGCGCACCCAGTTCTTGCACGGCCACCGGAGCAGCTCTTTCCCGGCCGGGAGATCCCAGACGATGATGGCACCTTGATCGTCGCCGCTCACGAGCCGCTTACCGTTCCACGACACCGCGAGCGCCTGGATCCATTCCTTGTGGCCCGCGAGTTCCTTGATCGGCTTCTGGACGATCACCTTCGCTTCGACGGGCGGAGGCAGAGCCGGCAGTTTGTCCACCTTCTCGACGACACCCTTCAACGGGGTACCATCGTTGAGTACGATGGTGCCCGGAGTTCCAGCGTCGCTGAGGGCATCCCAGTATTTCACCGTTCGGTCGTTGCTCGCGGAGATGAGGGTCTTGCCGTCAGGCGTGACGAGAAGGCGGTTGATTTCACCGGTATGACCGACCAGTCGCCGTACTGGGTCGGGCGTCTTTCCGCCCGCGGGTGGGAGGTTCCAAATGAGAATGTCGCCGCGTTTGTTGGCGGCGGCAACTTTGTCGTTGCCGATGAACGCGACGGCGGAGATCACCTCGCTGTTCCAAGGCAAGGTGAAGATGACTTTTGCGTCGGCAAACGGGTCTGCCATGGTAATCTCCGCTGTTCAATGCGAGCCGCGAACTCCGTCTCAGCATCCGGCAACCTACCCCAACAGTTCCTGAATCGGCTTCGCACCATCCGGTGTCGCCCAAATCGGGCGGCTGCCGAGGAAGTGCTTGGCCCGGTGATTGATGCCCAGTGTCTTGTACATCGTGGCGAACAGATCGCCCTCGTTCACGGGGTTGTCCTGCACCTCGAAGCCGTCGCGATTGCTGGCGCCGTAATGCTGGCCGCCCTTGATGCCGCCGCCAGCGAGCACGATGGTCCACGCTCGGCCGAAGTGGTCGCGACCCGCCTGGAAATTGATCGCGGGCGTGCGGCCGAACTCGCTGGTCCAGACGACCAGCGTGTCCTTCAGCAGACCGCGATCCTGGAGGTCTTGGAGCAGCGATGCCCACGCCGGGTCGAGCACCTGTAGGTTCGCCTTGTGGACCGGGAAGTTGTCGTTGTGCCCGTCGTAGCCCTGGTGACTCGTCTCGACGAAGGAAACGCCAGCTTCGACGAGCTTGAACGCCGTGAAGCAGGCCCGGCCGAAACTGCTGTCGCCGTAGCGCGACTTGGCCTTCTCCCATTCCGCGGACACGTCGAACGTCTTCCGTGCTTTCATGAGCCGCAGGGTGCGAAGTTCGGACGTGCGATGCGCCGCGAACGGTTCGCCGGGACGCTGCTCCGCGAATCGCTCCTCCATGAAGTTCAACAACTCGCCGCGCCGGTCCTGGATGTCGGGCACGACGGACGGATTGGCGAACCCCGGAAGTTTGCCGTCGTCGGCCACGACGAACGGCTCGAACTGCGGCCCTAAATACCCCGCGCCGTAGAGTCCGCTGCCGGACCCGATCTTGACGAAGCTCGGCAGGTCGCTGTCCGGGTTCTCGCAGTATTTCGCGACCATCGCCCCGATTTCCGGGTGCGGAAAGCGCTGGCTCGACGGGTAGCAGGTGTGCATGTGGTAGCCGCCGATGCCGTGATCGACCGACTGGGTTTTCATGCTGCGAATGATCGCCAGCTTGTCGGCGTGCGTGGCGATCTTGGGCAGATATTCACAAACCTGGATACCGTTCACCTTGGTCTGGATCGGCAGAAACGGGCCGGCCGTGGGACGCCCCGGCTTCATGTCGAAGGTGTCGATCTGGCTGACGCCGCCCTCCATGTACAGCATGATGCAGCGCTTGCCCGACCGCTTCGCTTCCGCGGCAATCGTCTGGGAATGGGTGAGTGCGCCCCAGTTCGCGACCGCCAGGCCGCTCGCTGTAGTCAGCAGCCCTTTCATCAGGGAGCGACGGCTCAAGTGATTCTTGTCATGAAATGAAAACATGTTCTTTCTCCGAACGCATCGCACCTGAAAAGAGACACTATCAGCTTTTGCGACTCACTCTCATTTCTTGCGATCTTCGAGCGTGCAGACCACCACTTG